>Ga0256405_10004479_pt1 | contig 25995 bp, 20 predicted proteins | sample RumenRJG_02DNA_FD_189096 | JGI IMG/M metagenome (GOLD analysis project Ga0256405, IMG submission 189096) | Bovine rumen microbial communities from Lethbridge, Alberta, Canada - RJG_02 | ecosystem: Host-associated > Mammals > Digestive system > Stomach > Rumen | place: Canada: Alberta... | reverse complement strand
AGGTGTATCAGTACCGCATAACAGAGAGGAAGGAACGGCTCCGATCAACTCACTATGAAGAGGTGTCACAAACCTTCAAGGATGCGGCAGAGGCAGGCGTTGAGTTTTGGGAAATCCAGATGGATTTTAGACCGGAAGGAGTAACTCTTTACAGCGTTACGAGAAGTTCAGACTTATAAATTTCAGTTTGTAGATATGATTCTCCAAGTAGGCCTTTTTGAAACGCTTGTTTTGACCCATGAAATGCAGCCTACGGTTGAGTAGAAGGAGATGGTGCAGGCTGTCAAAAGCAGACCGATCACCTTCGGTTCGGATTGCCCGAAATCATCTCCCGAACAACTCGCACGATTTCGTAGGTTCGGCGAAATGAGAAATCATCATCGGGCAGAAACGCAAAACGGATAACCGCGTCCATCGTTGAAACGAGAAGGCATCCGAAACAACATAATAACTTCATACAGCCTGCCAGACACCCTTTCGGGAGCAGTTTCCATGACCCGGAAGCCCATCGGCGGGCTTTTTTCTATCCCTATGTACTTGTCAACCAAAATTGGACACGAAAAACGAAAAAGTGTACCTGTGAAACGAGTGATTGTGCAGACTTGCCGCCACCCTTGACATCACTCCGGGAATCGCTGGGCAAGGCGTGCCGACGGCGACGGACTCATGAGCAGATCGAACGAACAGCCTCGCCGTCGGATCGGACAGTATAGCGATTCCCTCCGCCGGATGTCAAGGGCATGCCGCCTCCGGCGGTGGCTGGTTCTGCCTCGGGCTCCCGATCTATAAGCAGATCAGCAGCCGGACGCGTGATTCTCCCGATACTGCTTCGGCGTCAGATACCCGAGACAGTACGCCGGTCTCTCTTCGTTGAAAAAGAGGATATAGTCGTCGATCTGCTCCTTTACGGGCTTCTCGCCTGTGACGTGCAGATCGGTAAACAGCTCCGCCTTGATCCAGCCGTTGACGGACTCCATAGCCGCGTTGTCCGTCGGCGTCCCGGCGCGGGACATGGAACGCGTGATCCCATACATGGGCAGCAGCTCGTTGTACGCCTTGGAGGCATAAACCGAGCCCTGATCCGAATGAAGGATCATCCGGTACTCGGGATGCTGCTTTTTCAGCTCGATCAAGTCTTCCAGTCCGCTGATATACGTCATGCGGTCTCCGCGCTTTGCGGAAAGGGAATGCGCAAGAATCTCGTTGTTCCAGAGATCCATGTACAGTGTCAGTTCGTAGTATGTGCCCTTCACATAGAAAGCCGTCATATCGCTTACGATGCACTGCATCGGCCCGTCGATCTGCATTTCGGACAGCAAAAGATTCGGGAAAATCCGGGCGGGTTCCCCGGCCTTCCTGTACCGGTAGTGCTTGGAATTGCTCTTGATTCCCGCCGTCTTGCAGCATTTGTGGGCATACGGATCGGAAAGGACAAGTCCCGTATCCAGCCGGATCTTGGCATTCAGCCAGCGGTATCCGTGGGACGGATATTTCATGTGATATTCCAGAAAGAGCCGGATATTGCGCACGAAGTTCTTCTCCTTGTCCGACGGATGGGGAAAGGCGTTTCTTCCAGGCGTAGAAGCTGCTACGCAGAATCCCCATCACTTTGCAGAGGACCTTGACCGGGAACGAACCGGACAGTTCCATGATCACTTGGTATTCTTGCTGTCGTACAGGATTACCGTACCATCCCCTTTCACCTCGTAACCTTTTTTTAGCCGGGCTTCCGTGATTCTGGCTTTGATCAGTTCCTGAATCAACTCTTCCTTCGACATGGACTCGAGCTCCTCAAGCCCTGCCGGAGCCTTCTTAAAGGACGGCGCGGCGATGGAGACGGTCCGCTTCGGAGGAAGGTGGTTCGCGTCCCGGTACAGCCTCATGTAGTTCCGGGCTGTCTGGTCATTGATGCCGTACTCCTCAGCGGCTTCGTACCGGCTGAGCTCGCCGTCATATATCCGGCGGCCGATGTCCATTCTTTCTTCTTTTGTGTATTTCATGATAAACCTCCTGTTCACCCTGGGACAACCCCTGTCCGGAGATGCTTCTTGACTGTAGCTACATTATACATCTCCTGTCCGGAATTTTCACCCCCTGTGTCCAATTTTAGTTTACCACTTCACTACTTGTGAAAAAGGATGGAATACGGTGCGTGAAACGCAATAGGGTATTCTGAAATACGGAGTATCGTTTCGTTACTCTGTAAAATCCTTGTCTTCATTGGGTTTGAGACCCCCTATCAAAACGATACCCCGTCTCCGGTCACATCAGTTATTTGGCAATTGATGGAAATTGCTCAGAAGAGTGACCAAGCCGTTCCGATCTCCCTTCGTAGATCAATTGCGTCATCAATAATGACAGAATTGGTGTGACTTATATAGATCGGTTGCAACATATAAAAACCTTAATTCGATGGCCCCGTCTCGTTTCAAGACGCACCCATTTTTTGAGTGTCGGCAGCAGCTACTGTCATTGTTGCACAAAAATCGTTCCGAGCTTTTGTGAGCTATGACAATCATTTCAGGATAGGGTCATTATTCCGTGCATATATTGCTGAATCTGAAACGGTGGGTGGGTCACGAATCGTTACTTCCCCACTTTTTCCGCAAACGCGGAAATCACTGCCACTCCACCCCTTTTTCCCGATTTTCGGATATACGGGACAGCGAATCTTTTCATGCTACAATAACAATGGAGGCGAATCCCTCAATAGATTCGCCCAACACATCAAAAGGAGGAAACCTCATGAACATCCGAAACGAAATCCGGGCGCAGATCGTCCGGTCCGGCTTCACCATGCGGGAATTGGTGAAACGACTGGCGGAGAAATATGGCTGGAGCCTCAGTGTCTCCAACCTCTCCGGAAAGATGACCCGTGAATCCATCCGATATAAGGAGGTGGTGGAAATCGCTGACATTCTCGGCTATGATCTCGTATGGCAGAAGCGGTCCCCGTGATGATTGAGCGCATATATAATAAGGAAGGAAAGTGATGAAAGCGAGAATGATGAGATGCACACACAGGGGCAACAACTCCGGCAAAGGCATCGCCCGAAGAAAGAGAATACTACAAACCGGACCGACACACAGAAAGGGGCGACGGCATGAAGAGAAAAGAGATACACATTACGGTGACGGAAGTCTTTGAAGGGACTTCGACAGATCGGGAGGTGTTCGCAGACTGGATCATCCGGCAGAGGGAGAGAAAAAAGGCCGATCCTGTTGACGGGAGCGGTAAAATCGGGTATAATGAAGGTACTCCCAAACCTGCGGTATGCACGGCTGACGGAGGAATCTGAATGAAACGTAATGCCCTGCATACCAACAAAATCAATGAAATCAACACCTCGGAGGTGAGAGCGGCCATCTACTGTCGTCTGTCGAAGGACGACAACCTGGATGGCGAGAGCGAAAGCATACAGAATCAAAAACTTCTCCTGAACGGCTACTGCCGGGATCAGGGCTGGAAGATCGTCGGCTGTTACGAAGACGACGGCATCTCCGGCCTGCACATGGACACCCGCCCCGGACTGCAGAGGATGCTGGACGACATCCGCGCCGGGAAGATTGACGTGGTGATCACAAAGGACACCAGCCGTCTGGCCCGGAACTATCTGGACTTTGGTTACCTGACCGAGCAGTTCTTCCCGAAGAACCGCGTCCGGTATATCGGGCTGAACGACGGAGCGGACAGTGAGCGGGACAACGATTTCCTGCCGATCCGCGCCTACTTCAATGAACACTACTGCAAGGACCTGTCCGGGAAGGTCCATTCATCCTACCTCGTCAAGGGGAAGGAGGGACAGTTCACCGGATGCCTTGCCCCGTTCGGCTACCGCAAAGACCCTGCCGACAAGAACCACCTTATAATAGATGAAGATACCGCATGGATCGTGCGGAAGATCTTCGGGTGGGCGGCGGACGGACACGGCGCGAACTATATCCGGCGCAAGCTGGAGGACGAACAGATCTCCTGCCCGACATGGTGGAACCGCCAGAAGGGACTTCGGAACGTCACCTCCAAGTTTGAAAAGCTCGATCCGGAGAATGGGCGGTTTGTCTGGGATTTCACCAGTATTCAGGGAATCCTCGAAAACCCGGTCTACATCGGCGCGATTGCCTCGCAGAAATCGGAGTATCGCTTCAAGGTCGGCTGGATCGGATATAAAAACCCGGAAGACTGGATCGTGGTGGAAGATCGGCACGAACCGATCATCGACCGGGAAACCTTCGAGCTTGTGCAGGAGAAAACCGAAGAGCGGAAACGTCCCGACGCATGGGGCAATTACAGCATCTTCGCCGGGATCCTCAAGTGCGGACAGTGCGGAAACTCCATGAACATCCGCCGCGCGAACCAGAAGGGGAACGACCGGATCTACACTTGCTCCCTGTACAACAAATACGGCGTCCGCCACTGTACCCAGCACCGGATTCGCTACGACACTCTTTACGGAATCGTGCTGAATCAGATCCGGAACGCGGCGCGGGCGGCTCTGTCCGACGAGGACGCCGTGACGGAGGAAATTCTGAGCCGGACGCAGACCGACGACGGCGAGAAGGAAGCGATCCGCAAATCCATCGCCGCCGACACGAACCGGCTCCGGGAACTGGAAACGATCATCAGCCGACTGTACGAGGACGCCGTGACCGGGAGGCTGAACGAGGACACCTTCGCCAATCTGCTGAAGCAGAAGCAGGCCGAGCAGGAGAACCTGAAAAGCCGGGTCGAACGGAACGAGGCGCGGCTGGCACAGAGGACGAAGGCCGAAGAGGACAGCACCCGCTGGCGCGAACTGATCCGTGAGTATGCCGACATCCGCGAGCTGGATTCCGAGACAGTCAACCGCCTGATCCGGTCCATCGTGATCTACGAGGATTTCACGGAGGACGCAGTGAGGCAGACCGTGGAGATCCACTGGAACTTCCGGAACCGGAGCGAAACCCTCGCCGTGGAGCGCAACCCGGCGTAAACTGAATATATACCACAGGCCGGTTAGCAGCCGGAACGAGGTAATCCGAGGGCGACCTTGCCCCCGCCAAGAGCACTTATTTCTACAACTATTTGGGAATAACACAGCTTATGGCGGGAGGCGGAATCGCCCTGATCGGTATCACCCTCGTTCCGCTCCTTTCCGGCCTCTTTACTACCTGAGAAACACGGCAACCACATCGGGGAGATCGGCTTGACGGTCTCCCCGGGAAAGGGGGTATGAAGCCCATTGGACGCATTGTGGAACAGCATTGCTGAAAAACTCAAGGAACTGCTCGTGAGCGGCGTGATGAACAACCTCACGGGCCTTTTTGATGCCACGAATCAGAAGGTACAGGAGATTTCGACGCAGGTAGGGACAACCCCGCAGGCTTGGAACGGCAGTATCTTCAATATGATCCGAAATCTTTCGGATTCCGTGATGATCCCCATTGCGGGACTGATACTGGCGTTTGTAATGACATTGGAGTTGATCCAGCTCATCGTGGACCGAAACAATATGAATGATGTAGACACATGGATGTTCTTCCGCTGGGCTTTCAAGAGCGCAGCGGCTGTACTGATCGTCACAAACACCTGGAATATTGTGATGGGGGTGTTCGACCTGTCACAGACCATTGTGAACCGGGCGTCGGGTGTGATCGTTGGCAATACGGCGATTGACTTCGACAGCCTGATCCCCGATCTGGAGGCACGGTTGGAAGCGATGGAAATCGGGCCTTTGCTCGGCTTATGGTTCCAGTCCCTCTTTGTTGGAATCTGCACATGGGCGCTCTCCATCTGTATCTTCATTATCTGTTACGGGCGCATGATCGAGATCTATCTGGTGGCTTCGGTCGCGCCGATCCCGATGGCAACGATGATGGGCAAGGAGTGGGGCGGCATGGGGCAGAACTATCTGCGATCCCTGTTGGCGCTTGGGTTCCAGGCATTCCTCATCATGGTTTGCGTCGGAATTTATGCTGTTCTGGTGCAGAATATCGCGGTGACAGGAGACATAACATCGGCAATCTGGACGTGTATGGGCTACACAGTGCTCTTGTGTTTCTCCCTGTTCAAGACCGGAAGCCTCGCTAAAAGCGTGTTTAGCGCTCATTGACAACAGTAAAGGAGAGAGAAGATGCCCTATGTAGCAGTACCCAAAGACCTGTCAAAGATTAAGACGAAGATGATGCTGAACCTGACGAAGCGGCAGTTGATCTGCTTCGGCGCAGGCGCGGCAGTTGCGGTTCCGACTTATTTCCTTCTGAAAGGTCCGCTCGGAACGACCGTTGCTGCGCTTCTCATGATGATCGTGATGGTTCCGGCGTTTCTGCTCGGCGTGTACGAAAAGAACGGACAGCCGCTGGAGGTTGTCGTAAAGAATATGGCGTCAGTGATGTTCCTGAAACCGAAGCAGAGACCATACAGGACAGAGAATTTCTACGCGCTGCTGGAGAAGCAGGCAATTCTGGACAAGGAGGTGGCACGGATTGTTCAGGGCGAACCCGTTAACGAGGGGACAGCAGAAGAAGATTAAGCTGTTAAGGAACGAAGCGGAAGACAAAGAAATCTCCGCGCAGGACAGTATTCCATACCGGAAAATGTACCCGGACGGTATATGCCGGGTAACGGAGAACCGGTATTCCCGGTGCATCCGCTTTGAGGATACAAACTATCAGCTCTTACAGCCGGATGCGAAAACCGGGGTGTTTGATAACTGGTGCAGCTTCCTCAACTACTTCGATTCCTCCGTATCATTCGAGCTGACTTTTTTGGTCAGACCGGCGTCCCGTGAGAAGATAGCGCAGCGAATCGAAATACCAATAATCGGGGACAGTCACGACTATATCCGCGAGGAATTTGAAACCATGCTCCGGAACCTTGCAAAGGCAGGGAGAAACAGATTCTCTCGCACAAAATACCTCTCATACAGTATAGAGGCCGAGAACCTTTCCGCGGCAAGGTCCAGACTGAGCCGGATCGAAGCTGATATTCTGGCAAACTTTAAGAGCCTTGACGTGGAGGCGGTTTCCCTCGACGGCACGGCATATCTGGAAGTGATGTACAACATCTTCCATATCGATACGTCTGACAGCTTCCGATTCTCATGGGATGATCTTGTCCCTGCGGGGCTGAACACAAAGGATTACATCGCCCCCAGCTCGTTCGAGTTCAGGACGGGGAAGCAGTTCAGCATGGGTGGGAAGCCCGGCGCGGTCAGCTTCTTACAGATCCTTGCCTCCAAAGTCAGTGATCGGATTCTGTCGTATTTCCTCAACATGGAGACGCCTATGGTTCTCTCCATCCATTTCCGGTCAGTGAATCAGACGGAGGCCATCAAGCTTTTGAAGCACAAACTCAGCGACATCGACAAGAGCAAGATCGACGAACAGAAGAAGGCTGTCCGGGCGGGGTATGATATCGATATTCTCCCGTCCGATTTGAATACCTATGGCGCGGAGGCGAAGCGATTCCTGGAAGACCTTCAGAACCGGGATGAACGCCTCTTTTTCATGACCTTCGTCCTCATGAATGTCGGCGGCAGCCAGAAACAGCTGAACAGCGCGATTGCGCAGGCATCCGGAATTGCCCAGCAGCAGAACTGTGCTTTGACCCGTTTGGATTTTCAGCAGGAAGAGGGGCTGATGTCATGCTTGCCGCTTGCCAACAATCTCGTGAAGATCGAGCGGAATATGTCCACAGCGGCCTCGGCGGGGTTCATGCCCTTCACGACGCAGGAACTGTTTCAGCAAAGGAAAGAAGCTCTGTATTATGGCGTCAACGCCTTGTCCGGGAATCTCATCATGGCGGACCGTAAGGCTTTGAAAAATCCGAACGGTTTAATTCTCGGTACTCCTGGTTCCGGTAAGTCTTTCGCGGCGAAGCGGGAAATCACGAATGCCTTTCTGGTATGCCCGGACGATGACATCATTATCTGCGATCCGGAAGCAGAATACGGAGCGTTGGTAGAAAAGCTCGGCGGTCAGGTGATCCGGATTTCTCCGGTCTCGCAGGACTTCTTGAACCCGATGGACCTGAATCTGGATTACTCCGACGAAGATGAACCTCTTGCCTTGAAGACGGACTTTATCCTGTCCCTCTGTGAACTTATCACAGGAAGACGGGACGGACTGCTCCCGGTGGAGAAATCGGTCATCGACCGGTGCGTCCCCCTCATTTACCAGACCTATCTCCATGATCAGAAGCCGGAGAATATGCCGACACTCGGCGATCTCTACGATGCCTTGCGGAAACAGGCAGAGCCGGAGGCAAAATATATAGCCACATCCCTCGAAATCTATGTCAACGGGTCTTTGAGTGTTTTCAATCACCGGACAACCGCCGACGTGAACAGCCGGATCGTCGTCTATGACATAAAACAGCTTGGGAAACAGCTTCGGAAGCTGGGGATGCTGATCGTGCAGGATCAGGTGTGGAATCGCGTGACGATCAACCGGGCAGCGAAGAAGTCCACCCGCTTTTACTGTGACGAGTTCCACCTTCTTCTGAACGAGGCGCAGACGGCGGCATACTCTGTGGAAATCTGGAAGCGGTTCCGTAAATGGGGCGGTATCCCTACGGGCATCACGCAGAATATCAAGGACTTTTTGCACTCTGCGGAGGTATCGAATATCTTTGAAAATTCTGACTTCGTGCTGATGCTGAACCAGGGGCATGACGACCAGGAGATTTTGGCGAAGCACCTGAACATCTCAAAGGATCAGCTTCGGTATGTCACGCAGTCCGGGGAAGGACAGGGGCTTCTGTATTACGGTAACACGATCCTGCCGTTTATCGATCACTTCCCGAAGGATACGGAACTGTATAAGATCATGAGTACCAAATTCTCAGACGAATAAGGAAGGTGCGTCTATGAAGGACAGCAGACTGATGTTTACCGAGGGGGAACTGCCTCCGGAGGAAGAGAATGCCGCCGCCCGAGCGGTGGATGCGGGAACCCGGATTACGGAGATGACAGTATGGAATGCCCGCGCTGAGATGCAGCGTAGGAAGAAACAGGCAGAAGGCAATCCGGAGAGCAAACAGAACCAGAGGCGGGCTATGAAAAGGCGATATGCCCGCCGTCATGGGGAAGAAGCGGAGAGAACAGCAGAACGGACTGCGGAAGCGGCTGAAAAGGCTGCCCGTGCCGCGAGGGAAGCTGCGGAAAGAGCGGCGGAGTTCATAAAGGAGCATTGGAAGGGCAGTGCTGTGATTGCAGCGATAGTCCTTCTTCTTGTTTTCCTGACCTCCGTTTTCTCAACCTGCTCCGTCTTCGTAGGAGGAGTCAGCGGAGTTGTGAATGAAAGCGCTTACTCCACCAGCGACGAAGATATACACGGCGGGGAAGATGCCTATCTTGCACTGGAGGCTGGTCTCCGGCAGATGATCGCTGACTATGAGGGCGTGTATGACGAAATCATATACGATCTGGACGAAATCGGGCATGATCCGTATGCACTGATCTCCCTGCTGTCGGCGGTGTATCCGGAAGGCTGGACACTGGCGGAGGCGCAGACAACGCTGGAAACGATCTTCTGGAAGGAGTACAGAATCGGAGAGAACGTACTGTATGAAACCCGTTACCGTCCGGTGTCGATACCGGATCCGCCGTACACGGTACAGCAGCCATATCACTATACGATCTGTACTCTGTCCCTTCGGAACCACGATCTGACCGAGGTTGCAGAGGCGTATCTGACACCGGAACAGTATGAGCGGTTTGAAATGTATATGGAAACGCACGGTCTGCGGCCTGATCTCTTTCCGGAGACCACCGCGCCGTGAGAAAGGAAGATCATGAGGAAAAAAAGAACTGTGACCAACGCTTCCAAGCTGGAGGAACTTAAGGCGGAGTATGCCGCCAACAACGAGAAGATCATCCAGTATCAGACCAAAATCGTTGAGCTTCAGGAGCGGAACAAGACGCTTGCGACGGATATAACCTCCCGTGAAAATACGGAGATCGTCGGCCTCGTTCGCGGAATAAACATGACGCCCGACCAGCTCGCACAGCTCCTTGTTCAGATCGGAAAACGGGAGGACGGAAGCGACCCGGAGGACGAGCAGGAAACCGATCTGACGGAGGAAACCGAAGTACCGGATGAAACGGAGGTACCGAGAAATGACGAAGAAACAGAATAAGGCGGGGATTGCGGCTTTGATGCTGGCAGTCCTCTTTCTGATTCTGGCAATCCCGGCTTTTGCGGACGAAGGCGCACTGACTCCGGAAGGGAATATGACCCTGACGGACGATTTTACCTCCGCTGACGGGGACAAGCAGTTTATTACCGTCAAGACTGCGGACGGGGACTACTACTACATCATCATCGACCGGGCGGGAATTTCTCAAAATGTCTACTTTTTGAGACTGGTTGGGGAGAGCGATCTCCCTGCCGATTCCCAGAAGACGCCCGTCCTGCCGGGGGAACAGACCTGCACCTGTAAGGAACGGTGCACGGCGGGACATATTGATACGTCCTGCCCGGTATGTGTGGCAGACAGCGCAAAATGCGCGTGCAAGGAGGAGATCGTTACGCCGAGCCAGCAGACACCCCAGCAGCCCGTGGTAACGGGGAACAACACCGTTCAGCTGGTCGGGATCATTCTGCTGGTTGCCATTGGGGGCGTCGCCCTGTATTTTGTGTTCAAAGGAAAGGGCAGCAACAGCAGTAAAAGCAGCAGACGGGATAGACCCGTGACGAAAACAAGCAGACGAGAAGAACCGGAGGACGAAGACGACGAGGATGAGTTCGGGACGTTCCGGCCGGACGATGATGAAGACGAGGAGGATGACTAAAAATGAGACTTGTAATCGCGGAGAAGCCCTCGGCCGGCAAGATCTTTGCCGCCGTACTCGGGGCAAAAACAAAGAACAAAGGATATTTGGAAGGAAACGGCTGGCTGGTGTCGTGGTGTTACGGCCATCTGACCGGGCTGGCGGATTGCGGGACGTATGATCCCGCTTATACGAAGTGGAGGAAGGAAGACCTGCCCATCGTGCCGGAGCCGTTCCGTTTTACGGTGAAACAGGACACGAACGAACAGTATGAACGGCTGTGCGAACTGATGAACCGTTCCGATGTGGAAGAGATCGTCAATGCCTGCGACGCCGGTCGGGAAGGAGAGCGGATTTTCCGGACCATATACGACCTCTGCGGCTGTAAGAAGCCTGTCTCCCGTCTCTGGATTTCTTCTATGGAAGATAACGCCGTTCGGGAGGGCTTCGATCATCTCGAATCCGGAGCAAGTTATGAAAACCTGTATCGGGCAGCCCTGTGCCGTGCAGAAGCGGACTGGCTTGTCGGGATCAACGCAACCCGGTTCTTCACGTTGCTGTACAGGAACAAGCTGAACGTCGGGCGGGTCATGTCCCCGACGCTTGCCCTGCTTGTCCAGAGAGAAGCGGAGATTGCGGCCTTTGTGCCGGAGCCGTTCTATACAGTTCAGATCGACTGTGGTTTTCAGGCTGTAACAAACCATTTGACGGATCGGGCTATGGTGGACAGCCTCGCCTCTGCCTGCCATGAAGCAGTTGTACAGTCCGTGGAGCGGAAGGAGAAAACCGTAAACCCGCCCGCTCTCTATGACCTGACGACTCTTCAGAGGGATGCAAACCGTCTGCTTGGTTTTACGGCACAGCAGACTCTGGATACCCTTCAGTCCCTGTATGAAAAGAAACTTTGCACCTATCCCCGGACGGACAGCCGCTATCTGACCGATGACATGGAATCCTCAATTCCCGCTGTTCTTGCAGCTGCCGAAGCGATTTCCGGGTACACCTTTATCGGAAATCTGAATGGAAAGACAGTATGCGACAGCAAGAAGGTCAGCGACCATCATGCACTTCTCCCCACGGAGGCAGCGGGCCGGAAAAACCTTGACCTCCTTCCTGGCAGCGAGCGGGAGATTCTCAGAATGATTGCGGCATCCGTAATCCGCGCGCTGGCAAAGCCCTATCGGTACGAGGAAACGACGGTAACTCTTGTGAGTGCGGGAGCGGTTTTCACGGCAAAGGGTAAGACTGTTCTGGATCGTGGCTGGAAACAGTACGGCAGGGAACCGGGCGAAGTAGACGATGTACTCCCTACCCTCGGGACCGGGCAGGTACTCTCCGTACAGTGGGCATCGGTAAAGGAAGCGAAGACCACCCCGCCGCGCCACTACACGGAGGATACCCTGCTGGCAGCTCTCGAAAACGCCGGTGCGAAGGAAATGCCGGATGATGCTGAACGGCGAGGTCTCGGTACTCCGGCAACGAGAGCGTCCACCATCGAAAAGCTGATCGATGCGGGCTTTGTGGAAAGAAAAAAGGCGCAGAAAGTAGTTGTCCTTATTCCCACGGACTTCGGCAAGAATCTCATTGCCATTCTCCCGGAAGAGCTGAAATCACCCTCCCTTACGGCAGAGTGGGAACACCGTTTGAAGGAGGTCGAGCGGGGTGAACGGACTGCCGAGAATTTCCTTGATGGGATTGTCACCATGCTGACGGATATGATGGAGAACTACCAGCCGGTGCGAGGATCGGAAATCCTGTTCCCGTCCGGGAAGGAGTCGGTGGGGAAGTGTCCCCGGTGTGGGAACGACGTGACGGAATCCCAGAAGGGCTATTTCTGTGAGAACCGCGGGTGTCGGTTTGTTCTTTGGCGGGACCAAAATTTCTTCAATGCTATCGGGAAGACGATGGAGCGGGAGACCGCCGAAGCACTGCTGAAAAGTGGAAGGGTGGCGCAGGCTGGATGTGTCTCCCGGAGAACAGGCAGAGGATTTGACTGTGTGGTTGTGATGGACGACGACGGCGAGAATACGAGATTCCATCTGGAGTTCCCGAAGTGTCAGGACAAGGAGTAAAAAAGATAATGGAAAGAAAAATGGATATGGAAAGACGAATTCAGAGTTTTACAAACTCGGAATTTGGAGAACTTGAAATTCTTCAGGAAGGGGACAAGTTCTGGTTTCCTGCTACAAAATGTGCTCAGATTCTTGGGTATTCAAATCCCCATAAAGCTATACGGGATCATTGCAGGGGAGACGGGGTAACGAAACGTTCAGGGGTCTCCCAAACGACGAATCAGCATGGTGTCACGACTGAACAGATCAACGAGATTAACTACATTACGGAAGGGAACCTCTATCGACTGATTTGCCGGTCAAAATTACCGGCAGCATTGGCATTTGAGACATGGGTCTTCGATGAGGTTCTTCCGTCTATCCGCAAATATGGCGCGTATATCGTCCCGGAAGTCGTTGATATGGTAAGAAGCAGTAACGAAAAAGCAGAGGAGTTGATCGCAAGTTTAGCCGAGGAGAGGCTTGCCAAGATACAGCTTCTTGACGAGAAAACTCATCTTCAGAATACTATTGAGGAAGCTCGTCCGAAGGTAAGTTATTACGATATGATCCTTCAGAATCCCAACACCATGCCGGTGACATTGATTGCAAAGGATTATGGGTATTCCGCCGCCTGTTTCAACACTCTTTTGAAGAAGCTCGGCATCCAGTACAAGGTGGGAAAAACATGGGCACTGTATCAGGACTACGCCGATGAGGGCTATACCCACTACAACGTGTACTACATAGGGTGTAAAGCGGTTTCTCACATGGTCTGGACGCAAAAGGGACGGCTGTTCCTTTACGGTTTCCTCAAATCGAAAGGTATCCTTCCCGCCATCGAAACAGAGCAGGTTAGAATGCAGAATCTCTGAGCGTGCCATGAGCAGCGCGGAATAAGACAACACCATCCATGCCGCTCCCGCACGGACTTTTCAAAACGGAAGGTTTGCGCGGGGGCGGCCTATTTTATTTTCAGGAGGATCTATGCCGGAAGAGAAACAGGCGGTTAAGCCTACCAATAAGGAAAGACTGAAACAGATCACCGACAGCATCGAGGCCGGGATCAAGGAGCTGTTCGCCAGCGACAAGTATAAAAGGTATCTGGCGGTCATGTCGAGATTCCATAATTACAGCTTCAACAACACGATGCTGATCTATATGCAGAACCCGAAGGCTACCCGTGTAGCCAGCTACACCAAATGGAAGGACAGCTTCGGGCGGCAGGTAAAGAAAGGCGAACGCGGGATAACCATCATCGCACCTACACCGTATAAGAAAAAGATCGAGGAAGTCAAAAAAGATCCTGACACCAAACTCCCCCTGCTGGATAAGAACGGGAACGAAATCACCGAGGAAAAGACCATTACCATCCCCTATTTCAAGCCCGTATTTGTTTTTGACGTGGCACAGACGGAGGGACGGCCCCTTCCTCAGCTTGTCAGCAATCTGACCGGGAATGTGGAGCATTACGAGGCTTTCCTTGAAGCCATGAAGCGTTCTGCCCCCGTTCCGGTGATTATTGAGCCGATGAAGGAAGGCATGGACGGATATTACAGTCCCGGAGATCGGGAAATCCATATCCGTGAGGGTATGAGTGAGGCGCAGACGATCTGTGCACTGGTACATGAGACCACCCACGCCCTTCTGCACAATGATGGAATGGCCAAGCCGGACGCCGCGAAGGATGCGCGGGAGGAGGAAAAATACGCTCATGCAGATATTCTCGGGGTCGATGCGCTGTATTCGGATCAGTGGATTTCCCCTGATAAAGTGCCGGAGGGAATGTATCGGTACAGTCTCCGGGGCGGGCGGAACGACGATCCGGGGCTGCCCTGTTCTGTGGAAAATGGCGTCACGGTGAATTTTGCGGGATGCCTTCTCACGATGGAGCCGCTTCCGATCCCGGAATCGGGTGCTCTTGAATTTGGTGATGATGACTTCGGATTTCAGGGGGAGGAGATCACGGTCGCGGAGTTTCGCCGGGAAAATCACAAAGACAGGCGCACACAGGAGGTTGAGGCGGAAAGCGTATCCTATTCCGTATGCCAATACTATGGGATCGAAACTTCCGAGAACTCTTTTGGGTACATTGCCGAATGGTCGAAAAGCCATGAGCTGACCGAACTGAAGGCCAGTCTTGAAACCATCAACAGGACAGCCGGGAAGCTCATCGGTGATATTGACCGGAACTTTGCTGAGATCTGCCAGGACAGAGGGATCGTGATCATGGAACAGCCGGAAGGAGGAGAACCAAACGAACCGGCAAAGCCCGTCGAGAGCAAGGAGGCAGAAAAGCCGGGAAACACCTATTCGATATATCGTCTGAAAGATGATCCCTCCACCGCTGAACTCCGGTTTACAGATCTGGAGTCACTGGAAGGAAAACCTGATAAACGCAATTATGAAGCCGTTTACACCGGCAATCTTCCGGACAACCTCGATCTGTCAGACAGATCCGTCCGTGAACGGGTGCTTGAGGCGATTTTTGAGCGGTTTAATCAGGAAGAACGTCCGAGAGGGTACGAAGGCCCGAGCATGTCCGTAAGCGACATCGTTGCGCTGAAGCAGGGTGATGTGGTATCCTATCATTACTGCGACAGTTTTGGGTTTAAGGATCTGCCGGATTTCGGAAAGCAGGAACATAAGGCGGTGAGGCTGGAACACGCTGCCAAGAAGCAGCCGTCTGTTCTGGATGCGATCCGGGCGATGGAGAAAGTCCCGAAACAGCCGCAGAGAGCAAAGGAGGCTAAGAAGAATGCTAACATACGATGAAACCATGATCCTCGCTATCTACAACACCGGAACCCGGACGGGAACGAAGGATGCGCTTGTAGAGATGCGCGCCTATCTGGAGTCGGACGAAACGGATCTTCTGGAATTGACCGACACGGCAATCCGTAAACTGGAAGCTATGAGTGACGAGGAGTATGCGGCGCTCGATCTCATTCCCGATTTTGAAGAGGGGGAGGAAACGGATGCCGGATAATCGGATTCAGACATACACCGAATTATCGGAATCCACGATTCGTCAGATTTCACATGATACGGATCAGTGGACAGGTTTTCTGGAAACCGCTTCCCGGATGTACAAGTATTCTTTTTCGGACCAGCTGTTGATCCATGCACAGCGGCCCACTGCCACAGCCTGCGCTGAGTACGATCTTTGGAATCAGAGGATGGGGCGTTATGTGCGGCGAGGTTCCAAAGGGATTGCTTTGCTCGACTATTCCGGGGATGTGCCAGCGATACGGTATGTCTTCGATGTGTCCGATACCGGCGCAAGAGAGCGCTCCCGTCCCGTAAGTCTCTGGAGGATTGAACCCGAGACCGACCCGGTTATCTCCTCCATGTTGGTGGACTATTACGGCGCTCCGGAGTTTGCAGGACTTCGAGACCAATTATGGACGGCAGCGGCAAATCTGGCACAGGAATATTTTGACGGGCATTCTGCGGTGGTCCATGCCATCCTTGCGGAAATTGACGGGGAGGAGTACAATAGAGATGCGGGAGAGAGATGGTTTCTCGATTCCGTAACAGTCAGTGCGGCGTATGCCCTCATGAACCGATGTGGGCTGGAGCCGAAGGAATATATGGACGAGGGGGATTTCACACCGCTGTATGAATACCTCTCCCCTCAAACTGTTTCCATGCTGGGGGAGGCAGTCAATCAGATCGACCGGGAAGTACTCAGGGAGATCGAGATTACCCTCCGGAATCACGAGCGGACACAACAAAGAGAAAATGAAGCTGCATTGCAGGAAAGGAGCCTAAACCATGATCGAGTACAGACAGAACGGAGATTACCTGATCCCGGACCTCAAGCTGAAGGAGACCAGACCCATCGGGAGATACGGGAGAATGAGGAAGAAGTATCTGATGGAGAACCAGCCGTTTCTGTTCAACCAGATGGTATTATCGGAGACACTGTTCCCGCACCTTCTGGAGACGGAAGAGACGATGGAGCGGAGGATGGAGGAACTGATTCCGAAGCTGGCGGAGACGGCAGGAGCGACGGAGAAGCTGAAAGCGGCGGACCCGATGAAGTGGGTGGGGCTGATGAACAACTGCAAGGCGCAGGCGGAGGAAATTCTCCTTTCGGAGCTGGTGTACAGTTAAGCCTGTTCCCCACCGAGGCGGAGCAGATACGGAATATTGACGAGGCGGAGAGCCGGGACGACCGGCCCTTCGCTTTTTCAATTCCGGACGCCGTGATCGACGATTTTCTCCGCTATGGAAGCAATTCCGATCACGCCCGGGAGCTGACCGCCGCGGAGTTCATGAAGGAAAAACCGATGGAGGATCATGCGTCTTTCCTTCGGAGGCTGTATCACGGCGGGTACGGTCTGAATACGGACGGCGGGAAGTTCGCTGTGTGGTATGCGGAGGAAGGACTTCGTTTTTCGCAGGGAACCTCGGCTGAACGCCGTCCGGACGCCCGAATCCTCACCTGGACGGAGGCGGCGGAGCGGATCGAGGGAATGCTTACGGCCGGGACGTTCGCCTCGAACGTGGAGCTTGAAGAAGCGCTGGGAACGGAGCGGCGGCAAATTGCGGAATCGGTCTGGTTCCTGCGGCAGGATCTCAGCGAGGATGCGCGGGATCGTTATCTGCCCTCCCTTGCGGATATGGAGCGGTATCCGGCAGACGCGGGGCGGGACAGAATCGCGGACCGCATTGCCGATCCGGAACTCCGTGCGCGTCTTGCGGAGGACCTCCGGGCGTTCATCACGGACTATGCGGAAAACCGGGATCTGCTCCGGTTCCGCTTTCACCGTCCCGAAGAACTGCTGGCCCGCATGGAGGAACTGGATCTTCCCATGCGCTCCTTCTCTTCCAACCTGACCGAACTGCCGCCCGTGTCCGCGTTCATCACCGAGGATGAAATCGACCGGACGCTCGGCGCGGGAAGCAGTTATGAAGGCGCAAGGGGGCGGATCGCGGCCTACTTCGCCGAAGAACACACGAGCCGGGAGAAGATCGCGTTTCTGAAAAAAGAATACGGGGAAGGCGGCAGGTCGCACGCTCTGTCCCTGAGCAGCGGCAGTATGGAGGATTACGACAGCCGGGGAATCCGCCTGCGGAAACAGGACTGCGTGGACGTGGAACTGTCGTGGGCAAACGTCGTCAAGCGCATCGACCGGCTGATCGGGCAGGGGCGGTACGCCGTCCCACCGGAAGCAGAACAAAACCGGAACGGGAGAACCCCGGAGGCAGAAGAACCCGCGGAGCCGGAAAACGATGCAGAAAAGGGGGTAACTACCCCTGTTTCTGAACCTCAGAATGCGTCTGAACCGGACTGGATCTCCGGCTACAATTCCCTCAAGGAACGCTATCCCGACGAACTGGTATTGTATCAGGTCGGGGACTTTTACGAATTGTTCGGCGAAGACGCCCGGAGAGCGGCGGAGATCCTTGACCTCGGACTGACGATGCGGGAGATTCCCGGTGTCGGGCAGGTTGAGATGTGCGCGTTTCCCGCTTTTCAGCTCAATGACCGGCTGGAGACGATCCGGGACACGGACGACGCGGTGGTGTCTTCCATCGGCCGGAACGGAGAACGGGAGGTAAGCCGCATTCTCTCCATTGACCATGAGGCGGAACAGGATCTGAACGCTCATGAAGCGGAGTACGGCGCAGACGGATGGCGGGCTTTCCCCGGAAACAATCCAGACCGGGAGATGATCCGAGACAGTATTGACGAAGCTCTGTTGGCGTGGAATCATGATTATGAAAGCAAGACGCGGATGCTTGCGTACATGAGTGTAAACGGGAGAGAAGAAGAGGCAGCACAATGGCTCGCCATAGAATACGGTGGTAATCCCGAACTGCCTTTACATTTCACCATTCAAGGAACGGGTATTGATGTTGTTTGGGATTGGCCTCGGGTTCAGCGTCGTCTAATTGAGTTGATCGATGAAGGGCGGTTTGATGAGGTCAAAGGCAGAGTGGGGGTTTATCTCGGAGAGTCGGACAACATAAGGTATTATGTAGTTCCGGGTAGTTTTGGCTTTTCCACGCATTTTCCGAATCAAACTCTGCTCGGGGATAACGAACGTGCTGTTGTGGCTTCTCCTGTGTGCTATTTCGAACCGGAATTTCTGGTGAGAAACAGAGTTACATTCCTGAAAATAGGGCGTGACATCGCGGAGGATCAAATCTTTGGAAAAACGACGGCAGAACAGTTTGCCGCCATGCAAGAGGCGATGGTTTTCCGAACCCCTGAAGGCCATACCTATCAGATTGGGGACGGGATCAATGTGAAAACCGCAAATCGGCAGGGATCACAATTCACCATCGAGAACGTGGACAGGAGCCATATATATTATGACTTTACGAACCCGGATTTCGGCGGCCCTGTCGGTATGGATCGGGAGAGGTTTGAGGAAGGTCTTGACAGCGGTCTTTTTACTGTTATTCGGGGAGAACAATTACAGGAGCAGGACAGAGAACCGGATGCTGAGGTAGTCACACCTGATTTGTCCCAACCACGTCCGGGTGTACACATCCCCGCCGAACGCGACATAGTTCCCGAATACACTGTGGATAACCTGTTTTCAGGAGTCAGCGTGTATTCCGGCGACGATAACCGTACCGATTTTGAGCGTGAAAACGGCTTACACTCCATTGTTTTTGACCTCACAGGACGTGGGAGGGAACCGGTCGCAGAGCCCTCGCCCAGCTTGCCTCCGCTTGAAAACTTCATCATCACGGATGAACACCTCGGCGAGGGCGGGCCGAAGACGAAATTCCGCATGAACATGGATGCGATCCATACGCTGAAAGCCATCGAAGCGGAGAACCGGAATGCTACGTCGGAGGAACAGGAAACCCTGTCCCGCTATGTTGGCTGGGGTGGCATTCCGGAGGCGTTCGACCCGGAGAAAAGCGAGTGGGCTGACGAATACGCTGAGCTTAAAGCGGCTCTGACACAGGAGGAATACGAGGCAGCGCGGGGATCCACTCTGAATGCCCATTATACAAGCCCCACTGTGATCTCTGCTATATATGAAGCGGTTGGGAACATGGGCTTTACCTCTGGTAATGTCCTTGAACCGGCGATGGGTGTTGGAAACTTTTTCGGGATGCTGCCCGAAGAGATGCGGGATTCCAGACTTTACGGTGTAGAGCTGGACAGCATCACCGGACGGATCGCAAAGCAGCTATATCCGAACGCCGAAATTACGGTTGCGGGCTTTGAAACGACGGACAGACGGGACTTTTTCGACCTGGCGGTCGGAAACGTGCCGTTCGGAAACTACAAGGTCAACGATCCCGCGTATAACAAGCTTAACTTCTCCATCCATAACTACTTTTTTGCAAAGGCCATCGATCAGGTGCGGCCGGGCGGGGTGATCGCCTTTGTGACCTCCCGCTACACGATGGACGCGCAGGGAGAGGAAGTACGGCGGTATATCGCGGAGCGGGCGGATCTGCTCGGAGCAATCCGTCTGCCTGAGAATGCCTTTCTCGCCAACGCGAATACCGAGGTTGTGACCGACATCCTCTTTTTACAGAAACGGGAATCGCCCGTCGTCACGATGCCGGATTGGGTTGGACTCGGAACAAATGAGGATGGGCATGCCGTCAATCAGTATTTCATCGACCGTCCCGAGATGGTACTCGGCGTTCAGACGGAGGACAGCACCCGTTACGGGATGGACTACACCGTCAAAGCCCGTGAGGATGCTTCCCTGAAAGACCTTCTCCACGAGGCCGTAAAGAACATCCGGGGAACATACAAAGAGACCGAGATACCCGATCTTGGTGAGGGTGAAAAGATTCGGGAGACCATTCCTGCAGACCCTGCTGTGAGGAATTACAGCTATACCATCGTAGATGGGAAGTTGTATTACCGCGAGAACAGCGTGATGGTGCGCCCCGAGCTGAACGCAACTGCCGAAGCCCGCATTAAAGGGATGGTGGAACTTCGGGACTGTGTGCGGCACCTGTTGGACGAACAGATGGACAACGCGCCAGATCCGGTAATCCGTGCCATCCAGACGGAATTGAACGAACGATACGACGAATTTATCGAGAAATACGGTCTCATCAACGACCGGGCAAACCGGCTGGCCTTCTCGGATGACAGTTCCTATTACCTCCTCTGTTCTCTCGAAATTCTGAATGAAGACAGGCAGCTTGAACGCAAGGCGGAGATGTTCACGCAGAGGACGATTCGTCCTGCGCAGGCTGTGGACCATGTGGATACCGCTGCCGAAGCGCTGGCTGTCTCGATTTCGGAGAGGGCAGGCGTGGATATGGAGTATATGTCCTCTCTGTCAGGAAAGACGGAAGAAGAACTGGAGGAAGATCTGCGCGGCGCGATCTTCCGTATCCCGGACAGGCCGGAGCGCTTCGTGACCGCGGACGAATACCTCTCGGGGAACGTGCGTCAGAAGCTGCTGGAAGCACAGAGCGCTGCGGAGGTTGATCCAGCGTTTGCGAATAATGTGGAGGCGTTACAAGCGCAAGCGGCGCAGCCGAAAGACCTTGAAGCTTCGGAGATCGAAGTCCGCCTTGGAGCAACGTGGATCGAGGCAGAAACCGTCAGGCAGTTCATGTTTGAGCTTATGCAGCCCGGCTATACTGCAAGGCGGAAGCTCGACGTGGAGTATTCTACTCTCACGGGTGAATGGAAAATAGCCAATAAATCCGCAGACAGCTACAATATCAATGCGACGATGACATACGGAACAGGGAGGGCAACCGCATACAAGATTTTGGAGGATACGCTGAATCTGCGTGACGTGCGGATTTTCGATGTTGTTAAGGATATAAACGGCGTAGAACGCCGGGTCCTGAACAGCAAAGAGACCACGCTTGCACAGCAGAAGCAGCAGATTATGAAGGACAAGTTCCGGGAGTGGATCTGGGAAAACCCGGACCGCCGTCACTACTATGTGCGAAAATACAACGATCTTTTCAACTCGGACCGCCCGCGGGAGTATAACGGAGAACACTTAACGCTCGGCGGCATGAATCCGGAGATCACACTTCGGGAACATCAAAGGAACGCGATTGCACATATCCTTTATGGTGGGAACACCCTGCTTGCGCACGAGGTCGGGGCCGGCAAAACTTTTGAAATGGCTGCGGCGGCAATGGAGGCAAAACGGCTGGGGCTGTGTACAAAGCCTCTTTTTGTCGTACCAAACCATCTGACAGAGCAGTGGGCCTCGGAATTTCTGCGTCTCTATCCCTCCGCGAACATACTTGTGGCGACAAAGAAGGATTTTGAACCGGCAAACCGGAAACGGTTCTGCGCAAGGATCGCTACCGGGAATTACGACGCCATCATCATGGGCCACAGCCAGTTTGAGAAAATCCCCATGTCGCGGGAGAGGCAGGAGGAGCTTCTTCGCCGGCAGATCGCAGAGATCGAAGACGGGATCGAAGATCTCAAGATGAGCAGAGGGGAGCGATCCTCCGTAAAGGACCTTGAACGAACGAAGAAATCCCTGCAGGCAAAGTTGGAAAAGCTGCTGAGCAAACCAAGGGATGATGTGGTAACGTTTGAGCAGCTCGGCGTGGACCGGCTTTTCGTGGACGAGGCCCATAACTACAAAAACCTTTTCCTTTATACCAAAATGCGGAATGTGGCAGGGCTGAGTACCACGGATGCACAGAAATCCTCGGATATGTACCTGAAATGCCGGTATCTGGACGAGGTGACGGGCGGGAAGGGGATTATCTTTGCGACGGGTACGCCGGTGAACTCCATGACCGAACTCTATACCATGATGCGGTATTTGCAGCATGATTTGCTGGACAGGAAGAACCTCAGCCATTTTGACGCATGGGCGTCAACTTTCGGGGAAACACAGACGGCAATAGAACTGGCTCCGGAAGGAACAGGATATCGTGCGAGGACAAGGTTTGCGAAGTTTTTCAACCTGCCAGAGCTTATGAATCTGTTCAAGGAAGCGGCGGATATAAAAACGTCCGACCAGCTTCATCTGCCCGTGCCGGAAGCGGTGTATCACAACGTGGTCGCACAGCCAACCGACATCCAGAAAGAGATGGTAAAGCAGCTTTCCGACCGGGCGTCAGACGTTCATAACCGGAGAGTAGATCCGTCCGTTGATAATATGCTGAAAATCACCATGGATGGCAGAAAGTTGGGGCTGGATCAGCGGATCATCAACCCGGATTTACCGGATGATCCCACGAGTAAAGTTAATCTTTGTGTAGATAACATTGCTCGTATATGGGAGGAGGGAAAGTCGGATAAGCTGACACAGCTGGTATTCTGCGATCTGTCCACCCCGAAGGCAAAGGCATCTGCATCGAAGCGGTCAACAAAAATCGACGATCCTGAAGTCCACGCGGCGGAAACGGCGGCAGACCGGATTGCGGAAGCGGAGGAAAGCACTTTCTCGGTGTACGAGGATATACGGGACAAGCTCATAGCCCGTGGTGTCCCTTCGGATGAGATCGCGTTCATCCATGATGCCGACACCGAGGTGAAGAAAAAAGAGCTTTTTGCGAAAGTGCGGAATGGTACTGTCCGGGTCCTTATCGGTTCTACCTCCAAAATGGGGGCCGGGACAAATTGTCAGGATCGCTTGATTGCCATGCACGACCTGGATTGTCCGTGGAGACCGGGGGATTTGGAGCAGCGGAAAGGAAGAATCGTCCGACAGGGAAATCATAATCAGCAGGTACATATTTTTCGATATGTAACGGAGGGGACGTTCGACGCATATCTCTGGCAGACGGTGGAGAACAAACAGAAGTTTATAAGTCAAATCATGAGTTCAAAGTCCCCGGTTCGATCCTGCGACGACATTGACGAAGCGACACTCTCCTACGCGGAGGTCAAAGCGCTTTGTGCCGGAGACCCGCGTATCAAAGAGAAGATGGATCTTGACATTGAGGTAGCGCGTCTGAAAGTCCTTGAAGGAAACCACCGCAGTCAGCAGTACAGACTTCAGGACGATGTTAACCTCCACTTTCCCAACAAGATCGCCAGCACGGAGAAGATGATCTCAGGTTATGAGAAGGATATGGAAACCGTTGCGGCGCATCCGCACCCGAAGGACGGCTTTGCCGGGATGGTAGTCAAAGGGGATGCTCTGGTGGATAAGGATAACGCGGGTGCGGCTTTGCTTGAAGCAAAGAAGGACGCAATGGGACTTGAACCTGTGGTAATTGGAATCTATCGTGGGTTTGAAATGTCCGTAACCTTGGAGGACTTTGGCAAGAAATATATGCTGACTCTGCGGGGGGAGATGTCACACCGAGTGGAGCTTGGAAGTGACGCCCGTGGTAATCTGATCCGAATTGATAATGTGCTGAATGGAATCCCGGATCGCATTACAACAGCGCAGAAAAGTCTGGAAGATACGCGGGCTCAACTTGAAACTGCAAAGGCGGAGCTGGGGAAACCGTTCCCCCAGGCAGAAGAACTTGCGGCGAAGTCTGCCCGGTTGACAGAGCTGAACGCAGAGTTGAACATAGACAGCCGCTTAGCTATAGAGAGCGGAGCGGAGGCTGAGCCGGATGAAGTAGCGAAAGCAAGACCGTCGATACTGGAACGGCTTCAGGAGTTGAAAGCGCAGATCAAAGACCAGGATGCCATGCCAAAGAAACGAAATCAACAGGTATTATGACGGAATCACTGATCTGCCTTATCTCTGCGCAGGTGCTTCTGCTCTGCTTTCCTTTTAGCTTTTTCGTCAAGTTCATGCAGCCAATCCTTGACGGGGGCTTTCCATAGCTCGCTCTTTGAGGGTATGTTTTTTATCAGACTGCGGGGATTCAGACCGAGCCGCTTGGCGATGGCAATATCGTCGTCGTTCAGGCGGCATTTGGCTTTTGCCTCCGCCCATTGATGTTCTGAGTAGGACATGAGGGAACCTCCATGTGGGATACCTCATTATACACAGCCGTACCTTTTATTGCAAGAGGAAAAGACAATTCATAATCGATTTCACGCAAATCATAAACTGATTAAAGAGGTGAATTAAATGAGGGAAGAAAAGGACTACCTACCGGTATATCGGGAACCGGCGTCTTACGCAAGGGAGAATGGAGAGCTGAGCCCGTACCGGGTTTCACTCCGTGAAAACATTGCTTGTAAACAAGCCATTGAAGAATCCATCCGGAAGCACTTTGACGGGATGCACCTTGATCCGGCTTCTGTAAAGGAGATACTGGAAAAATACGGGCGGAGCAGGACGCTTTTCGTCCTTGCAGTGACCGTAAATGAAAAAGACTATGACGGTCGTTTTTCCCGATCCAATAAGGAATGGGCGAAGAGTTTCAATATTCCGGAGGATCGGGATTCATCATTCGGGGACAACCGACTGTCCTATGTCGTAAACAGCCATCCTGCGATTTTGGACGGATTTATCAACGACACCCGAAGGGAGCTTGCGCAGAAAGCATCGGTGCTGGGAAAGCTGTCGGAAAACACGTTACCTCCCTCAAAGGACGCGCATCCCGTACCGAAGAGGACGAAGGAGGCAGCTTTGTGAGCGAGGAACGCCGTACAGTCAGGGTGGACAGCTACTACACCCCAACCGAATTTGAAATGCTTCAGGAGAAGATGAAGGGAGCGGGCATAACAAATATGTCCGCCTACCTGCGCAAGATGGCTCTGGACGGCTTGATGATCCGGCTGAACATGAAGGAAATCCGGGAAATGATCCGTTTGTTGCGGATCTACGGCAACAACCTGAACCAGATCGCCCGTCGTGTCAACGAGACCAACCGGTTTTACGATACCGACCTCGCCGAAATACAGAAAGGGCAGGACAAGCTCTGGGGAGCGGCGGAAAGAATCCTCCATGCGCTGGCGAAACTGGAATGACTTCATGCCATGTCCGTTGTCACCTTTGACAGAATATGGCGGGGAGTGTATAATGGACAGGGAAGGGGGAATGTGTATGATCACCCATATTGACAACATGGCGGGGCATCTCGAAAACCGGAGAAGGATAGAACTTCCGGTATATGACCCGCATAAGAAGAATCTTCCGAAGAGAAGCGCATATATCGGCGCTTTCAGATGGCTTGAAGCAGTTTGGACTATACCGAACTCCTTCACGATCGATGAAAACACATGGTACACTCCATAGTGAAAAATCGCTCCGGTCGGCGGCTGGGGCTGCTTCAGGTAAATTTCGTAGTAGTTCCTGTTCGGGATAAGCATCCCCGTCTCTTCGTCCAGCCGTCCGATGGAGGAC
>Ga0256405_10004478_pt1 | contig 25998 bp, 24 predicted proteins | sample RumenRJG_02DNA_FD_189096 | JGI IMG/M metagenome (GOLD analysis project Ga0256405, IMG submission 189096) | Bovine rumen microbial communities from Lethbridge, Alberta, Canada - RJG_02 | ecosystem: Host-associated > Mammals > Digestive system > Stomach > Rumen | place: Canada: Alberta... | reverse complement strand
TGCGACTGCGGCTTCGTTGGCGGCGTTCATCGCGCAGGGGATGTTCCCTCCTCGGGCGATTGCCCTGTAGGCTATATCAAGGGCCGGGAACCTTCCGGTATCCGGTTTCTGGAAGGTAAGGCTGCCGATCTGGGCGAAATCCGGCTTGCGGTTGTCGAGGGGGAGCCTTTCAGGGAAGGACAGGGCGAACTGGATGGGTTCCCTCATGTCCGGGTGTCCCATCTGGGCAAGTACGGCGCCGTCACGGAATTCTATCATCGAGTGGATGATGGACTCGGGGTGGACGACGACGCTTATCTTTTCGGGACTGATGTCGAACAGCCATTTTGCTTCGATGACCTCGAATCCCTTGTTCATCATGGTGGCGGAATCGATGGTTATCTTCGCGCCCATGTCCCATTTGGGATGCCTGAGGGCCTGTTCTTTCGTCGCAACGGCGATCTCTTCCTTCGGCCAGTCGCGGAACGGTCCTCCCGAAGCTGTCAGGTGGATCTTTTCGATGGCATTGCCCTGGGATGCGAGCAGGCACTGGAAAATCGCGCTGTGCTCGGAGTCTACAGGCAGTATCGGCGCATTGTATTTGCGGGAAAGGCCCATAACCAGGGAGCCGGCGGCCACAAGGGTCTCCTTGTTGGCCAGGGCTATGATCTTTCCGGCCTTTATGGCTGAGATCGTGGGCAGGAGTCCGCTGAACCCCACCATTGCAGCCACGACAATGTCCACCTGGGAACTGGCAGCCAGTTCACAAATGGAATCTTTGCCGCAGAAGACCTTGGTATCGCTGTCCTTCAAGGCGTCATCAAGGTCCCTGTACCTGTCTTCATTGCAGATTACCACATTGTTGGCGTTGAATTCGCGGGCTTGGGATGCAAGGAGTTCCCAGCTGTTGTTGGCCGTAAGCAGGTCGACCTCGAACCTGTCGGGGTGCTGCCTGACTACATCCAGGGTCTGCCTGCCTATCGATCCTGTCGAGCCGAGTATGGCTATCCGTCTTTTCCTCATCAGAAATTAATGTATTTGGAAGGGTCCACGGCCTCTCCCTTGTACCAGAGCTCGAAACGCAGGAGATTGCCGGCGATGGCAACGGGAGAACCAGCGAGAACCCTGTCTCCGGTCGATTTGAGAAGTTTGCGGTTGAGACGGTAGATGGAGAGTATGTCGTTGGAGTGCTGAATCTCCATGATGTATTCTTCTTTCTCATTCCATCCGGTGAAAACGACGGTGCCGTCCAGGACGGCCGTTACCATCGAGCCTTCCGCGGAAGTGATGTCAATGCCGGGCCGGGACGACTTGTCAAACGCCTCGGATATCACTCCCTTGACCGGGACGAAGAAGTGTACACCCTCGATCGGGAGGTTCCTCGCACTCTCTCCGGTGATTTGGAAATGGCTTTCTTCCATGACGTTGGCCCGAAGGATGGAATCCCTCTTCGCAAGATAGCTGCCGTCGAGGTCCGAGACCTTCGAGACCCCTGCCTTGAGGACGCTGTCCATCTTGAGAGGTTGTTTCCCGTCCACTACGCGGGCAAGGTTTTCGGCATAGAGGTCCCATCTGTTCACCACGCTTTCGAGCGAGTCGATCCGGATGGCGTTGCGGATGGCTTCCTGCCTGGTGTGGGCGTCAGGGTAGCCGGGAAGTAGGGTCTTCAAGGGAGTGAAGGAAATAAGGGAGGCGATGGCCGCCACGAGGACGAAGAGGATGGTCACAACGGTGGCCAGAAAACCCAGGCGTGTGAAACGGAAGGTCCATAACTGCCTGTGAGTCTTGTCGTCGGTAAGTGAAAGCCTGTATATTTCGGGTCGCGGTTCCTTATTAGTCCTGGCCATAACTATGCTTGTAAACATGCAAATATAAGAAATTAGGGAGAATTAATTAACTTTGCAGGGATGAACAGGAAGATAGGAATAGACTATGGAAGGAAAAGGACCGGGATTGCGGTGAGCGATCCGCTCGGCGTCTTTGCGTCCCCCCTTGGGACTGTTCCGGGCTCCGGAGTCCTGGATTTCCTTAGGGAATATGCGGAATCTGAGACCATTACCGATTTCGTGGTGGGATGGCCGAAGAACCTGGACGATACTCCTGCGGAAGCGGCCTCGGATGTGGAATCATTCCTGGCGGAACTTGAAAAGGCCTTTCCCGGGATTCCTGTGCATCTGGAGGATGAGCGTTTCACTTCAGTCCTTGCCCACAGGGCCATGGTCGACGGGGGAATGAAGGCATCGGACCGGAGGGACAAGGCTTCAGTAGACAAGATAAGCGCTGCAATCATCCTCCAGGGGTATCTCGACCGCCTTGCCGGACCTTCCGCAAGCGGCACGGGATTTGCGCCCGACATGGTTGCCGTTCCTGAATCCAGGATGAGGAAAAAGACCGGGAAAAGAAGATAAGAGATATGATACAACCGATATATGTTTATGGTTCCGCGGTTTTGCGCGAAGTAGCCCAGGAAGCGGACCTTTCTGACAAAGAGGGTTTAGCCACCCTTGTCAGGGACCTGAAGGACACCCTTGCCCATGCTGACGGATGCGGCCTTGCCGCTCCCCAGATAGGGGTCAGCAGGAGGGTGGTAATCGTTGACGGTACGGGGATGGAAGACATGTACCCCTACCTGAAGGATTTCAAGAGGGTGATCATCAATCCGGAGATACTGGAAAGGAGCGAGAAGACCTGTGAGTACAACGAAGGGTGCCTGAGCATTCCGGGAATCTATGCCGACGTGACCCGTCCGGCATCGATCAAGCTGAAGTACTACAATGAGAACCTGGAGCCGGTTACGGAAGAGTTCGAACGTTTCGCCGCCAGGATGGTGCAGCATGAGCTTTCCCACCTGGACGGCGACCTCTTCACCGACCATGTGGCCCCTATCAGGAGGAAGATCCTTTCCAAGAAGCTGCAGAACATCGCCCATGGCCGGACTGCAGCCAGATACGCCACTAAAATCAAGTAAAAGGAACGAAACACAAAAAACCAATAACCAATTATGGGAGCATTCCACGCTTATGATATCAGGGGAGTCTATAATGTGGACTTCGATAAGGAAACGGCCTACAAGGTCGGATATTTCATCCCGTCTCTGCTTGGGGCGGACAAGGTCCTGGTCGGAAGGGACTGCAGGTTGTCTTCGGAGGAGATCAGGGACAATCTCGTGGCCGGCATCACCGATGCCGGAGCCGATGTATATGACATCGGGCTGAGTTCGACTCCGCTCGTGTATTTCGGGACCGCCAAATTCGGATTCAAGGCTTCCGTACAGATTACGGCATCACACAATCCCCGCGAATACAACGGAATGAAGGTGTCCAGGGAGAATGCCCTCCCGGTTGGTTTCGATGCCGGCCTCGGGCAGATAAAAGCCTGGATCGATGAAGGCCGTCCGACTCCCGCCGCCGCGCGCAAGGGAGAGGTCCACGACATGGACATCCGTAAGGAGTACCTTGATTTCCTGATGAAATTCAAGGGAGATTACGGCAATCTCAAAATCGCATTCGACCTTTCCAACGGAATGGCCAACCTCCTTGCGAAGGATCTTTTCAAGGGAGAAGATGCGGAATTCCTATTCGACACCATGGACGGGGCCTTCCCCGGACATGAGCCGAACCCTCTCATCCCTGCCAATGTGAAGCCCCTCAGGGACCTTGTTTCACGGATGGGAGCGGATGTCGGTGTCATATATGACGGAGATGCGGACAGGGTCATGTTCGTGGACGATCGGGCGAGGTTCGTGGCTCCCGACCTTGTCGTGGCCCTTCTGGCCAAGTATTTCTGCGATGAAAGAGGGGAGAAGAATCCCCGGGTCCTGCAGGAAATACGTTCCTCCAAGGCCGTTGGCGAGGCTCTTCAGGAATATGGCGCAGACCTCCATACCTGGAGGGTCGGACGTGCCTTCGCCGCTCCCAAACTCCGCGAGATAGACGGACTCTGGGGCGGTGAGCTTGCCGGCCATTATTACTTCAAGGATTTCTTCTATTCCGACAGCGGTCTCCTGGCCAGCCTGCTCGTGCTCAGGATCGTATCTTCTCTCAAGAAGAAGGGGATAACCCTAGGCAGCATGATGGATTCCCTCACGAAATACAAGAACTCCGGGGAGATAAATTACAGGCTTGAGGATAAGGCAGGCGCCATGGATGCGGTGAAGGACATGTTCATGGCACAGGAGAAGGCGACAGCCTTCATGGACTTCGACGGATACAGGGTCGAGTTCCAATCCTGGTGGTTCAACATCCGTCCTTCGAACACGGAGCCTTACCTCAGGTTCATCTGTGAGGCTCAGACCCAGGATCTTCTGGACAGCAAGATCGCAGCCGTGGATGAGCTGCTGAAAACAAAGTTCGGGGCTGTGAGATAAGCCCCTTGAAAAGACGTGTACATTGATATGAAACGATTGATCCTTGCCGGGGTCATGATCCTGGCGTCGCTCCTTTCCTCCCGGGCCCAGGGCAGGAAGATACTTACAGATACAACCATGACGCTCAAGAGGGCGGAGCGTCTTGTCCCCAGGATAGGGAAGGAACCCGTTTATTCGTTCATTCCTGGTGAAGGTCCGGCGATGGATACGATAGATACCGTCGATCCGGCGGTAAAGATCCTCCTTTATTCCGACAACACGTGGAAATACCGCCGCGACCCTTCCTATGGAAGGAACGAGAGCATCTTCATGGACAACTGGAGTTCTGAATACCCGGATCCATACAAGACTGCCCTTGGAAGCCTTCCTGAGAAGATTACATTCTGGGTGGTCGATTCCCTCGGAGAATATCATTGCCCCAACCAGGTCAAGGTCTATTCCGTCTACGGCTACCGTCACGGCCGCCATCACTCCGGAGTGGACCTTCCCTTGAAGACAGGGGACCCCGTTTATGCCGCATTTGCCGGAAAGGTCAGGATGTCAAAGTACTACCGGGGGTTCGGCAACCTTTTAGTCATCAGGCACGACAATGGTCTTGAGACCTTTTACGCCCATCTCTCCAAACGTAACGTAGAGGTCGGTGACTGGGTTGAGGCAGGTCATGTCATTGGTCTCGGCGGCGCAACCGGAAGGGCGACCGGCGCCCATCTGCATTTCGAGACCAGGTACCACGGTTATTCTTTCGATCCCCAGTGGCTGATTGACTTCCAGACCGGGGCGCTCCGTCACAGGGTCTTTACCCTGAGGAAAAGATACCTGACTCCCGGGAGCAAGTATGTTCCTGATTCAGACGACGAGGAGATTGCCATCAACGAAGCTGACGCCAAGGATATGGAGCTTGCAGCCAAGGAGGCCGAGAAGAAGGCTGCCCGCGAAGCGGCTGAAGCTTCGGCCGAATATTACAGGATCCGTTCCGGAGACACCCTTGGGAAAGTAGCCCAGCGCTATCATACCACCGTGAACCGTATCTGCAGCCTCAATCCCGGTCTCACTGCCCGTACCGTCCTCAAGATAGGACGCCGCATCCGGGTCAGGTGATCCCTTTCAGTCGACCATGTTGAAACCTGGGGAGGTCCATGATTCCATCGAACCTCCCGGCAGCCTGTAAATCAGGCAGGCCTCGATGTCCGGATTGGAGAGGATGAATTTGCGCGACGCATCCACTCCAAGCACCATGCATGCGGTGGCATAGGCGTCCGCAAGCATGGCATCGGGGGCTATGATGGTGGCGCTGAGGAGGTTATGCTGGGTAGGGAAGCCGGTTCGGGGATCTATTGTATGGGAATATTTCACCCCGTCCCTGACATAGAATCTGCGGTTGTTCGCCGACGTGACCACTCCGCAGGGGCCGCCTTTCGACTGCCATATCCCGAAGATGTCCTTTCCGGGAGTGTCGTTCCCGTCGACGGGTTTGTCTATGGCTATGGTCCACCCTCTTCCGCCAGGGTTCAACCCGTCGCAGAAAATCTCCCCTATGTCCACGAGCATATCCTTGATTCCCAAGCTGCGGAGGTAAGAGGCGACAAGGTCACTGCTGTATCCTTGGGCGATGGCGTTGTAATTGAGGTGTGGCAGGATGCCGGAAAGGGAAACCTTCGCCGGGTCAAGCAGGCCGTCAGGGCCGATGCTGGCACGGAGGTCGGCGGCGAGATGTTTCATTCCGCAGGAAGACAGCAGGGAAGATACCTGCTCCCTGGATGGCAGGGTGTCGTTCGTGAAACCGAAACCCCAGGCGTCGAACAACGGTCCGGCGGCGCAGTCCAGTGCTCCTCCCGTACCGGTCCAGAGGTTCCTGGCTGAATCATATATATCGAAGAACATCCCGTTCGGGCGGATCTTCTCCCCTCGGTTGAACCGGCTTAGCATGGAGCCTTTGTTATAGCCGGAAAGCGTCGTGTCCACCGTGGTCAGGATGGAATCGATGCCTTCTTTTATCTCCCTGGGGGAGATCCCAATCCCTTGCATATTGATTTTTACGGTGTAGGTCCCTCCTTGGGCGAGGCCCGTAATAGCCACGAAATCACTTCTTTCCGAGCACGATAGGACAATCAGTGCCGTTATGGCGGAGAGTATCGGCAGGCGGAAGGCCGTATGTATGCGGGATTTCATGATGTTCGGCAAAGTATTTGTACAAAGATACGGAAATTGAGAAGAAATTCGCATATTTGCAGGTTAGACGGAATATAGTAGAAGAGATGTACATGAAGAAAGCAAACGGAATAACCGCCTTGTTGGCCGTCATCGCCCTTGCCGCGATGGTGGCCCTCCCTTCCTGCAAGAAGAAGGACAAGGAAGAAACATACAAATATCTCTCAGGCAGCATGAAATACGACCTTCCGGTGTATGTGCAGCCGGGAGAAACCTATGTGGTCAGGCCTTCGGGAGTCACCCACCCTGAGGGGAAGAATCTCGGTTACTATGTCTACACATCGTGGAATTCCAAGAGGGATACCATCAGGTACGATCATTCCACGGATACTTCCCCGATCAGCTACACCCTCACGATTCCCGATGAACTTGGAGACGGATACAGTTTCGTCATGTACGCCTATGCCGAGGATTATTTCCCTTCTTCCAAGACGACATCCTTGGCCATCGTGTGCGATGATTTGGAAAAGGTGTTCTCAGGCTTGGATTTCTCCGATTCGGACAGCAGGGTCACCGACCCTCGCGACGGTATGGAATACCGTACCGTCGATATAGACGGGAAAGAATGGTTCAGGCAGAACCTTTCCTTCGACGGGTGCGGAGTGCCGTTCTCCAACTGCCCGGCTATGACGAAGGTGACCGGGAAATTCTACACGTGGGAAGAGGCCAGGACGGCCTGCCCCGAGGGATGGCATCTTTCTACCGGAGAGGACTGGCTCGCCGTGGGTCGTTTGCTTTCAGGCGACGACGGTCTTTCGGAGCATGATATGTTCCCTGGTGTAGCCGGGGACCTGATGGTGGATGCAAAGTTTTTCAATTCCAGGATGTGGGAGTACTGGCCCAATGACGTCAAGGTTACCAATAAGCTTAAATTCAACGCCATGTCCTTCGGGTATGCCACATCTTCCAATGAGGGTTCCCCCAGGTTCATGGATCCCAACGAGTATGCCGTTTTCTGGACGGCGGATGCCGATGAGGAAGACGGAGCCAAGGCATGGATCAGATATCTCCATTACAAGCAGGCTGATGTGCTTTCCGCCACGGTTGACAAGGAAACGTTCCTTGCTTCTGTAAGGTGCGTCCGCGATTGACAGGGAAATGAGACTCATAGCCTTCATAGCAGCCCTTATGGCGATGGCCGGCCCCAGGGAAACGGTCAGTGATTTCCTTGCCCTTGCAGCATCGTCACGTGTCTCTTTTGAGTACACTTATTCTACAGGAAGCGGCAAGGCTGTCATGACGGGCAGCGGGTCTGTCATTGTCCAGGGCAGTGCGTTCCTGATGAAGGGGGACGGCCTGGAGGTCGTTTGCGACGGCAGGTCCAGATGGACCGTGGACAGGGCTGCGGGAGAGGCCATAGTCGAGAACGTGTCTGAAGGTGAAGATTTTGCGGCAAATCCCGCTCTTTTCCTTTCCCAGGGGGGCAAGGGATTTACGGTGAAGGAAACCCGGGCCGTAAAGAAGGACGGGAAGGACCTTGTCGTTGCCGTCCTTGAACCCGAGGCCAGGTCCAATGTCCGGCAGGTCATAATGTATATTACCCCGGAACTCTCGCTTGCCGAAGCGGAGGTGACCGTCGCCGATGGCACAGTCACCCGTTTTACGGTTGGAGGTTTTTCCGCAGGACCTGCTTCCGACGATATTTCCGTCTTTGTCCTTGACAAGGGGTCGCTGGGACCCGATACGGTGATTACCGATCTCAGGTAGCCTGCCGGATCATCATCAAATATCCGAAATCACCCTCAGGATGAAAACGAGGGTGGAGACGGCTATGTCCGTTACTTTGACAAGGAGCTCCGGGCACAGTCCGGTGGCTGAGAGTGAAAGGGTTGCGACAGCAAGGGTGATGGCAATTGAGGTGAGCGGCAGGGCTAAAAGGTTCGTAATCAGGAAATATGGAGGGAAGGAACGGAAGCGGAGCCAGGCAAGGGGAGCCGTAAAGGCCTGGCAGGAGATGGAGAGGGATGCCGCGTTCCATATCTTTGCCGGGAAAGACCTGCCTCCGTCTCGGGAGCCGGCATCCGGCCACAGGGCGAGGAGCTTCGGATGGAGCACCGTGATTCCGGCCATGGCGAGATAGGAGAGCTGGAATCCGGCCGACATGATGGTGGAAGGAGATATGGAGAGTTGTATCAACATGGCTGTGAGAAGGATTCGAAGAGGCCTCCGGGGCCTGGAGAGAAGGAGTCCCGTCTCCCGGATGACGATGAAAAGGAAAGCCCTGACCAGAGAGGGGGAGGCTCCTGTCATGATGGTGTAGAAGGCCGATATCACGAGTATGAGGATATATCTGATGACATAGGCGGCGGGGAACCGTCCAAGTACTGAAAGGGTTTTCGAGAGGATGAGGTAGATGATTCCGAGATGAAGCCCGGAAAGGGCGAGGATATGGGAAGCTCCGCTGCGCCGGAAGATGCTGACGATGTCTTTTGGCAGGTCGGAACGGTCGCCTGTAAGCAGGGCCTTCACGAGCGGGCCCGTCGTGTCTGAAGGCCATGGAACGGAGTCGATGATGGAGCGGAAGGCGGACGCAGCCCGGTCTGTCAGAGATGATGACAGGACCGGAGATCCGTGGCCGGCCAGGGAGCAGAAGGCTCCGGTGAGGGCGAAGACGGCGGCTGCCTGGATCGTATTGATGCGGCCGGACTTCGAATGACGGATTGCCGACAGAAGGACCGGGATGAGGGACAGTGTTGCCAGGAAGGGACGGAAAACGGGCTTGGAAAGGTCTGCGATAAGGATACCGGCGGTAATTCCCGCCAGAAAAGACGTGCACAGCCCCGCAAAAATCCTGTCCCTCGACATATCTGAAGTTTCCCAAGTATAAGTTTTGATAAAAATACTGATTATTTTTGATAACTTTGCCGGTGATTCTGAATTTGAATGATATTTTATAAGATACACGACGTTTTAGGAAAATGATTATTCTGGTAATCAATTGCGGCAGCTCTTCGATCAAATATCAGCTGCTGGACATGAAGAGTGATGACGTTTATGAAGTAGTAGCCAAGGGCATCGCGGAAAATATCGGTCTTGAGGCTGCGAATCTCCAATATACTCCCAAAGGCGGTCACAAGATAGTCAGGCAGGTCCATATCCCCGACCATAAGGCAGGAATGAGGATGGTCCTTGAGGCCATTGTCGATCCGGAAACCGGCGTCCTCAAGTCGTTCAATGATATCGAGGCTATCGGACACCGTATCGTGCAGGGCGCTGATTTCTTCAGCGGCAGCGTTATCGTGGACGAGGATGTCAAGGAGAAGATCCGTATATGCTGCGATTTCGCCCCGCTTCACAATGCCGCCCATCTTCTCGGCATAGAAGCCTGCTCCGAGGTTCTTCCGAGCGTCCCCCAGGTCGTTGTGTTCGACACCGCCTTCCATCAGACGATGCCGGAATACGCATATATGTACGCCCTTCCGTACAGGTATTATACCAAATACCATATCCGCCGCTACGGCGCCCACGGCACCAGCCACAAGTTCGTCGCCCATAAGGCTGCCGGATTGTACGGAGTAGATATAAATGATTCCAAAATCATTACCTGCCACATCGGGAACGGTTCTTCGGTTACCGCCATCGTTAACGGCAAGGTAGTGGATACATCGATGGGCCTTACCCCTCTCGAGGGTATGATCATGGGCACCAGATGCGGATCCATGGATCCGAGCATCGTGACCTACATAATGAAGAAAGAGGGGCTAACTCCTGACCAGATGGAGAACCTGATGAATAAGCAGAGCGGTTTCCTCGGTCTCTCCGAGAAGACGTCCGACGCCCGTGAAATGAACGAGCTCGCAATCGCAGGAGACCACAAGGCCAAGCTAGTGTATAAGAAACTGAGTTATGACATCATCAAGCTCATCGGCTCCTATGTGGCTGCCATGAACGGTGTCGACATGATAGTGTTCACCGGTGGAATCGGAGAGCACAACAGCCGTCTCAGGCGCCGCGTATGCGAGAATTTCACATATCTCGGACTTGATTTCGATTATGAGGCCAACGTGGCCTGGGGCGTGGATACCCTCTTGTCCACTCCTCAATCCAAGGTGAAGGTAGCGGTGGTCACCACCGACGAGGAACTTGCCATTGCCCGCGACACCATGCACCTCGTTCAGGAAATGGATGAATAATTAATTGATACACATATGATTACTAAATTTGCTGATGTTTTCGCCGAACTGAAGGCGAAGGGTGTTTGCAAGAAACTGGTCGTGGCCTGGGGTGTGGATGAGCATTCCATCGAGGCTGCTTACAAGGCTGTTGAGGCAGGTTTCGTGAAGGCCGTCCTCGTAGGAGATTCAAAGCTCATTGGCGAAGTCTGCTCCCGCTGCGGTTTCGATGTTTCCAAATTCGATGTAATCGACAATCCTGTCGAGCTGAAGGCTGTCGCCCAGGCCGTGCAGATGGTGCATGACGGAGAGGGTGACGTCCTCATGAAGGGTCTGTGCTCAACCGACAAGTTCCTGCGCGCAATCCTCAACAAGGAGACCGGTCTCCTTCCTGCAAAGGGCCTTCTGAGCCATGTCGGTGTCATTGAGAATCCCAAATACCATAAGCTCATCTTCATGAGCGACATGGCCGTTATCCCCCTGCCCGACTTCCGTCAGAAAGTGAAGATTACCAACTTCATGGTTGATGTCGCCCACAGTTTCGGCATCGCGAAGCCGAAGGTCGCCTTCATCGCCGCATCCGAACAGATGATGGACAGCATGCCTGCATGCGTCGAGGCCGCCCAGCTTGCCAAGATGTGTGACCGAGGACAGATCAAAGGGTGCATCGGCGACGGTCCCCTTGCCCTTGACGTAGCCGTCGACGAGGAGTCCGTGGCTATCAAGAAACTCGTCAGCCCCGTGGCCGGCGATGCCGACTGCCTCCTGTTCCCCAACATTGAGAGCGGGAACGTGTTCTGGAAGACCAATTCCAAACTCGCAGACGGAGTCCGCCAGGCCGGTATGCTCGTCGGAACGACGGCTCCTTGCGTCCTTGCAAGCCGCGCCGATTCAGTCGATACCAAACTGAATTCCATCGCCGAGGCGGTGATGTTCGTCAACAAATAATCGGAAAGACGCTTCCAAGTCAGGAAAATGTTCCGGCATCGCTGAAAAGGCGATGCCGGAACTTCGTTTCACCGTCATTCTTGATGGACCGCGACGGAAGTGTCGTCCAGACGGACCTGAAGCCATTTCTCAAGGCGGCGTACCTTTTCGGTTGAGAGGGGCGGAACGGCTTTGATGATCGCCAGGGTGCCGAAATTTGCGGACAGGCTGTCGGTAGTGACGCTGGCGCCCCTGGAGAGGAAAATCTCTTTGATCTCAGGCCACTGGACGGAGACTTCTTTCGCTATCTGGGAATAAGGGATGTCCCTGCCGCCCATGGCGTCAATCTTGGTTTTGAGTGAATTGATGAGAGAGTCTTTCTGAGAAAGCTGGCTTTCCAGGATACTGAAGATCCCCTGCGTCATCTCATCCGTATTATCGGTGTCGGAAGAGATTTTGCTGTCCACGAGGTTGATCTTTTCCCCGGGAATCCCGAACTTTGCGGCTGCGTCCATGATGCTGAGATGGTCCTGTCCGTTCAGCCCGTCTCCGGTCGTATAAAAAGTTACGTTGCGGTTGCGGCCCTGGGTGATCTGGTAATTGTAGATATAATTCTTTCCGAACACCCTGTTTTCCGCAACGAAATTCTCCACGGCCGCCGTGAAGCTGTTGTTCCTGATGATAACTGCAGCCGACCAGATGCTCGGAATGGTTACAAGGATCACTATCGCGGTGATAAGACGGTTGGTGCGCCTTGCGGAGACTTCATTCTCAAACTTGATTCCCTGGAAATGGAAGTACTTGGTGGCTATGTAGGTTGCCAGGGTAATGAAGATGGCGTTTATGATGAAAAGTCCCATGGCCCCGACGAAGAAATGGAGACTGCCTTTCGCTATCCCGTATCCGGCCGTGCAGAGGGGAGGCATCAGGGCGGTAGCGATGGCGACTCCCGAGAGCACCGTGCCCTTTTCCTTGCGGGCCTGTTCCAGGATTCCGGCGAAACCGCCGAAGAGGGCTATCAGGATGTCGTAGATGCTGGGGGTGGTCCTTGCCTCCAGTTCGGTGGGATTTGCGAGGTTGAGCGGTGAGAGGAGGAAGTACAGTGATGAGGCCAGGAGGCTTATGAACACCATTACAAGGAGGTTCTTGGCTCCCTCGCCGAGAAGTTTGGTGTCATTGATCCCAAGGCCGAGGCCGATGCCGGTTATAGGGCCCAGGAGGGGAGAGATGAGCATGGCTCCGATGATGACGGCCGTGGAGTTGATGTTCAGGCCGACTGAGGCTATGATAATGGAGAAGACGAGGATCCAGACGTTAGGTCCCCGGAAATATATGTTTCGGCGGATACTCGCTTCGGCTGCCTCTTTATCGATCTGGTCGGCAATGCTCGCCGTCAGACGAAGATATGCCCTGATTTCCTTCCAGATATTCATACTCGTTGTTTTTCAGGTATTTCCAATAAAAACTATGCCATGCCGGCGTTGAGGCTCCGCCATAGCTTGACAGTCTGTACGGTTTCCGCCACATCATGAACCCGAAGGATGTCGGCTCCCCGTTCAAGGGCTGCCATATGAAGGGCCTGTGTAGGTACGAGGGATTCTTCGGGCGTAATGCCGAGCAGTTTGTAGACCATGCTTTTCCTGCTGACTCCGACAAGGATCTTCCTTCCTGCGCTCCTGAGGGATGGAAGGTTTTCCAGGAGGGAGTAGTTCTCTTCCAGAGACTTTCCGAAACCGAAGCCAGGGTCGAGAATCCAGTCTTCCACCCCTGCTTCTTCAGCCCTGCTGCTGAATTCCCTGAAGAAGGAGGACACCCTGTCCGTGATATCAGGAGAACCTTCCGTGGAGCAGTGTGTGCATATGTAGGTGAGTCCCAGGCCTGAGGCAAGTGGAAGGATGGAATGGTCGGATGCTCCGGACACGTCGTTGATGATGAAGGGTCCGATGGCATCGAAGGCTTTGGATACTATGGAAGCCCTGAAGGTATCGATGGAAAGGGTGATACCGGGGAAGGCGTCCCTGATCAGCCTGAGCGGGGAAGAAAGCCTTTCCCACTCTTCGCCGGCGCTGACAGGCTCGGATCCCGGCCTGGTGGAACAGGCTCCGACGTCGATGATGTCGGCCCCGTCCCGGATCATACCCGCAACCCTTGCGACCAGGGCGTCCTGGTCCAGGGTCCCGTCCGGAGATAGGATCCTGCTGCCGGGGAAAAATGAATCCGGAGTCAGATTCACGATGCCCATTATTTCCACTTTTCTGTCCATCTGATACAAATATAAAGATTTCCTGAAAAATGCCTATCTTTGGAGGAATACTGAAAACCTGAAAAATATGCTGTTCGTGCTGGAAGGTCTCGACGGGGCGGGGAAGTCCACCCAGGTCGGGAAAATGAGGGAATATCTTGAGTCTAGATGCGGGGAACTTGAATACATCCATTTCCCAAGATATGATGCCCCCCTGTGGGGAGGGCTCATAGGCCGGTTCCTGCGTGGGGATTACGGCACGATTGATTCCGTCCATCCCCAGCTTGTCGCCCTGCTGTATGCTGGAGACCGTCATGATGCGGCCCCTTCGATCAGGAAGACGCTTTCGGAAGGGGGTACCGTCCTGCTGGACAGGTACGTTTATTCCAACATCGCCTACCAGTGCGCGAAAGTGCCCGATCCCGATGCAAGGGAAGAGCTCCGGAAGTGGATCATCGACACGGAGTACGGCATTTTCGGATTGCCTGAACCGGACCTGAATATCTTCCTGGACGTCCCGATAGGTTTTGTCAGGGAGAAACTCACTGCCAGCCGTCAAGGGGATGACAGGGGATATCTCGAGGGGAGGAACGACATACATGAAGCGGATATCGAATTCCAGAAACGTGTCCGTGAGGTGTACCTGACCCAGACCCTGTCCGATCCCGGGTTCTCGAGGGTCGATTGCTCCGACGGATTCGGGAGGATGCTGCCTCCGGATGAGATATTCAGGAAGATCAGGGATCTGGTTGATAAAAAGCTGGACAGGAAATGAAAGACATCTGGTATGTAGCTAGGCGGATTTGCGCCGTAATCGTCGGAACCGTATTGTTCGTCGCCGGGTCGCTCAAGCTGATGGATCCCGTCGGGGCGGGCCTGGTCGTTTCCGAGTATTTCAAGTTTTTCCATCTTGGCTTCCTGATGCCGTTGTCAAAGGCTCTCGGTGTATTCCTTGCACTTTTGGAGTCGGCTACGGGCGCAGCCCTTATCACCGGAACCTGGAGGAAGACGGTCGCCTGGGCGGCAATGGTACTTACGGCTTTTTTCACTGTCGTAACCTTCGCCATCCTGATAGGCAATCCCGACATGGACTGCGGCTGTTTCGGCGAAGCCTTCCATCTCACCCACGTCCAGACCTTCGTCAAGAACCTGATCCTCTGCGGCCTTTGCGCCGCCGCATTTTTCCCGTTCAAATCCATCGGGGAGCCCCGGGGACGGAAGTATCTTGCCTTCGCCCTGGTGATGGCGGCCGTCCTTGCCTTGACCGTTTACTCCCTTGCCTCCATACCCCTTGTGGATTTCACCCCTTACAAGACCGGTGTCGAGCTGCAGTCTTCCCTGGACAATCCGGCTGAGGTTTCCGACGGATGGGTATCGGCTTTTATCTATGAGAAAAACGGGCAGGAGGGGTCTTTTACCATCGACCGCCTGCCTGATTCTACCTGGACCTATGTCAGGACGGAGACCTACCGCCGCAACGGACCTTCCTTCGACGACGGCCCCGTTACCCTCGACGTGACGGATGCAGACGGCGATTACCAGGAAGAGAGCCTGTCCGAAGGCGAGGTCCTCGCGGTTTCACTGCCGGATCCCTCATCCCTTGACAAAAAGGGATGGGAAAAGGTGTCAGGAGCCGTTTCCGATGCCGTTTCAGCCGGGTTCAAGGCTTTCGTCCTCGTATCCTCATCTCCGGAAGAATTTACCCGCCTGGCTGCGGAAGCCGGAGCCGGGGACCTCTCCGGAGAGGCCCTTTTCGCCGATCACAAGACCCTGCTTTCATTGAACAGGTCCAACGGAGGGGCCGTGTGGCTGAGCGATGGGATGATCGTTAAGAAATTTTCCCGCAATGACCTTCCTTCAGCCGGCTACCTTTCCAAACAGTCGCGGAAGGACCCCATGAATGTCATGATGAACAATATGACAAGAGGCAGGCTCCGTTTCCAGGCCTACCTCTTGTACTCGTTCGCAATCCTCTTTTTCCTATAGGGTCTTCTTTATCTCCACTATGTGGAAGGCTTCGATGGTGTCTCCGACCTTGATGTCGTTGAAGTTCTCGATGCCTACGCCGCATTCCATGCCGGCAGGCACTTCCTTGGCGTCATCCTTTCCTCTCTTGAGAGAAGCAAGGTCTCCGGTGTAGATGACGATTCCATCCCGGATCAGGCGGACTTTCGCGTTGTTCGTGAGCTTGCCGTCGCGGACGATGCAGCCGGCTATGGTGCCCACCCTTGAGATCTTGAAGGTCTGCTTGACCTCGGCGGTAGCGGTGACCTCTTCCTTCTTCTCGGGCTCGAGCATACCCTCGATACCGTCCTTGACTTCGTTGATGGCATCGTAGATGACGGAGTAGAGCCTGATCTCGATGCCTTCCTTTTCGGCCATCCTGCGAGCCTCGACCGAGGGACGGACCTGGAAACCGATGATGACGGCGTCGGAAGCTTCGGCGAGGAGGATGTCAGACTCGGAAATGGCGCCTACGGCCTTGTGGATGACATTCACCCTGACCTGTTCGGTGGACAGCTTGATGAGGGAGTCGGAGAGAGCCTCCACGGAACCGTCCACGTCCGCCTTGACGATGACATTGAGTTCCTTGAAGTTGCCGATGGCTATCCTTCGTCCGATCTCTTCGAGGGTCATGTGCTTCTGGGTCTTGATGCCCTGGATGCGGATGAGCTGCTCCCTCTTGTTGGCAATGCTCTTGGCCTCCTTGTCATCCGACATAACGTTGAACTTGTCTCCGGCGCTGGGGGCTCCGTTGAGTCCGAGGACGGAAACAGGCGTTGAAGGTCCTGCTTCGGCTACCTTCTGGCCGCGTTCGTTGAACATGGCCTTCACCCTTCCGTAGAAGGTACCGCTGAGGATCACGTCACCGACGCGGAGGGTTCCTTCCTGGACGAGGACGGTGGCAAGGTAGCCGCGTCCCTTGTCCAGCGAAGATTCGATGACGGTTCCTATTCCGGGCTTGTTGGGATTCGCCTTGAGGTCGAGGAGGTCGGTTTCGAGGAGGACTTTCTCGAGGAGCTTGTCCACGTTCAGGCCCTTCTTGGCGCTGATCTCCTGGCTCTGGAACTTTCCTCCCCAGGCTTCGGTAAGGATGTTCATCTGGGAGAGCTGCTGGTAGATTTTGTCCGGCATTGCTCCGGGCTTGTCTATCTTGTTGATTGCAAATACCATGGGGACACCGGCGGCCTGGGCGTGGTTGATAGCCTCGACTGTTTGCGGCATCACCGCATCGTCTGCAGCGATGATGATGATGGCGAGGTCTGTGAGCTGGGCGCCCCTGGCTCGCATGGCGGTGAAGGCCTCATGGCCAGGCGTATCCAGGAAGGTTATCTTCCTCCCGTTGGACAGGACGACGTTGTATGCTCCGATGTGCTGGGTGATGCCTCCGGCCTCTCCGGCGATCACGTTGGATTTGCGGATATAGTCGAGCAGGGAGGTCTTGCCATGGTCGACATGACCCATGACGGTGATGATCGGAGGCCTGGGGACAAGGTCTTCTTCCTTGTCGGGAGTATTGTTGCCTTCGATCTCCTGGGTGAGGTTGGCGGTGACGAATTCCACCTTGTAGCCGAATTCCTCAGCTACGAGCACGAGGGCTTCGGCATCCAGCCTCTGGTTGATGGACACCATCAGGCCGAGGCTCATGCAGGCGCGGATAACGTCGTTGACCGGGGTGTTGTTCATGAGGGTGGCAAGATCGTTGACAGTCACGAACTCGGTGACTTTCAGGATCTTCTTCTCAGCGAGCTCCTGCTCGATCTCTTCCTGTGCCCTGTTGGCTGCAGCCTCCCTCTTTTCCTTGCGGTACTTGGCTCCGAAGTTGCTCTTCTTGTTGTCGTTCATCCTTGCGTAGGTCTCTTTGACCTGCTTCTGGATTTCCTTCTGCATTGCTTCGGTCTCGGCCTCCGTGAGCTGCTTGAAGCGCTGGCGGTCGCGTTTGCGTCCTCCCTTGGCGGCGTCTTCCTTGCGCCCAACGTTCTGGGAAGGACCTTTCTGGTCCTTGCGGGGCTTGGCGTCGGCGATATTGCCTATCTTGTTGACATCCACTTTCTGGGTGCCCTTTGCAATCCTTTCGCGTTTCTTGCCGGATTCCTTTTTCTTTTTCTCAAACTGGCTGAGGTCTATCTTGCCGATAATTTTCAGGCCGATGGCGGAATCGTCCTGCTCTTTCTCATTATTGGCCGGGGTTTCAGCCGGAGAAACCTCTTTCTTTTCCTCGGGAACAGCGGTGGTTTCCTCCTCCTGTGCCGGGGCTGGCTCATCCTGGGCAGGAAGTTCCCCGACTGCGGGGGTCTCTTCCTTTTCATGGGCCGGTTCGTCCTTGACGGGCTCGGGTTCCGGCTGAGGCTCCGGCTGGGGTTCCGGCAGGGGTTCCGGTTCCGGCTCGCGGACCGGTTCGGGTTCGGGCTCCTTGACGGGCTCGGGTTCCGGCTGGGGAGCCGGCTGAGGTTCAGGCTCTTTTACGGGCTCGGGTTTCGGAGCGGCCTTCGGTGTCTCGGAGGGGACGAAAGAGGTCGTGCTCTTGATGATGGTTTCCCTTACAGGCTCGTAATCATCCTCTTCTGCGGTGCCGGGGCCCTGTTTCTTCCCTGCCTTGTCCAGGATATCGGTAAGCCTTATGTCAATCTGTTCGGATGCCAGTTTCGCCTCCAGGTCCTTGCCGAACTGCTTTTCAATGTCGGGAAGGAATTCCTCGGAAATCTTGGCATTCGGGTTTCCGTCAACCTCGAGACCCTTGCTCGCGAGAAAGTCCACGAGGGTCTGGAGACCGATATTGTATTTTTTAATGATCTTATTTAGTCTGATTTCCGCCATATATGAACTTTATAAGATTAGTCTTCAAATTCTGCTTTGAGTATCCTGAATACCTCGTCAACTGTATCCTCTTCCAGATCAGCCCTGCGGGCGATGTCCTCAGGGGCGTATGCGAGGACGGCCTTCGCCGTGTCGCAGCCGATCTCCTCGAGCTTGTCGATGATCCACTGGTCGATTTCGTTGGAGAATTCGCTGAGGAGGACGTCTTCCTCTTCCTGGGCCGCCTGGTCCTTGGGAAGTTCCCTCCAGACTTCTATTTCCCTGTCGACCAGCATGCCGGCGAGCTTGATGTTCACACCGCCGCGGCCGATACCCTTCTTGACTTCCTCGGGCTGCATGTAGACCTTCACCTTGTCGGCTGGGCCTGAACCCATGTCGATGGAGGAAATCCTTGCAGGGTTGAGCGCCCTCTGGATGAGGAGCTGAGGGTTGGAAGTCCACTGGATGACGTCGATGTTCTCGTTGCGGAGTTCGCGGACGATGCCTATGATCCTGGAACCCTTGACACCGATGCAGGCTCCGATGGGGTCGATCCTGTCATCGTAGGACTCCACCGCGACCTTGGCCCTTTCACCGGGGATGCGTACGACCTTCTTGACGGTGATAAGGCCGTCATAGATCTCGGGCACCTCCATTTCGAAAAGTTTGCGGAGGAAGTCTTCCGAGGTGCGGGAAAGGAGGATGTAGGGGGTGGTGTTGTTTTTCATCTCCACGCTCTTGATGATGGCCCTCACGGTGTCCGCCTTCTTGAACCTCTCTCCGGGAATCTGTTCCGCCTTGGGGAGGTGGAGCTCGTTGCCGTCCTCGTCAAGGATGATGACTTCCTTCGACCATGTCTGGTAGATCTCGCCGGTGAAGATCTCGCCGATCTTGTCGGTGTATTTCTTGAAGACGTTGGCCTTGTCGATGTCCATGATGCGTCCCTGGAGATTCTGCCTGATGTTGAGGATGCCCCTGCGTCCGAAGGAAGCGAGGCTCAGCCTCTTGGAATAGGTGTCTCCGATTTCGTAGTCATCTTCACCGGAATCGGCGATCACCTGCTCCAGGGTCATCTGGGTGTTGGGGTTGTCGACCTCTTCCACGATGTCGAAGTTCTGGTAAATCTCGCAGTCTCCCTTGTCGACGTTGATGATGACGTCAAAGTTGTCAGCGGAGCCGTAGGTCTTGGCGAGCTGGGTCATGAACACGTCCTTGAGGACACCCATCATGACCGGCCTGTCGATGTTCTTTTCTTCCTTGAAGTCCTTGAATGCATCGATCAAGGTCACCACATCTTCTTTTCTTTTTTCCATTTCAGGTTTCTATATGTTAATTTTTACTATTTGAAATCTATCCAGGGCGTCACCGAATTGATCTCCGCCAGGGGGAAAACGTCCTCATGGGAGACCTCAACCTTGCGCTTCTTTCCCTCCACGGCTTCGCGGGCGGAGTATTTCAGGGTGACTGAATCCTCTCCAGCGGCCGTGAGTTCCCCGACAATCCTGCGTCCTCCCTTGAAAAGGACGTCCACCTTCGTGCCTATGGCCTTGCGGAACTGTCTCGGGTCTTTCAGCGGCTGGTCCAGTCCGGCGGAGGAAACTGTGAGGGAATAGTCTTCCTCATCGCGGTCGAAAGCGGCCAGGAAGGCGTCGTTCATGGCCACGCAGTCATCCATCGACACCGTTCCTTCTTCCTTGTCGAGGGTTATGGTGATATCGTTGTCGCGGGAAACCCCGGCGTCAACGATGAAACATCCCATCTGAAGGGCGACGGGCTCCATGGCTTCGAAAATCTTCTTTTTGTCCATCGGCATTAAAAAAATGATAGGAACCGTGCGGCCCCTATCTCCTTCTCGGCTGCAAATATACAAAATAATGGTTTCAAATGCAAAAAACGGCATGAAATATTCAGAAATACATGGAAAAACACTAACTTTGCGTGATTGAACATTGATAAGAATCTGATATGGAGTTGACAGCCAAACAACTTGCCCAGTTGCTCAAGGGAACCGTTGACGGAGATCCGGAGGCCAAGATCACATCTTTTGCCAAGATAGAGCATGGGAAGCCAGGGCAGCTTTGTTTTTTCGCTAATCCCAAATATGAGCAGTTCGTCTATAGCTGCAAGGCCAGCATCCTCTTGGTAAACAACGATTTTGAGCCCAAGCAGCCTGTTTCGGCCACGATGGTGCGGGTTGAGAATTCTTATGAGGCCATCGCCCAGCTCCTTAAATATGCCGCCGCGAAGAAGCGCACGTCCGGGCGTCACCGCGGATTCCGTTCCTCCTATTTCCTCACGTCGAAGTTCGGCAAGAAGGTATATCTCGGAAGCCACAGTTATGTGGGCCATCATGCCTATGTCGGCGACAACACCAGGATTTACGAGAATGTGTATGTGGGAGATGAGACCAGGATCGGAAAGAACTGCATATTATATCCCGGGGTGGTCATCTATCCGGGGATGGTCATCGGGGACAACGTCATCATCCACGCGAACGCCGTGATAGGGGCCGACGGTTTCGGCAACGTGCCCCAGCCTGACGGAACCTGGGAGAAGATCGAGCACCTCGGCAACGTGATCATCGGGGACAACTGCGAGATCGGCGCAGGCACTACAATCGACCGCGCGGAGATGGAATCCACGGTTATCGGGAAGGGTGTCAAGATCGACAACCTCTGCCAGATCGCCCACAACGTCCAGATCGGAGACAATACCGTAATGGCCGCCCAGTGCGGTATAGCCGGTTCCACGAAGATAGGCAAGAATTGCATCCTTGCGGGCCAGGTGGGCATCGCGGGCCACCTTACCATCGCCGACAATACCATCATCGGCGCCCAGGCCGGAGTCATCGGAAACGTCCGCAAGGGCGGTCAGAAACTTCTGGGCTCCCCGGCAATCCCCATTACCAACTATATGAGGAGCTACGCCAGGTTCAGGCAGTCGGGATACGAGAGCCAGGAAGAGGACAAGTAGCTATCATTCCATACATTTTATTGCAAGTCCGAAAAATTGTCTATCTTTGCAATCCTTTTCAGAAGTTGAACGGAGACAGACGATTTTTTTATGCAGTCTAAGCAAAGGACACTTTCCGGCACATGCCATTTTGAAGGCAAGGGTCTCCATGCCGGCCGGTATGCCAGGATGACGGTGGGTCCGGCCCCTGTCGGGACGGGAATCCGTTTCTTCAGGAGCGACATCGGTCCGGAGGCAGTTATCCAGGCACGCGCCGCTTACGTCTCAAGCACGGCCCGCAGCACTTCCATTTCTGACGGTGAGGTTACCGTCATGACTATAGAGCACCTGATGTCCGCTCTCACCGGCATGGGAATAGACAATGCCCTGGTGGAACTTGACAACATCGAGGTGCCCATCCTTGACGGAAGCGCGAATCCCTATGTCGGGGCTTTCCTTGAAACCGGGATTGTGGAACAGGATGCTCCCAGGCATTACCTCCGTCTCCCGCACCCCGTGGAGGTCAGCGATCCGGAGACAGGTTCCTGGATCAAGGCGGAGCCGGCCGAGGCTCCCTCTTTCGACCTGACCATAGATTTCAATTCCAAGGTGATAGGTGTCCAGACGGCCCATTGGGACGAAGGAGTCGACTATGCTTCTGAAATCGGTCCCTGCCGCACCTTCGTTTTTTTCCATGAGCTGGAGTTCCTACTTTCCCAGAACCTTATCAAAGGCGGGGATGTGGACAACGCCCTCGTGGTCGTGGAGCATCCGGTTTCTGAAGAGCAGGTGAAAAGGGTGGCATCCGTTTTCAACCGTCCCGTTATGACTGTGAATCCGGACGGTTACCTGGACAATGTCAAGAGGCATTTCCCCAATGAATGCGCCAGGCACAAGCTTCTCGACCTTATCGGAGACCTCCGCCTGGCCGGTGGATTCATAAATGCCAGGGTAACCGGGTTCAAACCCGGCCATACCATGAACACGCGAATGGCCGCGGCCCTTGCTGAAGCAATAAAGGAGCAGGCCTGAACAATATCCCCCTAAAATCATTCGATATGAACAAGATTTCCCCCATGGCGACAGTTTCTCCATCCGCAGTCATCGGTGACGGCGTGGAGATCGGACCTTACGCTTTCATAGACGACGACGTAGTTGTCGGCGACGGTTGCCAGATACTGCCTCATGCAGTGATTTTCAAATATGTCCGCATGGGACGCAACTGCATCGTCTTCCCCGGCGCCGTAGTCGGTGCCATCCCCCAGGATCTCAAATATTCCGGAGAGGTCTCCTATGTGGAGATAGGCGACAACGTGACCATCCGCGAATGCGCCACCATCAACCGCGGCACCCAGGCCAGCGGCAAGGGAGTGACCAAAATTGACAGCGACACCCTCATAATGTCCTATGTCCATGTCGCCCACGACTGCCATGTCGGCAGCCATTGCATAATGACCAGCCACAGCGCCATTGCCGGCGAGACCGACATCGAGGACTACGCCATCCTCGGCGGAGGGGCTATGTGCCACCAGTTCTCCAGGATCGGTACCCATGCCATGGTCGGCGGGGCCTCAAAGGTAAACAAGGACATCCCTCCGTATGTCCTCTGCGGACGCGACCCGATCTGCTATTGCGGGGTCAACATCGTGGGTCTCAGGCGCAGGGGCTTCGCCTCCGATGATATCCGTCTGATCAAGGATATATACGACACCATCTATTTCCAGGGATACAACATCACTGACGGTTGCTCCAAGGTGGAGGCCGGCTTCCCCCAGTCTGAATACAGGGATACCATCCTCAATTTCATCAGGGCTTCCAAGAGAGGCATCATCCGTGGCAGCGAAGTCGGCGAAAGGGGACAGATAGACTGATCCCCCATGCTGCTCTCCACGGCATACCTGCCTCCGGTTGAGTGGTTCGCCCTCGTAGCGAGGGAAATGAAGATCGTGACGCAGCGGGACTCCGGTCCCGGCTGCGTTTCTTCGTCTCCGGTGTGGCTCGAGGCGTGCGAGAATTATCAGAAACAAAGCTGGAGGAACCGTTTCCGTTTCGCTGCGGCGGAAGGCCCCGAAAGCCTCAGCATCCCTGTCGTCCATGACGGGAGGGGAGAGGGAATGCCCATAAGGGAAGTGAAAATCGACTGGTCCGGAGGATGGACGGTGCGGCATCAGAGGGCGATAACTTCGGCGTACTCTTCTTCTCCGTATTTTGAATTCTACAGGGACGGCCTGTTTGAGGCCATGGATTCCAGGCCGGACTGTCTTTTTGATTACAATCTCCTTATAATCAGGTACCTTATAGGAAAACTGGGTCTCGTCGCCGACATCCGTCTGACTGAGGAATACACGGTTCCCGGCGTCCCCGGGCCCTATGGGGAAGACTTCAGAGAAGCCATCCATCCCAAACGCGCGAATGCCGTCCTCAGGAGCCTGGATCTGGAAAAGCCATACTATCAGGTATTCGCCCGGAAGTATGGCTTCACCCGGAATCTGTCAGTCCTCGACCTCCTTTTCAATGAAGGTCCGGATTCCGTTTTCTGGTTGTACAAAGTCTGACCTGCCGGTCAGCGGATCTCTTTTCCGAAAGGGAAGATGGTGGAGATTGCCATCTTGAAGTGTTGTATGCCGAACGGGATACCAATGATGGTGATGCAGAAGACAAGTCCGCAGACGAGATGGATCAGGGAGACCTCCCACCAACCTACCAGTATCCAGATGAGGTTCATTACCACAGACAGGCATCCCGGTTCGTTGGGGCCGTTGACAAGTTCATGTCCGAAGGGCCATAAAGCGTATGCGCCAAGTTTGAAAAGCTGGAATCCGAATGGTATGCCGATGATGGTGATGCACATCAAAAGCCCGACGAAGAAGTAGATCAACGCTATAACCAATCCGCCCAGCACCAGCCACAATATGTTCCCGAGTAGTTTCATGATTCTTTATTGGACATCACCTTGAGATTATTCATGGTAAATATACGATTTTTATCGTAATTGCCGCTGGTGATACGTCCCATTATCCGAAGGAAGGGCCGTGGGAGCTGCCGGAGGGGTGGTGTTGGTGCCACTTGAATGATATCGGCAGATGGCAATCCGGTGCTACTCCGAGTCGTGGAGTAAAAGCTTACTACGGCGGGTCAATTCCTTGGTTAAAGACCGGTGACCTAAATGATGATTACATTAAGGATATCCCTGAGCGAATAACAGATAAAGCATTAGAGGAAACCTCAGTAAAGTTGAATCCTGAAGGCAGTGTCCTAATCGCCATGTACGGTGCAACAATCGGGAAAGTAGGGATCCTTACGTTCCCCGCCACCACCAACCAAGCTTGTTGTGCTTGTTTTGAACTTTGTGGGGTCGATAATCGTTTTCTGTTCTACTTCTTAATCTCTCATAAAGAGGAGTTTGTCCGTCAGGCTGGTGGCGGTGCCCAACCCAATATTTCCAAGGAGATAATTGTCAATACGCCGATTCCAGTACCTCCTGCAGAAGAGCAAAGGAGAATTGTTCGCGAGATAGAAAAGTGGCTAAGTGTTCTTAAGGATATAGATGAGAACCGGTTATCTATTCATGCTGGTATTGATGTCTGCAAATCAAGAATTCTAGACCTTGCTATTCACGGAAAACTTGTTCCTCAAGACCCATCTGACGAGCCCGCCATAGAACTCTTGAAACGCATAAATCCTGACTTCAAACCTTCTGATAACCTCCATTATGGGGCGTCCGTTCCGAATGGGTGGCAATTATGTCATATTCAGGATATTGCATCAGTTGAATTGGGCAAAACATTAGATAGGTTAAAGAATTCCGGGGAAGAAAAACCATATTTATGTGCGCTCAATGTTAAATGGGATTCTTTTGATTTATCCACCGTTAAGACGATCCGCATTGCTTCCAGCGAAAAAGAACGATATGCCGTTAAACCTGGAGACCTACTTGTTTGTGAGGGCGGAGACGTTGGCCGATCTGCAATTTGGACAGAACATATAGAGATTTACTACCAAAATGCCCTTCATAGAATCAGATTCAAAAGTCAAGATATCTGTCAAGAGTTCTTTCTTTATGTTTTACGAAACTATAAAGACCGTGGAATCATAGATGATGTCTGTAAGGGTGTCACAATTAAGCATTTTACCGGACAAGTATTTAAATCTCTTGATTTACCCATTCCTCCGTTAAAAGAGCAGAAGAGAATCGTAGATTGCGTTAATGCCTACTGCAATATATTGGAAGAGATTGCAGCAGGCATAAAATGAGTAATTACCAAGTAACTACTTTATCGACAATCTGTTGCTGCTCGGTGGCAGTCCTTCGCAGATAGATTCTGGTGGTCTCGATGCTTTCGTGTCCCATCAGGTCAGCAAGGAATGCGATGTCATTGTATTTCTCTAAGAAGTTCTTGGCAAAACGATGGCGA
>Ga0256405_10004477_pt1 | contig 26005 bp, 19 predicted proteins | sample RumenRJG_02DNA_FD_189096 | JGI IMG/M metagenome (GOLD analysis project Ga0256405, IMG submission 189096) | Bovine rumen microbial communities from Lethbridge, Alberta, Canada - RJG_02 | ecosystem: Host-associated > Mammals > Digestive system > Stomach > Rumen | place: Canada: Alberta... | reverse complement strand
CCTCTTCCATTCTTTCCGGCTGGGCAACATGACTGATGGGAATGTTCGCTACTGCTTCGGCGTCCATCTCATACATATGTTCTCTGACCACCTCCATATTCCACGGCCTGGTTGCAGCATGGATAAGATCCGACACAAACATAGGTGGATCATTGGACCGCGGGCACAGCGGCGTCATAACATCTTGTTTCTCAAGAGTACGTAGCAATCGGTCCTTCTTGGAGTTCAACAAAATGAACAGTAGCTAAATTGGAACTAAGGTGACCGATCATCCACCGGTGGGTAGAAATATGAATGTTGACTAGGGTCCCCTGTGCTCATTTGATTCTGAGTCGGCAGCATATCAAGCTCCTAGCCCCGCCTTAACAACCCTCATAGTGTTATGTCCCCCGATCGATAGCTTAATACATTTCAGTATTTGGCTTGCTTTCTTCATTTTCCTTGCGTAGGTAGAAACCTTTCTGGGTGTGTCAGCACACCAAATTATATGACTATATTCAATATGCCCTGATGTCCATAGTACCGTACTCAGACGACCCTACCCTTCCAGAATAGTAGGATTACATTCATCGTTCCAGCTGTAAACACAGTTTCTAGTTTGACTGAATGAGAGTCATGCAATAGGCATCAGTAGGGAGTGCGAAAGCAAAAGCTAAGTGATCGGACTAACACAGAGTGCATTTCTCCCGGGTAAGCTTATGTTCCTGATATCTGATACCTATGTTTGCTCCTTATTTTATTAATAATTGATCCAATTTATACGAAAAATACGTAGGTTGAAGAAGTTATCAAGAAAAATGATTGGGATCTTTCAATATGCTATTCTTGATATCATGTTTTTTATTCTTGATCCTATCAAGTATGGATTCTAGATTGTTAGTTGGAGCATCCTGACCAGTCTAGTTTATTGTGATATGATCCTGAGGGACTCTTCAAATACATGTAGGGAGTCACACAGGTCTCCGACATATCAAATTGTATCTGGATTTGAGTCAGAGCATTTCCTCTGATTCCTAGCTCAGAAATCTTTGCTTTATTTACTAAAGATTGGAGCACACAAGCGCACACGCAGTAATCTGATTGAGAAAATGGATAGTTGCTGCCATCGATATTAAAGAGTCTGTCTAGTGCCAAAAAGGTCCTTCCAAGGCCTGAGCTATCAAATTCATGTGATACACACTTTGCTCTCTGCGGATCACACTCAGCTTACTACAACTGAGGGTAGGATTGGTTGCACAACGCATGCTATCCATTTGTTATTGGTGATAGGAAGATGGCTCAATCATTGAACTAGCATTGAACAACCTACTTCAGAAAAAACTTAGAGTTAACCATCTAGTGCGAAAGTGCTAGTTTCCCCCTCCCAGAGGTGAGAAGGGAGATATGAGCGTGGCGGTATCTTTTCCTCTTTTGATAGAAGCCCACATGCCCACTCTTCTATCCCACCTATCCACATGGGGTATCAGTGGCCTCGTGATCTCCATGAACAGAGATCACTACACAAAAACAACTATATGAAAAACTTGCTTGCTTCTTCGAATCTCGAAATAACAGAACATATAGAAAGTGTTTCTGTGATTTTTCCATTCTCTTCGGGGAACCTATAGAAAGATTATCAGACGGCTTTCATTCCCTTCAGGGGGGGGTGTTCCTTCAGAGCAGTCCATATCATCAGATGAACTCCCTGATGAATCAGTTGATGAATCATCAGTTAGCTCATCATAATCCGTGTCGAGATCCGATGAATCAGTTGATGAATCATCAGATGAACTCCCTGATGAATCAGTTGATGAATCATCAGATGAACTCCCTGATGAATCAGTTGATGAATCATCACTCTCCACCACATTTTCATGATCTGGAAAAGGGGGCTGCCCCTGCCAGAATTCTGCAGCTCCCGGGGGGAGAACGTTTAAATCAAAAGGAAGAACAAGGGCGAGTAAATGATGGAGACTAAAAAAACGATTTAAGGTGGCATTGTCCACGGAGAAACCACCCCAAAGCCAAGTCACTATGGTATCTCCTACTACTGGTATGGCGCTAGCTAAGCTTGTAATTACTGTTGCTCCCCAAAAGCTCATCTGACCCCAAGGTGGTACGTATCCTATAAAAGCTGTCACAATCATTAATAGGAATATTCCTATTCTGCCGAGTATTCCATTCATTTTCATCATAATACTATGCTTCCTTGCCCGTGTGGAACATGTGTGAGCATTATGTTTTTCCAACAAGTGATCCGACTGGAAGAAGTGTTATATGAGGACTTCGAGATCAAATAGAGAATCTGTCTCTCCATTCCTCGTGAGCCACTTATTTCTCCGAAATCAGAGATCAGAGTGATTTTCCTCCTTTTTCCCAAATAGTCGACGGTCTTACACCATTGGGATACTTCGGATAAACTGGAGTACATATATGAGAGACCGGTGCTAAAACCTTTTCTCGAGATATCTTCCAGATTCTTAGGGTCCTTGCTCTGGATCTCGCCCCCCCGGCGCGAAAGCAGTTGGTTCCGTAGTTTGAGAATTCTACTAATTCCAAGTATTCCATTATTATTATTAAATAAGAGAATATAAAAAGTAAAGAGGAGAAGACATAACCAGAAAAATTGTGAGAAATAAGTTAATTTATCAAGTTGAGGCATTTCGATTTGGATTTCAAATAAGAAAGAAAAGACTCCGAACCGTACTTTTGCTATTTTATATCTATACAAAAAGAGATTGACTTTCCAAAATGGAATCTTTGCCATTTCTGATGTGAATGAGGGAGGTTGTCTGCCCGGGTAGGGGTGACCGGAACCCTCCCAAGTCATCGCTCAAGAAAGCACCACAGTCACACGAGAAAGAGTTTGGACTATGACGAAGACGAGCAAGCCTTTGTTGGGGAGTGATCGGGGAAGAGTCGAGTACAAGAGGAAGGTGGAAGGAAGAAAGCGCCAGAAGCGCCAGGTGCGAAGATAGACCATCAAAGAACTCCACAGCAGAGCAAAAAAGAGAAAGGCAAGGCTCGCAAAGAACAAAGGCTCAACCATCAGATCCAACACAAAGCCCTCAAGATATTTAGAGGCTTGGACTACTCTCTCTAGTAAAAGAAAGGAAGCACAATGGGTGTTGCTCTATTTCTTATTAGTGAGGTATTCTTCTGCATTTCAGTATTATGGGCATTCTTCCATTCTAGTCTGGCACCAACAGTCAAACTAGGAGCTCAACGGCCACCTGTTACTACGAACTTGTTTTCATCTGGCAGATAAGCTTTTGAGAAGAGACCACTTTGATAACGAGCTTTCGGGTTGCCGTATTGATACCGCCCTTCGGGGGAACAGGAGAATAGCATGCACGGGAGAAGGATTTAGGGAAAGGTACCCACCTTTTAACGGGAGAAAGGCTGCTTATGTGAAAACTTCCCTTGTGGTTTAAAGTTCAAATAGATCAGGTGCCTATGTTGTTGATACACCGAAAGATACTAACGCTATGCTCCAATGCGGGATGAGGGCCAACGATTGTGATGAGTGGGGACCTTAGAGCTGAAAACCTACATACAGTGACCCTTATGGGCAGCGCCCTGGGCTGGCTATGTACGAGACATCAAACCGTCTCCCGGGTCCAAAGTTTCCATTTCCAGGCCTGATAGTCTTCAACTGAAAAAAGTAGGGCGGAGAACTAGTAAGAATTGTGCCTGCCATTCAATTCGTGACGTGGATGATCCGCCGACGGAATCGATTAGGTGAAACGGCTCTGCAAAGTTTGTTTGTTCATAAAGGCTGCATGCAGCCATGCAATTCGTACTGCATGGCGATATTACTCTACCACTCTATAAATGGTATATAGATATCTTCACTTCATCACAAAGAAATTGAGTACTAGCACGCATTGCTATGGATGCTGCAACCGCAAACAGGCTTTCTGCAATTGCTACCGAAACGGAGCAACTGCAAAATGAGATTGAAGGGCACCGTAGAGTGCTAAACAACCAGTTGAGAAGTGTTAGAACAATGGATCCTGCAAAGAAAGAAGCGCGCATTCGCGCTACCAGAGAGCGCATAGAGGGTTTGGAGGAGAGGCAGGAAGCGCTGCGGGTGGAGCAGCAAGTGCTCTTTATTCGTCTAGCATCTCGCTAGAATAGAAGAGTCCGTAGACTCTTTTTAGTTTTCTAAGGTTGGTTTAAATTCAATAAGTGTCTGGAGACATTTGTTTTCATGTCAGGTGTTCTTTGTCTTAGTTTGATTCCGATCTACTCCTATGCTAAGTGTCTTTGTTTGGTTTGATTTCTTGTGTTTGCATGTATGGGCTAGCCGTCAGTGTTCAATGCTTATGTTAATATAATAACGCCAAAATGTGCTGCAAATTCATGTTCAAGTTGAAATAAGGCCGAAGGGCTAAGTGTACTACTGGAGATTATATATTCCAGCTCTGAAGTTTCCTTTTGAGCCCCCGTTCTACTATGGTTTGGATTCTAGTTGAAGCGTGCGACCATCTATTCAGATGAGGAGACCGAGTAAGAAACCACTAAGCGGAGAGCAAACAGATCAATCTCTATCTATGAGTTTCTCAACCAAGATCCACTATTCAACCAAGACCCGCTAACTAATACTTTTACGCGAGCTTAGTTATTGGAAGTTGCAGCCGAGGAACTCTTATCCCTAGCCACAGTTGTTGCAGCACAAGGCTTTGTCGCGATTGGGTCATATGTCAGTACTCTCACATTCCCCGTGGTCTCCCTAGTATGCTGAGCTGAACTGAAGTGAAGTGAAGCTGCGGGCGATGATGGACTGATCCCATGCTATTCAGGCGCCTGACAACGCTGGCTCCGACGGTGATGAGTCTGACGGTGGCTCAGATGTTTCTCTTCCTGATCCTTCAAGGTCCCCCGTTCCTGACATCGTCCAAAGGCCGTTGGCGCTCTCCCATCTGACAGTGCGGGCTCTGCGTGTCGCCTATGGCAACACTACCCGAGTGGTCTATTGCATAGTGGATCCACGGGTACCCCGTCGCTGCTTCGTTTTTATCAACATCCGGTAAGCAGAACGGACAGAGAACTGTCCCGATTTCTCGTAATGCCAGGCCCAAAAGTCCTCCATCCGCATAGCAGCAAAAGTAGGCATTTCTTTGATACTTACTCACCTGTGGCTAGATTTACCACCATTCGAGTACTACTATCACGGGCTGCCTCGCACGGTCTTCTCGTTCATCAGATGGGCAGACGGCTTTCCTTAATGGGGAGTTGGATGAGGAAATTTACATGGAGCAGCCAGATCAAGAGTACCCGCGCATTCGCCTAACCCCGGGTTTTTTCGATCAAAATGAAGATTTTTTAGAAAATAAGCCCAAAAAGCATCTGACCTTGAAAAGAATCACCAGTTACTTGATCCATCCCTGCGGTAAGTGGGAACGAATGTGACAGCCGATGGTAGTAGGATTTCCACAGGTTGAGCTCCTTATCTTTTGACTTTTCTAAGGATAGCCGAGTAGATATACTCGAATGGGATGAATCGAGCACGAGAAATCACTAGGCACAGGGGAGCCGTAAGGAAGAGGAGTAATATCGTTCTAAAGTTCACGAATTCGATTCATTTTGGAATCGATAAGTGAACACGGAATCTCGTCTTGTTCCCCTTGGTTCCGAGTCGATTTCGCTTGTCGAAATCATTCAATCCATAAGTTTTTGTTTTTTCGATCGGAATTTGGGTCAGCTGAACACTTATTTTCTCTTTCAAAAGTGGTGATGGTGTGGGTAAATTCCATCGATATCTTGTTTCCCCTTTCCGAGGCAAATATCGGGGAAATCAGTGATTCATTGTTAGAAAGAGGGCTGAGCTATAAAATCTATAAAATGGAGCTTGATCGGTAGCTTCGGCCTCCCAGACCCAAATTAAGTTACCAACACGGAATTACATTTGAAACCTGACTTCCTGTTTGTCATTGGAAAGAACGGAAGAGCATTGTATTCCTCCTAGGAAATAATACAACAGGTAAAAATAAGAACGGAGAAGATTCGTTGATACGGAGCTGGTCCATTTTACAAGCGATCCCCTATTCTGCATCCCGAAGATCATACGGCCCAGAGCCAGAGCGATCATTACAGATATATAGGGACAGCAAGAATCAGTAAATACCGGGGATACCTTACTAAGCATTTCCTAGATCTTGAGTTAGGCGTAGCTACTTCCTCCCCCCATGTTCTCCTGATTCCCCATCCTTCCGCTGAAGCTAAACCAGTATCAGTTGATGGCGAGCATAGTAGAGGCGGCTTTATCGTAAAAAAAGCAACCGGCTTTCGAGTAAAAAATAACTTATAGAAGCACTTGAGCGTGGTTTCGGCCTATAGCCGGAGGGAATGTTTTTCAAAATCGACCCGATTTTGGGCATTCGTAGAGGGGAAAGACAGCCATGCGATAAGCGAGGGAGAGGTCTGTCTTCCCAAAGTAGCCATTCAAGGAGACAAGTTCTACCATTGTACCTTGACCTGTGGAACTGGAGAAGCTCCTTTATTGCTATAGTTCTTGTTGAACCTTTTCTAAAGTCAACAATTTCTGCAATCAGGGAGGAGGCATCGCCTTACTTGCTATACCTTAAACCTCATCAAGAAAGTAAGCCCAGCGAAACCGCAATCCCAATCAAATAAAAGATCAGATGGGCTGATCCCTGAGATCGATCGCTGTTGATTTTCTAGTTTTTTAGCTGACTCGGGACCTTCCATAGAAAACCGAGTACGAGCAACGGTCGGGTCTGCTGCCCCTTCCTTCTCAGCGTACAGCTGCAGATTGGATAAATGGTTTCTCTTCGAATGTATGCTACAAGAAATGGGCTGAACCGATCTACAGGGAATGCAATAGCGAAAAGAATTCCACTCTATCTCATATTTTTTTATCCTTTTCAAGGGCCAACCCTGGGCCAAGGTGAGCGCATCCGGGCCTATTGCTCTTGACCTCTTCAGTTGTGCAGGCACAAATATGAACTGGTCTAAGTTTGTTCTTGACGATCCCCACAAGCTTCTCTTATCTACTTGAATGCAAATCAGAAAAGAGGAAGTCGCAATGCATTTTATTTTTAGAAAGAATAAAAGACACGTGGATGGTATCGATCAAGAGACATGGCTAAAGGATGGAAGTGAATTAGAATCAGACGGTCGTCGAACGAATTCCCAATAAATGGAAGATCTACGTGCAACGAATTTCGTATAAAAAGTAAAGTAGGCGATTTCACCGAGAGGCCTATTGAACTAGCTCCCATGCATGGATCTGCATTGTGTGCTTTCGCCGGGGCGAGAGTGAAAAAGAAATGTACCAAGAGTTCCGTATGAATTAGGTTTGCCTTTCCAAAGAAATGAGATAAGGAGCAGTAAGGCCTCGCAGAGCGTCAACACCGAGACATTGTAGAGCAACGTCTTGCAACTATGTACAAAGCCTCCATTCCCCTGGGTGTCGTGTTTGAAAGCACAGTCTTTGTCATAAACCGATTACCCTCCGCTCCAAATGGCTCTACCAAGGATCCCACAAAGTTCCCGAAACCAAGTTTCTCAGAAAAGGCCTGGTATCCATCTACTCACAATAATTTGAATGTAGAACTGAAGAAGCACAATTTCCTTCTTCGAGAGGAATCCAACCGAAGAGAAGCGAGCATCATAATAGCTTGATAAAAAGATATTTAGTATAAGAGGACGTTCGCGTCAATTATCACGCCTCTGACTGCTGAGGACGAGGTTCGGGTTAATGATATTGTGAAAGGTGTCATTAAACCGGGTCTGCCTCTGTTAGTTACGAGGTATATGCCATGGATCTCATCTATTCCCCTTAAACAAGGGATAACGTGGGTTCCGACCTGGAATCTGGACCCCCAATTAGAGTGTGTTTAAAGAGATTGGAGGAACTCTTCCTCGGTCTCCGTATCCAAAGATACTGGTAATTAGAGCTTCAAGTGTTCGGTTCTACTCTCCGTTTTATTCATAGTAAGGGAGAGCAGTTCAGTCCACTTGCTCTTTGGCCGCATCGGTTGAGGTTTGCTCTGTTCAGTTCAGTTAAAGAAGAGATGGTATCTTGCTTGTTTCAATTATCCGGGCTCGCCATCAATAGATACTGGTTTCTCTTCCGCTGATGTCGCGTCAATTGCCCGAGGGAGCATAACACTGCAGGCCGCAATGAACATGCCCGCCGCATCTCGGATAATTGCTCCAGTTGCGCCAATTCCAGTATCCGAGACAGAAAGCAGCATCCACGTGAACTTTGACTGTTCATAATATGGGAAATTCCGAGGTGAAGGATGCCTGCTCAGGTCATGATATCACTGATCCAAACTATGCTACACCAAATCTGAATCCTGACTAGTTAGCGAATCGTGTGCTCTGTGCGAATGTCTTTATTAGTCTATTTCATTTAAGCCCAAAGGATCTTCGAATACCGACTGGTCGTCCCAATCCAATCTCCCTTCTGCTTATTCCAATTTTTCCTATTCCTAGCGAATCAAATGAGATTTCTGTTCTTCCATCAAGAGGAGATAGTTATCGATAAAGCAAAAACGAACCTATTGACATAGAATGCAATCGAAATAGAGACAACTAGGAAAAGACCGAAATAAGAAACTTCTACTCCCTAGGTGGTTATTTGCCGCATAAGACAGCGGTGGAAGCTGAAGGAAAGAGTGGGCTTTGAATCTAGGTATGCTTTCTAAGGATTGCGCTGCGCCTAGCCTACCTTTACGAACATACCTCTGTCTTTCAAACAAAGCCCTGTGTGTGGAACTACTTAGATTTGTTTTCGAATTGCTTTTCTCGGGCCATCGAGAAGTCAGTCAGCGGTTGGCTTGAGTCCTCAAGTTGGTCTTTAAGACTTAGCAGGGCCCTACACACAGTACACCTCACCTTAGTAGAAGGTAGATTTCTCTCACCCTATGTGCAATCAAGCTCAGAGACTTGAGCCGCAGAATTCCTTGCCCACTGACTGAAGAAGCTCCCTACAGTGTCCAAATCGAGGGATCAATCCAACAATCTTCTCCTTTACTCAAAGGAGTAGGTGGAAGAGTTATGAGAGAAATCAAGCGATAGTGCTTGACCAGTGAGAAGTGCACCGGAAGTGTACTTCGAGCGATGGGAAGCTAGCCTGAAAAGGTAGAGCAGAGGTGCTAACAATAATAAGAATCTTTCATCCTGCAAGTTACTCATAATTGAGAACTGGTAATGTGGATTTTGTTCCATGCAGCTACACCTTTTCGAAAGCAAATTCGAGGAAATCGCTTCTTTCTTCCCATCCCGACCTGTATCACTTGACTTTTAGATTGGCAAACTAATACCAGGTTGATGACTTCACTTCTCTTGGGAACTTGCTTCTTCCTTCACCGAAGTTAGTAGTTAGCTTTTATGGGCAAGGTGCCATACTGGGAATCCAGTCAAATGGGCCAAAGCAATCCAAGGCAGAAGGCCCGTTTTAAATAACTAATCTCGTGACTTTTGCTACCGGGGGTAGGAAGGAAGCAGTGAGATCCAGGGAGAACAAGCAAGACCAAGAACAAGAATGAATGCTAGAGCATATGCAAACCCTAGATTATTGTGATGGCAGCCCGGTCAACCGCACGCTGGAAGCGGATGGCATTCCCAATACAAGCCTGCAGATCCCTGGACTCTATTTAAACATTGGGAAGTCCTTGACAAGAATGCTACATTAAGCACTTGCCACACTGACATATTGATGAGCAAGCCCAGAGCCCGAATCCGGATGCATGCTTAAGTGCTCGGAGGGCAGAGCCTGGGCCCCGATCGAGCCAATATGTCGATCGATAACGTTTAAGCTCCTTGTCCCCAAGATCTTCCATATATTAAGACTAGTTCGATCTGCCTTAGATAAACATATTCCAATAAAAAGGTTAAATAACATATATAGGTATCTGCGGGCATTGTGAATCAACTAATCTATCTAGAAGTGAGTCAATATGTGTTCATGAGTGATTATGCTGTAGGTGCTTCCCCTCTGTCGAGGCTTGTATGTATAAATGGAGTATTGACCTTAACTTTGAGTGTGGGTTCCGGTTTTGAGTGAATGGACTGATTGCATTGTTGTTAAGAGTGGGCTGGCCTGCTTGAAACACCAATGTGCTATAGATACAAGTACCCTTCCCTTGGGGATCGATTAACGGATTACTCAGTATCGGATGGGTGAAAGCCTTATCCATCACCTTTAAGCTCCTTGTACGCCAACCTACTGACAAAACAGGATTTCTAGCTGCCTCCTCCGGTGAAAACGAACCAGTAAACATATTATTAGACCTAGGAAAATAAGAACTCGTCGAACAGAAGAACCGAGTACTATAGAATCTGAAACACACATATGCGAGCTATTAAACATACCATTCCTATTTATAAATAACAACATATTACCGCAGCGCTAAGAAAAGGGTTTGAAAGCTCTAAGTGGTACGATAAGCGGAATGAATCAAACGAAGTGCATCATGAGGGTTGGGGATTTAGCATACGCTCTACTATCAATTATAGGTTCACCTATGCCCCAAGAAAGAGGTGCAGAGGTGGAATTCAATAGATTTAAGCAACTTCAGTATGCGGGTAGCGATGCTTTTTGGAATCCAAGAGAACTTTGAATCGGAGGAACGACCAACACAGCTGGCATGGCTTTGTTGAATCAGGATTTGATGACAGGAACGTTGTTGAAATAACTTCTTTACCTCCCGTAAAATCCTTTATGCCTGATTTCAGTACTAACAATAAATGGCTAAAAACATCCTATTTTTTATGGTAAAATATGGAAAATCATATGGGAAACGAATAACGAATAGAAGTAGCCTAGCCTTTTCTTTCAGTCTCGGTCTCTAGATTCCCTTGTTCTTACTGTAGCTAGCACTTGTTATTGCAGTCAAGGAGCCAGGAGCCTTCAATCACATTTGAGCTTTACGCTCTTCTCCTTCTTGGGGGTCGGCCTGTAGTAGCAGGCGTACAGGACGAGGCCGAACAGCGCACCGAGGCCGAAGGAGATGACATTGCCGACGACGTTGCGGGCCGCGTCCGGGGAAATCATCTTGCTTTGCTCGCCGCGAGCGGGTGGGGACTTGGGATTGGTTTGGATTGGACGGCGCACGCGGCGAAAGGGAGGGAGAGAGAGAGCCAAAGCAATTGAGATTTGGGAGTCGGTTGAGGTCGAGGGATTAGCTTATATAGATAGACGCGGCGGGGGCGCGGTGTTTATCCGGTCTCGTGTTAGATCCTATGATTTGGTTAGTTAGCCTACGAGAACAAGTCACAAGTTTTTTGTTTGACTATGCATCCAGTTCGTTGCTATCTCTATCTTTATCTACATGGATATTAACACGCACTATTCTTGAGAGTCAAGACACCGTTTTGCTTTAAAGAGCCAAATAAATCCCAGATAATTACTAATGCACCGTTGAGTACACAGATTCTTTTCCTGTTCGTACTGGAGTATAGTAAGGAAAAACTGCTTGACCGAATCAAGGTCAAGATAACTAGTGTGATTCCTACACTGGGAGAATCGTGGATATGTAGGGAATAGATAAATGCCACCCGCCTAAGTAAAGAACTGTTACAAATAAAGAGGAAACTAATAAGGATAAGTAAGAAACAAGAGAAAAGAAACCATATTTGATACCGGAATATTCGGTTTGATAACCCGCAACTAATTCCCCCTCTGGGTAATCTTTCACATTCGGCCAAAGAAGAAATTCTAAAAACTAGAAAGCCTATAGGCTGACGCCAAAGATTCCATCAAAAAAAACCATATTTTGGCTGTGCTTCAACTATATCAACTGTACTTGAACTGTTAGATAATCATAGTCGATAATAACATCACAGCTCCCACCGCTATTGCAAAACCGTACATGAAACCTTAGCTTCATACGGCTCCTCTATGATCAGAAAAAAAAAAGGACTGTTTCGGTATTATCCCCCAGGTTTATCAGTTGCAGGTGAATCCTGTGAAACATCTCTCTCGAGGCTAGTAACAACACTTGGAAATGAAAAATGAGCTTAGCGGCTGTACCGGGTCAGGACCATAAACACCACGAGCCGGTTAAGCAACAGAAGCTGTGGGCGAAAGCACACTCGTCATTCTCAGACCTGCGGTCGAGGTACGTGCGAACAAGTTCCCATTCTCTATGTTTCATGGCCTATCAATGAAAGTCGGTATCAGGCTGGCTCGCTTGGCGGGTCGTCTCCTTATATACCTAAATCCTCGTTTCACTCATCTGTAAAGGTCTACCCTTCGAAAGGTAGGTTGAGTTCCCCCGTATGTAGCCAGCCACACTCTACTCGCAGGTAAAATATTGGCGTAGACAACAGAGAATGTGCTAGGTAGGAAACCGAAGGAACTCTTACTATACGAGAATTTGCAATTCAATATGACAACCGATCAGAAGGGATTGGACGATCCCAATGCGTTGCCCTCCTTCGCAATACCGGAACTATCTGACCGAGCTCCATCAACACAGAAAGCGGAAGGGACAGCAGATACGGATAGACTGGATCCGGAAAGGGATTTCAGCCAGTCCTTGCCTATTGCTGGGCTGGTTGTTTTGTCACGGTCCGATTAGTAGAAGGTGAGTGAGTAAGACGAGGCCCCCGAAGCGTAATGTAGAGCTATACTGCTCTTGTTTTTCCTTCCGCCCTGCTTAGGAGAACTTTGTCTAGAACCCACTTTAGCTAGCTTTCAAGGATACCATTACAGATGAGTGAAGCGAGTATACCGTTTCCGGAGCTCCCGAGGTAGCGCGGTAGCGGAAGCCCTTTCTAGTTCAAGCAGTTCCAATTCCTATTCTGCTTCACCGCTTACACCACACTCTATTGGTTCGCCTTGTGGTGCCTTTCGATCAAGGTCTACTTTGGTTGATCCACTTTCTTCTACAGCGCGTTATCCGCATCGAAGTTAGCCAGGTTCCTACCGCTTCTTGATATTATGGATTTTGCAATCCCTGAACGCCAGTGCTTCTACAACCAACGGATACTATTTAACATAAATAATAAGTAGAAATGGACAAACGAGTGTGGCTACACAGAGTGAGGAAAAAAACATGGTGGTACCAGCATTGCGTATCACTCACTATGCTTTATGTAATATGGCTTAAGCAATGGTAAAATGGGAGTCCTGAGCAAAGCACATCTGATCGATATGAATGAAAGATACATCCGTCTTTTCTTCTCCTTCGAAGGTTAGGTATCCGCTCGTTAGTTCAGCGCCGCATAAATACTGACTTTAAAAGGGGCGACTCCCGCCTGTGCTTAAGTTGTTTCAAGCTTGTAAAGACTCGCGATCGGAAGATTGACCTGGTTTTCTTTCAGCTGAAACTCTACCTAATGGTTCAGATTCCCCGGGTCCATGGGTCCATGGCCGCTTAGCTTAGACAGCCTTGTTAGAGACATGAATGCGGGGTTCGGTTTCCAATTGATTTGTATTCACCGGGACCTCCCCTTATTGGATTTTCTCCACTTTTCTAGTTGCTGTGGAAAGAATGTTGAGCAAATGAGTTTAAGGGGTGGTTTTCTGTTTACTTTTTTTCAGCCTACGTCGTCTCTCTTCCAGAACCTCACAATCATCAGTGTCTGAAGTTTCATGATGAATATTGGTTTCACATTTTATTGCTTACGTGAGGAAATATCAATTTGGAACTCGAATTTGTATTTGAGTTATGATGAGGAGTGAGGTAGATTCGCATTGTTGAAGAAAGCGAAGAAAAAGGATGCTGCTATGGCTTGCTTGTGGCTCTTTCTTCTATTGGCTAGTCTCAGGCATGATAGTTTCCATTTCTTTTGGAAAGCAAGTGCGGCTCAGTCATAAGTGTTAGTAATAGCATGAAGTAAGTTGTCGGTAGCCGGCATTAGGTAAAAGGAAAAGCTTCTCAAAAGCATCCAGAAATATCATAGAATGGTGATCGAGATCACCTTCACGGGAATCATCCTTTGCAAATTGGGGGAAGGGAACCAATCAAGTCACCAAGAAGTTCCCGAAACTTGGTTTAGTATTAAGGTTCTTCTCTTCCAGCGTTTAGTATTCAAGTTCTTCTCTTCCAGCCCCCCGGCCCCTCTTTGATAAGGAAAGTTTGCATTTCTCAAATAAAAAATGACAAATATGGTTCGATGGCTCTTCTCTACTAACCACAAGGATATTGGGACTCTCTATTTCATCTTCGGTGCCATTGCAGGAGTGATGGGCACATGCTTCTCCGTACTGATTCGTATGGAATTAGCCCGACCCGGCGATCAAATTCTTGGTGGGAATCATCAACTTTATAATGTTTTAATAACGGCTCATGCTTTTTTAATGATCTTTTTTATGGTTATGCCGGCGATGATAGGTGGATTTGGTAATTGGTTTGTTCCGATTCTGATAGGTGCACCTGACATGGCATTTCCACGATTAAATAATATATCATTCTGGTTGTTGCCACCAAGTCTCTTGCTCCTATTAAGCTCAGCCTTAGTAGAAGTGGGCAGCGGCACTGGGTGGACAGTCTATCCGCCCTTAAGTGGTATTACCAGCCATTCTGGAGGAGCAGTTGATTTAGCAATTTTTAGTCTTCATCTATCAGGTATTTCATCAATTTTAGGTTCTATCAATTTTATAACAACTATCTTCAACATGCGTGGACCTGGAATGACTATGCATAGATTACCACTTTTTGTGTGGTCCGTTCTAGTGACAGCATTCCTACTTTTATTATCACTTCCGGTACTGGCGGGGGCAATTACAATGTTATTAACCGATCGAAACTTTAATACAACCTTTTTTGATCCTGCAGGAGGGGGAGACCCAATATTATACCAGCATCTCTTTTGGTTCTTCGGTCATCCAGAGGTGTATATTCTCATTCTGCCTGGATTTGGTATTATTAGTCATATCGTATCGACCTTTTCAAGAAAACCGGTCTTCGGGTATCTAGGCATGGTTTATGCCATGATAAGTATAGGTGTTCTTGGATTTCTAGTTTGGGCTCATCATATGTTTACTGTGGGCTTAGACGTTGATACGCGTGCCTACTTCACCGCAGCTACCATGATCATAGCTGTGCCCACAGGAATCAAAATCTTTAGTTGGATCGCTACCATGTGGGGAGGTTCGATACAATACAAAACACCCATGTTATTTGCTGTAGGGTTCATCTTTTTGTTCACCATAGGAGGGCTCACTGGAATAGTTCTAGCAAACTCTGGGCTAGACATTGCTCTACATGATACTTATTATGTGGTTGCACATTTCCATTATGTACTTTCTATGGGAGCCGTTTTTGCTTTATTTGCTGGATTTTACTATTGGGTGGGTAAAATCTTTGGTCGGACATATCCTGAAACTTTAGGCCAAATCCATTTTTGGATCACTTTTTTCGGGGTTAATCTGACCTTCTTTCCCATGCATTTCTTAGGGCTTTCGGGTATGCCACGTCGCATTCCAGATTATCCAGATGCTTACGCCGGATGGAATGCTCTGAGCAGTTTCGGTTCTTATATATCCGTAGTTGGGATTCGTCGTTTCTTCGTAGTTGTCGCAATCACTTCAAGCAGTGGAAAGAACCAAAAATGTGCGGAAAGTCCTTGGGCTGTTGAACAGAATCCAACCACACTAGAATGGTTGGTACAAAGCCCTCCGGCCTTTCATACTTTTGGAGAACTTCCTGCGGTAAAAGAGACAAAAAGCTAAAAAAAAACCTCTCCTAACTATGAAGGAAGTTTCATAGAGATAGGTGTGGGGAAATAAGTTCTTCATTTGAAGAGTTAGTTGGCTGGCCTACCGGCCCGCAGATTAGGAAGGCTTTTATCGCCAACTGAACTGCGTAACCAAAGCGATTCCTTCTTGGTGGAGATAGGTGGGTCCTGGTCCAACCTAAGTCAGTTCGAACCTGACGGGTCGTTCGTTCGTGTGGAGAATCTCTCTCCTTACTCAGGATTTCTTTATCTTCGAGGCGAGGCATATTCATATGTCGAAGAAGGGGGAAGTGTCTCCATTTACGCTCATAGAACCCGGAAAAAAGAATATACCGTCGTTTAAGGACCAAGGATGCGATGTGAGAAGCGTAGGTCGGAGTAGCAGGAGTATGCGACAAGCAGTTGCATGTTTGATGTGGGTCTGTAACGAGATGAATTAGAACACTTGGAATCCTCGCGGATATAGCTGCCACGAGGGCTCTTTCCCACTTAATAGATTCATTCCTTCGTTACGGCGGTTGAGGGTACCTGCCGTTCAGAGATGCTATCAGAGTAGGAAAGTTAGCCAAGTTATCCTGCCTAGTTTAGATAAAGCACCCCGATCATACCAGACGCAACCCGATCATTGTATACATAACATAGTTGAATTTGAGTAAATTCTCTCTGCCTTTCCCATTTCCAATTCAAAAACCACTAGGCATAGAAGGAAATCTTTCCCGGTAGAAGGTTCTCAGTAATCAGCAGTGGGAATAAGCCCTTCCAGTCTTTTTCGCCTAAGAAGGTTTTGGAGGAGGAACCTATGGGAACGGCAGTCCTGCATCGAGATTATTAGTTGCTTACCGCTGCACATTTTATCAAGATCAACCTGTGGGAATAGCCGTCCCTTCCTTACCAAAGAAAGAAAAAAGGAATGACGCGGTCTGGTTTACAAGTAAGAAAGAAATAGGATAAGGGTAAAGGTGACGTTTTAGCTCTTCGTTCCGCTCTTGGTTTACAGGCTTTGTTAACCGGACCGGAAAAGGGGGCATTTTCTGGGTAGGTTTCCCTATTAAGTCAGCACCGGATCAAGATTGGAGACCCACCACAAGCAGAGAACAAAAAGCCTAAGAGTGGTGACCAACCATCTGCAAAAGGAGTAACAGAGCAAAGCGGAGAAGAGAAGGGGGAAGAAAAAAGGTTCCTAACTCATTGGATAGCTTAATCTATTGGTCAGGGATCCCATCTTTACTTTATTTAGGTGCCTAGACTTTTCGGGGCATAGGGTAGATTTCACAGTCCTTTAAGTGAATACGCCTTCTCTTTATGTATAGAGCTCTTAAAGAATGGATCAGCTCCTAGCGAAAAAGTCCAAGGTCTGAATACCAAGAGCGGTCAAACACAGTGATCGGTCCCGGTCAATGGGTAGAAAAGCCCGCCCTATAATCTGAAGTAGTCTTCGACTAGGTATATAAAATGGATAAAAAGAAAGAAGGGGAGGAGAGGAGATAGATGCATTTCACTAGGCGTATATGATATTGGAAAGAATGGAATCGAGTAAGCTTAGGCCAACCGATAAGTCATCTTTGTGTAACTTCCCATATGCCTACTTCTAAGCTAAAGTAAGGAAATAGGGTGAGATAAGCAAGAATGAGCCGAACGAAGACGTAAGGTTTGTTTAGATGTAGTCTTTGTGCTTTTCAAGTTGCTTCTTGCGAAATCAACTAAGTTCGAAAAAGCCATGCCCAGGTTTCCGGGAGTTTAGATAAGATATGTCAGCTGTTGGAGGATCAATATTATCCGGGGGATCCATATATTATGAGGGAGTATAGAGAGGGGGTCTAGAGATAGTACAGTCTGTAGTGAACCTATTCATTAAATGGACTTTTTCCCTTACCTCTCATCAGCTTCCCTTTCCCTCGCCGGTGCAGTGCCATCTGGATACCTCATAAATAAATCAAGCAGGCCGGCTAGTAAGCGATCCCGAGGGGCTATCTTCTCTCCCATGCTGGTGCCTTGCTTAACTCAAGTATAAAGTGGAAATGAAAGCCAAAATCCGGGGTGATAAAATTCCATTTGAATCTTGAGATCCAAGAAGAAGGATAGCTTCATGAGTTCGTTCTGACTCCTAGCTTAGCTGGAAAGCTTTTGCTTGTATCTGGCAGTGGGTGTAACATCCATCATACTCAAACAGAAGAAGGTTTGCTTATCTAGCTCCAAGGCAGTTATAATCATTTACAGAACCAGGGTTTGCACCTACTGAGGAGGAGAAAGGGCCGACGACCCATACTAGAACTCCAAGATAAGATCTTTCAGTCGATCAGACGGCCGAGGCCTTTAATAAGGTCCGGTTGTGCCAACGAGTTCTTCTAGTTATGAATCGCCGTAGGGAGGTAGCATTACATTTGTATTAGCAAAATAGAGCTCCTCATAGAAAAGAATGGCGAAGAAAGTGTTATAGTACTTTCTTTCTGTTCAGTCCTGGAACTTATTCTTTTCCGATCGACCTATCAACAGTAGCGATCATACCCCGTCGAGCGAGTTAGGAGCTGCTCACAAAGAAGGCCGAAACCAGATGAGATGGCCGAAGCAGATACCAGAGAATAGGTTCCTTCACCGAAGTCTACTTTATTTTAGAATTCAAATTCAATTGATGCCGCACAGGCTGACCATTTTAAATAGGTGGAAACGGGAGACTGGAGAAGATGATCACACTTTGGAAGAGAGACAGTCGCGTACCTGCCCCGGGAGGGGGCTTTTGTTCGATACAATCACTGAACTCAACCGCTTAGACTGGAGATGGCACTTGAAAACTCGTACAGAAATCTATCAACTTGACTTAGAGGAAGAAGTGGCAGGGGGTAGGTCGGCTGTTTTAAGTCCGGATGGTTCCTCTTGTTGGCATGGCGTTGGTATGCCTCGCTATCCTTCAACTCTGGATCCGCCATCCTTCAAAACAACAACTACCAAAACACGAACTCAACGGCTTAGAACCGTAAACCATATACCTTCTCGGTAAAACACATCTCAAACAGATTATTATCGAAATGAATGGATTTTATCGCCTTAAGTAAGAGAAAAGGTTTGTGCTTTCGCCAGAAATTGACTACCTACCCATTGATTGGATTTCTTCTTCTCCCAGATCCAATAGAAGTTTCCAATGAGTCATTGCCAACTGCTTTAGCAGGAATGATCGAAAGCAGCAGGGGTTTAGTGATCAAGCTCTCACTTTAAAGTCCCTGCCAGCAATACCAATCCCATGCTCTTCGATGGTTCTTACGCTCTGAAAAGAATCCTTCTAAGCTTTCCTCCTAAAAAGAACCTACGTTCCATTATAGACATAGAATCTATCGTTGACCTACCCAAAGTCTTCTTTTGGTTCCTAGAACCATGCAGGAAAATCACTTGAGCAGTGACAGGTCAGCATCAATGGTTTTGAGATGAAAAAAATCAGTCAAACAACACTGGCAGATCGGCAATCCGATCGGGACCTTCGCACTTGACCATCGTAAAGGGATCGTTGTTGCTTGGTCGATCGATCCGTCCTTCCACCCCAAAGCTGGTAATCCAGATCAGAGTTCTTTGGATGGCATGTAATGGATTTCATTATGAAAAGGGTCATTTTTTTGATGTTGTAAACTTCATATCCAGAGAAATGGATGACTGGCTGAGGGACATATAGATTACTTCAGATCTCCACCTTCCTATGCTATGTATGCCAACCTTGATCTAATAAGTGGTCTTAATTAATATGCAAGATAGGATAATATTATAAAAATGGTTGGTTTTGTTCAATACTTAGGTAGGGCTGACTACGCCACCTCAGCAGCTGGGACTGGAATTGCTTACAATGCATCTGGCCACTGACTGAATTCGAAGTAGGGCCAGTGTATAAAGACCGGCTTATCTCTCTTAAGACTTAGTCCACTTTCTACTAGAATCATATTTTCTAGTTTGCAAGCAGGTGTGCCAGCTGTAACAAAAACTTACGGCTTAGGTGGATTTCTTTAGTCAGTCTATAACTCAGGCTTTTCTTTATAGGACTCCCACACAAGTAAGTAGCTAGCTAGCTGGTATTGCCAAAGCCAAAAACACTGCTGCATTCGAAAAGGCGAACCGCGCGGACCCGACTTCTTCCTTTTATGCTGAAACTAGGGCTCCCTCTGGGTAATTCTACCTATCCGTTTGGACCACGTACCTAGATAAAGTAAATCATTTCAATCTAAGTTGTCCTCAGCTACAGCAAAAACAGAAGAAAGCAACAAGTTCTCCGTTTCCTGTTCCCAAAGGGTGTGAATGGAATCAATAATTATATATATATAAAGTTGACGTAAGCTGTATGCATTCGGTGCCCTCAAGTAGGTACGACTATGGATCATTCTATTCCTTTCCTTTAGGTAGTCCTAAAAAGCAAAACGTAATGGTAGAGGATGAAGGAAACAAAGAATGAAGTCTGCACCTTTGACTACTGATGAACCGCCATTTCGTTCTTTTCTTCTTTGTTCGGCTTTCACAAGCAAGATACCTTGAAGCAGGTGACAGTCTATAGCCCAGGAGAGTACCATTGCTGACATGATACAATTGGCCTTCCTCTTCAGATTTATTTAGAACTTCAAGCGTTCAAGGCAAGGTTGTGCAATCTCTCGTACCTGCGAGAAAAGGGCTTATTTACTACTTTTTATCGATCAATGGTCCACCGGTCCCATCCAATGAGTGGTATCTGAGTATCATAGTATCATAAGAAAGTTCATTTGTACACCCGCTTATCTTTCTATAGAAACTTATCTCTAAATGATTTTTAGATAGGATGTTTCTGGAATTACCCCTGCTACGTAGAATGGGATAGTGTCAACGTCCTTCATTATAGTACCGAAGATGCTCGTAGGCTGGTCGATGGAAAGGATGGCTTTTATTCAAAGAGATGGAGATCCTGGTTTAGCAGCGGTTGCCCGTCCTTGGGTTTATGTCGAGCTTTTCGTATTAAGCACTGGGAGCAGAGAAATCCTAGGGTTGCTTTGTCTTCCTCTTCTGTTCTTAAATATAACTGAAAAGCATCCTGTTTCTTTAGTTGCCTCAAAGCTCAGGATCTCCCCATGTTTCTTCTGGAGATGTGTCAGTGGCTTTGCAATGATGCCGAAATGGCGAACGAAGCGCCTGTAATAGCCGGCCAAACCTAAGAAGCTGCGGACTTCTTTGACTGATTGCGGAGAAGACCTGTTGGCAATGTTCTTAATTTTGTGGGTTTCAGTGGCAACCCCATGCTGGCTGATAGTATGGCCCAAATAGGATAACTGGCGTTGAGCGAAAGAGCACTTTGAGCGTTTGACTTGCCATTGATCCCTTCTTAACAACTCAAGCACTGATTGCAAGTGGATTGTGTGATCTTCAAGAGAGGCACTGTAGACTAAAATGTCGTCAAATAACACCAGGGCGCATTTGCGCAGAAGGGGTTTGTTTGAGAGTGGCGTTCATGGCTCCCAAGAAGGTGGCTGGTGCTCCCGCGAGGCCGAAGGACATGACCTTGTACTCGTAGTGCCCTTCCAGAGTCTGGAAGGCTGTTTTGAATTCATCGCCAGCTGCCATACGAATCTGGTGATAACCAGCTCTGAGATCGGGTTTAGAAAACCATGAGGCACCAGACATCCAGGAGTTCTTCGACTATGGGCACTGGATACTTGCTGACGACAGTCATCGCATTTAGACAGCGATAATAAATACATAAACGCCAGGAGAAAAAAAAATATAAGATTTTTGGTCATAGAACCCCTGGTACCAATGTTTATAGAACTGTCCAGAATTGATAAAGAGAAGCAGCTTTGAAGTCATGGAGAACGAAAATAGGACCCTGGCTCGAGCCCATCTAGTGATTAAAGGTAAAGTGCTTCGGTACATTGGTGCAGGGGAATGCGTACCTACGCCTTTTAACTACCTTGGGGAGAGCGGACTCGCTGATGACCCTCCTTGGGAAACAAATGAAGTGGGTGGATTGGAGTTCGTCTCCGCCAATTAGAGATACGGTGCTGACCCAAGCTGAGTGAGTGAAGGCTCCGGCTTGACCTACTAGCTGTTTGCTATCAATAAATAACTAGCTGACAATATGCTATGCTTACTCTCCGAGCACTAAAGCTATCGAGAAGTGATGCAACAAAGGTTGTTGAAGGTAAAAACCGTCAAACAGAGAAATCTTAATCGTCAGAACAACGCTGAACCTAACTTGTACAAGAGTTGGTAAGAAAGTGCAAACGTTGAGTAAGAAATCGCCATAGGGCGGCACAAACAGAAAGAAAGGCTTCTGCCAATCGGAATAGGAATGCGAAATCCCAGTAAAAGGGTGTTCAGTCGAAGATAGGAGGATTCCTTTGATCCATACCGTCATCTGACGGACTTCCTGCTGACTTCGTCAATTGCTCTTTATCGCTTAATAGAAGGGAAATTTCATGAGATAGATGAAAAAATGAATATCAATCGAGAAAAAGCTTAAATAGACACAATTCGTAATAGATACAATTCGTAAGGAAGAAGTGATCAAAAGTACGAGGTCGGCATAGGAGATATGATGTGTCGGAGGCAGAAGGCACGGAGAAGTCAAGATCTTCCAAGATAAACCCATTCCGATGCCTATAAAATCAGGTGCACCGCGTCTATACTACAAAAGTGTGATAGGTTTCTTCGTATTTCTTCCGCCGACATCGCTTTCTTATTCCTAACACAATTGTTTAGCTAAGTTTGCTAACGAATCAGGGAGAATCAACAACGAACACCGCATTTTGAAAAGGAGACGTGATTTATTCCTACCGTCCTGAACACGTCTAGAAACAGCAACCTCGTACATAATACCATTTCGCATTACAGTATCCACTTTCAAGTCGGGGTGAAACTTACTAAGATGTTGGGTCATCAGAATACCATCGAATCGACTCATGTTATGCCTGGAATGGAATAAAAACATGAGTCAAATGCATCGTAGTCCCTCAATCGAACAGTCAACTAGTTCATATCTAACCTTATGTATTCTTTTCCCGCACCTTAGCTTCAAATAATTGAATGAATGAGTGCTATTTCAGAGTTCCAGTTTAGGTATTAGCTCGCTACAGTTTAGTCAGTAGTTCTGTCCCTTTGTTCGGTGAACTAGTTCTGGATATAAGCATTAGAATGAGAGTGGCTACGTATTCGGATTACTTGACTCGCTTTCCTGTTTCCGAATCCCTTCTTGCATACAATCCTAATTCACAATCCGATTCTTGCTCGATTCTATAATGAAAAACAGACCTTGTGCCATGGATTTGATGAAGCTTGAAAGGACTCCCCTTGTTCGAAGCCACAGATAAGAAGCATACGGGTGACAACCCCAATCCTTATATATCAATCCAATTACCGGAGGAACGAAGAACTAAGTTTGCCTGACGCCCGAAAACAACTTGTTTGTTTTGGTGGAAGAGGAAGAAATAGAGAAAGATCGCCGCTTTTCATACGCTAATTCGTGATTCAAAGTAGAGCGAGTGAGGGAGCTATACCCGGGACTCAATCAACATATGCCAAGTGTTCCGTAATCTATGGGCAGCACTCCGTAGGAATGTTATAGTCTAGGCATGTCGTAGTAGTCATTAGACAGAAAGAGGAGAAACTTAACATGTCTTATTCCGAATTCCTGCGGTTGTCATTATGTTCCAGCAAGGAAATAGTCATTCTTTCATTCCGAGCATTCGACTAACGGCACAGATTTCTAGTGCTATAACAGAAACTGCCCTTAACGCGCAAATGAAAGCCCTCACAACACTCTTTACCTGCAACTGCTCCCGCTTATGGTAGTAGATAAACAGGTGGTGGACATGTATCTGCAGCCTCTGCTGCTGGTAGATTGACTGTTTTATATGGACTGAAAAAAAACGGAGGGTAGTGCTTGAGAATGCTACTCTATTCCTGGAATTAGCCATCCCCTTCTTTGACTATTCGACCTGCTCCTCGAAGCAAGGAAGGGAATGAAGATGGCATTGAATGCCCTTTCCGCAAGAAGGATAGGAGTTGGCTTACCGCATCTACCTTCTCATCGCGGGATAAGGGCTGGGGCGTTAACTTAAGTACTAAAGCTGCTGGAGCGGCTGCCTTCGTTGATTCCCCACGAAGGAATCGGAATATCGCTACTTCCCCTTACTGCCCTAAGCGGGGGAGATGGATTAAAAACCTTGTGTGAAGGAAAGGCTGTCAAAGTCGTTGACCATTAATCCGGTTGAAGGACAAATGGACAGTGAATCAACGGAATCGAGTTGTTCTAAGGATTCGGATTCGGCAGTCGAGACATCTATATCTATGGAATTTCAAAAGAGAGAAAAGGATCCGAATCCGACCCGAGGACGAGCTCAAACCTTAGGGTTTGAAAAGAAGAAGTAAAGCTCTCGTTTACTTCAATCAAAAAAGGTAGGTCATAACACAGATTGAATTAGACCTTACTCAATCACTCATCGCTGGAAAAAGTAGAGCGATTTCCTCGCAAAAAAAGCACGAGCGAGATATTCTTCCTTAACAGGGATCTCAATTGCGGGAAGAAGTACAAAGGGCAAAGGCAGAAGTGGAAGGGTCAAACTCCTCTATCGGGGAAAGACAGGAAGGATAAAAGTGTAAAATCACTTGTTTGAAACATCTAAAAAATAGAAATGGCTATTAGAAGTTGTATTTTCGGTGGTCAAAGGGAAGGAATCAGAAAAGAGGGAAGCGCTCTCAAGGTAGAATCAGTTCCAGGCAAGTATGTCCATTGAAAGGAAAGAGTCCCTAAACAGACAGGTTTTCAGCAAATAAGACGGGTCCTGGTCTTCGGCAACAAAAGAAGCCGAAGCGAGAGCTCGATCAAAGAACCTTTATAGATCCTCATCATCCTCAGGTTCTGGATACACAGCGAGAAGGGAATCTTCCTGTTCGAATGGAAGATTTTCGAAAGAGAGGGGAGAAATCAATCACATGCGTGAGCGGATCGAGCTATTATATAATAAGTAACGGCTGAAAAAGCTATTCTTGGTAGATCCACTTGTCAAGGCGCGGAAAGCCGTGTTCCTTCTCAGCTCACGCTTTCCTGATTGATTTGAAAGACCCTACACACCACCGTATCCTTGGCTTTCTTCCCACTTTCAAAGAACTTGCTATCATTCTTTCGATTCTATCTCCTCGCTTTAGGTCTTATGCTTCTTATTAAAGGGGTTATGCCACTCCGAGTCCATCAGTGTTGAAGGAATGGACAGAGACAGGCAAAGACAAAGTACTGATTTTACTACCGATAGAGAGCAGAGCTAGAGACAAGATGCCTAGGACCTGGAGGAGATCCATAAGAACCAAGTCGTGGAGAAGATAGCATCAAACTGGAGATAATAAACCTAACTCTCCGTGCTTTAATCGAGAATGGATACAGGGTCGTCGAGCGAAACCTTTATTAGGGGGTAGACCTACCTTGTTTTGTTGACTTATTGCTTTCCAGCAAAGCGTGCCGGCCCTATCTCTAAAGCACCAAACTTCCACATTTTAGGAGATGCCCTATCTTCCCTTAAAGAGCCAGCTTATTGAATAGAGCTGTCACTCCTTACCTTACCTAAGACCCCTTCGGGATATCTTTTGAAAACCTTTTCTCTGAAAAGAAAAGATGTTTGCGATCCCTTGCCCGCTCGATTAAAGAAAGTGGGATCTGGCCTTGCATTTTTTAGATAGGGCTCCCTCACGGCATTCTTGCTCTTGCATTTGAAAGTCGAATCAGGATTCCATCTAGAGAAAGGTTCCGAATGGAACTAGTGAATGTGTATGCCGAACGTAGGCAGGTATACCTGACCTTTGATATTAAGCTATGATCTCTCTTCTCTCTCTTGAAGTTCCCACAAAGCGACTCTGAACCTAAGACCGGGTTGTGGGATGTCTTTTGATATTCTAAACTAAGAAAAACGCAATTGGATTTATTTTTATATCCCTATGATAGGAAATGAAAGAAAAGGTCGAGCTTAAGCCGATTCCATTGCGGAAAGAAAAGAGGCTCTCCCATTCCCACCTGATACGTCAAAAGCAATTGACTAATAAGGGGAACCAACCAGTCGAATTCGATTGATTATGTCACTCCGCATTACTATAAAAGGGCAGCAGCTTTCTACTAAAATGGGCTTTGGCACTCCTTCCGCTATTACTCGAAATAATAATAATAGTGAAAGGGCAGTCGAATTTGTGACTACGTCAAAGGCTCGTTTCACTCGAATTTAAAGGCTGTAACTCCTACTTATTTCTATTCATTAAAGCTTGCCCATGGCTGCTTTCTTCCCATTCTTTCTTCTTTCTCCGTCACTAGATTCCGGTTAAAACGCTTGGTCCACCCATGCTTTTCCTCTCCATTTTTCATATGGAAAGGGAAAGCAGTGCCAAC
>Ga0256405_10004476_pt1 | contig 26007 bp, 37 predicted proteins | sample RumenRJG_02DNA_FD_189096 | JGI IMG/M metagenome (GOLD analysis project Ga0256405, IMG submission 189096) | Bovine rumen microbial communities from Lethbridge, Alberta, Canada - RJG_02 | ecosystem: Host-associated > Mammals > Digestive system > Stomach > Rumen | place: Canada: Alberta... | reverse complement strand
ACAGCGGGCTTACCGCAAAGGCTCGCGCTTCCTTTGAGCCTTGCGGTGTGAAGGGAACGATGCCGCTAATCTTGTTGCGCAACGCGCTTATGATTGCGGGGCCGTTCGCCTTGTCTTCAATGATTTTACGGATTGCCTTGGGGTGCTTCTCGCTCATGCGCTGGAAAGCACGGATGCTCGAAACAAAGTCCATCTTGGCGCATACGCAGTCAATGAGGTAGAAACGCGCCCCGACCTTTCCCCAGACGGTTCCCGCTACGTTATCGCTTGATGCGCTGTCCGTGAAGGTGAAGTCCCAGCTTTGTATAATCTTGTCGAAAACCTTGGGCAAGATTTCGTACTGTTGCAGCCATTCGCGCTTGATGATGCTTCCGCCGACTGGTGCGGGATGCTGCTGGTAGAGTGCGTTCCAGTCGTAGCTTCCCACGTTGATGCGGATTTTTTCGAGCATTTCAAGCGGGTATCTTTCCGGGTGCAGCGCTTCGCCGATTTTACGGTGCGGTTCGTCCTTCTCGGCTATCGCGGGATAGTTTATGACCGTCCACTGGTCGCCATCGCCCTGTTTCATGGCGTTGAGCAGGCGCCCCGCCAGGTCGTCCTCATGCCAGCGCGTAAGCGTGACGAGGACGCCCCCGCCCGGAGAAAGTCGCGTGTATGCGGTGGATGTGTACCAGTCCCAAATCCTGTCTCGTATGGTGATGCTGTTCGCTTCCTGTCTGTCTTTCAGCGGGTCGTCGATGCCGAGGATTTCGCAGCCCATACCCGTTATGCTTCCGCCGATACCCGTGCTTCTGAAACTGCCTTTCCTGTTGGGGATTTCGATTAGGTTTGTCGAGCGCGTGTACTTGCTTCCTCGCGGCGGCAAGGTCGTTCGCGGAAATATGCGGTGGTATTCGTTGCTTTCCATGATGCGCTGCACGTCCTTGTTCACGCGCCTGGAAAGTCCGTCGCTATAGCTGCACGCCATGAAGGAAATGTCGGGATTTACACCGAAGCACCACGCCGGGAAATGCTTGCTTACGAGTTGGCTCTTGCCATGTCGCGGCGGCATGGTGAGAATGAGGCGGGGACTCTTGCGTTCCATTACGTCGGTGTAGAAACGCATGAGGCGAGCGCAGATTTCACGGTGGACCCACCCGATGCTGTAATTCGGCATCGTCGCCTTTACAAAGGCAAGAAGGTTTGTCCTTGCGAGCTGTTCAATCTGTGGTGTCATTCTCGTAAATGCCAAGTTCCCGCGCCTGCCTCTTTATCTCGCTCAATTCGTCGGGCGTGGGGATTTCTCCGTTTGTGTCGATGTTTACTGCGTCGGGGTTGTCAACCATCCTGTCGAGCATCTTGCGCTTTGCGCGTGTCAGCTTGGAATCTTCCGTTTCCTCCGCTATGTCGAACACGAAACGCGCCGCCTTGATGTTGCCGGAAAGCGCCATGCCACTCATGACCGAAATGATTGCAGCGCGAAGCTCGATGGGCTTCTCCACCTGGATTCCGATGCTTCGGAGCGATTCCTTCAAGCGTCCTTCGGACAGGCGAAACTTTGTCCCGAGAACGTTTCTCGCGACTTCCCGCGCCTCCTTCGCTTTCAGCTTGCTCCTTGAAGACGCCAAGCCTCCGAGCTTGCCGATGGCCCTCATGTCCTGGGAATCTGCCATACATCAGTCGTTCCTCAACTCCTTCCACCAGCGCAGAAAATCGGGCCAGTAAACGGTCATGCGTCCGCGCTTGCAGCTTCTTCTCACGGGCATACCGCGGGTATGCACCCAGTCATAGACCGTGAAGTGGTTGAAGCCGATTTTGTCGGCCACCTCCTTTATCGTGAAGTAGCCCGGTTTAGGCGTGATTAGGTCTTTGTTTAAGATTTTGTTCCCCATAGAAAGTTTTTCCTATGTTGTGGATATGGCTATCACGGATTTCGAGGGATTGAGAAAAAGGTTTGACGCTCTAAAGAAGCTGAACGAAAAGACCATTCTATCGGGCTGGATAGATGGAAACGGGACTGCACGGAAAGCGAAGGAAAATCTCGATTACAGAAAAAAGACGGGAAAGCTGACTCCCGCATTGAGGGAACCCGCTTCCAATTCGTTGATAGCGAGAACGCTGAATTACGGCCGTAAGGAAGGGACGACGCTTGAGGGCGTCCACTACCCGGAAATTCCGGCAAGGCCCTTCCTGCGTTTTGCCATGGAACGGTTTCGCGCCATCATGCCGAAACTTGAACGCAAGTATCTCCCGCAGATAATCAACGGCGAAATGACCGTCCAGACGATGTGCGAGGAACTGGGGATGCGCTTGAAGGACTGCATCACGCTCGCGATGCGCGACAGCGAAAAGTACGAGCCGCTGCGCGATGCTACCGTGCAGGCGAGAATCAGGCAAGGACGGCCCAGTGCTACTCCGCTTATCGACACGCATCAGCTTATAGACTCCGTGACATTTGAGGTCAAGTGAGTTTTGAAGGCGCCGCTTGAGAAAAGCGTACGCGTGACCATGTTGCAGTTCTTTGCGCCCCTTGCCGTGACGCAGGCGTGTTTCGCCTCGATGCGAACTTCTACGTCCTTGCTTCCAGTCGCGAGCATAATTACCTCGGCAATGTCGCTGCCGATTTTCTCCTGGAGCTGCAAACGCTTTCCCACCATTTCGGAAATCCTCGCGAACTTGGAGAGTCCGAGAACTTTCCCGTGCGGGATATAGCGGATTGAAACCTTCATGTCGTACATGAGGGCAAGATGGTGTTCGCAGTGGCTGAAAATCGTTATGTCGTCAACGGAAACGATTTGACCGTCCGCATCCTGCTTGAAACACTTGCCGAACTTCTTCGCGAGCTGTGCGTTCGTGTAGTTCTGGCCTTCGAACATTTCGGCGTAGTATTTCGCGACACGGCGCGGCGTGTCCCTTAAACCTTCGCGGTCGGGGTTGTCGTTCAGCGCCTCAAGAAGCTGCCGTACAAGCTGTTCAATCTTCTTCGTCTTTATCATATTGCGCCAGGTTCCCCTCGCTTTCCTGAATAACGACCTTGTGGCAGAACGGCACCTGGTCGCAAATCCATTTCGCCATGTTTTCGGCTGTCGGGTTAAAATCCACCACGTCGTTGATGTAGGCGTGGTCGAGCTTTTCCATGATTATCTTCTTGATGTGCGTGAAGTCGATAACCATTCCGTCATTGTCGAGAGTCTTGCTCTTGCAGAAAATGGTCACAAGCCAGTTATGGCCGTGAAGGTTGCTGCACTTGCTCGGATAAGGGAGTTCCAGACGGTGCGCTCCCGAAATTTCCAGTCTCTTGCATACTCGATACATTGCTTTCTCCTATGGGAATGGGCAGGAAGAAACCCGCCCTTGAAACGAAACAGGCTACTCGATACCGATGAACTTGTGCCATTGAAGCGAGAGAAGCCAGCTGGGATTTTCCTGCACCAGCTTTATGCAGTGATAGAGGTTTTCCTTGACGAGGTTGTCCCCGTCGAAGCATGGGCTAAGGCACATGCGTTTCGCTGTCTTACACGGAGTAGGCAGCGGGTCGCCAGCCTTTATGACGAAACGTAGTTCGTCGATATTGTCCGGCTCGATGCGCGAAGTCTTGGGACTACAGACGATGTAGTCGATGCCCTGCGGAACCTTGTGCGTTCCGTTTGTCTCGATGGACTTGTACCAGCCATCAAAAGCCTTTATGAGTTCGTCGTCCAGCTGCAAGGTGGGTTCACCTCCGCAGAAGGAAACGCTCCTGCAATTTCCCGCGATGGAAAGACAGGTCTGAATAATCTGTTCGGCGGTCATTTCGTCGAAGGGTTCATGGTTTGTGTCGCAGAAGGGACACTTCATGTTGCATCCGCTGAAACGCACGAATACCTGCGGCGTTCCCACGCGCTTTCCTTCGCCCTGGATGCTAAAGAATATCTTGTTTATTCTGTAGATTTTCTGCATGGCTATTTGCCTCCCTGTGCCAAGGCGCGTTCACGCTGCTTGCAGCTGTCGCACTTGCCACAATGTGTCGAGCCGTTCTTGTAGCAGCTCCATGTGTTCCGTTCGTAGTCTATTCCCAGCTTGCGGCCAATCTTGACGATTTCTGCTTTGCTTACTGTCGAGAACGGGGCGTGAATCCTTACCTTGAAATTCGGGGACGTACCGACGTTTGCAGCTTTCTCGAACGACTTGATGAATGCGAGTGTGTCGTCGTAATACTGGCCGCTTGCAAGCCCGTTGAAGCCACCGTAAATGTCGTTTATGCCGTTGACCTCCGCGAACATGACCGCGTAGGAAAGCAGGATGCCGTTTCTGAACTCCACATAGCTTGTGGGAGTCGCGGAATCAATCTGCTCGAAGCTGCGGTTTTCGCTTATCCTGGACTTGGAAATGAGAGAACACTTGCTTCCCGTAAATCCGAGGTCGATGGAAACGATTTTGTAGGGCTGTTTCAGCCGCTTCGCGTTGGATGCCGCCACCGCGATTTCCTTGTGCAGACTCTGCTTGTAGTCGAAGATAAGGCAGAAAACCTTCTTGCCCTGCTTCGTCAGCTGTTCCAGAACAGTCGTGCTGTCGATGCCGCCCGAAAGCAGCAGGATTGCATCACATCTTGATTTTTGCATATTGCATTGCCTTGAACCATTGTTGTTTGTTATGGAAGCCAAGAGTTTTCTTGTTCTTCTTGAATTTCTTGGGGAGCGAGACGACCTTCATTACGCCATCCTGGAACACGAAACACGTCCCGTATCTTTCGCCGAGGCTCCATGTGCTTGAGTCGCTGCTGTAGAAATGGAACTTGCGCAGAAGCCCCCAGTTCGTGCATCCGAGTGCGTGAACCTTGGAGCCGTTTTCTGCTGCCGTGTCGAGGAAGTAGTGAAGCGGTTTCCAGTCGTTCGCCTTGAGCCATTTGCTCGATGCTGTAAATCCGCTAAGCGAGAGCGCGACATAGGGGTAGTTCTTCACCATGTCAAGCCATCCTTCCTTCTTGCGTCCTAGATGCCAAACGGGGATGCTCTGCTTTCCCGTTGCGCGTTCTATGCGGTTTCGGATTTGCTTGACCTTGTCTATGCCGACAATTTCGTCAATGTCCATTTCGATGAAATGGTCGATGTGTGCGCCCTTTATCCATTCGATGTAGCTGTCGATGTAGCTGTCGTCAATCTTCTTGCCGCTTGCCATCGCCGTGAAGGCGCCGCTGTCCGCGATGAAGTGGTTGAACTCGCGAACATCGTTTCCCATCAACGAGCTTTTATATTCAAAGGACGTAAGGATATTGAGTTCCTTCTTCGGGAACTTTGTGTAGAAATCTCCTACGAGTCCATCTGTCGCCATGTGTAGAAGCATTATTTCTCGAAGGTCTTTCCGCAGTGGGGGCAGGTGATAGTCTTGGGTTTCTTCTGTGGATTTTCCTCGTCCGTCAGGAAACTGTCAAAATCCACGTTCTCGTTCGGCAGGAATCCGAACTGTTCCAGGTCAAAGGCTGCTTCTCCGAGGAACGAAAGTTCCTCGTTGAGCTTCTGGAAATCCCAGCCGCTAAATTCCGAGACTTTGTTGTCAGCGAGGCGGAAGGCCTTAATCTGATTCGGGGTCAGGTCGTCAGCGACGATGCAGGGGACTTTTTGCAGCTCCAGCTTCTGCGCGGCGAGATAGCGCGTGTGTCCCGCGACGATTACGTTTTCCCTGTCGATGATGATGGGAACCTTGAAACCGAACTCGGAAATACTCGCGGCCACCTTGTCAACTGCCGCCTCGTTGTTGCGCGGGTTATTCTCGTATGGCTTCAAAAGCCCGATTTCGACTTCCCGAATTTCCATAAAATTGAATCCTATGCAAAAGAATTAAATAGAATTTAATACATTTTTGAATAAAATGCAATAAATTTTGCATACAATTCAATTTTTCTTTGATTATACCTTTACAAAATCGGCGAATAAACCTATCTTGATTAGGTAAAACGGGAGAATCCTATGCCAGCAAGGTGTCCGCATTGCGGAAAAATTCTTACGGACGCGGAAGTGCGTTCAATCCATTCGCAGATGATTGGGAGCCGTCCCAAGCCCACCAGCGCCGAGAACGGCAAGAAGGGCGGAAGGCCCAAGGGCGCGAAAAACAAGCCCAAGGACGGTGAAGAAAGTTCCACCTCGGAAAAGAAAATATAGATTTCACTATTATGAAAAAGATTCTTTCTGTCATGCTGCTCATGTTTGCTGTTGGAGCAAACGCACAATTCACCAAGGTGTATGAGGCTCCAGTTTCTGGAAATTATAAAATACCTTGGGGCAAGGTTCTTTTAAATGGCGCATATGATGCTGAAAAATTGAATGACATATATTCACCATATCATGTGTACCGTTCAGGTGATATCGTCAATGTTCTTAATCTTGAAACTTTGGAAATAGAGTTCAAACTTGACTTAACTTCGGTTATAGACACGTCATACTATTATACTTATGTGTCTTTCTATAAGAATTTGTTCAAAAGTGATAAATCCTGGAGCTGTTTTTTAATGCCTTATACTACGACATCAGCTTCTTTTGGGTTGGATGTTTATGACAACGGAAAATTAACAAAAACAGATATAAAAACAACATCAACATTTCCGTCGTTAAGAAGTGGTAATGGAAAATTGCATTTGGTGGCGTCCTCAAACACTTCATTAGAAGTTTATTTGGTTCGAAATGATTTGCCGCAAACGACGGCGATTCCCTACAATTCGTCCTACATTTCCGCACTGAAAAGAATAAGTGATGAACATGAAGCAAAACTTTTCAATGCTGTTGGACAGAAAATAGATGATGCTTATTATGGAACTTTACCGGATTATCTGAAAAAGACTATCTACGCAAAATAAGCAGGCTATTTCTGCGCTTCCATCTTTCCCCTGATAAACGAAACATCGCTCTTTATGTCGGAAAGAGTCCCCTTGAGGATTTCCGATTCCCGTTCCACTTTTGATGTTCGCTGTTCAATAAGCTCGATGCGCGTTTCCATCTTGGCCATGGAAACGGCGTTCCTTTCCGAGCCCTCGCTTACTTCGCTGTGGCTTTTGACATAGGCTGTAGTCGCCGAAGCAAGCGCGATGAGAGCAAGGATGAGGGGCTTCAACATTTCGCGCCATTTGGCGCTGTCCTTTCTAGTTGTCATGCCGTTCTACCTAATTCAAGGAAGTCCACACGGGATAATTGTTCGAGTCCTTACCCCTGTAGATAAATTGTTTGCTGTTTCCGGGCTCAATCGATGCGATATGATGCGACCGCGTTGTATCGCTTGCCTGATAGACGATGATAGGGTGGTTTACGGGTGTTCCGCCTCCGTACTTGCCTGTATTGGTGACAAGTACGACTTCGCCGACTTCATGGCTGGTTGAGTTTAGCGTGAAATCATCGTTTCCTTCGTAGCCGTATGTTCCAGGACAAACGGCTGTGTAGTATTCAGACGGTATGCCGGATGTGCAGTGGCTTTCGCAGTTTGTCATGGAACGATACTGTCCCTGGCTTGCGTCTCCGTCGGACTGTTCCAGCGGCGTGAAATTGAGAATAAGCTGGTCTGTGGAGAGCTTCTTTATAGTTGCCTGTCCGCTTATGGACAAGACCTGGGCGGAGATATACTGCGTCGTAAGCGCAATCATCGTAATCTTCGTCGTTCCGCCCGGTCCCTTTATTTCGATGCCGCTTGGCCCCAGTTCTGTCGAGTAGAAGTTGTGCGTCTCGTAGCTTCCGCTTTTGGCGATATACTTTCCGCTGGAGGTAATGTCACCATCAAGATTGATGGAATGGTCTATCACAAGCTCGTTCGTGGAAGCATTGACGGAAAGTGTGACTGTATGATTGGAGTTCCTGAGCGTGAGCGAATAGGCGGAAAGAAAGGTCGTTGTCACCGCCTGTTTCCCTATTTCTGTAGAGCCACCCATGCCGGAAACAGTCACGCCGGAGGGAGTAATGGTTGTAGTGTCGGGGTGGTTTCCTATGCCGACGACAGTGATGTTCTTGAAAACGCTTTGCAGAAAGTCGCGCAGTTTTTCAAGCGATAGTTTCCTGTCCCTGTCGGAGTTCAGGCCCTGCACGATGTAGAGAAGGTCGTTGAGGGTAAGATTGTCCGCTTCTTCAAGCAGCGGTACCGTGGTAATGTTTTCTTCCAGTTCCATGAAACGCTCCTTGAATTAGACGGTGCTTGCGCCGAACGAGACGAAAGGAATCTTGCTTGCAGTACTGAAAATGCCGTTCAGCGGGTCAACGAAATAAATCTTGTTGCCTACTGTCGTTTCCAGGTTCTGGCGCAGCGTGTAGTCATACTGGTAGTTGTAATTTGTTCTGTCCTTGGCTGCGAGCTGTACGCCGACAGACCAAACTTGAACGATGTAGCGCGTGTTCCGCTTTATCGTCAATGCGCCTTGCCTCATTTCAATCATGTCGAAAGTGCAGAGTTCTGTCGAGCTGTCGAAATCGACGCCGTAGTGACGCAGCCCCGTGTGTCCGAGCAGGTTTCCTTCCGTGTCAAAAACGCCGATGCAGAGGCATGCGTTGTTCGATGCAAGCGTTCCTGCAAGCGCGATGGTGCATTTTGTAATGGAACCCTGGGCGTCCGATATTCTCATGTTCTGGTAAATTTTGGCGTTGCAGTAGTCGAATGTTTCGCCCTCAACGTCGCCCCAGACAAGTTCTTCCGCGCCCTGCTTGAGCTGGTATGAACCATAGTTGCTCGTTTCGCTGTCTATGTCCGATTCCGGCAGCGTTGCGAGTTTTGGGTCGCTTTCTCCCGTCAAGTTCACGCCTATTCGCAAAGTGCCGTTTAGGGGCGTGAGAGTGATGGCGTCCCCGTCGGGAACGAGAACATTGGCGAGAAATCCCGCTTCGTCGCCCTGCTGGACGCAGACCTTGTGGTCGCTTGCTCCGACTCCTTCCAGTTCACTCAAGGCAACCTTGTAGGTGTGGCCAAGGATGCTTACGGCAAAGTACCCGCCCTGTTTGAGGGCTTCGAACGTGCTTGTGTCCAGCTCTAGGATGGTGGTATTTTCTTCTGCCATGGATTCTCCTATAAGACGATGTACTTGCCGTCTTCGGTCATTATCCGTTGCCCAGTTTCTGTCGTGAGATAGTTGTTCTCGATTACGCTTTCTTCAAGCGCGACGGTCACAATCTTCTTTTGCGGATGCTGAACCGTCGCGAGGAACCTGTTTGAACCAGCCAGCTTCAATCCAGCAGCGGGGAGCGCGAGAACGCCAGCAGGCGCCAGCATTTGAAGTACGCGGCGTCGAAGCTGCCTGCCTCGCGGAGTATAGACGAAAAAGATGGCGGGACATTCGTCAAGGAAATGCGGGTTCGGGTCGCCCGAAAGGTCACGGGCGTTTTCGATGATGTTGTTCGGCGTTCCTGCGGAGTTCTTCTTGAAGGAAATCTTGAGACGCGCCTTGTACATTTCGTCCGTCTCGCCGGGTTGTCGCGGGATGTTGCGGAACTTTCCGATAAGGTCGAGCCATTCACCTTCCGCCTCGTCGATGTTCGCGAAGTTGGAAAGCCTGAACGCACTATCTTCCAAATCCTGGAAGCTGGAAAAGACCTTCCTCAAGAGCGAGAGAAGGTTTGTTGAGTCCCTGTACTGCGTGATTACAAGGTGCTGGATATGCTGCCATAAGTCCGTGATGTGCTGCATGGCGGTTTCCTAGCTTACAAGCGAGACCGTGATGTTTTCTGCCGTGATGGAAACAATCTTGTCTTCGTCTATGGGGACGCGCTCGTCTGTCCAGTGGCGCGGATTGTCCACGCTTGCGACCGTGACCGTGATGGACTCGATGCCCGGAACATCATTGTAGATGGGGGCGCTGATTCTTTGCGGTATCAAGTCCTTTCCCGAAGTGTATTCCTTCTTGGCCCATTCGCAGACGACATTCTTTATGACCTGTTCATAGTCTGATGGCAGGGTTTCTTCGTCATAGACAGTAAAGTCAATGTGAACGAGGTAGGAAACGCCCTGGATGAAGCTGAACTGGACCTGTTGCAGGAAGCCGCTTACGTCGCGAGCCTCGCCGCTATTGTTTCCGTAGCTCTGAATGCCTGCTGGCTTGCAGTTCCAAATCTTTTGCGCGATAAAGTTTTGGACAGTGTGGGCGCGCGTACTGTCGTCGAGAATGGCTTGCCAGTCCTTATCAGACGGGTCAATATCCTCGGTGCTGAAAGTGACTGGAACGAACACCACGAAAGAATGGGCGGGGATTCCGCCGACGGTCTCGTTCTTCGTGTTTTCCTTGAAGGTGATGCCGTCCGTGATGTTTTCTTTCAGGTAGGTCGTCATTCCGTCGGGAGTCGCCAGGCCGTCGAAAGTCGCCGTCTCTATGCGCTGTCTTAGGGACTCGTCCGTTTCGCCCTCGTTTCGTGCAAGTCCCGCGATAGATGCGAGCATATCCAGGAATGTTCCCGTCGCCGTCGAAACGTCGATGTTCGCGCCGACGGTCTGTATCACCTGTGCAAGCTCCGTGTACATGTATGCAAGCAGGTCAACGAACATGCCGTCGGGAGAGGACGGCTCCAGGTTGATAGAGGCGCCAAACACCTCCGTAAAGCTGGTGGCGATGGCTTGACGGATTTCGCGGTAGCTCTTGATGGAGATACCCGATATAGAGTCCACAATGACTGCGTTTATCGCCATCGCTAGAAATCCCCGTTGATGGTTCTGCCGTCGATGCTCTGGACGCTGAATTTTCCAGTAAGGTTTCTTCCGTCCGTTGCGAGGTCTATCGCGATTACGGATTTTACGCCCTTGACCGCTTCGATTTTTTCGCGAATGATGCGCTGGGCTACGTCGAGGTGAGAAACGGGTAAACCGGCTATCTTTTCAAGCCAGGGAACGCCGTGTTCGATGTTGGTGAACGCTTCCCCTTCTTCCGTCTTTAACAGGCAGAGAACAGCCTGCCGTACCTTTTTGGCGATGCTGCCGATACGGCAGATGTGGTCGCCATCAAGGAAAATGTCGTGGGAATTGTCAAGGGCCATTTCATTCATCAGCCCGTAAACTAGATACGCTTTGGCGTGGGGCGTGAATTATGCCAAATCAACCCAAAAGACACCAAAAGAAGGGCTGAATTATTCAGATTTACGCCTTGCGAACCTGTGCGAATTGAGTATATTTTGAAGAAAGAGAATAAAGGCTCCGAATAAATGACGACTACGCTTTATGAGAATATCACCAAGAAGCTCAAGCTGGAAAAAGGAACGTACAGCTGGGCGAAGGATTATTTCTCTGCATGGCATAGAAGCAAGGTCGGCCTTTTGGACGATGCCATTGAAAGCTATTCCGACGGAGTGCCTCGCGCCGTGTTTGACAAGCACCTGGTCGATGAAGCAGAAACAATAGCGAAGTTCACGACGATGCGTGAGCTACTGCTTCACATCGCGAAGATAGCTGAAGCGGAAGGCTTCGTTTAACAGAAAAGGAAAACATCTAGTAAAATGGCTTTTTTGTGCAAAAAAAGCCTTTCTTTGTAATTTGTCAAGGTCGAACAGTTTAAATGCAAAAGTTCGACATGATAACGCTTAAAATACAAGTTATATTTGAGTAAGGCGCAGGAAGTACCTGCAACAAAAAATGACTCATCAAAAGGGACTGTACGATGAAGAAAAAAATTTTAACAATCGCTGTTGCAGTGGCTGTTCTTTTAATTGGGGGGACCTTAGTCCTTTATAAAACAGTACATTCTCCCTTTTACACTTTAAAACAATTATCAAATTGTATTAACAATCATGATTGGAATGGTTTTGAAAAATATATTGACTTGTCTGGCTTCAAACAGTTAAATGATGTTGCTTTAAAATCAATGGTTGAATCAACAGGTGAGCCATTTGGTGTCGTGAAAATTTTGAAGGATGCAGCAAATTTCTCGTCGGAAAAAAAAGAAATAATTCCAATGGGCAAATTAACTGTTGTTCGTTTTTGGCAAAAATATAGTGATTATGATGTCCCTGCTTATACGGAAATAGTTTTCCGTTCGGAGGGCTTTTTCTATGTGGTAGCGAGTGTGAGTGATGATGATATCGAACCCCGAGTAGGTATTGTAAGTCGTTTGTATTCAGAATATTTTGAAAAGCCCATAAAGGAGGAAATTGAAAAGTCTGTAAAAATTTCAGTTTCAAAAGTTTACGAAGGCTGTTCTAATTGGGTGCTTGGAACGTGTTTTGAACCTATAACGATGGTCGAAAGGAAAATTGAGAATTTGTCGGATGAGGCAATAAAAAAGATAGAGTATAATTTTTCTGTTTATGGTGTTATAAAGTTTCAAGCCGATTCGACTTTAATTAAGCCCAAAAGTACTATTGTAGTTGGCAAAAAAAGCGGATGGCGTTACAATCCGTTCATAGAAGAAGATGTTGCTCTAAGAAATGCAAAACCAGAACAATTTGAAATAAACGTATCAAGAATAGAATTTGAGAGTGGAAAATCTCTTGATGTATATTATCGACCCGACGTAAAAAATTATCCCCCGCAAGAAGATGTTATAGCATGGGGCTTGCAAAATCATGTTTTTATGACGGATAGCCTTGACAGTTGGGTGAAACATTACGACTCTTTAAAATAGAGCAAGTATTCAATTCGAAGGCGGTGTGTAAACACTTGGTGGCGTGGGGGCGCCTGTTCCTGCTGTAAGGTGAGTGTGGCCCAGGAATGAAAGCGTCGGTGTGGCGAAATCCGAGCCTTTGACCTTGCCGCTGGCTTCGATTTCCCCGTCACTCGCGATGTTTCCCGCGCTCGAAATGTCACCGTCCACGTCCAGCTTGCCCGTAATTTTGACATTTTCGGCATCCAGCGTAACTTCGCTCGCCTTGACCGTTACGTTTCCTTCGCGGTCGATGCTTATGACCGTTGTCGCGTTTTCCTGGACGCGCCTGAATGGAATCGCTAGAAGGTTGAGTAGGTCGTTTCCCGAAAAGCTCACCGGGTTGTAGGTGGCTTCGTCCCACATTTCCTTCTTCCAGTTGCGAATGTCCCTGCTGGAGCTGATGCAGAGAACGGTGTCGCCTTGGTCGAGTTCATATTCAATGTGGACAGTCTTTGTTCCTGCCCATAACACGGGGACGTTCTTAATCACCATGAGCTTTCCGTCCTTCATGTTCGGCTCCATCTGCATATTTCGCAGACAGTTCCTCACGCTGGGACGTACATTGACCGTTCCGTCGTCGTTGACGCTCTCGATGGCGGCGGGAAAGGCCGTCTCGAAATCTTCCATCTTGTTATCGAAGAAACTGTCCAGCAGTTTTGCGATGCTGTTGGCCATTACCAGTTCACCTCCCTCGCGTCACATTCGACGGTGAAGTCGCTGCCCATGTTTGAGCCTCTGAAAGTACATTCCGTGATGATGAAGTCGCCCTTTATCGCCATCGAACCTACGCTGTCGTAGGAATCGCCCTTGCTTGAGTCCATGCGCACGAATACGTTCGGCGCGTACTTTGGCGATATAAGCGCGGTAAAGTGGATTTTGCGCGTTCTGTCGATTTCCTTGCTTGGCTTCTTCTGTTGGCTAGGTTCGTCCGCCTCGTTCTGCGAGAAAAGATAATAGGACGGGTCGTCCGCGAAGTTGACCTTGTTCAGGCTCTCGTCGCGTATTTCTTCCGCCTGGAGCAATCCGCTTTTGAAGTCCAGCGTGATTTCCTCCACCTCGATGCTCTTTTCGTCGCTGTTCACCACAATCATTTCGTTATTGTCGAAATAGAGGTGTAGCCCGAACTTGGGTATAAGAATGTTGTCGCGGAAAGAACAGACCGCCTGCTTGAAGGTGCCGGAAATGCAGAACTCCGTCCCGATGGGCTGGGAAAGCTCCTTCTGGCTTCCGGCGCGTAATGCCGTTCCCGCATAGTCGCAAAGCTCCTGCAAGCATTTCTTGACGGTGGCGGAGCTGTCGAACTGGATTGCACAATTCAGCCTTGCAAGTTGGTAGAATGTCCCACGCGCCGAGACGCAGGTTATGACAAGTTCCACGTCGCTGCCGACGCGCCTGGGGACGGCCATGCCGATTTGCCCGACGAATATGTTGCCGACGGTTTCATCCTCGTAGCCAGCCTGGAGCAATACGCTGTTTCCCTCGCTCATGATGAAGTTTATCGCTTCCGGGGAGGGGTTGTAGATGGTGATGGTCGCCTCGTTGTCGTACCACTCGATTGAGCGCGTCACCTCGAACTCTATGTCGAACTGTGAAAAGTCCTTCGAGTTTTGCGAGGTCAGGTTTCCGACGGCGAATTTGCCGACATACAGGTGGATAACACGTCCGAAAGCCATCAGAGCATCCCCGCCTCTATGAATACGTTTACGTCATCCTTCGTCAGGTAGTGGAGTATATACGCCTTTCCCAGGTTGTCGTGGTTCAGCGGCTCCGCGCAGGTCTTTTCGCGCTTGAAAATTGCAAGCTCGCCGTTTTCGAGGACGTTGTTGTGGGAACGCAGCAGTCGCGAATTTGGAACGAGCCTGATGCCGCACCGCTTTCCGTTGACTGTCTCGAAGTCGCCATACCAGAAGCCGTCGCGCCAGTTCCATAAGAGACGGATGTTGAGCATCGTCCCTTCGATATTCACTTTTTCAACAAGATATGAACCGTTGTTCGTATTCACGGGAATCTTAATCACTGATAGTCCCTCCCGAGCGATTCGTCCATCTTCGCCGCCGCTTCCTGTGCTGTCTCGCTCGCGTCCCCCGATACGTTGCCAGCGTTCGCCTTCCTTGACATGGCCTGCTCTGCGGCTGTATTCTGTTGTGGCGGCTGCGGCGCGTCCCATTCGCCCGTGATGTTGTCGCTCGCGAAGGTGGCTGTGCGTATCTCGCGCAAGGTCATGGAGAACTTGATTGCCTCGCCGTCCTCCGCGCCCCTGTCCGCCTTGAGGTTCTCAATGACCATTTCCTCATAGACTTCCAGGCTGGTAATGACGCGCACCTTCTTGCGGCTCTTGGCGCATTTCGTCAGCACCTCCCACCTGGAAAGCGCCGTGTTCGTGATGGCGGGGGCGTTGTCGATTTCTACGCGGTTTTCGCGCCACGACTTGCCAGTGAGTTCGCCGTTGTCGTCAACGAATCCGGCGGAAGCGTTCAACGGGTGGTTCGTGAACATTCCCGTAATCTTGACCGTGCGGAGCCGCTGCTGCACATGGTCGCTGATGGTGGACCCGTTTTCCACGGCATGGTCTGTAATGTCGAAATCCAGTTCGTGGCTTTCGTCAATGAGCAGGTCGAAGGGAATGTTCGTGTAGATGTAGTTGCCGTCCCCGTCCTTCGTGGCAAGGCCAAATTCCTCGTTGCGCATGAACAGCGAGGCGGGAATGGCGTGGGGCGGGTGGCTGTAGCGGGAATACGCCTGTTGGGCGATGTTGAGTATTCCAATCATAGCGCAAGGGCCTTTACGCCCTCGGCGCGTGTCTTGAAGGTCAGCTGGGACTGGAGAAGCGTTCTTAGGTTCTCCTTTATGAGCTTGGCCATCATGTCGGAATCCGTGGTGATGTTGTTCGTGTAGTCGATGTTGGTGATGTTGGTGTCGCCCTTGGCGCTCTTTGCAGCGGCCTGCATTGCTTTCTGTATCTCCGCTTCCATATCGACGGGAGTGAAGTTTACTTCGGGAGCCGTGCCGTTCCCGTAGCCGTCGGCGCCAAGGTCTGCGCCCTTCATCATGTAGGCGTCGTTGAGCTGCTTTTGCGCGTACTTCTTCGCAGCGTCCTTGTTCTCGTCATAATACCGGGCGACATTGTACTTGCGTTGCAGTTCGCGTGCGGCAAGCGGTATTCCGAGCGTCGCGAAGTCGATGGGCTTTCCTTCGCTGTCGATGAAGTCGCCCTTCTCGTTGACGGCCATTCTCTGCAATCCGTCCATCTCGACGGGCTGCGTTCCGAGAGCCTGGAAGTCGCGGCGGTATGTGCGCAGAAGGTCGGCGAAGTAGGTTCCGCTTTCCACCTGTTTCTTTACCTCGGAGGCTCCCTCGATGGCGTTCTGTCGTTCATGTTCCTTCCACGCCTGTTTTATGGCGTTTCCCAGCTTGAAAATCTGTTGCAGTCCCCAGATGGTGGCGGTAAAGAGACCTGCCTTGAGAAGGTTCTGCCAGTTCTTTCCGAGACCTCCAAGGGCGCCCCCGAAAGCCATCGAGCCTTTCGTCGCTGCGTCAAGCATGGGAACGGCGTACTTTAGCGCACCGACAAAGGCCATAGTCTTTATGGGCGCGACGGAAAACAGCTGTAGAAGCGACGCAAGCCCGTCCGCAAAGGCTGAAATCGTGCCGATGTTCTCCGATAGGGTCTTGACAAGCGACTTGAGCACGGACGCGAAGCCCTCGAACAGCTTCCTGATGGAGGGAATGTTCGCCTTTACCTCACGGGCGAGTTCAGCGAACACGGGCAGAAGCTCGCGTCCTATTTCCTCCTTCACGTCGCCGATTTCGTTCTGCAGCTGTACAATCTTTCCCGCGTCGGTGTTCGCCATTTCCCTGGCGAAGCCCTTGACGCTCGCGAGGGTCTTTTCCAGCGCCTCCACCTGCATCGTCTCAGTGACGGTTCCGCCCTTCTGTTTGAATTTCTGCAATTCCTTGATGGCGGTGGTGTCGAAGCCCTGCTGTTCGAGCGTCATGGTGCCGCGTCCACTCAATGCGGACATGAGCGTCATTGTGTAGCTCTTGAGCTGGTCTGCTCCCACTTCCGCACCGTTGGTCGTTCTGGCCGTGTAGTCCGCGACAAGCTGCATCATGCGCTTGTTATTGTCCACGTCCTTAATCTTGTTCGACCATACGGAAGCGGCGTTGAGAATCGCCTCGTCGCCGTACATGGAGTTCTTTTGCAGGTTCGCAGCGAATCGCTGCAATTCGCCAAATCTCGCATCCGTGCCGTTGCGCTGCATCTGGAACTTGAGCGCACGCTCGGCCCTGTCCTGCACCTTGAAAAGTTCGACTGTCTGCTTGCCGAACCCGACCAGCTTGGATAGGCCCTGGAACCCGGCGTAGGCGGCGACCGCTGCCGAGATTGTGCCCTTGAGCTTGGAAAAGGCGCCGTCAAGCGCCTCCGTCTGCTTCTTGGCCTCCCTGGATGCGCTCGAAATCTTCTGCGTTTCCCTGGCGGCGCTGGAGGCTTCCTTGCCGATGTTGGCGGTCTCTTTCGCGACCTCGTTGGCGCTGGATGCGGCTTTCGTGAGGCTTTCGTCTATTTCCCTGTTCGCCGTTTCGCCAGCCCTGCCGAGAGCAGCCTGGAAACGGTCAAGGGACGCGGATAGTTCCGTGTCCTCGACCTCGAACCGAACTTTCTGTACGAACTCGTTCTCGTCATTCATTCTTGTTCTTTTCCTTCTGCTTGTAGTACTGGCCCCATGCGCTCCTGTAGTCGTTCTCCATATCGATGTAGGCGGCGAAGCTCATCATGCGCTCGAAAGTCCAGTTCTTCTCTATGTCGGAAAGCGGGACACGCGCCGTCTTGACGATTCGCCAGACAAGCGCATAGTCGGCGGCGCCTCCCTTGAGCGTGCCTATCTTTCCGAGGGCCTTAATGTCCTTCGCGTCCGCGTCGCTGAACGCATTGACGATTGGATTGGAGCTGTTCAGGCTCCATTCTGCTCCGTCGCCGGAGCCGTCACGAAAGGGCTTAGCTTTTCCAGTTTCCACACCTGGAGCATGACCGCGTACATCTGCGAACGCTTCTGCTCGAAATGCGCGGCGATTGCGTCGAAACTGTCGAGCGTGACGAACTTCTGCCCTTTTGTGACGACCGTGACTGCGGAAAGCGTCGTTTCCAGCAGCCACTTGAAATCGGGCGTGGAAAGCTCGGAGAGCGTGTTGGCGAGAAGCGCGAAAGCCTCCACGTCGTCGTTTATGTCGAGACCCTGGCGGGCCATCTTGCCGATAAGCCCGAGAACTTTCCGGTCGAGGTCTATGGCGTCGAAGCCCGTATGGGGAAGAAGCTGGTATTCGTCGGATGCAACCTTGAAGTTTATCGCTTCCATCGTTTAGGCTCCTTCAAAAGCGGCTTCCGCCTTGACGCGGAGCGTGACGGTTCGCGTTCCGCCGGAGCGTCCCTTGGTGGCGTCGCCCATGGATTGAATCCAGCACTGTCCGAGAAGAACGTATGCGCCATTCAGGTCGGTGCAGGCGAAGGGATATGGCCCGACTTTTGTCGTCTCGTCGGCGACGCGCAGCGCTTCCAGCTTGGAGAGCTGGGGGCTGGTCTGCATGAAGGGAAGGGTGACGGTGTAGAGCTTGCGCACCATCTTGGAACGCTGAACGCAGCCGTTGCTGCCCTCGGTAACGTCCCAGTCGTCGCCTTCCTTGGAAATGACGACATCGCCGTTGAAGTGCGTGAGCGCGATGCCCTGGACGGAAATGTTGACCATGGTGTGGTCGTATGTTCCAAGCATTTTCTAGCCTCCTAGAGAGTGACCGTCAGTTCGACGTTCTTTACGGTGTTGATGGAGTTCATGCGCGAGTAGCGTCCCTTGACAAGCGGCAGGTTTCGGGCCTGCACGTCCGCGCTGTAGTTTGTCTTGAGGTAGTCGTAGGTCTGCACCTTGACCGTGTAGCCGTCCATGATGTACTGGTGGTCGGTATCTGCGGCCTTGGAGAATACCTGGAGGATGGAGGCGGCGACCGAGTTGATGCCGCTGTCGTCATAGTTGACGCCGAAGCCGTCGTTCGCCTCGCCGAGCAGCGAGTAGATTTTCGTCTGGACATTGAAGCGAATCCAGTCGTCCTTGGCGATGTTGTCGATGAAGCTCGCGGGGGACTGTTCGCCCGTGCTGTCGAGAAGGACAGTCTTTCCCGCAGTCGCGCCCATGAAAAGACGCGCCTCGCCAGCGGCGACCGTATAGACGTTGATGCAGTCCGAAACGAGCGCGTCGTACTGGGACTTGGTATAGGAATCGTATTCCACGCCCTTGACCTTCTTGTGGGCGAAGCTGCCACGCGCCGAGTCCAGTGCGCAGCGGTTCGAGACGAGTGCCGCAGCGAGGTTCCCTGCTCCCGCGTGCTGGTAGAGTGCCACGCGGTCGCTGGTGCTCGCGACAAGCGCCTGGGCGAGCGCCCTGATGGAGGCGAAATCCGTGGAGGTGTCGTTGAGTTCCAGGTGGACAATCTTGAAGTTCGCGCCGAGATAGCCGTTCCAGCCGCCGTTTCCCGTGAAAGCGGACGCGGCGGGGATTGTATCGTCACCGAACTTGGCGACGATGTGGTAGAAGTTGAGCTTGGCGGCTTCCGCAGCCTTTACCGCGTCAAGGGCGTCGGAGAAGGATTCCGCGTTGATGGCGACGATTTTCGCGGGGCAGGCGTCCTGTGCGAACGCGCTTTCGACCATGCCGTAGAGTAGGGAGTCCGTGCCGAAAACTTCCGCATCCTCGGCGGATGAACATTCGAGGAAGTCGGGCGGGTTTTCCGCCTCGCTGGAGGCGGGGCCTACCAGCGCAAGCGTGTTCACGCTTGTCGTCGAGACGGTTGAAATCGCCTCGTTTATGCTTATCTTGACGATTGAGTCGATTATCTGGGCCATTTTGCCTCCTAGATGGGTTGCAGTTCCAGCGGGTGGACGGTCTCAATCCGTTCAATGCCGGAGGGTGTCTTGTCGATGAAGTTGAGCGTTGCCGTGAAGCGCCATTGGCGCACGTAGAAGTCACCGTCGTAGGTGTCGATTTTCTCGATATTGGTGAAGTCCCAGACCGTGAAGCCGTTGTTCCGGGCGTATTCGATAAATGCGGAGAGCTGCAATTCGTTGCGAATCGCCCTAAGCGTGTCCCCGTCGCCTTCAACCTCGACGAAATGGACTGTCGCGACCTGTGAAAAACGGTAGTGGTGGTTTCCGGGCGGAGGCGTGAACTTCTCGCCATATTGGCGGACGCCGTCAACGCCGACGGAAACGTATTTGCCGACGGGCGCGGGGCTGTTTGTCGGACTCTTGACAAACGGCGCGGAAAAATCCGCGCTGTCGTTGAAGTACTTGCAAATTGCGCCCTTGAGTTCGTCAACGGTCATTGCAGTCCTTTCGGGACTTGTGCCGCAGGAACCTTGCAAGCGATATACTTCCAATGAGTAATCTTAGGAAGGTTTCCAAAGACAAGTTCATCCGTAATTTCATACCAAAAGCCTCCCTGTTTCACGTAGCCGATTGCTTCCGTCCCTTCCTGTGTTCTCGCCGCGAGCCTTTCGCTGGAGTAGATTTTGACGACGCCCGTATTCCTTCCGCCCTCCTGGTAGGCAATCGCTTCTTCGCCCGTGACGGGCTGTATCGTGCCGCGCACCGTGCGCGTCGTGAATGTCCCTTCGACCATGTTCCCGAAGCTGTCCAGCGTGGGCTTGGACATTTCGTGATAAGTGAATGTCCTAGCGAATAGGGTGGCCACCGCAGAACCCCCGTAGAGGAATGCCGCCCGTGACTTGCGGACGCGGCGAATACTGTTTCTTGAGAAGGAGGAACTGTTGTCCGAAGCTGGTAGAGGAAAGCCAGCCGTCGTCACCCTCCGATTTCGTCGAGCCGAAGGAAACGGCAATGTCGCCCTCGCGCTTGCTCGCTATGGCCCCAGCCTCGCCGTCGCTTCCACGCCCTTCCAGTGCCGCGATGTGCGCCACCATGAGCGAAAGCGCATAGACGTAGGCTTTCTTGAAGTAGCAGGCGCCTACGTGATGCGACGCGCCGAGAATCCATGCGTCAAGGCGCGGACTCTGCGCGTATTCCTGGGGAAGGTACGCCACCAGTTCAGCTTTCTGCTGGTCGTCTATGGGAAGCGGAATCATAGGGCCGTTGCCGCCTTTTGCTGTTCCTGCTGTTTCTTCTTCGCTTCTTCCCATTCGGCGTCGAACTCATCCAGTTCAGTCCGTCTCGCGGCAGCAGCCTTCTTTACGGAGCTGTTGGGCTTCTTCTGCGTCCTTTCAATGTCGTCAACGACCTGTCGCGTGCTTGCCCTGGAAATGGCGTTCGCCGCGACGTTGGCCGTGACCTTATGCTCGAAAACGAGCTTGCCCGAATCGCGCAGCGCCCTAATGACTGGGTGGGTCTCGTCGATGCTGCCGTCCGCGACTATGTTGGAACCGGGGAGAAGCAGGATAGAGCCGATGTGGACTGTACGTTTCTGATTGTTCATTACGAGCATTGTGGGAGCCTCGGAAGTGCGGAAAAAGGAAGCTCCACCGCCCCGCGCAGCAAAGCTACGGGCGTTGCGGGGTGATGGAGCCGTTTGGGGACGGATGGATTCTTACAGGCCGTCGGCGTATGCGACGGCGTTGATGTTCTTGAACGCGACACCGCCGATTCTCGCGTAGCAGGGAACCATGTAGTGCAGCGATTTCTTCTGCGGTTCGTCCTGCTTGAACGGGATAGGGATGCAGCGCGTAAGGACGCTGGGGCTGTACTTGTAGATAACGGCTCGCGTAGTGCCGCCCTCGCCAGCTTCGTCCAGCTTGGCGCACTCCTTCCAGTTGACAAGTCCCTGGCTCGCGAAAACCTTCTTGAGGTATTCGAGGATGGTGAGGTCGCCGCCAGTTTCGTCCTTGGGCGTGGTGGACAGATAGACGAAAGCGTCATGGGGCAGGAGAACCGTGTCCGCCTTGACTGTGCGCCTGGTGTTGTTGCGGACGGTGTCAATCATCGCCTGGAACGTGGCTATGATTTCGAGCAGGGTCTTGCCCCTGATGGCAGTTCCGCCGCCAGCTCCGGTAGGAACGACGACCATCGGCACGTTGGCGTTGTTGAGGAAGCCCGTGGTGTTCGCGTCCTTGTCGCCGACAAACAGCACCTCGTCCACCTTCTCGTCAATCTTGCGACGGGCGGTTTCCGCCTCGTCACGGGAAAGGTCGATTCCGGCGGTGAGCCACTGCATGAGTTCAAACTCGCTGTAGCCATAGGAAACGCCGTATTCGCGAATGTCGTTGGTCTTGAGTTCCAGCGCACGGGAAACGGGCGGCAAGTCTTCCGCATAGTCGGAAATGAGCTTGGCGACGCCCATTTCGGAAAGAACCTTGTAAGTCCATGTGCGGAGCCACTGTCCAATTCCAGCCTGGGGAGGGATGAACGAAAGCGCGTCGAGAGATTCGCGTTCAAGCCCGTAGGTTTCGTTTATAATCTGGTTGAACAGACGGGAGAGTTTGTTCAGTTCGCTGTCTTGAAAAATCATGCCTGTTCTCCTTATGCGATTTCCAGTTCAGCGAGTCCGCCGTCGGCAGCGTCGCTCTTGAAGGTTCCGCCGACGATTGCCGTGCCGTCGGTCGAAGTGGCCGTGAAAGCGTTGTTTGTGTTGTTGACGTAGGCGGCATCCCCGGAAACGACCTCGCCGAGAACGCGAACCCAGATGCGTCCCTTCTTGAGCACATTGACTGTCATTCCCGCCTTGTAGGAGTCGTTGAACATCGTTCTTTGGGCGATGCCGATGAACACGCCAGCGGACTCTGCGGAGGCGCCAGCAGTGACCTGGTTTACGTCGCCGCCAAAGCCGCAGTCCTCGCTATATTCGGCGCTGAACACGTCGGCGTTGGCTTCCGCGCCAGCTGTCTTTGCCGTTATCGTGAGCTTGGTTTCGCTCGCCTCGGCGCTGTAGTCGCTTTCGTTGTCCCAGGCGCTTGCAAGGGCCGTGAGAAGGGACGCAACGGTGGATTCGCTGGTGACGTTCGCCGTGGCTACGGTTTCGCCGTCAACCTTGACGGAGACTGTGCCGGTGCTTGCCGTGGTCATTACGGGTTCGAGTTCGAGAACACGGGCTACGGCCTCGCTGCCTGCTGGCTGGTTGACATAGACCTTTCCAGCTTCGCCAGGGACACCTTTCTTTGCCCAGAGAGCAAATCCGCCCTCACTGTCCTTATCTTCTTGAAGTATGCCAGTCTCGATGGAGTGCGTCACGAACGGGAACGCAAGACCGGGGGCTGCGATAGCTCCGAACGGGGTGGTTTCAAAAGCCATATCTTAGCCCTCCTTCTTGATGGATGCGGAATTGATTTTCTCGTTCATGGCGTTATATGCCGCGTCGGTGTCGAGCGCGTCGTTGAGCTTTTCCATGCTGGGAGCGAACGGGGAGCTTTTCTGTGCGGAGTCGCTGAGCTTCTGCATGGCGGCTTCGTATGCGCCCTGGAGGTAGTCTGCGCTCTTTCCGTCAAGCACCATTTCGGGGTAGGCTTTCTTGATGAACGCGCCCTTGATGGCTTCCACGGAATCCTGGGCCTTAATGTCGATGCCGAACTTCTGCGCCTTGGCGATAAAGGCGACCTTCTCGTCAACGAGACGGGCGATTTCCTTTTCGTCCTTGAGCGAAGCCTTGAGCTGGTCGCGTTCGGTGATGGCTGCATCCCTGGCTGCGGTCATGGCGTCAAGCTGGGATTTGAGGGCCTTGTTGGATTCGATTGCGCTGTCACGCGCCTTTTCAGTCTCGTGGAGCGTGTAGATGACCTTTTCATCGGCCTCGTATTCCGCACCGTCGATAATGAATTTTCTACCCATGGTGTTTTCTCCTGCCCGTTGGCGGGCGTTATCGTTTTCGCAAAAGATTCGGTCGAAGTCGGAGCTGTCGCCGATTCTGAAACGCACACCGTCCCCAGCGCGTCCCTCGCGTACAAGCGCGATATGGTTGCAGCGGATATTCTTCATCACCTCGTCGTAATCGACGCCCTGCCAGTTGCCGCTGTCCTTGTAGAGTTCGGCATCGTAGCCGCATGAAACGGCGCGGACATGGCCATCAAGCATTTCCCTGATGGCGTCGGCATCCGTGACTGTCATTGTGACATAGGCGTTCAGCCCGTCCCAGCTTGCATCGTTGGCGGTGAATCCGACTTGGAGCTTCTTCGCGTTCTCCGGGGAAACATCCTCCATCGGGTGGAGCAGGGTGACGGGCTTGCAGTTGAGTGTTGAAATGCTGTCTTGAGCAGAAACTTCCGTGACCGGGCGCAGCCTGCGCTTCAATCCTTCGGCGGTTCTGTAGCTGAACACGCCAGCACCAGTGACGCGGATTTTGCCCGTGAGATACCCTTCGGGGGTACGAGTGAAAACCGTCTGGTCGAAGTCCTTATAGTCGCGGAACGATTCGTTCATGTCGCCAAAACTAGCGGCAGGAACGCTCTACAAGGCGTTTTCGCCTAAAGGCTTATAAACAGCCCCAAAAACACCAAAAAACGCGCTACAAGCGCGGTACGGACGGGTAAAAGGCTAAGAGTGATATAGTTTCCAGTTGGAAATCGTGAAAGGGGTAAGCCTAAGGAAAACAACAATACATTGAGAGTTCGATGCGAACCATGGGATAAGGGCCAGTCTTTGAACTCTACATAGGATTATCCCCAAAAAAGACGCTTACCTGCTATATGGAAAGTAGGAAGCGTTTCAGTAGCAAAACCTTATAAACTACTGAAGAACTATATAAGCCAAGAGAGGCTATTATGAAGAAAAAAGTGAGAAAGCAGTTGAACAGGGCTAAAAAGTGGTGGAAAAAGACCACTTGGTTTGGAAAAATCGTCGCTTTATTTCAGTTTGTTTACAAATTGAACAAGGTTGTCGGCTGGTTGAAGGGGGTTGCTCCGACGGTATGGCCGATTGTTGAGGAATGTTTAAAGAACCTGCCCTAGCTTAAACGGCTGCGAAGATGAAGTTTTCTACCTAAACCGGCGTCGCTCGGTTTAGGGGAAAATGACATCAAATTGACAATTTTTGAATATAAATTGAATAATGTTCAAAAATTTTGTTAATTTCGCAATATGGCTGGATATAACGAATTTTCCGAGAAGACTAGAGTACAAGTGCCTGCGGCGGTGCATCTTTGCCGCCTTGGCTGGGGAGCTTCGGGAAACCGAAGCAGCCCTCTCCCATACAGTACAGCTCATGGGCGCTACGGTGGATTTTGCAAAAACCCGGCCCGTGTTCGATGGCTATAAGGCGGCCCGGTATAGCAGAAAATATCTGGCCCAGCATGAAGCGGAGCTGGCCGCATACCGGGCGGCGAAAGCTGCCATGAATGATCTTTTAGGCGGGGCGAAGCTCCCAAAAATGGACACGCTGAAAAAGGAGCGCCGGGAGCTCTCCGAAAAGAAAAAGGCCCTCTATGCCGAGTACCGCAAAGCCCAGGCGGATATGCGGCAGGCCGTTGCGGTCAAGGCGAATATCGATCATCTGCTCGGACTGTCGGACGAGCGCAAGAATAAGGAACAGGAGCGATAAGCAACGGTGACGCAGACAACAGACTTTGGGACAACTTGTCCCAAAGTGCCGGGTTTGGGGAGCCTCCCCAACAAGCGTTTTTGCAGCCCCCACGGGATGCAAAAATAGCAAGTGTGGCTACACTTGCCCTGCTTGCCAAGAGTGCGTTCCCTCATAATGGTACAAATAAGCATTGACAGTTTCGGTTATTTTTGCTATACTGTTCGTTGATAACCGAAACGGTTATTTAGAAAGGGGTGCTACCATGGAAAAATTTCTTGCTCTATCAAATGAAAAGCAGGATACCATACGCAACGCGGCTCTGGCCTGTTTCGCAAAACATGGATATGAAAAAGCGTCGATCAATGATATTGCGGTAGCGGCAGGTATCTCAAAGGCGTCTATATTCCAGTATTTTGGAAATAAGCAGACACTTTACCAGTATTTATTTGATTACTGCGCTGCCCAAATGAAGCAAGCCTATAACACGAGTGCATTGGAGGAAACTACGGATTTCTTTGACCGTGTATGGGAAGCCAGCGTTATGAAAGTGGAAAACTTAAAAAAGCACCCGCATATTGCGTCGTTTATTGCAAGTGTGGCAGCGGAACCAACGCCTGAATTGAAAAGTGCCATATTTTCAGAAGCAAATGAAAAATATATCGCATCGCTTGTTCTGCATGAGCGGGATTATAAAAAATTCAGACACCCGGAGGATGCAGAATTAGTGTTTCAGATGCTTATGATGCTTGCAAAGGGTATGTCCGTTCAGTTGGAAAGTGGAGTGGATTATGACAGCATGATGAAAGAGTTTCGAGAAATCCTAAATATGTTGAAACACAACTTTTACAAGGAGGAATATCTGCTATGAGTGAACCTGTGATTGCCCTAAACAAGCTCACCAAAAGCTATGGAAAGCACCGTGGAATTGAGGAAATCAGCTTTACGGTCGAGCGCGGTGAGA
>Ga0256405_10004475_pt1 | contig 26008 bp, 22 predicted proteins | sample RumenRJG_02DNA_FD_189096 | JGI IMG/M metagenome (GOLD analysis project Ga0256405, IMG submission 189096) | Bovine rumen microbial communities from Lethbridge, Alberta, Canada - RJG_02 | ecosystem: Host-associated > Mammals > Digestive system > Stomach > Rumen | place: Canada: Alberta... | reverse complement strand
TCATTTATATTTCATATGTCCTTATGAAAGCATAAGGGCTTTTCCTTATAGGCAGGATCCGCAGCTGAACTGTGACCTGTTTCAGGATATTCGGCAGGACGCATTGAATTTCTTAATATATAAAAAAGAGCTTTCGCTCTTTTTCTTTTTCTCTGACTTCTTATGATGTGTGGGAGATCAGCCAGTCCGTGATCTCGGAAAGCCTTCTTAAGCGGTGAAGCGGCTTGCCGGAACGGGACAGTTCATGGTTTTCTCCCTTGAAACCGCAGATCCTCGTTTCGACTCCCTTCCATTTCAGAGCTGAGAACAGCTGCAGTGCCTCAGGGAAAGGACAGCGGTAGTCCTGTGTCGACTGGATAAACAGAGTCGGTGTGACCGCATTCTCTACGTATTTGAGCGGGGAACGGTCCCAGAACAGGTCGATCGCCTTGGAATCCAAAGGGATGCCGTTCTCATAGGTCGTGTCATAGGAATAATCGGAATAATAGAAGTCTGCGACGCGGTTGGAGATGGAACGCTGAGAAGCTGCCGCCTTGAAACGGTCGGTATGCGTGATGATCCAGTTGGTCATATAGCCTCCGTAGGATCCTCCGGTCACTGCCAGACGTTCCGGATCGATCGGATAGAGTTCCAGCGCCTTATCCACGAAAGCCATCAGATCGTCATAATCGGTCGCTCCGTAATGCTTCAGATAATCCGCAAAATCGTTTCCCCTTCCGTCAGAACAGTGCGGATTGCAGAAAAGCACTAAGTATCCTCTCGAAGCCCATATCTGCATCTCATGATAGAAGACTTCGCCATATGCCGTCTTCGGTCCTCCGTGAATGTCCAGAATGGCAGGATATGTTTTTGTTTCATCGTAATCGATCGGTTTCAGCGCATAGCCGACGATCTCATCCACGTTGAAACAGGTGAAACGTTCCGGTCTTGCGACATATCTGTCTTTGAGGATCTCTTCATTGACAGAAGTGAGTTGACGGAATTCCGGAGCCTTGTATACCTCCTGCAGCTTCATGTCTTTCATCGCGATGACGTACAGTTCTCCGTTGAGGAACGCCATGTCATCGACCGAACCTTCTCCGTCCGTGATACAGGTCAGTTTTTCTCCGTCGAACGAGACGACGATCGATCTCTCCTGATCCACCGTGATCAGATAGACATTGCCGTCCTCATAGACCTGACCGTGCGTCTTTCCATAGCGGCAGTCGGTGCCGATCGTGTTGTAGAACATCCATTCGCTTGTGCAGGCCGGGACCAGTTCTCCGCCTGTGACTTCATAGAACTGATGAGATGAGATGCAGGTATCGAAAGCACCTTCCGCATAGAGCTTTCCGTGAACGATGTGGATGCGTCTGAGGAAAGCCGTCTCATTCCGGTACAGGACCTGAAGTTCCTTATTCTCCGTGTCGTAACAGTAGATCGACGCAAACATCTTCTTCATCGATTCATAATCGTTTGCCAGGAGGTAGATCTTTCCGTCACAGACCTGAACGCACTCGACATCCATCGTCTCCGGTGTGATCCTGGATACTTCAAAGCTTTCCTTGTCGATCAGGAAGAGAGAGTTCCTCTTGCCGTTGATGAAACCGACACCGTTGTAATTGAAAGGATATTCATCGAGGACCAGATAGTCTTCCTCTTTCCTGCAGGCTTCATGGAATGCCTTTCTTTCCTCTTCCTTCAGTCTATAATAGTCCGGACATCTCCTGTCCGTTTCACCTTCCGCAAGATAATACTTTTCATTGAGATCTTTCAGATCCCCGGAGCCAAGCGGGACGCGGAAGATCTCCTTTTCTTCCCCGTTCGCCAATACGGAATAGACCGTCTCGATCTTTCCTTCCTCTCCGCTTTTTCTGGTATAGACTCTGTCGTTCAGTGAAAAGGAGGAGATCCTTTTCTGCGGGCCCAGAACGACTCTGTCATCTCCGTTCGTGCTCAGTTCATGAAGACACTGCAGATAATCGTTGTTTTCCATATCGGCGACCGTTTCCGTGTAGTACAGCACATCCCCAGCCGCAAACAGGTTCGACAGATAACGGTATCCTTTCATAAGGTCAAGTTCGATCGGTTTCATTCGCTTTCTTCCTCCCTTTTTCTGTTATATTATCTTCCCGTCTCCCCGCGACTCTTTCGGATCACAGAGATTTCTTAGAAGAATCATCTCATCAAAACGGACAGATTTCAAGGAAGAAACATCACAAAAGACCGGGATACAAAAAAGCCGTCGCAACGCAACGGCTTTCCGTATTTATATATTTTTCTTTAGAAGATACCCTGTTCGCACATGGCGGTCGCAACTTTTATGAAACCTGCGATATTCGCGCCCGCGATCAGATCGTAACCCAGACCGTATTTCTTCGCAGCCTCTAAAGATGAACGGTAGATGTTGACCATCATGTTCTGAAGACGCTGTTCCACTTCTTCTTCCGTCCATACCAGTCTCTCGGAGTTCTGTGACATCTCCAGAGCCGATACACCGACACCGCCTGCGTTGACTGCCTTTGAAGGCGCGATGATGATCTGACTCTGTCTCAGGAGTCCGATCGCATCGTTCGTCGTAGGCATATTGGAGACTTCGATGTAGTATTTCACACCGGAATCGATGATCTTCTTCGCTTCCTCGACACCGACTTCATTCTGAGTCGCACAAGGCATGTAGACATCCACATCGGATGTGCCCCAGAACTTTTCGTTTGCGTGATATTCACAATGGAACTTGTCCGCATAGGACTTCAGATCGATCTCGTTCCTCTTTCTCAGATCCAGGATGAAATTCAGTTTTTCATCGGTCGTGACGCCTTCTTCATCGTGGATATAGCAGTTCGGTCCGGAAACATAGGTGACTTTTGCACCGAGCTGAGCCGACTTCTTCATGACGCCCCAGGCGACGTTACCGAATCCGGTCACGGCGATCCTCTTGCCGCGGATCGTATCGCCCTGATGTTTCAGGACTTCGTTCAGATAGAAGATTGCACCGTATCCGGTCGCTTCCGGACGGATCAGGGAACCGCCGTAGCTGAGTCCCTTTCCGGTCAGGACACCGTTCTCCCAGACGCCTTTCAGACGGCGATACTGGCCGAACAGATAACCGATCTCTCTTCCGCCGACACCCATATCGCCTGCCGGCACATCGACGTCCGGTCCGATATAACGGTACAGCGCAGTCATATAGCTCTGACAGAAACGCATGATCTCCGCATCCGATTTACCCACCGGATCGAAATCCGCTCCACCCTTGCCGCCGCCGATCGGAAGTCCGGTCAAAGCGTTCTTGAACGTCTGTTCAAAGCCAAGGAATTTGATTATACTTTCATTCACGTTCTTCTGGAAACGAAGGCCTCCCTTGTAAGGACCGATCGCACCGTTGAACTGGCATCTGTATCCTACGTTGGTATGTACCCCACCCTGATCATCTGTCCATACGACCCGGAACTTGAACAGTCTTTCCGGTTCGATCATGCGGTTCAGAAGGTCGACCTTCTCAAATTCCGGATGGACATCGACCACAGGCGAGATCGACGATAAAACTTCTTCAACGGACTGGACGAATTCCGGCTGACCGGCGTATTTCGCCTTCGCCCCATTGATCACTTCTTCAACATATCTGTTCATTCATTATCCCTCTTTAATAATCTCTACAATTTCATTATAACTTGAAATGCTAAAATAAAATTAAATAAGAGGTAAATTATGGAAATTAAGAAAATAAGGATCATCATGGAGAACGGCAGAGAAATGACAGCCGAACTGTATCCGGAAGTCGCTCCGGAGACGGTCGCCAACTTTCTGGATCTGATCGAACACAGATTCTACGACGGGATCATCTTCCACAGAGTCATCAAGGGATTCATGATCCAGGGCGGTGACCCGACAGGGACAGGAATGGGCGGTTCCGAAAAGAAGATCAGGGGAGAGTTCCTTTCCAACGGTTTCGTCAATGAACTGAAGCACACCCGCGGTGTCCTCTCCATGGCCAGAACGATGAATCCAAACTCCGCATCTTCCCAGTTCTTCATCATGCATCAGGATGCACCGCATCTGGACGGTCAGTATGCCGCATTCGGTAAAGTCATCGACGGTCTGGATGTCATCGATGAGATCGCATCGGTCAGAACGGATTTCCGCGATAAACCGCTGGAACCGCAGACGATCAGAACGATCGAAGTCCTGTAATGAAAAACGGTCCCTTCCCGGGATCGTTTTTTTTATTTTTTTATTTAATTTTCGAACTGCAGCTGATACAGCTTGTAGTAGTAGCCTCTGTTCTTCAGAAGCTGCTGGTGATTTCCTCTTTCGACGATCTCACCGTTCTGCAAGACGATGATCTGATCCGCATGCTGGATCGTAGACAGTCTGTGTGCCACCACCAGCATCGTACCGATACTCTTCATCTTCTCCAGGGACTGCTGGATGAGGACTTCCGTTTCCGTATCGATGTTTGCGGTCGCTTCATCCAGGATCAGGATCTGCGGTTTATGGATGACGGTCCTCGCAAAGGACAGCAGCTGGCGCTGACCCTGAGACAGGTTCTCACCTTTCTCGATCAGTTCTTCATTGATGCCTTTCGGGAGCTTGCTGATGAAACTGTCCGCATTCACGTAGTGACATGCCTCATTGATCTGTTCCTCCGTAAAGGAATCGTCATGAAGAGTGACGTTATCGGCGATCGTACCTGAGAACAGGAAGACGTCCTGCAACATCTGACCGACAGCCTTCCGCAATGAGGAGATCTTGATGTCGTTGATGTTGATGTCGTCGATCAGGATCTCTCCCTTCTGGACTTCATAGTTCCGGACGATCAGAGACAGTATGGTCGTCTTTCCCGCACCGGTCGCTCCGACGAAGGCACAGGTCTGTTTCGGATCGATCACGAAGGAGACGTCCTTCAGGATCCAGTTCTCGTCTTTGTACGCAAACCAGACGTTTCTGAATTCGATCTTTCCCTTGAATTCCTCGATCTCGATCGCATCCGGCTTGTCCAGGACATCCGGCTTCACATCCAGGAGATTGAAGATCCTTTCGGATGCGGTCAGAGCTTTCTGCAGCGCATTGAGCTGATCGGCCAGGTTCTGGATCGGATTGAAGAACTTGGAGAGATACATATAGAAGGCGACGATCTCGCCTGCGGAGAGACCGAAACGGATCCCCTGCAGGAAGCAGAGTGCGATCGAACAGTTGTAGATGAAGGAGATCAGCGGACGGTAGACACCGAAGGCCTTGATGACGTTGAAACGCTGCTTCCTCAGTTTCTCGTTCTTTTCGATGAACTGTTCATCCTTCGTATGTTCCTGATTGAAGATCTGTGTCAGTTTCATCCCTGCCAGGTTTTCCGACAGGAAGGTATTGATATCGGAGATGCATGCCCTCTCTTCCCGGAAGATCTTGCGGACCGTCTTGGAGAAGATGAAGGAGATCACGAAGACGATTGCGATGACTCCCAGCATCGAGAACGACAGGGACGGCGAGATAAAGAACATGATCACATAGACACCGACCAGAGTCGTCATATCTCTCAGGATACGGACCAAGACACCAGTAAACAGGTCGGACATGGATGCGGTATAGGATGTGACTCTGGTGACCAGAGATCCTACCGGCATCTCGTTGAACTGATTCAGAGACATGTTTTCGATATGTTCGAAGATCTCGTTGCGCAGTCTGAAGATGATCCTCTGTCCGCAGTTCTGCAGGATGACCGATTCCAGATACAGGAAGAGCTGGTTGATGCACATGATCACGAAGGAAAGGATCGCCAGGTTCAGGATCAGTTTGATATTGATGCTGTCCTGTACCAGTTCATCGGTGATCCGACTCGTAAATAACGGAGAGATGCTGTCGAGGAAGACGTTCACTGCAAGCAATACCAAAGACAGGATGAAACCACCCATCTCGGTACGGATATACTTGAGTGTCCTTCGAATGATGACACCCAGAGGCAGCTTATGGTCGCCTTTCAGTTTTTCGAGTTCTTCATTCATCGTTACAGTTCACTCTCCAGTTTCTGCAGGAAGACCATCTTCTGATAGGTCGGAGATGTTTCCAGCAATCTCGCAGGGGTATCGAAAGCTTCCACACAGCCGTCCTTCAGAACCAGGATCTTGTCCATGTGGGCTACCGTAGAGACACGGGATGCGATGATGATCGTCGTCTTCCCGCGACGTTTTTCGTTGATATTGTTCAGGATGGTCTCTTCCGTCTTCATATCCACAGCGGACACGGAATCGTCCATGATCATGATCGGCGCATTCTTCATATAGGCACGTGCGATCGAGATACGCTGTTTCTGACCGCCGGAAAGAGTCACACCTCTTTCTCCGGTCACCGTTTCATAACCTTCGGAGAAGCCGAGGATATTGTCATCCACATCGGCGAATTTGGCCGCATTGCGGATCTCGGACATGTCGGCTTTATTGTTGGAGAAGGAGATGTTGTTGCGGATGTTGTCGGAGAACAGGAAGTTGTCCTGCGGGACATAGGCGATCGCCTCTCTCAGGCTGGTGATATCGATATCCATCAGATCCACGCCATCCACGAAGATCTTTCCCCGTTCGATGTTGTAAAGACGCAGTAAAGAATTGACCAGAGTCGTCTTTCCGGAACCGATCTTTCCGACCACCCCGACCATCTCACCCGGCTGTATCTCAAAGGATACGTTCTTCAGAGAATGCGTATCCCCGTCAGGATAGGAAAAAGAGAAATCCTTGAAAGTGATCTTTCCCTTGCAGTCATCCAGTCTGACCGCATTCTCGATGTTATGGATCTCCTCTTCCTGATCCAGGAATGCCCAGATACGTGCGGAAGAGGTCCGGCAGCGGGAATACATCTGCAGGATCTGTCCCATGGCGATCATCGGCCAGATCAGTGTATCCACATAACCGACGAAGGTCGTCAGTTTCCCGGCAGTCAGAAGGACGGTATGTCCGAGCAGAACGATCGGATCGCCGATCGCGGTACGATAGACGAAGTAGGCGCCCGCTCCCATCAGCAGGGAGATAGTGACACCGATGATCATCTCGATCGCAACATCAAAACGGATGGACATCCGTGCGAATTCCAGATTCTTGTCGCTGTTTTCCTTGGCGACCCTGGAGAAAGCCTTGAGTTCCTGTGCTTCCTTGACGAAGGCCTTGATGACCCGGATACCGGTAAAGGTCTCCTGCGTAAAGTCATACAGACGGTCGAACTGTTTCTGTCTCTCATCCCATTTATCGGACATGATCTTCTCGACACGGTTGCCCCAGATGATCAGTGCCAGCATCGGCAGTACGGCGATCCCGGTCATGATCGGATCGAGACGGAACATCTTCCAGATCGATACGGCAGAAAGGAACACGGCATCGACAGACATGATGGTCCCCCATCCGACGAATTCCTCGACTGCTTCCACATCCGAAGAGAACCAGGACATGATCGTACCGATCTTGTTTTCATGGTAGTAGCGCTGTGAGAGGCGTTCCGCTTTCAGGAACATCTCATGGCGGATATCGGCTTCGATCCTTCCAGAAGCCCGGAAGATCGCAAAGCGCAACAAGGCTCTGCCGACCAGCAGGATGAAGGCGATCGTGATCAGCTGACGCAGGATACCGGCGATGTCTGTGACCGTGACTTCACTCTGACTGGAGACGATCTCCACGATCGTACCCAAAAACTCCGGAACGAAGGTCTGGGCGAAATCGACCGCAACGTTTGCGAGGATCCCGATCAGGAAGAATCCGGAGTATTTCAGGTAATAGCTCAGCAGTGTCTTACTCTTCTTCATACTTGAGAAAAAGCCATAATATATGGCTTTTTCATTATATCTGTAAACTTAATCTGTTTTCAATCTATTGCTCAAACTGGGAGTTATAGAGACGGTAATAGAATCCCTTCTTCTCCATGAGCTGTTCGTGATCGCCGACTTCCACGACATCGCCCTTGTCCAGAACGATGATGATGTCCGCGTTGCGGATGGTGGACAGACGGTGCGCGATCGTGAAGGCAGTCCTTCCCTTGCGCAGTTCTTCCATGGAATCCTGGATCAGCTGTTCCGTACGGGTATCGACCGATGAAGTCGCCTCGTCCAGGATCAGGATCTTCGGATCCTTCAGAAACGCTCTGGCGATCGTCAGAAGCTGTTTCTGACCCTGAGAGATACCGCTCGTCTCTTCGGAGATGACCGTATCGTATCCATTCTCCAGTGTCTTGATAAAACGGTCGACATGCGCCAGACGGCAGGCTCTGTAGATCTCTTCGTCTGTCGCATCCGGTTTTCCGAAACGGATATTGTCCCGGATCGTCCCTTCGAACAGCCAGGCATCCTGAAGCACCATTCCGAAGATGGAACGCAGGTCTTCTCTCTTGTAGTCGTTGATGTTATGGAAATCCACATAGATCGTTCCGCCGTTGAGTTCATAGAAACGCATCAGCAGTTTGACCAGAGTCGTCTTTCCCGCACCCGTCGGACCGACGATCGCGACATCCTTGCCCGGAGCGACATACATCGAGAAATCATTGATGACGATATTGTCCGGTGTATAGCCGAAACGGACGTTCTCGAACGTGACGTTGCCCTGGATCTGGATGTTTCCTTCTTCGTCGTAGATGCTGACCGGATCGGCCGTATCCTTCACTTCTTCCGTTTCATTCAGCAAAGCGAAGACTCTCTCCGCAGCTGCCACCATCGTCTGAACGGTGTTCATCAGCTGTGCGATCGAAGAGATCGGCTGCTGAAGACGGCGTACATAGGTCGTAAAGGACTGGATGTCACCGATGGCCATCCGGCCGTTGATGACTTCGAATCCGCCGATCAGACATACCGCCACATATCCGACGTTCTGCAGGAAGCCGGTGAGCGGATGCATGATCGAGGAATAGAACTGCGACTTGTAGGCAGCCTCATACAGCTTTTCATTCATCTCATCGAAACGCTGAATGGATCTGTCTTCATAGTTGTAGGTCTTTACCAGCAGGTGACCGGAATACATCTCTTCGACATGTCCGTTGATCTTGCCGAGATAGCTGGAATGATCGCGGAAATGCTTCTGTGACTTCTTTACGGTCAACGCCGCAATGACACCGGAAAGCGGGATGACGATCAGCGAGACCGCCGTCAGCTTCCAGGAGATCGCCAGCATCATCGCCAGGACACCGACGATGTTCACCAGGGAATTCAGGATCTGCGATACTGTTCCGGTAAGGTTGTTGGAGATGTTGTCGACATCGTTGGTCACGCGCGACAGGACATCGCCGTGTGTCTGCGTATCGAAGTAGGACAGAGGCAGACGGTTGATCTTGCGGGAGATATCATCTCTGAGCTTATAGGAGATATCCACCGCGATATTCACATGCAGGGCATTGACCGTATAGTCGATCAGTGCACTGACACCGTAGATGATCATGATCGTTTTGATCAGCTTTCCGATCGTCACGAAATCGATCCCTTCCCCTCCGTTGTATTTGGAAAGGATGCCCTGAGAGATCATCGTCGTCACATTGCCGATCAGACGCGGTCCGTAGATACACATGACCGTAGAGATGATCATCAGGATCAGAGAAAGGAGTATCCTTCCGTAATATGGTCTGACATAGCCTGTCAGCTGTTTCAGAGTTCCTCTGAAATTCTTCGGTTTTTCAACAAGTCTCTGCGGCGGCATCAGGCAAGTTCCTCCTTGGAAAGCTGAGAATAGGCGATCTGACGGTAGACATCACAGTCTTTCAGCAGATCCTTGTGCTTTCCTTCACCTACGATCTTTCCGTTATCCAGTACCAGGATCTTGTCAGCGTTCTTGATCGTAGAGATCCTCTGCGCCACGATCAGGACCGTAGACTTCGTCTTCTCGATCCTTTCATTCAGCGCACTGCGCAGTTTCTTGTCTGTCTCATAGTCCAAAGCACTGAAACAGTCATCGAAGATATAGATATTCTTCTCCTGTGCCAGCGCTCTGGCGATCGACAGACGCTGTTTCTGACCGCCGGATACATTGGTACCTCCCTGAGAGATCTGTTCGGAAAGACCGTCCGGTTTTTCCGCAATGATGTTTTCCGACTGTGAGATGCGGATGGCTTCATTCAGTTCCTCTTCCGAGATCTTCCTTCCGAATTCGATATTGGAACGGATATCTCCGGTAAACAGGATCGCCTTCTGGGAAGCCAGACCGATCCGTTCATGGAGCTGTCTCTGCGATACGTCGCGGATATCCATTCCGCAGTAAGTGATCTTTCCTTCCGTGACATCGAAGAGTCTCGGGATCAGCTTGACGATCGTGGATTTTCCGGAACCGGTCGAACCGATCAGTGCGACCGTCTCACCCGGCTCGGCAGTGAAACTGATGTCTTCCAGAACACTTTCCTCGGCACCCGGATAACGGAAACCGACATTCTCGAATACCAGTCTTCCGTTCTCTTCCGGCAGTTTCAGAGGATCTTCTCTGTCCAGGATCGTATTTTCCGTATCCAGGATCTCCCGGATACGTTTGACCGATACCAGGGAACGCGGGATCATGAAGAACGTGATCGTCACGAACATGAAAGACATGACCACATGCATCGCATACTGGGAGAACGCCATCATATCGCCGATCGTCATCGCATCAATATCGATCTGTTTGGCGGCGAACCAGGTGATGGATACCGTCAGGGCATTCATGACAAAAGTCATGACCGGACCCATGATATTCATGACATTGGAAACGAAGCGGTCGATCCGGCTGAGTTCGCGGTTCGTCGCTTCGAACTTGTCTTCTTCCGTCTTCTGTGAATTGAAGGCTCTGATTACCAGCATACCGTCCAGGAATTCCCGCATGACGGAGTTGATCCTGTCGGTCAGTTTCTGGATGACTTCAAACTTCGGTACTGCGAAGACCGCCAGTACGATCATCGCACAGACAATGACACCGATGGCTACGATCAGCAGCCAGGAGATGTTCGGATATCTCAGGACCTTGATGACAGCGGTGATGCCCATGATCGGTGACATCAGCATCATCCTCAGCATCATCATGATCAGCTGCTGGACCTTCGTGACGTCGTTTCCCGTTCTCGTGATCAGAGAAGACGTAGAAAAGCGGGAGAACTCACTGGAAGAGAAGGATTCCACCTTTTCGAATACGTCCTTGCGCATGGTCGCAGCGACTTTTGCGGCCGTACGCGTGGAAAGATAGGCTGCCGTCAGCTGGATCACGACGCCCAGTGCGGCGATCCCCAGCATCTTCAGTCCGGATGTCAGGATGTAGCTGCTCTGGATCTGCTGGGTGGAGACGCCCACATGGGAGTACAGGCTCTGCAGATACAGGCGGACCATACTTCCGAGATTCTCTTCCAGTCCCGACAGACTTTCATCCAGCTGTGCCTTGACTGTTTCGACTGTTTCCGGTGAGATATCCATCCGGTTTCGATCCAGAAGGTAACTGTATACCAGAGGCATCTGCAGGGTCTGTTTCAGACCCTCCTTTTCCTCTTTCAAAAGACAGACATCTTCAGCGAATTCGACGTGCTGGCCGTCGATCTTCGCAACGGAACCGCTGCTGACCTTCTCATAGACAGAAAGGACACCCTCTCTGTCCGTATCGTTCAGGAACAGGACGATCCGATCCATGTCTTTTTCGGTGACGACGACCGGAACTTCTTCCGTGATACCGCCGTACTGGATCCCGTTGGTGACGATGCCGGACATATAGTCAGGCAGAGTCAGCTCTGTCTGGACCTGAAGGAACGTCAGGAGCACGACCGCAACGACGACGTACCAGTAAGGCTTCAGATATTTCAGCACCAGTCTCATAATTCGATCTCCCTGATATTCTCACGGATCCGGTCGATCACACTGTAAAAGACTTCGAGATCCTTTTCGGGAATATGATCGGTGATGTTCCGATTCAATACCTTTTCTCTCTCTTCAAAATCTTTCGTATATTTCAATACCCGGTCAGTCAGCCGGACGTAGTTCTTGCGACGGTCTTCTTCTGCCTGATCCCGGTAGACGAGCCCTCTCTCCACCAGGGAATCGATCGTGCCGGTGATCGAAGCTTTCTTCAGTCGTGTCTCGATCTCCAGGTCTTTCTGACAGACATCCTCGTTCCGATGTTTCATCAGATACAAGAGGATCTGGAACTGTGTCATATTGAACATCTTCCGGGGATTGAATCCGTTGGATACGTATCTGCGGATACTGTGATCCAGACTGCAGATCTCTTTTGCGATATTACGGTCCATATGCCCTCCTAATAAAAACAATTAGTTTGGAAACTAACTGTTTTGATTATAACCGATGAGAGGGATTTGTCAATCATTCTGCCATCAGGATCGCAATAAATACCAATACACAGCCGAAGATCTCCCGAGGTGATAATGTCTGTCCCAGCAGGAACCATCCTCCCAGAGCTCCGAAAACCGACTCAAAGCTCATCAGAAGCGATGCCAGACTCGGACCGACATCCTTCTGGAAGACGACCTGGATCGTCATTGCGATCATGCCCGGGAACAGCAGGAGATACAGGGCAGGAAGGACCGCGTTCGACAGTTCCGTGAACGAAGGTCTCTCCGTGATCAGAGCGACCGTCAAAGACAGGATGGCGATCACTGACTGTGAAACGAAAGTCAGGACCAGAGGATCGCTCTCCCGGGACCCGGAATCGATGAAGATGATCTGCAGCGCAAAGAAGAAGGAATCTGCCAGCAGGAGGAGGTCCCCTGTCTGTAAAGACATCGAACCGGAGAAACACAGGAAATACAGGCCGAGAACGGCGATCACGATCGCGATCCCCATCCGGGCCTTCATCTTCTTCCCCGAAAGCATCTCGATCAAAGGCACGATGACGATATATAAGGCTGTGATGAAGCTGGCCTTGGAGACTGTAGACAGTTCCAGACCTTTCTGCTGGAAAGCACAGCCCAGAAAAGCCACGAGACCGATCAGGATGCCGTGACGGATCGCCTTTGCGTCGATCTTCCGTTTCAGCAGTTTCAGGACCGGATACAGAAAGACTCCGCCCAGACCCTTGATACAGACGATCGTGAATGTCCCGAGGTTTCCCGAAGCCATCGACTGGATCGCATAGGAAAGCCCCCACATCAGAGTGGCCGTCAGGATCATCAGGCTTGCGAACAGTCTGCGGTCTTTCGTCTTCATCTCCTCTTCAAAAAAAGCACTGCATTGCAGTGCTATATCCTATTTCTTCAGTTTACGATACAGGAATACGACGATACATGCGCCGATGGTCGAAACGATCATGTTTCCGATCGGTGAGATGGATTTCAATCCGATCAGAGAGAACGCAAGATCACCGACCAGACCGCCGATCAGGCCGAGGGCTACATAGATATACCACACACCGCTCATTCCCATCAGTTTTCCGGCAACATAACCCGCTGCTCCGCTGCATGCCAAACTAAGGATCAGACTCAACATATGGATTCACCACCTTTCAGATAATGATTATACAACTTCTCTCGCTTTTTATAAAACACTCAGCCAGACTTCAATGTATATCCCCATGAACAGGGTGGCCAAATTGGCCAGGATCGAATACAGGATCGTCTTCCATCTGGAATGGTCGCGGAACTTCCACAGATAGACGATCATCTCGATGACCAGGACGACCAGCTCCATGACCGGGAACAGGAAGATCCATACCATCATCCCCATGTAATAGTCCATAAAGGCCATCACGAGATTCAGAAGCAGCTGGGTAAACAGATTCGTCTTTACGATCGTGCCGATCTCCTTTTTCTTCCGATAGCCGAAGATCAGTGCCAGCGCCAGTTCGACAGCGACCGTGAGGATCATCCTCGACAAAAGACCGATGATCTCCCTTTTCAGATGGACCTCTTCATCCAGAACGATCCCGTCTTCGTTCAGATCGGCCGTATAGAACGTATCGAAGGCGGTCCGTTCGGCGGGGTCACTCACTTTCAGGCTGCCGTCGGCAGGGTCGTAGACAGCTACCTTGAACATCTTCGGCGGATAATAGGTCCAGGAATACTCCGGATGCTCCGGATCGATCTTCTCTACATTGCCAAGGAAATAATAGTCATTCGTTTCCGCATATTCTGTGAAGATACGGTACGCCTCTGTCTCCTGTGCGTCATTCGAGCTGTACGGTTCTGTGATCGAACTGAACGGACCGGTGGTCTCCTGTTCGCTCAAAAGAGTCACGTAACAGGTACGTGTGACGTTCTGAAAACGGATCCTCACGGAAGGCTTCGGACCGACGTCCGCATTCACTCGCAAAGGAAGGATCAGGAACAGGGATATCGTACAAAGAAAGATCTGAAATATCTTTTTCATCTCATTATCGGTTGAAGCGGTAGATCACCGCCATCAGGAAATTCCCGAACAGATAAGCCATACAGGAAGCGATCACGAAATACAGGATCTGTGCCGGAACCGTCTTTCCCTGTTTCAGGAAGCGGTTGAAATCCAGGGCACTCAGACTGTAGAAGCTGAGCAGGAAACTGAAAAGATAGATCACCAGTCTCAGGTAGAATTCATTCATGGATCCAATTCCCTCCGATCATGACTTTTTTCATCTCCAGATCGTCACTCAGGAAGACCAGGTCCGCATACTTTCCTTTTTCAATCGTACCGAAGCGCTGATCGAGACCATAGAAACGGAATGCGTTCAGCGAGGAATACAGAAGCAGATCGGTATACTTGGCGCCGAGTTCATAGAGGACTTTTATCTCATCAAGGATAGATGCGACACTTCCCGCAAGATGACCGTCTTCAGTCAGGAAAGCGTCCCCTTTTCTGATACATCTGTGGGACAGGAACGGATATTCCCCGTCCGGCATCCCCCTTGCGGGAGAAGAATCGCTGATCAGGATGATCCGATCCCGGTCGATCTGATCCAGGATCAGTTTCAGTACGTTGCGGTCGATGTGGATCCCGTCGGTGATCACTTCACAGTACCACCGATTCATAAAGGCGCAGTTGACGAGGGTCTTGTCCCGATGATGGAGTCCCCGCATCGCATTGAACAGATGGGTAAAACCGTCGACATTCTCATCCAGATCTTCATAGACTGCGGCGGAATGGCCGCACATGACCCGGATCCCGTTCCGGTGCAGGAGGGAAGTGATCTTTGAAGCACCTTCCCGTTCACAGGCGACCGTCATCTGACGGATGTGCGAGGAAGCGTTCAGGAACTTTTCTGCCGTTTCAGGATCGGGATCCAGAAACCTGTTCGGATCGCCTGCCCCCGCATATGCCGGAGAAAGGAACGGCCCTTCCATATGGATCCCTTCAAAGCGGGAATACGGACTCCGATAGTCTTCCAGTTCCTTCAGGCGGGTACAGAATCCTTCGGTATCCAGATCATAGGACAGTGTCGCAAGGAAGGATGTCGTCCCATCCAGCGCAAAACGGCGGGAGATCTCATCCATCCCTTTCGGATCCGCAGAATCAAAGACCGATCCTGCCGCACCGTGCGTATGCGTATCGAAAAAACCGGGCATCACCAGGGATCCGCATAGATCCGTGACCTCGCAGTCTTCCGATAGATCTCTGATCCTGTCCGTCTGCGGAAAGACCTCGGCGATACGTCCGTCTTCGATGAGGACTGCACCGTCCAGGAATTCCCTGTTTCCGTCTATGATCAGATGTCCGTGTTTCAATAGAGACTTCATTTTTATTTTCCGTTAAATCCGTTGATCAGTCCCGGAAGCAGCTGTTTCTTTCGGGAGACCATCCCCTCGACGAATCCTTCTCTGTCTATGGTGAAAGAATCCTCGACGATCCTTCTCCTGGCTCCCGCATACAGCAGGTAGGAGCCGGTGCCGTTCGGATTCGTCAGCATAGCGACCATCAGATCATATCCGCCGGTCTTGCAGGAATCCTCCAGATATCTGGTCAGATTCACCTTCAGAGCTTCATATTCATCCTTGGACTTGCAGACGGCCTGAGCCAGACCGACTTTGTTTCCGTCGATATTGAATTCCTTGAAATCGTTGTATACGATCTCGATGTAACGTTTGTTCAGAAGAGACTCGCTGTGTTCGATCATTCCTTTGGACAGTTCTTCCCCGCGGACACCGGAGATCTTCTCCAGCTGTTTTGCGACCTCGATATCTGTCTTGGTCGTCGTCGGGGACTTGAAGTTCATCGTATCGGATACGATCGCTCCCAGCAGCAGTCCTGCCAGATTCTTATCCAGCTTGACATCGCCATCCAGGAACTTCTTCGCAACGATCGTCGCTGTCGCTCCCAGCGGCATCGTCGTGATACTGATCGGGTTGTCCGATTCGAAACCGCCGAAACGGTGATGGTCGACGATCTCGATCACGACGCCTTCTTCGATGTCGTCGATCGCCTGTTTCTTCTCGTTGTGGTCGACCAGGATGAACTGTTTCTTTTGATAGTTGAACAGATGGTAACGGGAGATCGCTCCCACGACCTTTCCTTCGTTGTCCAGGACCGGATAGGATCTGTGACGGGACTTTGCGATCTTCTTGCTGGCTTCATCGATCGTGTCGTTGATATTGAAGAAATCGATCTTTTCCTTTTCGATCATGATCTGTTCGATCGTCGGTGTCTGATAGACCAGACGGGTGATCGACAGAGGTGTCAGTTCAGTTGTGATGATCGTGGCTTCCGCATCTCTCGCCATGGAGATGACGGCGCGGGAGATCGGCGATGAGGTACATACCACCAGCATCGTCGCACCCAGTTCCAGGCAGTACTGCAGTTTGTCATCTTCGTTACGGAGAAGGACGATACTGTTGTCTTCTACGTTCGATTTCAGGCTCGGGAACATATGCATCTTGCCGGAGAGCTGGTGCGTTCCCCGCAGGACCAGATGACCGTTCAGGATCCTGACCATATCATCAACTTCGATCGTGCGGATGATCGAAGCCAGTTCTTCGTCCGTCTTGGTCCACATGTAGGTCAGGTCATCCAATGTGACGATGCCTTCCAGGTGTTTCTTCTTGTTTGTGACGATGAGACCGCGGTTCTTCAGTTTCAGGACCTTGTCCAGAGCCTCCTTCATCGTCATTTCCTTGTATGCCAGAGATGCCTTATCCATCTCGATGTCTTTCAGTGTCGACTTGGCGGTATAGATCCTCACCGGATCTTCGAATCCGAAGCGTTCCAGGAGATATTCCGTCTCGGAACTGACAGAACCGATCCGGGAAGCTACCGCATTGACTCCCTGCTGTTTCTTGAATTCCGCATAGGCGATCGCCGATACGATCGCATCCGTATCCGGGTTCTTGTGTCCTACGACAAATACCGGCTGTTTCTTCATTTCAATACCTCCTCGATCTCACGCATTGAGATCGGTCCTTCCCGCAGGATCTTTGGTTCCCCGGTCAGGTCCACGATCGTACTGGCTTCCTGTCCTCTGGCGTCTTCGCAGACGATTCCGTCGATGCGTCCGTCCATACAGAAAAGCACGTCTTCCCATTTCAGAAGAGAGCCGTTTCCGCTGATGTTTGCGCTGGTGACCATCAGCGGATGGCCCAGCTCGCGGATCAGACTCAGAATAAAATCATCGTCGGGGACTCTGATGCCGATCGTTTCCTTTCCCTGCGTAACAAAATCCGATATCTCTTCCCTTTTCTTCAGGATCAGGGTCAAAGGTCCCGGTACAAAACGATTGATGATCTTTTTTGCGGATCCGTTCACATAGGCGACGCGGCTGATCATCTCCAGGTCACAGCACATCATAGGCAGAGGCTTGTCCCTGTCCCGATCCTTGGCTTCGTAGACTTTGCGCATCGCTTCTTCATCCATGATGCAGCCCAGGCCAAAGACAGTATCGGTCGGAAAAGCCAAAATCCCCCTATGTATCAACGCATTGATTATCTTCTGTCTATCCATCTTTGTATATCGGATAGTTTCCATGTACTTATTATAACGTAAATTCCCGGATAAACCGAATGAAAAAAGCCGCGCTTCTTTGCGGCTCTTTCTTACAGTTTCATATCGTCGATGCTGTTGAGGACTTCTTTCATCTTGGTGGCTACTTCTTCCAGACATCCGTCTTCGAACGGTACTTTCAGATGTGCGTCTCTGACGATCTGGGTGAAGGTCTTCGTTCCGCCCAGGTGGCAGATGTGGACATAGTCCTTCCAGGCGTCCTTGTCTTTATTCAGAGTTCTGGTGTAGAACTGCAGGGCGCAGACCTGCGCCAGCGCATAATCGATATAGTAGAACGGAGACTGGAAGATGTGTCCCTGACGGTAGAAGAAACCTCCTCTTTCCAGAAGATCGAAACCGGAATAGTCGAGGTCCGGCTTGTAGATCTTTTCGAGTTTCCTCCAGGTGGCTTTTCTTTCTGCCGGCGTCATCTCCGGATGCGCATAGACTTCATGCTGGAAATGGTCGACCAGACATCCGTACGGCAGGAAGATCAGAGAATCGGCGATGTGGAAATAGTGGTACTTTTCCGCTTCTTCCTTGAAGAAGAGGTGGCTCCACGGATGTGCGAAGAATTCCATGGACATGGAGTCGATCTCGGCGGATTCCATCGTCGGGAAGCAGAGATCCGGAATGGAGACTTCCGGGATCGTGCAGTACGCCTGGAAGGCATGGCCTGCTTCGTGTGTCAGTGTATCGACATCTCCGGCAGTACCGTTGGAGTTCGCAAAGATGAACGGGACTTTATAGTCATAGATGCCGGTGCAGTAGCCGCCCATCTCCTTGTTCGGACGGGTCGGCAGATCGAAGAGTTCCCGATCGACCATCATCTTGAAGAATTCTCCCGTCTCCGGGGACATTTCGGTATACATCTGCAGGGCTGCCTGGACCAGTTCGTCAAGGTCTCCGTGCGGTTTCGGATTTCCGGACTTGAAGTTGTAGTTCAGATCGAAACATCTGAGGTGATCGACACCGATACGTTTCGCCTGTCTTTCCCGCAGTTCCACCGTCAGCGGAACGATGTCCTTGATGACCTGGCGGCGATAGTTTTCCACCATCTTCTGATCGTAGTCCAGACGGTTCATGCGGATATATCCGAGCGGGATGAAGTTCTCATAGCCCAGCTTTTTCGCCATCCGGTCTCTGACTTTGACCAGCTTGTCATAGATCTCATCGAAGCGGTCTTCGTTCTCTTCAAAGAAACGGTTGTAGGCTTCGGTCGCTCTTCTTCTGACGTCGCGGTCGTCATCGTTCATCTTCGGAGCGATGGATGCGAGGTTGTATACTTCTCCGTCGAATTCGATCCTGGCGGAAGATTTCAGTTTTCCGTACTCCGTTGCCAGACGGTTCTCTTCCTGCATGTCTTCGATGATCTCCGGAGAGAAGGACTTCAATGTGTTCTCCAGGGTCAGATAGTACGCTTCCGGGATATTGAGTTCGGAACGGAACGGACAGTTCAGAAGGATCTTGGCCATCTCGACTTCGTATACCTGGAACAGAGGCATGGTGTTGTCCCAGTACTCGTTTTCTTTGTCGTAATACTCGTCTGCCGTGTTGATCGTATGACGGATCGAACAGATCGTGTTCATGGAAGAGACGTGACCGCGGAAACGGTTCATCTCATCGAAGACTTTCATAAAGGATGCAGGATCTTTGCAGTCCCGCAGTTCCTGTACGAATCTCTCGTATTCCTTTTTCATCTCTTCGTATTCGAGATGTTCATATCTGAATTCACTGAATTTCATTCTTTTCCTCCTTTATCAGTCTTTCAAAGATGACAGATGCGATATACAGACCCGCGCTTCCGACGACGAACATGCTGGAACCGAGGGGGTATTTTTCTTTGTGGGTCGTTCCTTCTTTGACGATGCCGGTGCGTATGGCAGGCGTATCGACGAAGACGACTTCGATCTTCTTGCGGTAGCCCTCCTTCTTCGCCATGGTGCGGAAGGCTTTTGCGAGAGGATCGTTGCGTGTCTTGTCCAAAGTCGTCAGACGGATATTTTCCGGTCGCAGACGTCTGGCCGATCCGAGTGAAGACAGGACAGGAACATTCTTTCTGTGGCACTCCTTTACCAAGGCAAATTTCCCGGTCAGGATGTCGATGCAGTCTGCGACGTAATCGTAGTGACGGTCCAGTTCAAAGTTTTCATCGATGAAGCTGTCGATGATGTTTACTTTCGTGTCGCTGACAGATTCCAGCCTCTGTTTGAGAGCTTCGGTCTTTTTTACACCGATGTTCTCTCTCGAAGTCATCAGCTGACGGTTCAGGTTCGAAGGATCGACCACGTCGAAGTCCAGGAGCGTGATCTCTCCGAGGCCTGAGCGGCACAGCGCTTCCGCAACGAAGGATCCGACACCGCCGGCTCCGCAGACCAGGACGTGCTTGTGTTTCAGTCTTTCGATCGCTTCTTTTCCGACCAGATATTCGATCCTGCTCAGATCAACCATTCTTGTACCTCTTTCAGTGCTTCTTCTTTATCCTCATACCACTTTACATCCAGCTGATTGCGGAAGAAAGTGTACTGTCTTTTCGCAAAATGCCGGGAATTGATCTTGACCTGTTCGATGCATTCCTGCAGATCTTTCCCTTCCTCAAAGTATCCTTTGAATTCCTTGTAGCCGATCCCCTGCATGCATTGATCGGAAAAACTTATGCCCGCTTTCAGAAGTCCTTCGATCTCCTGCAGCAGTCCTTCTTCGACCATGCGGTCGACTCGGCTGTTGATCCTGGAGAACAGGATATCTCTTTCGGCGGTCAGCCCGATAATAAGGCAGTCATAGATCGGTTCGTGTTCCTGTTCGGCTTTGATCTGAGAGATCCCTTTGTGGTGCTTTTCGTAGATGTTCAGAGCGCGGACCAGGCGTTTACGGTTGTTGGGATGGATCTTCTCCAGGGCTGCCGGATCTTTCTGTTTCAGTTCCTGCCAAAGCTCGTCATTGCTGAGAGAATTGAAAGGATCGTCCTCTTCGGTCTCATCGAAGAAGGTATAGTCATACAGGGATGCCTTGATGTACAGTCCCGTCCCTCCGACGATGATCGGAAGCTTTCCTTTCGAGGAGATCAGGTCGATCGCCTCCCGTGACAGCTTCTGGAATTCCCGTACGCTGTAGTTTTCTTTCGGATCTTTGATATCGATCAGGTGATGGACCGCTCTCTTCAGCTCTTCCTGTGTCGGTTTTGCGGAGCCGATATCCAGACCTCTGTAGATCTGGATCGAGTCTCCGGAGATGATCTCACCATGAAAAGTTTCGGCACAGCGGATCCCGAATTCGGTCTTTCCGATAGCTGTAGGTCCAACGATCACCAGTACTTTCTTCATATCTCTATTATATCTTCTTCTGGAAGGCGATCCGCTCCGTTCCGTCGTCGACGATGATGATCCCGCAGCGGGTGAAGCCGTTCTTCTCGATGAGGTGCAGCATCGGCCGATTGTCCCTGTGCGTATCGATGCGGATATCGACGCCCATCTGTCCTATATAGGAAAGAACGGATTCAAAAATCCCTTTGACGGAACCGTCAGAGGCGATGCGATGGATCGTGCCGTACGGCGCATCGTCGATCCAGCTGCCGTCGATCTCCAGATAGGTCGGCTCGGTCCCGATCGGAAAAGCGAAGGTCGCTACGATCCTGCTATGATCGGTGACCACATAGGAACAGCCTTCGGAGATGTCTTTGCGGACCAGATCCAGAGACGGTCTGTCTTCACCCCATTGGGTGGGATTCCCCGTTTCCTTCATCCTCCTGCGGGCACAGGCAAAGATCTCTGCGATCCTGTCCAGATCTTCGTATTCTGTCTTGCGGATCTCTAACATATTCTCATTATATGGGATGCGTGTATTTCTGTAAAAAGAAAAGATCCCTTGGGATCTTTAGTAGCCTGAAGCGTAATTGAAGATGTCTACGTTGGTCGGGATATCCGTCTCTACCGAGTAGGAGACGATATCTTCGCTCTTCTCGTCGAGGACTCTCTCGACTTTGGCGATACTTCCCTGGAAGAGGGAATAGTTGTTGTAGTTGCCGTCGAGAACATATCCGTTTCCGTTTGCGCCGAAGTAGTTTGCAGCATATTCATCGCTGATTACGAATTCAATAACACTTCCGTCCCATTTCTGAAAACAGTTGGTCGAGTTGGTGTCACCGTCATCTTTTTCTTCCCCTTTGACCAGCGGAAGGACGACTCCGGAATCCAGAGTAAAGTAAAAGCGATCGCCGATCTCTCCGTAGTAGGATCCGAGGGCGACAGCGATGAAGCCTTCCTCGTCATAAAGGAAACCGGTCTCCGTATCGACAGTGCATTCGTAATTCAGGAACTGATACTGTCTCGAACTGACGAGGGTCGTCATGCGATAATCCATATATGTCTTGGCAGTATTCAGCGAGCAGACGCTCAGTTCTTCCGTCTTGAATTCCTTTTGATAGTCGTAGAGATCGTTGATGTCAAAATCGTTTTCCGTCTCATCGTCAAAATATGTGAAACCACACATCAGGAGCGACAGAGACAGAGATAATATGCATACTAACAGTTTTTTCATATCAGGTACCTATAACTATAAACCAATTCGATAAATAAAACAAGATTATTGAAAGAATGCGATTGACATCAAAGGAGCGTTTTAGTAGAATAATAGAGCGCACATGGGTGCATAATGGGCCTGTAGCTCAGGTGGTTAGAGCGCACCCCTGATAAGGGTGAGGTCGCAAGTTCAAGTCTTATCAGGCCCACCATCCTGGGGAATTAGCTCAGCTGGGAGAGCACCTGCTTTGCAAGCAGGGGGTCAGGGGTTCGAATCCCCTATTCTCCACCATCTTAACGTAAAAATCCTGTCACCAGGATTTTTTTCATACTCAAAGGGGATTCCGTCCCCCTGTCCTGCTCTCCGTTACTCATTGTCCCCAGGATGGTGGACCGCTAAGACTTGCGCTGTGCAGTGTCCTTATCAGGGGTGTGCGCTGCCGGAGCTACAGGCAGACGCTAAGCGTGTCAGGAAAGGGAAGCTATCAGTTAGAGCGCGTGTTGATAGGATATCAACCATGATCAGTAAAGAGCTTCCCTTCCTGACAAAAAGACATGGGTGGCATTTTCCTTCTTTTACGAAAGGCTGCGACCGAATGCCCTACGGCCAAAATAGATCATCAGACACCTGTTTTTTATATTGATTGCTGCGTTCACATCTCTGTCTTGAACGGTCCCGCAATCCGGACACTTCCAGACTCGATCATCAAGTGTGATGTTTCTGTTCAGAGAACCACAGTTGCTGCAGATCTTGGATGATGGGAAAGACCGTTCAGCTTTCAGGAGCACCTTTCCCCTCTCTTCCAATTTGTATTTCAGCATCTCGGTGAATTCCCCGAATGCGTTGTCATATGTCCTTTTTCCCAGATGGAAGTTTTGCGCTATCTCTTTCATGTCGATATCTTCGATGCATACGACATCATAAGTTTCTGCCAGCCTGGTCGAGAGTTTGTGCAGGAAGTCTTTTCTTCTGTTTTTGATCCCCGCAAAGATCTTTGCGCGTTCTGTTCGGTATCTGAAATAATTCTGACTGTTTTTGACACACCGGTTCATCTTCTGATCCAGCATCACGATTGCTGATTCCTTCTCTTTATAGAAGTGCGGCATCCGGATCCGATCGCCTTTGTCGTCTACGTAGAAATAAGTCGAAGAATAGTCGATCCCGATACTGTTGGCAGGATCGAGGTCTTTTCTTCGTTCGGCGATCCTCGTGACAACGGTCACACTGACGTAGTATTTGCCGTCCGCCCTTCGGATCACGGTCGCTTTCCTGATCTCCCCGTCTGCCGGGATCTGCCGGTGGTATACCATTTCCACTGCACCGAGATCAGGAATGAGGATCCTGTGATCGTCCAGGATGCGGATCGGTTTTCTGAACAGATTCCCTACGGTAAAGGAACAGTAGGAATCGCTTCGTTTATGATATCTCTTCAGGAACCTGATCTGATCCTGTGTCTGAAAAACAGTGTGGATCAGGGCGGAGCTGTTGACCTGATTCAGGAACGGATATCTCTTCAGGTAGTCAGCGACAACATCTTTCGCAAGAACGTATCTCAGTTTGCCACTCTTTCTGTCATCGAGAAAACGGTTGTAGACAAAGCGGGTCGCTCCGAACAGCTGTACGATCTTTTCTTTCTGTTTCAGGTCCGGTTTGATCAGATACTGGTATTGACGTGTCTTTTGCATTTTTTCTTTCCTCACTTATAATTCACAGAAATAATCTGTTTTCCTAAAAAATCGCTACGGAAAACCGTTCGATCATTCGAAGAATCTGCGTACTGTAAAATTCCTTTCTCAGGTACTATAAAGATAGAGGAGAATATCCATGAAAACGACATTCAAGTATGACCATTACTTCCGATATGAAGAACTCTCTTCGGATCTGAAACAGCTGGCGGATTCCTATCCTGACCTGATGGATCTGGAAGTCAACTGCGTGACTTCCAAAGGCAGGAATCAGTATGTCGCGATCCTGACAAACAAGAAGACCGGAGGGATGCTGGAAAAACCGGGATGGTATCTCGACGGAAACATCCATGCGGGAGAAGTCGCTTCCTCCATGTGTGCGATGCATACGATCGACTATCTTCTGACCAATTACGGAAACGATCCGGAAGTTACCTGGATCCTGGATACGATGACAGTCTACTGTATCCCGAGAGTTACACCGGACGGCGCGGAAGCTTACCTGAGTTCTCCGACGACACTTCGTTCCGTCGACCGAAAGACACAGGAAGAAGGCGGAGGGATCCGGGAACGTGATCTGGACTGTGACGGAACGATCCGGATGATGCGGATCAAGACCCCGTACGGCGCATGGAAGAAGGATGCGGAAGGACAGATGGTCCTGAGATCCCCTTCCGATACGGACGGCATCTTTTATGACATCTATCCCGAAGGGATCCTGGAGAAGTCCGACGGAGACGAGAATCTGAAGACTGCCAAAGATCCGTTCACCCTGGACTTCAATCGTAACTTTCCATACGGATGGTTCCCGGAACCTCGTCAGGACGGCGCAGGCGCATATCCTCTTTCCAATCCGGAGACGAAAGCGATCGTCGACTTCGTACTGGCGCATCCCAATATCGGCGGAGCTGCCATCGGCCACACCAGCGGCGGCATCATCCTGTATCCGCCCGGAACGAAACCTTCATCTTCCGTACCGGTCGATGATATCCGCATCCTGAAAGCGATCGCGGACATGGGAAAGGAAGAACTGGGCTACCAGCCTTTGAATATCTTCGATTCCTTCCTGAGTTCTCAGGAGAATTATGACAGCGGCGCTCTGGATGACTGGATGTTCGAAACCCAGGGCATTCCGGCCTTTACGATGGAGTTCTGGGATATCTCTTCCAGAGCGGGCGTTCCCTGCAAGTGGAGTGAGAAGACAGACGGGGTCACAGAGGAACTGAAACGTTTCAATGCGATCATGAGATGGGTCAAAAACAACGCACCGCAATACTACTCCGACTGGAAGAAGATCGATCATCCTGATTTCGGATCTGTCGAGATCGGAGGATTCAACTACAAGTTCACTCATCAGAATCCGCCTGAAAACATGCTTCTGAAAGAGGCAGAGGCAGATACGCGCTTCAATCTGCGTTTTCTGAAGGCGATGCCGAGACTTGCGATCGATGAGTTCAAACGCACAAAGATCTCAAGAGGGATCTATCGGATCGAAGCGGTCATCGGAAACAGAGGATACCTCTCCACTTCATTGACCGATACCGCTCTGAAGAATCATTACGCCAAACCGGTCAAGGTCACCCTGTCAGGAGCAGAGATCCTGGAGGGAAAACAGACGACCGAGATCGAGGATCTGCAGGGTTACGCCAAGACTTCGACGGGAGTCTGGTATTACGGGAATATCACGACGGAAAAGAGCGCTTCTTCCCGCAAAAAACTGTCCTGGATCGTGAAGGCTGAAAAAGGGACCGGGATCCTTCTGGAGGTCTCACAGGCCAAGGCAGGAAAAGCGACATCAACGATCAAGATCTAAAAAGCCGATGCATCCGCATCGACTTTTTTTTAATGGCGCTCTAAATTATCGTGTTGATGTGGGCGACACTAAATTATCGTGTTGGTGAAAACCTGCACGATTTTTCTTGTGTGTTGGCATCTCTAAATAATCGTGTGGGTATCTCAGTCAAAAAGAAAA
>Ga0256405_10004474_pt1 | contig 26016 bp, 25 predicted proteins | sample RumenRJG_02DNA_FD_189096 | JGI IMG/M metagenome (GOLD analysis project Ga0256405, IMG submission 189096) | Bovine rumen microbial communities from Lethbridge, Alberta, Canada - RJG_02 | ecosystem: Host-associated > Mammals > Digestive system > Stomach > Rumen | place: Canada: Alberta... | reverse complement strand
ATCGATGATTATCCAAATAACCGCAATCAACATTCATAAAACCCATGCAGCACCTCGCCAATGGTCCGCTCATAATCATACAGCCGGCGGCGGATAGCACGGAAGTCAAAATAGGCCGGGTCAAACCCTTCCCCCAGCAATGACCGGAAGTGCTCATAGTTGCAATCTTCAGGATCCTTGATAATCCGAAGAATCTCCTCGTAGCCCGAAACGCCGCCACAATCCTCAGGCGGGCAGGCGCCTTCGCCGGAGAGGAGTTCTACGCCGATGTTGCTGAAACGGATCTGCGCATCTTCATAGCGCCGAATCTCAACCAAGCGGACAGTGTGATGCCACGAGTCGCCCATGTCGTAGGTCAGGGAGCACTCGTCCTCCACCTTCTTGAGCAGCTGGCTCACGGTCGCGCGGAAAGAATTCCGCACCTTCATCCCCGGATAAATCTCCTCATACTCCAGCCCCGACTCCGCATCCATCGCTTTCTCCTTTGTCGAACGCCAGAGCGTATCCCCCCGCGTCAGCTCCGTCAAATGATACCCGTCCCAGCCCATGACATACACCAGCTCATACACGAAGTGGCCGACGTACAGGTTCGACGGCACGCTCAGCCGCCGCGCCACCCGCACCGGCGCATCGTTCAGGGAAATCTCCACGATATACTCCCGTGCCCGCTTGGAGGCATCCATCAGCGGAGTCACGAGAGAGGAGATTATTTCGTGAGAGTCGAAATAGTACATTGTGTAAAAGTATTTATCGATGACTTCCGAAACGCTCCAGAAATGTCTTCGCATTCTTCAAGTCATGGAACGGAATCATAGATGGCATATGATACCCCTGATATGCCTCTGATGCTTCAATCTCCGCAAGCCCCGCTTCCAACTCTTCCAGGCACTCCCCTGCCAGGGCACCGGAACGGATATGTGGGACAAACTTGTCCCAGATCTGGCTCACGGTGTAATCCGGAGAGTACAGGTCGTCAAACCAGCACCAGTGTTCTTCCGCCATGAAGTGCCTCGTAAGAGATTCCAGCATCCGAAGATAGTTCCCTACCGCAATAGCATACTCGCCATCCTCCAGAGCTGACAGGATAAACTTCTCACTATAATCGTATAGCAAATCGCCGATGGTAGAGCAATCCGGGCCGAGATTACGAGGGACGAAGATTTCGTCTTCGAGAATAATGGTTGGCTGGCATATGCTCATTTCTCCAATTCTTTCAACAGAGCATCCCACTTTTCAATCCAATTCTTCACTTCGCCAACAAAAACATCTTCCAATTTGCTGATGTTTCTTCGGACAATACTCATCGCCTGTTGAAGTATCCACACAAGTTCAGTTAGTGCATACATGCTGGCAAAACATCGACCAAAATCACATATTTGATACGCAGATATTTGTTTGGTAAAGGACGCATCCTTATGGGCATCAATACTATTCCGCACTTGCTCAGCCTCTTCCTCACTTATCATCTTCCCGACAACCTCTTTGATAGCTTTCCACAGTCCCCTGCGTTCTGACTCAGTTAACACTTCTTCGGGCAAATCGTTCATTTCCTTTGAAACCACACTGAAAAGTCCCTTAATCTTGGCTTCATAGATGATGGTGTAAGCATGCTTACAAACGACAAGACGTTCTACATCAGATTGTGCCTCCATCATGTTTATAAGAGACATCATTGCGTCCACTTGAAGCAGTGTCAGATATCCCACAAGATTATTGGTTCTTTCTCCTATTTCTAACAATGGAAGACGTTTCTGATTAACAACGGGATCGCCTTCTCCACCATCAATCATTTTGCGAACGCAAGACAGGTTCTGCTCATAATACTCCGATAGCGAGATGCATAATTCACACATTTTGCCACACGCAACCAAGCATGAGCGAAGATGAGTGGCATCTAACCTGGCAACACCTTTGGCCCACTGTAGTGTGTCTTCAACAGAAGCGCCATCTATTTGGAATACATCATTATTCTTAGGCATAGTATCAATCAAGATTCCCTTCACTTAAGACCATATCAGTTATTATCTTCCCAACTGCTTTTCGTAATTGCACGAATCAACTTAGGTAACTGATTATGACGTTCATACCAAATGACATTCACGCCCATCTCGTAGAAAATCCGTTCCGCTTTTTGAGGCTGTTTGTATTCACCTCGTCGCAGAAAAGCATAATGCGAAGGATTGCCTGAGCCCCTTTGTTGAGCAATATCCAATAGTCTGCGCAGGTTAGGGTCCTTCATCGATAATCCAATGAAAAAACACGTCGTTTGAACCATAGCATGAACCTGCTCAATATTTGACCAGTGAAAGGCATTGTTATACAAAGCGTGATATTCATCCTCACTTAACACCACATTCATATCATAAGATTTATCTTCTTCTGATGGGATGAACCCATGTACATGAAAAACAGGGAATTGGTAAGCTGTAGGACGATTTCGTCCATCAACTGAAAAGAATGATACCTTTCTTTTTTTCAATTCGCGCTCCAGAATATCATCATAATTGTATGTTATTATGCTCCTCAATTTCTTACTATCAACACAGTCAACTATAGCATTTACTAGTTTTGACTCTCGGATCTCAACGCCGTATAGAGCTTTCCTGATGAGATCCACAAAAGAGACGTCCCTTTCCTCGCAAAGATGCCGTAGAAAACGAGCTTTAACTAAATAATCCGTCCCATAATCACGTTTCAAAGCGTCTAGATCATTAATGCTGACTTCTTTCATTTCTCTGAGTTGTGACACCATTGAATCAAGCAACTGGCCCCAACTTAGAAGACCCGCATTATAACTAACACCAGCACCAAGGAAGAATGTATTGCAGCCGAATTTATAATCGAACGCCGCACGTAATAATAACTCTTCCCGACGTCCCTTCCACTGATTATCATTTTCGAATGGGACCGTTCCATATTTATCTATCGATTCTTTCAGTCTTTCAAAATCAACCAACTTGAATATGTCATGCTTATTTTTTGATGACTTCAAAGGTATAGCCTCCCTTGGAATATCATGACTCATTAAAACATAGCAGTTTATTCCAAACTCTCTTTTCAATGCAAGGGCTCTATCCTGGGCATTACGTGTAGTCCCTGATGTGATCTTCTCCTTTACCTCAATAACCGTTTTCTGCGGGTAATTTAGGCGGCGACTCCCTTTTGGCAGGTAATAGTCAACCATCGCAGCTCCCATTATCTTGCCTTTATCATAAGACTCGTCAGAGTATAAGCAGTTTTTAAGAAACTCCTCAAAGTCATCAAAAAAGAAGAAAAAGAAAAACATAGTTTCTCAATTATTGATACTGATTCACGTGTTTGTACCCTTTTCCCAACTCCAGCAACTGCTCAAACATCTCCAGGTGCTCCAACTTCAACTCCTCGGCATTCATCAGCTACTTATTGTGCTTCCACCAAGAGCGCATGTTGCGTTCCTCCGGAATGAACTTGGAGGGTTTGCGGTGGTTGGTCTCAAGGAAGTCGATGGCTTCTTGCCATTTGGCAAGCCAGAGTTCGTCTTGGATCATTGATAGATGCTATGATGAGGAGATGCCCGATTAAGCCGGGCATGACGTTCACCATGAATGACGATTACAGGTAGTACTGCATTCCGTCAGGCATTAGGGTGCCGGTGGGAGCGGGGTCGTGATAGTAGCGGCGGATGTTGGGAAGGGTATGGAGGCGGTCTGCGAACTGGATGGCGGGGTTGTGACGGATGTCCAGGTGGCGCAGGGACGGTAGCGGTGTGCGGATTAGGCCGATGTTGAGGCGGTTGTGAGAGATTGTGAGTTTGCGGAGGCCGGTGAGGGTTATTGGCAAGATGAAGTCGATGTTGTTGTAGTCTGCTATGAAATCCCGAATGGGTGATGTGCCCAGGGAAAAGGGCAAGGAGGATATGTGGTTGTGACTGACCACGAGTGTACGGAGATGCGGCAGCTTAAAGATGTCTTCCGGAATGACGGTCAAGTCGTTGTATGAAAGGTCCAGGACTCGAAGATGCTTCATGTGCGCAATCTCAGCAGGGACCTCAGTGAGGCCGTGATGGCTTAAATTGAGTTTCAGGAGGTTCGGGTTTGCGGAAGTCATTGGGATGTACTAACTTTGCATAGTCGGTCTATGGAGGGTAGCGACGTTAAACAATGGGATGATGATCTGGCCAGACACGGGTGGTAATCCTAATCACAAAGGGTTAGTGAGGATAACCGCGGATGTACAGAGATAGTGCTCCTGGATCAATCGGCGAGGGCCTCAAAGGGTAAGAGGGCTTCGGGGATGGGGACTGGAAAAGCAAATCATTCTGATCCTTACACACGGCCACCGCGAGGTGGCTGTATTTGTATCTAGAGACTAATCCGGATTGTATTTGGCGAGGAACTCTTTGACAGAGTATGCAGCACGCTTCTCTGATTTGTTCCTATTGAGCCGATAGAACCAACCTGGTATGAGATAACCCGACTTACGGTGAAGGAACAACAGATTCTGTATCTTTTGGAGCGTCGTCTTAGCAATACGCCCTCCATCCAGGGCTTTTGCAGTTTCTTCCCTTACCAGGTCTTCTAGGTTGCCTAAATGCTCCTTATCAGCCGAATTATCCTGAAAGATAGTAATAAACCACTCAGAGATAGGTATGGCCGGAATCACGCCGAATACCAGGAATCGCATCAAGTCCCATCCTTTCACAAAAGACAACACAAGTACACCGGCACCCAGAAATGCAGCAAGCCAGGCACTTAGCGTCACATAACGATTTCTAAGACTGGAGTCATACGATATATTCTCCCGCTGACAAAGAAGGATGGCCACTCTCTCATCTTCGACATCCCCTATACCCACATCATACCAATTCTTAAGATTATCCGCCGGAACATCATCTTTTTTATCACAAACGATTTCATCTGAAGGTTCCTTGCCACACACGCAATCATCCCAGTCAAAACCATAAAGAGCATTATCCAGTCGCTGCTGAATTTGAGCTGCTAACGTTCTTTTCTTGCCAATAAAACTTTCAAGCAATGGTTCCGAAATCAAGGCCACCACTGAAACAATCACCAACGCCGGCTCAAATACCTCACAGTCTGGAAATAGAAAACGAGCGACAGACAAACATCCCACCAAAAGTACGCCAATGAAGAAGCGAAGGCCGCGAAGTCTCTTAGCACTGGCATATAAATTCCTCTGGGCGCTGAGCTTGTCCAGGATAGTTTGGTCATTCTGATGTTCGATTATCTTGTTCATAAGGCAAACTACTTATCAAAAACACCTTATTTTGCTCCGTAGTCCGGAAATCTGTCCCCGAAAACAAGTTTCCACTGGTTGATGGCTTCCTGTGTCTCTCCGTTCCTCTCAAACTCAATGGCCTTAGCAGCAGATAGAGAAGACATAAAAGCGGATAATGACAATCTATTTCGTGTCTCCTGATCCAGCTCATTCAAATCCCCTTGAATCCCCTTTGGATCCATCACTGGATTCTTGATAGCCGAGCGCAAGTATCCTAATACGTTCAGCACCCTTACCTGCCAGGTAGGTGCCATCAGAACTGGGATAGATTCAATATGATCAAGTACCATCTGTTCAAACATATATGAAGAGACAGCATCTCCCCACTTGATCTCTTTCCAATACTTCATCAGGCGTATCAGGGGAAGAGGGACCTGGGAATTGGCCTGGTTTACGGTGGTCACCCGCATTCGGTCCACTCGTGGATCCGTGTTCTTCCAATTCCCATACCCATCAGGAATCAGATAGAACTGCTGTGTTGTATAGAAGCAAGGAACGATATCAAAGTTCCACGGATAAGACACCAACTGAAGGCGGGCAGCCTCATGATCCCGATGCTTTTCTGCACTCTTATAATGTTCTACTTGATCTAAGGCCTTGATGAGCAGGTTAACAACCTTCCTGGAATTAAGCGAGCCGTCATACTCCACACAATCCTTTATTACAGGGATGCTATTATCGAAGGTAACCCGGTATAATTCATTTTGTTTAACTGTGTTATAGCTTCCGCCGATGCCGCTTAAACAGACCATCATATCCACATCATCTAGCTCACGCTTCTTCGTCTTCCTTTCGAATGAACCAAAATTAAGGTTCATATCCGAATACAATTTAGGCAACAGGCCTTTCTGCGACAATGATTCCAAATTCTTGTAAACAAAATCCCGACTCGCCCGGGCAGTCTTAGTCTGCTCTGGATCGAGATCAACCACATCTTTGCGGAACTTTTCAAAACAAGCGTTAACAGTGTATGGCATTTATCAATTCTTTCTTTTATTATACCAGTTCCATTAACTCATGGTCTTACATATAACTCCCTACTCCACCCTCGTCACCAACTCACCCACCGACTTCCGAGCACCATGCATAGCCGAAGGCTTGCTATCCGGGGCGGGATACCCCACATTGATCATAGCCACCAGCTCATAGCCCTCAGCGCCAGGAAGGATATCCCGCAACAAAATAGGGTCGAAAGAGCCGACCCAGAGGGTGGCCAGGCCCTCGTTCTCCGCCGCCAGCATCAGATTCGTGGCGACGATGGCGGCGTCCACCTCGGCGCCGTTCTTGCCGTCGTAGCGCCTCACCCATGCATCCGCGGGCCGACAGCCCACGACCAGCAGCAGCGGCGCGCCATAGTTGGAGCGCGTCACGCCCTTGATGGCCTCCAGCGTCTCCGGACGGGAGACCGCCCAAATATGCACCGGCTGCTTGTTCACCGCCGTCGGCGCCATCCGCCCGGCCTCCAGGATCCGGTCCACCTTCTCCTGTTCCACTCCCTGCGCCGCAAACGCACGGCAGGAATAGCGGCGATTCAGTACTTCGTTGAATTCCATAGGTACAATCAGGTCAAGCTCACCTTTATCACATCCAAATCATTACCACATTACCTCAACAAAGCCTTCGCCTTCTCCAACGACTCCGCAATATCTTCCGGCGCCATCGTGCCACCGAGCATCCGGCAGACATACTCAGGAGTAACACACGCCGGATCCATCGAACAGGAACGAGCTTCGTTCTCCAGGAACGTTTTCAACCGGCCGACAAGTCCAACCTCAAAAGTGTCTTCCGGGCCGATAGGCTCATACGCCCCATCCTTGCACTCCAAAAACACCGTGCCGCTCTCCAGCACCTCCACGGTGTGCCACTGGCCGATGGGGATGCAGAGCGCCACGCACTCGCCGTCCGGCTGAAGGTCGATGACCTCCGTCACCTCGCCCGCCTCGTTGTAAAACACCTCGCGAAGGTGCCCGCGGAGGCATACCACCGTCTCGGAGGATTTCATATGTCGATGAATGGGTAACGGACTCCCCGGCTCGATGGCATTCAGCATGCGCTGGCTCTTATCCTCTGCAGAATTCCGCAGATCCAGATTCATTCTCAAGCGAGGCGAAGCCTTCGCCTTGGCCGTCAGGTCATCCAATATAGCTTGTGTAATCTTCATAATCAATGTCATTCTGAGCAACGCGAAGAATCTACTTCTTCAGCCCCGCCAAATACTCCTCATGCAAATGATAATACTTCTTCATGAACACCACATATGCTCCCGCCAGCACCAGTGCCACCACAACCAGATAAATCCAGTGCGCCAGCACAGTATTCGGAATCAGGTACACCATCACCAGCGAAATCACTAGCTGCAGCCCCAAATAAATCAGCGACACCACCACATGCGAAATCCCTAACTCATTCGCCATCAGTTGGCAAGCGTGCTTTCGGTGTGCCTCGCCCAGGTTCTCGTGCAGCATCACACGGTGCACAATCGTACAGCAGCCGTCAATGCCATAGACCAGCAGGAAGATCAGCCAAGTGATATCCCGCATCTTCATGATCAGGCAACCGATCAGGAACAGCAGGATGAACGCCATCCCGACGCTCCCCACATCCCCGGCAAAGCACTTCGCCTTGTTCTTCGACCGGAAGTTGAAGAAGCTGAACACCAGCACCGACAAAACAACCTCCACAATCAGGCTCCCATCCACGAACTGCCCGGCCAAATCCGACGTCCGGTTCGCCAGCAGCAGCGGCACCAGCACCGCCAGCGAATGGATATCAGGCTGTCGCCAACAGAGCCTTCCGCTCCCCGCGCAGACTAGCCGCCCGCCGGAGGCGTGCGCCTCGTCTTTCTGAGCCAACGCGCTTTAATTATTCTTTATCCTCACTTTCTTCAGTATCAATTATGTCTCCTATAGAAAAATCAGGATGCTCTTTGATGAACTCTTCCAGCCAGTCAAAGTTCCTTTCGGCACCTTGCTCTTTCGGTTTCCTGGGCTCTTCTTTCATAACCGTGATGGGCTGCACCTCATAAAAGCCCGTGCCATCCATATACCAACATGCTGACAATTGTTTTATGCCGTCGCCTGTAATGTTTGTGGACACCTTTGCGAGTTTTTCGCCGGTAATAAAGAAGAACAACGTATTCCCCGTCGTCTCAATGTATTGATTAAGATAACGCTTCTTGATGGCAAGACCACCATGCTCAACGCCCAATTGTTTCATGGATGTCGCCACTATTTCATTGCCTTCAATAGTTCTAACGGTGCCGCGTTCTGCCGTGTATAACCCCAGAACTTTCATCATATCTTCACAAGGCACATAGGCATTACTCAGATAATCCTCCGAATCAAGTCCTCGCTTGTCTTCCTGTAGTTGACACAATGTTGATCGCATTGATTTGGCACCACCACCCTTGCGCGGGGCTATAACTTCCCACTCTTCACCTTCCATCGTATGCTTATAACTGTCCGACCACGGGTATTCATTCCAGAGGAATTGGTATAAATCCGGGGCTTCAGGAAGCCAACGGCCATAGAAGTTTTGGCTTTTAGCCCAATCTCTTACTGTCGCGACATCATCATTCTTTACAAAATGGGAATTAAAGAACAAGAAGCCTTCAACGCCAAGTTCATTTTGTTTAACATCTTCCGACTCATACCCGTAAATTCTTACCCACTCTTCTCCATCCTGATCTTTGAATATGAAACGGATAGCAGGAACAGCCTCATCATCTTTTACCCAAGCGTAAGCGTCTATGGAATCGAGACCAAATGGACTCGCCCAGTTCAGCATTCCAACAGACACAACCTTTCCTTGCAAAGAAGGGTCAAAGTGGTTCACGTCTTCTGTGTACCAGGGATAATTGTGCTCGTATGCTCTATAGGGTTTTTCCCACCTGTCCTTCATCCTACAGTGGTCAGTCAAGCCTCCCAAAATGTTATGATAGGCAATCCATTGGTATTTCTTACCCAATCTTTCAGTCAGATTCTCGTGACGGTTTCTAGAATAACGACCTTTGTCGTACACGCCCAATTCGTCGTTCCACCCCATATCCATTATCTTCTGCGCCGTCATCTCTTGAATATCCGCCAAGGCAATCTCTTCCTCCTTATCCTTATAGTAGAAAACACGACTGGTTGGTCCGCCGTTGGTTCCTATTATGTAACGTGCAAAATCCTCTATGCTAAAAATAGACGCATAAATCATCTGCGACCCTTGAGTTTCTCCAAAAAATGTTCTGTTACCGCTGGCCTTATTTTGCTTTTCCAAGTAAACAAACGGACTTGGACTATCACAAGGCGGAGTACATTCTTTAAAGTGTTTGGAGCCTGGTGTGAGATAAAGGTCACGTTCAAATATCTTCAAGGCCCATTTCCGTATTTGTAGATTCACAGGCCATTGCATATCTTCCCCATAGTATATCTCACGGACAAGATTGGCAACGCTAGAGACGAACCCCGCATTCCTTGTGGTTATAACGGTCCCATAAATGGCACAAAGTACGCCTTCAACAACATAAAGGTCATTACAACCAGCCGTAGCCTTTAGCAAGAATCCTACAAATGCTATATTATCTTTCAGCACAGCATAAATGCGCCTGATTAATCGGTTTCTTACATCAGGATACGATGAACATAGCAACCAAGAATACAGTACTAAACCTCGTTGTATATCTTCCTTGTCAACTAAATCCCACGCCCAGTTGCCGAAATCATATTTGTAGGAATTGTAGAATTGGTTTACAGCTTCCGACCAAACGGCATCACGTTCGGGCATTGCCAAGGAGCCTAGAGCTTTATGAAGCGTAACGATTTCACTACTCCCATAGTCATTGAAATGCGACACCAATGCACGTACCAATTCTGGAGACATGCTCTTCAGGAGTAACCTGACTATTTCATTATTGTACTTGGTATTGTATGGAATCGCCTCCACAAGGTATGGCCTCAACACGCCACTATTAAAAGCTTTGATATCCAAAAGGTTTTCTTCACCATCGTATGTATCCACAAAGGCTCCAATCAACCCCTTGAATTTTCCTTCGTACTCTTCATTGTCGCGCTGCTCTTTTTCCCATTGTAACAGCTGGGAAAGTTTACTCTCAAAACCCCTGTTGGCACTAGACAGAACGTAAGCCCGTAGGAAATCTCCCATTTTCTCAAAATGGAACCCTACGACTTCTTCATCTTCATAATAGCTTTGGAGACTTATAAGCAGGTTCTCATCAAGGGCATTCTTCAGCAAACTCTTTGTCCATGTACGACCATAACAGATGCCATCACCCAGTTTTCTCGCTTTCTCTCTCTTGATATCCAGACAATGTTCGTAGTAAAGGGATTGCGATGCGACTTTCAGCAAATACTTCTCCGTCACATTGCGGGCGATGTCCTCATCTACTAACTCTGATATCTTGACATTTCTTTTTTGGATATATGCCAAATAGACATCTATATGCCTTATGTCTTTATGCCAGCTATATGCAAGGTAACGATGCGACTCACAGAACAAGCGTAGGAAAAGAGGGTTATGGAAATCACCCTTGAATTTCTTCCAGTCGAAGGAACGAGGAACCCCATACTTAACAAAATACTTTTCAACCGCCTCATTCACGTCCTCAAATCCAGATATGATTTTTCTTGACCAGGCGTAAGGTAGAATAATAGTCCCAGTACGCAATGTCAGAACCAGTTTTAAGGATGAATACCTCTCGATAGTCTGACGAAAAGCATCCAGCTGATCCACCCAATAACTACCCGACGAGCATTCGTTGATAGCGTCAATGATGATAACGCCATATTTGTCAACGGATTCCATCTTTTGATTTAACTCGGTCAACGTAGCGTCAGGGAATCCGCATAAACGGCAAATCTGCTGTTCAACATCCTGTGATGGCACCAGTTGACCACCGTGAATCACATAAACATAACAATGGTCCCCATGATGAAGTGCAAAACGACAAATCAAATGCGTTTTCCCAGCCCCAGCCTCGCCCTCTATGACACACATGGGCGTATTGTATTCCAGGAACTGCTTTACTTTCTCATCCGCACTATCGATAGCCTTTCGAATATTCTGTGAAGTGACACCATCCTTTGCCTCCGGGTCTTTCTGGACAAGTTTCAATGCCTGTTGGAGATAATACACAATATTAGTATAACTCCCCTTTTCGTATGGTTTATTGTCCCAAGCCTTAATCTGCTTGTCTTCAGGCAGCGTTGCTGCATAGTCAGTGTATACCTTCTCAATAGCGTTTAACTGTTCAGTAACTCCTGCCAAAAAGCGTTTGTCAGTGAACTGCTCCAAGTCATGTATCAATTTACCGTTGTCCACATGAACGTCATCGCTATACCTGTCACCAGCCAGTTCAACTTGCCGTTCTATCAATTGCCTGCAATGACCTAGCCCGTATGGATTGTTGTCTTCTATTTCCCAATTTGAAGAGCATGTTAGGCCTTGTTCTGCAAGCAAATCAACGACCGAGGCAATCGACTTAAATCCGAGCACTGCATTCAACTGGTCTGTAATAACCCCCACAACAGACCCGGAATCGTTAAGAACGGGAGAACCTGAAAAACCTTTGTAGTTAACGAATGGCAACAATGTGCCAGGAGCAGTTATTACATCGTATTCTCTATCAGCTATAGGGGCAATGGGCGTAACAGGAATCTCAAACTGGTTGCGCCCCCCACCGTTTTCATGTGGATAGCCGCAGACCACCAAATCAATGTCTTTACGTTCCTGTGGTTGTGAAAGAAGCCTAAAAGGCGAAGGACAAGAAACATCCGTGCAACTTAACAATGCCAAATCAACTGGATTATTCGCATCACCTTGCCAAATCACTTTGCAGACATAAGACATACGACCGATTCCTATGTAAACAGGATCGTCGTTCTCCTCCGCATCCGCCAGTATATGCCGTGCCGTGAGCAGCAGGTTCTCCTTGACAAAGAACGCTGTGCCTTGGTCGGAACCGCACGTCACGGTAACAATTGATGCGTTATTGTATGTCTTGTATTTCGATTTCATACGAATGATTGTCCGAATCCAACTCACAGGGGTAATTATTCAGCTCTGGCATCGCTGACAGGTCTTTCAGCACTTGATTCATTCTATTGAAATGAAGTATGCGGCGTTCCTGATTGTGGAGCGGTGAAGTAATAATTCTTGCCAAGGTCTCAAGTGAAGGCCTTCCCTCACGATTCCCTCCTGTAAAGTAATAGTGTCCGCTGTCTGCTATCGTTATCAGTTCCTTGGTTGTGCTATGTGCGCTGCCATGATGCGAGACCTTGATAAGATTCATCATGAGGGGGTAAGGGGCTGTATAGAGTTCCTTTATCGAGAAGGTTACAATTACGGGGTCGGCATCGCCGAGCAGGAGGAAACGGTGCCCCTCATACTCATATACGAATGCGATTGAACATTGATTGGGAAGGCTAACAGGTTGCACTGGTGTGTCAGCCGCTTTCTCGAATGTTTCTTTTGTGGCTTTTATGTAACCTATTTTATCGGTTTTGGATTCCACTAAGGTTGTTCCCCAAAGTCGGAGTAGTATCTCGTATATAACTTCCTCAGAATCATACCGCACATTGTATTTCTCATAAAATTTTGACCAGAATTCTTTTTTGAATTGATTTTCAAGCAGGTCAAGGTCTTCTTTGCGGGGTGATAGAATCGTTATCTTACCAAAATCTCCTAAGTCAATAGTGTCGCCTTTTACAACGGGCTTTTGCGCCCAAGCTGTTCTCCAGGCCTCGTTTTTCAGGATGCATTCGCTTAAAGAAATAGCCTCTTTCGCGTTGACTTTTCCTTCTGTTACATCAGCTATTGAGGGACAACGGCGTTTGAGTTCAGCCAAAATGGCTAACTGCCTTTCGTTTAGGGGCTGTGGCTGGACTGTGTTTTCTCTGTGATAGGAATTGAAAAGAATCTTACCTATTTGAAGTTCTGGCATTTCAGAGAGTATAGTAGCAAGGCCTGAAATGTGGTCGTTGTCAATGTGGGTGGCGACAAGAAGGTCTATTTTGTTATGTAGGTCATTATGAATATAAGAAGCAATTGCATCAGTACGCTTTCCACAATCCACCATAATAGAGAACTGCTTCTCACCCTGCTTAAGCAGGAGGAAGATGCAATCCCCTATGCCTGAATGGAATGTTTTGAAAGTTATTTTCATGGTCCCGTTATATTACTAATGAACTCTACAATTCAGCCGGCAGATAGAACTGTGTACAATCCCTTACCGGTACCGCTTTTATCTTACTATCAAGTGGGATAACCGCAGATAATGATTGGATAACGGAATCAGCATTAATGTCTTGAACATAAATCTTTTTCAGATTCGGCATCATGTCAAAAATGGCTCTATCAGTCTCTCTATTGAAAAAAGGGAATGAGTATCCTATTACAACAATCTGTTCTGCATCTTTCACAGTTGCTGATATAGAATCGTTCATATTCTTCTGATTCTTTGAATCCTCCCAAGCGAAAGAGAGATGCGTTTTAAACTGGATACCCAGTTGCGATGTATCTGACACTGCATAAGAATAGTAATGAATTAACTGAGCTTCAATAGGAATCTCCTTGCTATTCATTATTTCCTGCAATACTGATCCGTCTGCTAATGTAGCAGAACCATTTACTTTAAAAATTCGTCCGTTGGAAGTGAGCTGCGGCCATTGACCTTGGATATTCTTTTCATAAATGGCCAGGCCTGGATTCTTTCTATATGAACTGTATGCAATCTCAATCTGAGAATCATAATTCCATGAAAGGATACTAATATCCTTAGGTAGTGTCAAGGTTTTTGCCTCCAATACATTAGCCAAGAATGTATCGTATCTGTTATCTGGTTTGTGCCCAAGCTGTTCCCAGATAAAGAAAAGGCACAAGATACATTTTAGTTTATCAAGAGTCCATTTATCTCCTATCAAGTATAACTTCCTCGCATAGGTGTCTATCGTAGCGTGTTCTTGAATCCTATCTCTAAGTTCATCCATGGCGTTAAGCATATACAGCTTCTCGTTAGCCAAGTCTTTTCCCCTTACATTAATGTATCCATGAAAAGTATAAATCGCATCCTCGGGGATATCTGCTTTGTATATGAATTCCCTAAACTCATCAAAATGGGACGGTATTTCAGAGACGATAGGTAACCCTTCAAGTATATTCTTTGATTCGTCTCTTTTTCCGAAGCTGGCACCTGCGCCAAGGTAATATATTGTTTTGCTCATAAACTCACTTCCATTGATTGACGTGCTTGTACTCCTCTCCTATCGCCAACAACCGCTTAAACAGTTCCACCCTCTCCTCCTTCAACTCCCCTGCATTCATGCATTCATCTTCTTTCTATTGGCCTTGAGCCAATTCAGCATATCATGCTCATCGATACGATGACGTGACGGATTTCTATGGTTTGTTGCCATGAATTCCATCACATCATTGTATTTTGTGAGCCAGCGTTCGTCTTGTGTCATCTTTATTATATCTTCCCTTTTGCTTGATGCCACATGTCCTGCATAAACTTCGACATCGGACGCTTTTCTATTTCTTCCGGTTCCGTATAGTTACCCATCCACAACCTTTTTAAGTAATCTGCGCCTCTATCACCCAAGAACGAAAAGTTTGCCGAATCCAGATAATACGGCTCCTCATAGGCTTTATCATACACTTCTTGCACCACATCACCATGACGACCATACAGCGACTTCAAGTGAAAAGTATTCTTGTAATCCTCGAACTCCACATTATTGACACCTGCTTCAGGTACAAGCTGTATTTCCACCTCATCATTTACCCTAGCAGCCGTGTAAGGGTCTAACGGGTCGATTAGCTCAAAATGAAACTGCCTATAAATATCCGAATAATAAGGATGAAACGCCAACGATAAAGCTTTGGCTGACTTGCCTTGATTGCAGACGGCACAAGAAGGAATGAGGTTATAAAACGACATGCTCAGCATCGGATAGTGCAACTTGTCAAAAAAGTGGTCGAACTGAAATCTTGTTATCCCCACCACTTTGGTTTTCCGCTTCATCTTGACATTTTCGTTAGCATATAAGGTATAATGCATATTGCAATAGGGGCAAGTCTTAACGTTAAGCCGCCTTGCTACTTCTACTAACACCGTTCCCCTATAATTAGAATAGTTGAAAGCTTCCAGAATAGCCTCACCCAATTTAGTGCTCTTCCATTGCCTGCCAGGCTTTTCATAAAACCTATCCTTGTATTTGGTATCAAAATAATTGGCTATTATGTTCAGTCTATACGCATTTGCCGTTAACAACGTATGCAAATGCTCTTTAATCTTAATGGCCACCGGCTGGTCAGCCGCATTCAATGTGAGAATCTTATCATCAAGAGCCCCGGAGATTTCATCCTCTATTTCACTGACTAGATAATCTCTGATACTATCAAGACTACGGCTTTTACCGTCAACACCAACCCTGACACTGGTTATCTTATTCATTATTCTTCCTCCTTTGGGCTTTCAGTTCCAGTATCTTCGCTTCATGGTAGGCAATTTCGGCATCAACGTTTTTTGAAGCCAGTCTTCTTAGCAGATAGTCTCTTATCCTCAAATCACCAGTCAAAGCGATGGTCTTACGGGTGGTATCGGTAACCTCGTTTGCTTCTATATCTTTTACCACTTGGTTCAATTTCTTTTGAGCAAATGCCCCTATCAGACCCTTGTCCATAAAGAACGCTCTTCTATACAAATTGAACACATTCTCACCAAAAGTCTCCTCCTCGTCTAATACCGGCACTGTTTCAATCCCTTGTTTTTTCAAGAAATTTATGCAGCAAACTGGAATATCACTCAAAATGATAGGCGAATGTGACGTGATTACAATCTGGAAATCCACGCCGGCTTTCACCTGCATATACCCCATAAACTCATTCAACACTTTCACATATTGGCGCTGCCAATCAGGATGGAAGCCAATTTCGGCCTCATCAAGAAGCAATAGTCTCGGGGAGTTTATATTTCCATACTTCCGTGGGGCAATCGTGATACCATAATAGAGTCTGGAAAGAAGATTCAGCATCTCCAATTCGCCAGAACTCAATCTTGCATTCGCCCCTAGCGTATGACTATATATGATGTCAAAGAATTTGGATGTCAAGAAAAATGGGACTCTCATCACTTCCTCCATCATCTTCCTTTGTTTATCAGCGCTTTTCATCACGTTGATAAAGAATGTGCCACTCGTCTCATCATAATCTGCAATAGCCTCCAATTTCCCTATAACATATTGTAAAGAATGCAGCATCCTTTTCGTTTCATCTGACAATTGGTGTGTGGCAATACAGCGTTCAAAAGTAACAAGAACGCCCTCGATTTTGTCTGTCTGTATCCAATCTTTCAATAATGATTCCAGTTCCTTCTGGTCTCCTTTGTCTTCTGCTATCAGATTAACGATATCGTAATAGACAAATCGCTCTAATGCCTGCTCTTTGAGCGTCTTGGTCGTCACTTGCTCCCCAGGTATATCTAAGTTTTCATACCTCTTCATTCTATCCAGTTTGATGGCTGTCCAACCACCCTTATTGGGGGTAAACTGGATATACTTAGGCATCCTTAACGAATCCAACACTTTATCCATTCCTTTCAAGGCAAGCAATTCGCAGATTCGGTAATGGTTTTGCGCATAATAGGCATGCAGGTGGTTATACAACGGTTCACTCAAATGAAGCGTGTCAACATTCGAATAATCTTGAAGGTCTTTGATTAGCAGCCACGCATCGGATGCTTCGTAACAGCCCGAAAGTTCCATTTCCCCTTCTGCGCCAGTATAGGGTTGGAAGTGACCCGAGTAATAGAGCGTCCCAATTGTACTACGGGTTTCTATGGGGTGTGATGTTATGTCATAGTCTATTACGACCTTGATGCCAACTGTATTGTAAATATACAACTCGCCATTCTGCTCATAAACGATAAGTACTTTCGCATCTTCTTGTCGGGGTTCTCCCTCCACGAACAGATGCTTCATCAGCAACATGGCCGTTGTCTTGCCGCAGCCGTTATTACCTACGATAGCGGTGAGGGAGTATATGCCATTCTCCCAGAACTTGTCGGGTAGGGATTTATTCCTGGCAATGTGCAAGAGGCCATTGTTAATGTTAAAGGAGAATCGGTGATCAATAGAAAGACCAATATTCTTCAGCATGCCAAACGACTGAACATATAAATACGCCAAGTGCATAATAAATAGCTATTTATACATTATCTCATCCTATTCTGACGGCCTATAAGCTCTTTTTACAAGTTCAGAATATCTTCATCCTGCAAAGGCTCATACGCCCCCTCCTTACATTCCAGTATCACGGAACCCGACTCCAAAGCCTTCACCGTGTGCCACTGCCCGGCCGGGATGTTCAAGCCACACACTGCCCCGCCGGCGGAAACCTCAATAGCCTCCGTGCAAATCCTCTCCAATTCATCATAGAACTCCCACACCAGCCGACCGCGAAGCACGACCACCGTTTCGGAAGTAGAACGATGCCGATGAATGGGCAGCGGCGAACCCGGCTCGATGGCATTCAGCATCCGCTGGGAACCATCAGCCACAGAATTCCGCAGATCATAATTCATCCTCAACCGTGGCGATGCCTTCGCCTGAGCCGTCAGATCATCCAGTAAAGCTTGCGTAATCTTCATACTCAATACGCTCTCAAAACAACTTCAAACCCTTCCGCATAGTTCACACCCCACTGGCTCCCACGCACAGCAGCAAGGCTAGTTATATACTCTGCAGAACGCGGATGCGGATAAGGACGCATCACGCCACGATACATGCCCAAAGCTTTCACCTTCGCCTGCACTCCGTCGGGGCCCACTTCCACAAAGCAGTTGGGATTAAACGTCTGCATGGCATTGTTAATCTTCCACTCCGTACAGCTGGGCACCTCCATATACCAGAACTCCTTCACACGCTTCACCTCCGGTCTGCGCTGGAACAGACGTATCGCCTCCTGGCACGCCATAGAAGTCTGCAGGTGATCGTTGTTCGTGTCCGCAGGATGATGCGTGATGATGATGTCCGGCTCACTCTCCTTGATGGCACCTTCGATGAACTGCACCAGCTGCAGATGCGGCACCGTGTTCATCTCGATGTTCGGGAACGTCCCTTCATACTCCTTGTTCACCCCGATATATTTCAATGCTGCATGCGTATCATCATCCAACTCCTTGTCCTCCGGACGGAATGCACGCGCCTTAGCCTCCGTGCACATGATACACACATCCACCTAGTCACCATTGTGTGCCCATTTCCATATCGATGCTCCTGCACCCAGCACCTCATCATCCGGGTGCGCCACTACGATTAAGTATTTCATATCTTTGATTATTATCTATTATTAGATTGTAAGAATCCTCTTATAACAATTCGTCTCATACCTCTCAAACCCCAAGCTCTGATACAGCTGGTTTGCTGCCACCCGTGCGGGATTGGATGTCAACTGTATATGATGCACATTCATCTTCTTTGCCGCCTCAACCATAGCCGTCATCAACTCCTTTCCGTATCCACGGCCACGGCACTTCGAACTCACAACCACAGACTCAATATCAGCAATGGTAAACTCCAACGTGTGTTTGATGCAAAGCGTTCCGGTAGCCACAATGTGCCCTTCTTCCTTAATCACATACACATGGACATTTGCATCGTTCAAGGCATTGTTCAAAATCTCCTCGTTACAGAAACTTGTAGCAGATAACTCATGCATCAGAGCATCAAGGTCTGCCAAGTCTTGAGATGTAAATGAGCTTAACTCCTCTACTATCACTTTTCTACCACCTTATACCGTTCCAAAGCCTTCCCCAACAAGAACAAAGCCCTCTGTATATCTTTCTTATTCAGAACGTAAGCCAGGCGAACCTGATTCATTCCCATACCAGGAGTAGAATAGAAACCCGCAGCAGGTGCCATCATGATAGTTTCTCCAGTCTTGCCTTCTGGAGTCTTCTCATCTTTCCAACAGAACTCACTCAGACACCATGCACAGAACTTTTCTGTATCATCAACAGGCAATTGTGCAACGGTATAGAACGCACCCATTGGTACAGGCGTATAGCACCCTGGAATACGATTCACACCATCAATCAAGCATTTCCTGCGCTCTACATATTCGTCATATACCTCACGAGAGTATTGTTCTGTCCCCTCAATAGACGCTTCTGCTATAATCTGTCCAATCAGAGGTGGAGATAAACGAGCCTGACAAAACTTCATCACAGTCTTCCTCACCTGCTCATTTTTGGTTATCAAAGCACCAATACGGATGCCACATTCAGAATAGCGTTTTGATACAGAGTCAATCAGTACCACATTCTGCTCTATGCCTTCTAAGTGCATGGCAGAGATATAAGGAGAGCCAGTATAGATAAACTCACGATACACCTCATCCGAGAACAAGTACAGGTTATATTTTTTTACCAAGTCCCGTATCTGGTTCATCTCCTTCTGTGTGTAGAGATAACCAGTAGGATTGTTGGGATTGCATATTAGTATAGCCTTTGTGCGCTCATTAATCAATGCTTCAAACTGTTCCACCTTAGGCAGGCAGAATCCTTCCTCTATAGTAGTGACCACCGTTCTGATTACAGCCCCAGCAGAAACCGCGAACGACATATAATTGGCGTATGCTGGCTCTGGCACAATAATCTCATCACCTGGGTTCAGGCAACTCATGAAAGCAAACAGAACAGCCTCACTACCGCCACTGGTAATGATAATCTCATCCGCATCCAGTTTAATCTGATAACGCTCATAGTAGTTTACCAAAGCCTTTCTCAATGAGCGATAACCTTGGGACGGACTATATTCAAGCGTCTTTCTGTCGATATGCTTCAGTACATCCAGCGCCTTTTGTGGCGTAGGCAAGTCCGGCTGACCTATGTTCAACCTATAAATCTTAACGCCTCTGTCTTCCGCTGCGTAAGCTAAAGGGGCCAGCTTCCTGATAGGTGAAGCGGGCATCTCAACTCCTCGTTGAGAAATCTGTAATACTTGATGCATTCTTGATATATAAAAGGACGTTTATAAACACTTATTCAAAGCTCTGCAAAGCTACTTGCTCCCCATCACCTCACCTTCTCCCAGCGGAGCATACGCCCCATCTTTTGCCTCCAGCAGCACTGTCCCCGATTCAAGGCAGCGCAGGCTGTGCCATTGGCCTTTCTCGATGTTCAGCACAACCCCACCAGGCACCATGTCGATGGTATGCGTCAGGTTGCCGTCCTCGTCATAGAAAAGCTCCTCGAAATGGCCACGGATGCAGACGCATGTTTCGCTGGAACAGAGATGCCTGTGTATAGGCATGACAGTCCCTGGCTCCACCGCATTCAGCATCCGATGGCACTTATCTTCCAGCGACTGGTTGAAGCCCTATGCCGAGATCACACCCAATAAGGCCGATTACAAAGCCAGTATATCTTCCTTCCCCGTGGGTTCATAAGGCCCGTCTTTGACTTCCATTATGACAGTGTCGGATTCCAGGGCGCGGACGGTGTGCCATTGGCCGATGGGGATGTTCAGGGCGACTACTGGGCCGCCGGGCGAGAGTTCGATGGCCTCCGTGCGGCGACGCTCCAACTCGTCATAGAACTCCTCCACCAGCCTACCCCTTAAACAAACCACCGTTTCGGAGGATTTGCGGTGCCGATGGATGGGCATAGGAGAACCCGGCTCAATGGCGTTCAGCATGCGCTGGGAGCCGTCCGAAGCGGAGTTGCGGAGATCGTAGTTCATCCTCAACCGAGGCGACGCCTTCGCCTGTGCGGTCAAGTCATCCAATAATGCTTGCGTTATCTTCATACTCAGTACGCTCTCAATTCTACCACTCAAGACGCTGTTCTTGCTATTCGTAACAGCCGTGTGTCTGACTTCCGACACAGCCATATCATCAGTGCCGCAGGACTCTCCTGCACCCAGCTTATCAGTGTGCTCTTACTGGCCCGTAATCAATGGCCCTCTGCCAAGATCCTGGGCGTATCCGAGTTGGGACTTGAGGTCCGAGACAGCGAATCATATCTAGCGGCCGGCTTTGTCCCAGTGATGCCATGAACCAGATTCGCAGGACACTTAGAGACCTGCCGTGAGTCATAGAAGCCATTATCCGTTCTCCGTGAAAAGAGTTTCATCGTTACAGGTGAGGCTCTTTTTATGCATTCTCTATGGTTGAAATAAAACATTTGCGTCCTGCGTATAAACCAACTCTATTACATTTGTCCTTACACCCTTGCCTTCAATGTTTTCATACAACTCCAGCAATACGCCATCTTTAGAATACTCTATAAAGGCACCAACAAGAGTATCATGAACACATCTTGACTCCTCTTCATAATTCTCAGGAGAAGAAACAAGCGACTTCAACCTCTCTTTATCTTCTGAGACATGCCTTTTATTCCCTTTCCGCTTCATTTCTACAGCGAGCAGATTTCTTCCAAAGCCCCTCTTCTGAATTAGTAAGTCACTAACCATATATACTGGCAAATGGGCACTGTTCTCATAATGCTTCAGGTCGCCATTCCCCATACGATTGTACTCAACATCAGCAAAGTACCCTTTAAAACACTCTACACCCTTCAATTGATCATACTTACGCATAAGGTTTTCCATATGATGTGCAAGCCTAGCGCAGATGTTTCTCTCTGACACGCCAAAACGGATGTTATCGTAGTCCATTTCATAGAGCCTTGTCAGCGACTTAATCAGTATCTCTTGAACAATAATATCTCTCATACCTTCACATCATTTCCTGTTAAACACTTTATCCAATCGCCTGAGGCCTGCTTTCATTAAGGCATCCATTGAAATCCCCAACTCTAGTGTCATCACTTCGAAGTCATGCAATCTCTTAATAGTTTCCGACCAACATATACCTTCCAACACCTCACGCTGTTTCAAAAAATCATGGTCACGATGTGCTCCGGCATTGTGTCGCACCTCCGCAAGCTCAGGTTTTGTCTGTTTATAAAAATCCTGTAGTTTCTTTCTTGCAATCCTTGTTCGTGCCAACTCAGCGGATGACAATAGTTTCGATGCTATGTCTTGATATTTCTTAGCTGTTAGCAGCAGTAGGTCATCACACCATTCGTACATCATTACACAAGCATCAACAGCAATCCGCTCCTTGCCACTCTCATTCTTCTCAAAATACAATAGTTTCTGTAGCCCTTTGGTTTCAAATGAACACTGTTGACATTGCGCTGCTGCATTGACTATAAACTCTTGCTCTTCAAACGCCCGTTTCATCTGCATCAGAGTATGTATCTGCCCGTTTCTCGCTATTCTTTCATCAATCTTTGCTATCTTTCCTCTGCATATCTTTATCTGAAGTTCAAATTGCTCAAGACATTTCTTTTCTTCCGCTATAGTCTTCTCCAATGCAGCCTTTAGCTCCTCTCCATCCGAAGAATCCATCCTTTGTTCCAGAAAATTATCTAGAAACTTACCCATCCTATGCAAAATTAATAGTCCAATTTCGTAATGTCTGCCTCATCATCCATCTCTTTGGCCATCCGCTCATACTGCGCCCATAGGTCTTTGAAGACTTTCGAAACCCTCGGGTATTTCTTATTGTACTTTTCGTAAAGACCTTTAAACAATTCAGCATTACCTCTCTCAATTCCACCGCCATCGTATGGTCCACGAGAAGTAAACCCGCGTTTATTAAAAAGCCCAGCATTGTAACTACTGTAAAATGCCTTCTCTTCTATTGGCTCGATTACAGCAAATAACTTCTCTGCGTCATTTTCCCATTCAGGGAAATGCGCAAACAAATGTCCCAATTGGCTGCATGCATGTTTGTACTGACCACATTCAGACGCCTTACTCAATACAGCGCTCACCCACTTCGATAGAACCTTTTCGTCCAATGTTCCTTCATCACCAGCACCAGGAATAGTTCTCCACTGATTAAACAGATAGAAAGCCCTCATCGCATTGTGTCTATCTGCTTCTGTAGGATCTTTCTCTTGTTCCTCTTCAGTTTCAGGTTTATAAAGATAGCACAACAATTCTATTACAAAGTCGGGGCTGGTAGCCAATTTCTCATTCAGCAATGCCAAACTTTCCTTTTTGTGGTCATACCTCAAAACTGGCAGATACATCCATTCCAATTGCAGTAATAATTCTTTGTCAGCATCTTCTCTTTTATGGAGTTGTTCTATATACACACTTAGTGGATGGTGATCAATGGTATCATTTAGCTCTTTTTTTGACCTTAAGACGCTTTGCAGTAGATCTTCAATAACTGCCGTAGGCATCTCCTTGGCATAAATCCAGGAATCATTCATCGCATCAAGGCCTCTTCCAACCGACGCCAGTTTACTGATTTTATAAAGCGTGTTTTCCTCCTTATAACCACCCCAGAATACCGCCGGAACTCTTTCCCAATACATCTGCTGTATATCAGCATCCAACGTCTCAATATAGTCCCACAACATCCTATTCTGTTCAAAACACAATAATAAAGATGTCAGTTCTTCTTTGGTGAAACCATCTTTTTTACAAACTTCATATAAAGACGAGAAGAAACCTTCTCCCTGAGCACTCTCCATAGATGCTATATAGCCTTTCACAAACTTTGCATCTTTCTCTGCTCCGAGTAATCTGCATACTTTAGCCGTCAGACCATCAATAGAAAACGTTGCAAGCGTTGAGCCCAACGTCTGGGGCTCCTTAACCGCATCTTTCAGTGCAACTACTTCATCTATGCCCAGTTTGTCTATCAATTCCGCACAGGCTTTTTTACGCAGCCTCTCAGTTTGACGTGCATTAACATATATATCAACTTCATCTCCATCAGGTTTTTCCGGTATGTGAGGATAATACTCATCAAAAAGCCAGATGTATTTCTCTGTTAAATCTACTGGGATTGTTGCCTCATAAGCAGCTCGCACACTATCAGCCTCTTCCACTGTTAGCACATAGCGATCCTTTATCCCCGTCAGATTCTGATACCACAGTGTTTCCCGTAAAGCCTTTCTGGTTTCATTGTTAGAACCTTTGATAAGCTTTACTGCTTCTGGCAACCACATTATCAGTTTGTGCCGTAATGGATTGTGCACAGGCTCCATTCTCTCAATAAGAGATTTCAAGTGCTGATCATCTCCATCAAAAGCATTCATCAATCGTGTAACAGCCCATTTTTCAGCCTCATATATAGCAGCCGGAGAATACCCCTGTTCTTCTCCAAACTCATAATCTCTCCACTTCAGCTTGTAGGTTCCAGAAGTCACGGCCCCAGTTTTTGGCAGCATTGCTAACATCATCTTCCACATTTCTGGGTATCCGTCATTCAGACACTTATCCAGGATTGCGAGCCTGTCTTCCAACTCTACAGAAGTATGCGGTTTCCATGGAAGATAGATATCCACCAGGCTGTTGAATGGTCTATTTGCCAGACGTCCGCCTGGGTCCATTTCTGTCAGTTTTAAAAGAATTCTTGTCACCCGTTCAAGGTAACTTGGATGCCAGGCAAGTGCTTCCAACGCCCAGAGTAATGATGTATGATGACTCTGAGGATATGCAAATCCGTCCTCCTCTTCAAATAATGCAGTAATAACAGGTGTTTGCTCCTTTATGGCAAGTTCTATCTCTTGTAAAAAAACACAAGGAGACGCCTCTGCTATCAGTGGTAATTGATCTGAAACCTCCACCCATTTCTCGGGAGTTGCGGCATGAAGCAAGCGCATCAAAAGCATATCTACCCATTCCTGTGCACTCCCTATTGGCAACCCCAATCTATCCCCATACAGGGCAATGATAATTAATGTCTGCAACAACCCTTCTTTCAACTGGTCTGAACACTTCTCTTTCGTATCAACAAAAATAGTTTCAAATGCTTTCTTAATACCGTTAAAGAAGCTTTCATCCAGTTTTGTACTCATCTCAGTCCACAGCATCAACGGTGAAGTCAACCTCCAAACAGGTCCGGTTTTAGTCAGGGGCGAAACGGGCTGTTTTAACCATTGGTCAAGACTTGCCTGATACAGTTTATGCTCCATACCATTAAAGGAGCAGAGTAGCATTGTATCACTCTCAAAGTTTTCATTCCAACGGCCCAGAAGGAGTGCTGGCTGTAGTTCTTTTAATTCTTCCTTCCCAATCCATTTCGCCCCTGCTGAGGGGAAACCCAATTCCTTTCTTATCAGTGTAAGGTTGCAATTATTAGTAAAGACAATCTTGTTTGCTTCTGGTTCAGCGATACCGTACGACACCAACTCCTCTACCAACGCATGACGTTCCGACACAGGCAATGTCACAACATCTTGGTTGAACTCATCGTCTGGACCTAACGCCACTAACACAATATTTCTTGCAGCCGCAGAATAGACGGTACTATTGTCTTCAAGATGCGTAACAATGTTTATGGAATTTCTGCATTGGGCCATTTTCCTAAGTAAAGCCACAGAATCCACCACAACTGTTTTTCCCAAGAATTTTGCTCTTGCCGGTTCCGGTAATGACATTCCCGCAGCAATAATAAACCCCATAGCTTCTTCTCTTGATGATGCTTTATAGGCTCGAAGGCATGGAGGGCCAGCTATTGTTCTCAGGAGATCATCCACAATTCTTTCCCTGCCCACCAAATAAAACCTTGGGGTTAATACGTAAGCATTCGGTAAACCCCGTCTTTGCCGCCTGACCGATCCGCGGTAACTTTGTCCGCAAAACAGACAAAGCATATGTGGACCCTCAATGACTTCAGACCGATATACCAGGAGTTCCTGGATCG
>Ga0256405_10004473_pt1 | contig 26022 bp, 34 predicted proteins | sample RumenRJG_02DNA_FD_189096 | JGI IMG/M metagenome (GOLD analysis project Ga0256405, IMG submission 189096) | Bovine rumen microbial communities from Lethbridge, Alberta, Canada - RJG_02 | ecosystem: Host-associated > Mammals > Digestive system > Stomach > Rumen | place: Canada: Alberta... | reverse complement strand
CGATTTTTAAGGGGCATCCGAAGGTGAAAAGTCTACAGTTAATGAACTCCGAAATTTCGAAAATCCTCAAGAATAACAAGACGATACGTCTCGACGTGCGTGCGGACATCGGCAATCAAAATTATGTCGATATCGAAATCCAGGTGCGTAATACGGGCGAAATTATCGATCGCGGCGTGCAATACATGTGTAATATGATGACGGAGAGTTTCAAAAAACATACTGACAAAGAGGCGAATTCTTATGCGTATCCGAAAGTGATTGGCGTGTGGATTTTGAAGGAAAACATCACGCACAGAACGAATGCCGTCAACGAAATGAATTTTATGTTCACAAAAAATCAGCAGGACGACTACGAGATTGCAACCGACAAAATGCGGATGTTTACAATCGAGTTGGGCAAATTTAAACCTAAGACGAGCAACAAAAAAGACATGCTCGACGCGTGGCTGAAATTTCTCACCAATCAGACCGACGAAGAGGACCTGAAGGAAGAAAAAATCAACAAAGCATTTAAGACATTACTGAAAGTCAGTGCTGACGACGAAGTGCGAGAAATCTACCGTCTCCGCGAATTGACCGAACGCAACCGCGTAAGCGAACAAACCGTAGCCAGAGAGCAAGGTCGTGCTGAAGGGCTCGCAAAAGGCTTGGTCGAAGGTCGAGCTGAAGGCTTAGTTGAAGGGCGTGCGGAAGGCTTAGCTGAAGGCGAAAAGAAAGCCAAAATTGAAAGTGCGAGAAATTTATTAAAAGCTGGCGTTGATATGAATATTATTGCAACAGCTGTTGGTTTATCCATAGAAGAAGTCGAGAAGTTAAGATGAAATTTCTCACCAATCAGACCGACGAAGAGGATCTGAAGGAAGAAAAAATCAACAAAGCATTTAAGATATTACTGAAAAAAAGCACCGGTGCTTTTTTCAGCTCTATAAAATGCATTTCGATATATCACTTTTAGGAGACATTTGATTTTCACTTGGCCCATAATTATAACATACACTTTCCACCTTAACCTCCTTCGTAACGTTCGTATTTATACTAGAGTTATTGCGAAAGTCGAAGGTGATAGTTCAAGACGTCTGGCTATCAGAGTTTGTGGTCTCATACAAATCACTTTCGCAATAGCTCTACTATATAACGTTCCTACAAAACATCCAAATTGTCGCCGCGGCGACACTTTGTGTTATGACAAAGGGATAACACCTTTTTCATCCCGCATGATCTCCAGTATTTCATTCATATATTCATCATTAATTCCGGACATGTCATATGGCTGATATTTTAGGACTTCATTTTCCCAATAAATTTCTAGTACCTTTCTTTTGGTAGACGTATTTTGATTGTTCTTTTTATGATTAATAACATCTAACATTTCTTCTTCGGTTTTACACTTTATTACTTTTCGCAAAACACTTCTTTGTGTTATTCCTTTTTCAATTATGAGTGTCGCCACGGCGACAGGTATATCTGCATAAGGTATATATTCTGAAATTTGTGTCCGAGGAACGCCCAATTTTTTGGACAATTCAGTTTGTGATGTCGCCAATCCTGCTTCCATCATCTGTTTGTATCCTCGACCTAATTCTATCGGATGCAAATCTTCTCGCTGAACGTTTTCAATCAATGCTATTTCTTCGGCTTCTTTTCGGTTGTGTATGATAATGCACGGAAGTTTTTCTAAATTCGCCATCACGGCAGCTCTATAGCGTCGCTCTCCACTTACTATTTCAAAATGTTGAGGTTGTTTGTCGGATTCAATCACTGTAAGCGGTTGGCGAACTCCATGGACTTTTATTGTTTCAGATAATGCTTCTAGTTTACTTGAATCAAAATGACTTCTTCTTTGATTTTCAAATGGTATTAATTTTTCGATATGAATAAATTGGATCGTTTGACGAATTCCATCGGTCAATAGATTGTCCACATTATTTTTGTGGTCAAAATTTCTTCTTCTTAATCCTTCTGATGGTTCTCTTGTTTTGTAATCCATTAAATCGCCTCCTTTATAAATTCTTTAACAAAATCAATCAAATCTTCAAACGCAGAAGATTTTTTCGATGAAAACGATATAACCGGCATACGCTTTTTAGATGCAAGATTTATATCTTCACTTTTTCTTATAACAGTTTGATACATTTCTTTACTATAATCCATTCGCAAAACTCCCAATACTTCTTGGGCTGTTGCTGTTTTTGTTTCAAATTTATTTGCGATTACAGACAAATTTAACTCTTTACCGAGATCAGAAAATATATTTTCCAATTCTTCCATAAGAATACACAATCCATTCAAACTAAAAGGCTGAGTTTCACAAACTATATTAATATGATCAGCTGCAAATAAAGCGTTTAAATTTAATGTGCTGATTGTTGGATTGGTATCAATTAATATAAAATCATATTGATCTTTTATTGGATCCAACAATCTTTTTAAAACCTCTTCTCTTCTTGTTTTTTGACTTAATGGAACTTCTATCTTAGTTAACTCTAAAGTGCTCGGAATTGCGTCCAGACCATCACATAAATGGTATATACAGTTTTGTATTTCCACCCCATTTATAATAGCGTCATACATTGTTTTTACTTTTTGAGTTTCATCAAAACGCAAAACGTTGGACAAATGTCCCTGAGAATCTAAGTCTATTGCAAGAATTTTAAATCCGAACATCGATAACATAAAGGCAGTTTGAAAGCAAATAGTTGTCTTACCTGTTCCGCCTTTAAAATTATAAAAAATCTGAACTTTGTTTTTGGGAGCAATATTGCCTAAAATTGGCTTTATCAACTGTCGGCAAGCTGTTATATCATATTTTTTTCTGAGTGAATCAGCGTTGATAGCGTTCACTCCTAGTTCCGCAATTCTTTTATTCAACTTGCTTCCATTTTCAGAAGTGATTTGTGAAATAATATTCTGACTTAAGTTAATATCTTTAAAATTCATATTTTGTCTCATTTTTGCTTTTTTTATTGTATTTAAATATTTTTGTAATATCAATATTTTTTATTTTTAAAAATAATACAACAAACAAGAAATTTGCGTTTTTTAAATAGTTATTATTCTATGAAACTTCATGAAAATAGAACGTAACACAACATCACATAATCGTCATTGCGTACCCGTAAAAAACGATGTGGTATACCCTGAATGTGACGCAATCAATTTCCTCCCGCATCACTTTAGTCCATCAACTTCTTCGATCGATAAGTCAGAATATTTTGCAACCATATCAACAGGCAATCCATCGATCAGCATCTTTCTCGCACTCTCGATTTTGGCTTTTTTCTCACCTTCGACTAAGCCTTTTTTCAACCCGACTTTTTCACCTTCGATTAAGCCTTTTTTCAACCCGACTTTTTCACCTTCGACCAAGCCAGCCTCTTTTGCAGCTGTTAATTCGCTATTGTGATCGTTTTTTTGCTGTTGTCTCATGTTATAGATTTCTCTAACGCTTTTGTCCGCACTCAAAAACTTCAATTTCACCTCAATTCATCAACTTCTTCGATCGATAAGTCAGAGTATTTTGCAACCATATCAACAGGCAATCCATCGATCAGCATCTTTCTCGCACTCTCGATTTTGGCTTTTTTCTCACCTTCGACCAAGCCAGCCTCTTTTGCAGCTGTTAATTCGCTATTGTGATCGTTTTTTTGCTGTTGTCTCATGTTATAGATTTCTCTAACGCTTTTGTCCGCACTCAAAAACTTCAATTTATTCATGGAGTTATTGATTTCCGGTATCTTCAAATAATCATTTTTCATCATCTCTGGGTTTTTGATAAACGACAACCACGCCGCCATTGAGCTATCAACATCCGCTATCTGTTCGTTGAATTTCGGTAGCTCGAAAAAAATCACACGAATACAGTCGGTCATTACGCCATAATCGTCATATTTATTGCGTTTGAACATCATTTGAGCATCGCTCACAAAATGCGTTCGATCTGTCACGTTTTCACCCAAAAACCAAATTGAGATGATTTTAGGCCCTTTGTATGATTCTCCTTCTTTTATTTCGTTTGGCAGAATTCGTGAAGCGTAAGTCAATGCTCTTTCAAGAATTTCATGAGTATTTATTGCCTGCATCTCAATATCTAATTTTTGGTTATCGATAGTCGTTGCCTTAATATCCAGTCTGCAAGTTTTTAGATCATTCAATTCTTTCGGCAACTCGGAATTGTCTAACGTTAAGTCTTTGATAATAGGATCATTTTGCAATAGGCCATTTAGCATAGCGATCAGATTTTGCTTAGTATCTTCCAATCCAAAAAGATTTTTGAAAATGTAATCTTCGGTAACCTTGAGTAATCCTTCGTTTTTCATTTCAACCATCCTCCTCGATCTTGTATTTCATTATATCATAAAATCTAAGATCGGCAAAATTTTCATTTCACTACATCTTCATATCTTCTCGGAGGATGGATGTATACTTTACATAATTAATAGCCCACAATAAAAACAGAAGTCGAACGGTATAAGGAGTAAAAAAGGATCGAGTAACTCGGTATAATATTTATAGAATTTTTTAAATAGGAGTTACTCGATGATGAAATTATACTATAGCAAAATAAATCCAAATATTGATAACAGTTATTATCGCCCATCTCGAAAGATAAAACTGTGCAACCATTCTAAATCTGCTTTCCTTTGGGTTCTTGGATCATCTATATTGATGAACGTATATGCATCACTAGTAATGCCATCTAAAATCACAATCGGTAATTTTTCCGTTTTTGCTTGCTCTATTCTGTTTTGTAATTTGTTTGGATCAATTTGATTTGTAACATATATTATGCGGTTTTCTAAGTTATTATATAAATCAGCATCTATCACCTTTATTGCAATATTTGCTTTTCTATTTACTACAAATCCTGTAGGAAATACATTTACATTAAATTCCTTAAATAAATTATCATCATTAGATGTCCAGGCAAATTGTCCACTTGTCGATGTTCCACTTCGTACAATTTCACAGACTTTCCAATGCCGAACTTCGCTAAAGGTTTTTATAAATATGGCCATATTTCGACAACCAATATCATTATTACTAAAAAAGTAAAAAACCCAATCTTGACCTAATTGTTCTATTTTTTTATCTTCTTCAGATTTTCCAAAAACACTAACTCTAAAAGCATTAATCTGTTTGGCGGTCTCTACACATCCGGTTAATAAAGATAACGCATACAGACATGATAAACTAAAAAACTTTTTCATAATAATCCTTATGGCTCTAGTCGGTACAATATATACGCTTCATTTCCTCTTGCTCCTCAGAGTTTTTTCTGTGTATCATAAAATAGTCGTGATAACAATACGATGTGTCATGTTTTTATCAATATTTTCAAAATTCAGGAAGGTTCAGTTTTTTATATTTTTTTATGAGAATAGGTGTCCATAAAAACGTCAATATTTGGCGAAATTTATTCTCTGAAATATGTGTACGTTTTATATATTATTTTTCATCGGTATATCTTAGCATTTCTGCTCAGATTATCAACATAATCTAGTCGAGAACCTAATATAAAAGAGTTTATGGAGTTGTGTGGTCTAAAGGACATAAAAGAAGCTCGAAAACAATTAAAAGAAACAAAGATGGCGTTATTTGAAATCTATATTCGCTACAAAAATGAGCGATTGAAGAAGAACGTAGATGCTCGATTGATCGATGCAGTGGAGGAGGATTTCGAGACAAAAAGAGACGGCAATGTGTCCTTCTATTTCACCATGAATATGGCGCGACATCTTAGTCAGGCGTATCTAATGTATGTTTCTCTGGATACTTTTAAAATTGATATGCGGCGGTATCCTCATGCGCGAAATTTATCCAGAGCGTTCTACGTTCACTATAATATGAACAGAAATAAAAAAAATGCGAATAGAATCTCCGTCGGAACTCTCTTGAAATGGCTGCCGGATATGCCAACTTATGAGAATGTTCTGAGTGAAGGTCGGCAGATTCGCCAGAGAATGATCGATCCGTTCGAGCGTAGCCTTAATGCGTTAATTGAGTATGGAATAATAACCGAGTGGAAGTATGTCGGTGACACTGCGTCGACCTCCACTGTCAAATATGAGGATTGGATCAATTTGTTTGTGGAGTTCGAGTTGAAAGATTATCCGCAGATTGAACTTTCCAAAGCAAGCTGAGTACAGCTGTTCCATCAATAACTATTTGATAAACTTAAAATGTTGTTTACTTAATTTTTGTTTTATGTTTCAATAATCTATGGGGGAGTGGAGGTGTTTTATGTTTAGAGTGATAGGATTGTTAGTATCTATTATTTTGATGAGTGCTGATGCAATGAGGGAGATTAACGCACAGTTTTTTCCTCTACAACAGTCAAGCAATTTATCATTAAGAGGTAAGGACAGGGGATGGACTAGAATTGTTCCTTTATATAGAGGGATAAATTTTTGTTCAGATATTTTTGATGAACAGAAAAGGGCTGATTTTATCAGCAACCATGTGCCCGGTGAAAACGTTCTCGAATCATTACATATAGATCAAACTACTCAATGGATTCTAAAATATAATGCAAAGTATAATATAGATATAAGTGAGGATGCTATACGACAGCACCAGATATTTAATACCAATTTTATGTTTCAATATATTTTAAGGCAAAATAAAATAAAGAATAATATGGTTCTACGCGATAGTTATTATAAAGACTATCATAAAGGCTATAGCAATCATTATAGCAGTAATAGTGGTTATTTTAACCTAAATCAATATGGTACTCAATTTGTTGCTAATCCATTTTTATCTTTTTCAAAGAATCCAAAGCACGCAGTTAAATATGCTTATGGGGTAAATAAATCGTATGCTGGCCATTCACCATTAACTGCTCAGTATGCTTCTGATGGTAGTTTGCAAATCGGTCCTGTCGGTGTAGTTCAGGTTGTTTTTGTAAGGGAAGAGGATTTACTTAAACTCGGCGTGTGTGATGTTAATAAAGAAATAGGCAGACCGTGGCGTCGAATAGGTAATGAAAATGAGGTATCTCTAGATGGATGTGCTTTTTCAGAAAATTTCGTCTTGCAGATAAGTGCAAAATTGCCTAGTTTAACGAGTAAAAGCCAAGATTGCAGTCAGTTGGGTATTTCTGATACGGTTAAAAAGAATTGGCGTCAAAGTGGAAAATATCCGTATTATATAAATCGTTATGTGGCTCCACGTTTAGAAGAGTTTATAAATAGCCAGGTAAAGAATTTTGCGAAAGAAAATAAGATGAAGATAGTTCAATTGAAAGATTTCCGTCGACATTAAGTGTGTGTTCGAACGAGTGTTGTTTTGAATAATCCGGTACAGTAGTACCTGCTCTATTTTGTTCCGCCTGGTGTTTCTTCCTTGCTAGCGCAGCGAAACTATAGCTGATACAGCTGTCCATAAAAACGTCCGATTTTTTGTACCAACGTGACGTTGGATCCAGTTATTGCCCTCTCGGCGGGGGATTTTTTTCCGTTTTTGCGTCTCATACTTTATCATTCGAAGAATCTCCTAGCGGAGCGAAATAATGGATTAAACGTCACGTTTACTGGTAAACATAATCAAAGTATAGCAAACTTATATTGTGATGAGTTTTGTTGACTTCTGTGTCTGATTAGATTTTTTTTGCGTAATTTGGTGGTTTGACTTTAAATTTATGCAGCATTACTATGTGGTATGAATTAAGGATTTTTTATGTACAGATTTCTGACCAACAAACTGCAAGAATTGTTTCAAAAATTTCCCGGGGTGTTTTTAACCGGTCCGAGGCAGTCGGGAAAGACGACGCTAGCTAAAATGGCGTTTCCGAATCTTCCATATGTAAATTTTGAAGATATTTCTGTGCAAGAAGCGGTGAGGGGAGATCCCCACGGTTTTCTGAAGAGTTACGATTCGGGTGTTATCATTGATGAAGCGCAGAACGTTCCGGAGATTTTTTCATACATTCAGTTGTATATGGATCAGCGCCAATCCTCAGGGCAGTATTTTCTTACTGGATCGCAGAATTTTTTATTGAACGAGAAGATTTCTCAGTCTCTTGCCGGACGTGTTGGAATTTTGAATTTGTTACCTCTGACTTTTGGCGAGGTTACGCAGAAACATAATATTTCAATTGATGATTTCATTTTTAACGGGGGATATCCTCGATTGCATGAAAAAAGCATATCTGCGGAGGATTTCTTTTCTGGGTATTTGCAGACTTACGTGGAACGAGATGTGCGACAGCTTAAGAATGTATCTTCGTTGAGTACATTTCAGAAATTCTTATTTTTGTGTGCAGGGAGAGTGGGGCAAATACTGAATTTATCGTCTCTGAGTAATGATTGCGGCATGAGTGTTTCTGCACTAAAGGAGTGGATATCGATTTTAGAAAGTAGCTATGTTCTTTATACCATGCATCCGTGGAATTTGAACATCAATAAACAGATGGTAAAGTCTCCGAAAATATATTTTTATGATACGGGGGTGCTGTGCTATTTGCTGAATATCAAAGACATCATTGGGCTAAAGCAGCATTTTGCTTATGGAAGCATATTTGAAAATTTTGTGATAAATGAAATCATGAAGTCGCAATTGAACAATGGGAAGCGTGCGCAAGTTTATTTTTTGAGAGATTCTAGGGGGCACGAAATCGATTGCGTGGTTCCGGTTGATTCTTCTTCGCAGAAATATTACGAGATAAAATCTGGGTCGACTTTTAGTCCAGATTTTGTGAAAAATATCGAGTACTACGGAAAGGAAGGCATAGTGATTTATCGAGGAGCGAGTTTATCTTTTAAAAACGTGCGGATTATTAATTTGGAAGAGTTTCTGTCATCTATAGGAGCAATATGAAAATAGGATATGCGAGGGTGTCGACGAAGGATCAGAAATTGGATCTGCAGCTCGATGCGTTGAAGAGGGCAGGGTGTGAGAAGATTTTTTCGGATGTAATCAGCGGTGCATCGACGGAACGTCCGAATCTTGATGCTATGTTGGCTCAATGTCGTGCCGGGGATACCGTTGTTATTTATAAACTGGATAGACTAGGGCGGTCGTTGATTCATCTGGTGAATCTGGTTAATCGTCTTATGTCAGACGGGATTCATTTGCAGAGTTTAACCGACAATATCGACACTTCGACTTCACAGGGTAAATTGATGTTCAATGTTTTCGCGTCCTTGGCGGAGTTTGAACGGGATTTAATTCGGGAACGTACTCAGGCGGGACTTAAAGCTGCTCGAGCGCGGGGGAGAGTAGGCGGTCGGCCGAAAGGATTATCGAAAGAAGCCGAAGCGACTTCATACGCAGCGGTTGCTCTTTATCGTGAAGGAAATTTGAGTGTGCAACAAATCGCCGATCGTCTCGGAATTTCGAAGATGACGTTATACAAATATCTGCGGTATAGAGGAGTTGAAATTAGAGGACAGGGGAAGATTCTTGATAAAGTCCAAAATTAAGTATCGCGGGCACACCTTTTTCAAGGACAAAGACGGATACTACCGCAATGGTCAAACGACTCTTCACAGATATAAGTACGAACAAAAGTATGGAATGATACTGCCGGGTTTTCATCTACACCACAAGGATGGGAGTAAATTCAATAATAAGCTGAGTAATTTGGTGATTCTGATAATGAAATCGTTTTTACAAGATCGGAGACAGGATCCCCAAAAATCAATGAGGAACTTTTAAAGAACTTTAAGGAAAACAGTTCATCAGATGATCCTTTTTGATTGGATTTGACAACTTTTTGAAATTAAGTTAGACTTACTACATCTGGGAGGGATATATGCGTTTGTTTTTTATAGTTGCATTTTCAAGTGTTGTTTTCGAATGTTTTTGTATGCAGAGCGAATACTGTGCCGATCTAATGCAGCGAGATGCTCAAATTTCAATTGGTTCTAAAATTGAAAATGTTAACAAATGGCGGCAGCTTGTGCAGGAAAGAGAGGATTTTTCCGGTATTCTACTGTAAAGAGGGCTATCGAATCGAAAGTCTTTTGCTTGAGTAAAAAGACAATAGATGCGTGTCGTGATGTTCTCTTCAATTTGTTAGCTTTTTATAGCAACTTGTTAAACTTAGCTGCGCGTGATAATGATTCTGAGGGAATTGAATTTTTAAAGAGGAAAAGGATTCTTCTTCAACAAGATGGATATGTTCTAGTAAGAGTACTAGAGGAAGAGCTATTGCCTGCTTTAAAAACGCAGTCAAGAAATGATCGTGGTTTCGATAAGTCTATCGACTGGTTAACGTCTCAAATAAGTTTAATGAAGTTAAATGGTTTTGGGAAATAGTAAGAGTGTATCATCATTAGATAATTATCGAATTTTTGTTCCGAATCGCAAACGCTTTGTCGATGAGCTTTCTTTTTACCATACTGTTTTTCACGAAGTGGCGCACGCAACGGGAGCACCGCACAGGTTAAATCGTAAGTTTGGCCCTTTCTCTTCAAAAAGTTATGCGTTTGAAGAATTGGTTGCAGAAATTACGAGTTTTTTGGTCGGACGTACATTAGGTTGTGGAAGTGAGCCAAGAAAAGAAAGCGTCAATTACGTTGCTAGTTGGATTGAACAGATCAAAAATGATAGCAAAGTTCTGTTTAAGGCCTGTAAACTGGCTGAAGAGGCTTGTAAATGGATTTTGAATCCATCAGAGAGGTACAGCTGTACCAGCAGGGTTTCGCTGCGCTAGCGAGGAAGAAATACCAAGCGGAGCGAAATAATGTATCAAAACTCAGTTTTGAAAATCTCTGCTTTTTTCGTGGAATCATTTGACTTCTTATAATCTATAGGTTATAATTATATGTATATTGAAATGGAGAACATGTTTAAGATAAAGATCTATGTTAATAGACGAGGGAAATCTCCCATTAAAGAATGGATGAGTAAATTAAACAAGGAGGCGGAAACAAATAAGGATAGTCGCGTAAATTTAAAGAAGTTGTATTACTATTTGGATATGTTATCCAAAGATGGGACGTCTATTGGTGAACCTTATGTTAAGCATTTGGAAGAGGATATTTGGGAGTTAAGACCAATAAAGAACAGAGTTTTATTCTTTTGCTGGGAACATGATACTTTTGTGTTATTGCATTATTTTCAGAAAAAGACACAAAAAACACCAAGGGCGGAAATAGAACAAGCGAAAAGAAATAGGGATGATTTTTTAGAGGATTCAGGAGAAGAAGAATGAAAACGAGAGCAATAGATTGGCAGGAGTTCAAACAAGAATTATTGACCGAGGAAGAACGTCGCGAAATTGAGGACAAAGCCTCCTTAATGTGCGCGTTAATAGCTGCCAGAAAAAATAGTGGTATGACGCAACAAAAACTAAGCATGGCTGTTGGCGTAAAACAACCTTTTATAGCTAATATAGAAAATGGGAAGAAAGATCCATCATTGGGGCTGTTCATGAAAATTTTGAGAAGTCTGGGAAAGACGGTGAAAATTGTAGATATGCCGCGCGGTAAAACGGCCTAAGGTTTTCTCTTAGCAAGTCGAGCATCAGTGTATTTTATAGGAGATTCATATGATTTTAGTTACTACCGATTATATATCGGGCTATGAGATCAAAACATTGGGATTAGTAAGAGGTCGTAAAGACTAAGAACATGTCTGTTGATTTTTTTTTCAGTCTTTCAAAAATATTATCGGAGGTGAGCTTGGGTGGTACACTGAAATGATGGAAGAAGCATGGACAGACGCTACAAATCGTATGGTAAAACAAGCGGAAGAGATGGGGGCGGATGCTATTATCGCAGTGCGTTACGCTATATCAAACATATTGGACGGTGCCAGTGAAATTGTCGTTTACGGAACGGCTGTAAAGTTGAATCCCATTGATACTTCGCGTAATTAAGACGAAAAAGCAGAGAAAATCTCTGCTTTTTGTATAGAAAAGTATTGACAATATAAAGATTTGTGATATTATTGTAAGTATAATGTAATGATAGAGGTACTATGGCGAACCTTAATATACGAATAGATGAAAATTTGAAACGTGATGTTGATAAGATTTTATGTCGTTTAGGTCTAAATACTTCAGATGCCGTGCGTATCTTTTTTACTCGTATTCGTGAAGAAAGAGGCATCCCTTTTGAATTAAAATTGTCTTCTCAATCATATGAAAAGTGGGCTGATCAGGCGATTTTAGACGCAGAATCGGACATTAAAGCAGGGAAGATTTCCGGACCGTTCAAAACAGTTGGTGAATTAATGTCATCGTTAGATGAGGATTAATTTATGCGAGAATTCAAATATTCATCGCGGTTTAAGCGTGATTATAAGTTGTGTAAAAAACGTGGTAGAGACATGCAAAAAATGCAAGACATTCTGCTAATTTTGGCGTCGGGGGAAACAATTCCCGAAAAATACAAAGATCATCCTTTAAAGAGCAATTGGAAGGGTTACCGCGATATTCATATAGAGCCTGACTGGATTTTGATTTATAAATTGGAGGGGAACAATATCATACTTCTTGCTGCGACAGGAACTCATTCCGATATCTTAGAAAAGTAACGGCAACAGCATAGTGTTGCTGTGCAAGTCATTCGAAAAACACTTGATATTCGCTCCATGGAGCTAAAACGCTTATTTTGACTTGCACAATATTTCCAATTAGTTATTGCTATACGTGTTGGTTAGGCCCTCCTTTATCGTTTCAGGGGTAATTGTATTATTACTTTGCTTAATTTCTTCGAATAACCAATTGTCATCGTTCTGATCTTCCTCGTAGGTTTTAACTAGGATCTGTGTTGCAATATCTAACTGTTTTGTTTGCGCAGCAATAAATGCAATATTATCTGCAAATGCGTGCAAAGTAGTATTAGAAAATATATCCTCTATCTTAAAATTATTTATGCGTTGAGCAATATATGCTCTGTCTTCTGTGGAAACATTTCTGCTTCCATCTAAATAATGTCGTTTGCTCAAAAAGTGTATAAATTCCGCCGGATCTTTATTCATACTTTGGGCTCCACAAAAAATACACAAAAGGCAATAAGCAATCAATATTCGCAGTTTCGACATAACCTATACTCCTATCCATTAAAACTAAAAACTAAACACTCTTCATAATTAGTTGAAGCGTGTGAAAACAATATAATCGGAGGTTCTTCCAAACCTCTGATTATGTCATTAAAATTATGAGGTTCCATAATTTTGAAAAATTCCGTTTTATTTTCTTCGTTATCTTCAGTTCCTCTTAAATAATCGTGATATAAATCTCTAACTTTACATCTGCCAGCGTTAGCATCCAAAAAAGCATTCCACTCATCAAGAGCTTTTTCATAAGCATCTAAATAATCTTTCCCCACAAAATAACCTGTTCCGTTTACATCAATAAAATACGGGGACTCACTTTTAAAAAAACTTTTACAAGCCGGACACATTTCCTGTGAAAAATTGTGAACTTGTATGACCCAACCCGCAACATTTTTGTACATGCTTCTGAAATTAGGCATCGATAAGAGAGATAGCGCAAATGCCCGTTCAGAATGAGCAAAAGCCTGATCGGAACTAGAAACAAAATTATAAGATGCAATATTTCGAACTAACCACCTTATATCTTCTGGAATTTTTGGGTTAATCGATGTGCCTGAACAAAATATATATGGAACGTTATGAATAAAATATTCTCCGGATTCCAGTAAAATGAACACTCTCAACAAGCAATATTCCGAGTCGAAAACTCTGAAATCAATTGATCTACTCCGCAGATCACGCTTGGAAGTATATCATAAACTCTTTGTATGTAATCTTCTCCAAATAACTCTACCCCTTGGGGAATGGTCTTTTGAGCTTCTGTTCTTGCTTTTCTCCATAATTGTTGGGGAACTCCGATGTGAAAGTATGATAATCCCTCAAGTGACTCTCTGATTATTTTTTCTTTTGGGGCTTTACACCATAGTCGAGCCGAATTATACACTTCAGCAGGCATCTCCATCCCTATGCTCGACAGAGTCTGGACTAAAAACAGAGATATAACCAAACGCAGTATCATAACCTCTTTCCTCTCACCTTACACTACATTGTATATATGTATTATGAATCAAATCAAGTAGTTTATGATATTTTTTTTACTACGAAAGGGAATATGCCGCGAGGCAAAACGGCCTAAGATTTTCTCTTAGCAAGTAGAGTCAATCCAAGAGTCTCTAGTTCTTGTTTTTCGTCTGCAGAGAACTTTTCTGGCAGAAGTTCTGAGTACTTAGCTAAAAGGCCGAGAAGCAAAGCTGCTTTTGATTGATGTTCACCTTGGAGATCGTCTCCGAGGTTGATTTTGCAAAGAGAGGGCAGAAGAGTAAGTTCGAGTAATCCTCCTGTTTGTATTAGTGTCCTAGTTCGTGCCTTTCTTGCTCGATTTTCTTGTTTTTCGATTTTATGCTTTAATGCGGCTTTTTCGGCGTACAGTCGATTCAGTTTGATTTTGATATCGGAAAGTTTAGAGCTATTTTTCATTTATTGAGAGTTTATCTATTAAATCGGTAATTTCTTTTATCAGGGTATTTTTATCGATATTAAATGCTTTTTTCTTGAGCAAAAGTTTCGCAATATCTTTTGAAACATCATCGATATATTCATCTTCTAATTGCTTTTGTATTTTCTGTAATTCTGCAATTTTTTCGTTTATCTGTTCGATTTTTTTTGCGTTTTTCATTTTAGTCCTCCAAGTAGGTTATACATTTTTCTGCTAAAAATTTGCAGATATTGTCTGCTTTTTGCGTATCATAAAAATCGGTCATCAGGGTATTAAATTCCAAAATATCGCGAGAACTAATGTTAAAAATGCCAATACCTTCATTTATGAGGATGCCGTTTGCGATGATCCGTGCGGTACGCTTATTCCCATCCCAATAAAATTGATTCAGGCTTCCCCAAAGAAATAATCGTATAGCTTGTTCGATAGGAGGGAACTTATCAAGTATAACGTGAATTTCGTTCGAAAAAATGCCATCTAATTCGTCATGTTTCGGAGCTTTATATTTTTGTGTTCCAGCTATACTTACAGACCCATTACGAAATTTTCCTGAATAAATTGCTTCGTTTTTGGCTATTATCTTGTTTGTTTGATTGAAAATTTTCATAGAAGGGACGAAGTTATTTTTTTTGATTAAATCGAGCAAAGTCATCCAAGCATTTTTTATATTTAAGACCTGTTCAACATCGCTGATTTTATGCCCTCCGATAGTAATGCCATCGAGCAATGTTTTTACTTCTGGAAATGTAAGAGGATTATTTTCAAGCTGCGAAGTATCAAAAACGTATTCCGGCAGCATTTTATATGCCATCATTATGGCCTTTTTTCCGTCACAGAATTTTACAGCATTTTTGATTTGGTAGTCATACGTGAACAACATAAAAACCTCACCTTTATAAAGAGGATTATATCATAATAAACGGAAATTATCAAAATATCTTATCAACGAAAAAAGCAAAATCCGAAATCACGAGCGAATAAAAATGAAAGTGCGCACTTATGCACTATTGCTTTTAAAAAGCAAAAAGTGCTAATATATGCTTACGGCGTATAATTAATTTTGGTAGGTTGTATGGCGATTTATCATTTGCATTCTGGATTTGTTCGCAGAAGTACAGAAAGAAGTGCCGTGCAATCTGCTGCATACATTTCCGGAGAGAAATTATACGAAGATCGTCGGGAAATGACAGTTAATTATCATAAAAAACTAAATGAAGTAGCGCTGGTAAAAACGTTATATCCGGATAACAGTAAGTATAGAGATATTTCCGTTTGGAATATCATTGAGAATTTTGAAGATAGATATGCTGAGCGGTATTTCAAATCAGAAAAGACTCAAGAAAATTACAAATCATCGGCTCAAACGGCTTCCACAATTGTTGTTGCTTTACCGAATGAATTATCGATAAAAACGAATGAGGAGCTGTTGGATAAATTCATAAATACGAGATTTATCGACCGAGAGTTAATTACGACGTATGCTATACATCAGAAAGAAGGAAATCTGCATGCTCATCTTTTGATAAGTCGTAGAGCAATAGGTGAAGATGGTGAATTCTTATCTAGAAAAGATCGTGAGATTTGTACAAAATTCAGCTTGTGCGAAACACGGAAATTATGGGCGAAGTTGGCTAATGAATTTTTAGAAAGAGAGGGAGTTCGAGAGCGGATTACTGAAAAAAGTTTTGAGGATTTAGGCATAAATTTAGAGGCTACGAAACATCACGGATGGTATGCTGGACACATTGGAGCAGATAGTCGATTAGCTCAAGAAAATATTGAAATCGCGAAACGAAACGAGGAAAAAATTTTATCTGATCCAAATGTTGTTTTGGATTATCTAAACGAGAAAAAGGCGGTTTTCACCCAAAAAGACATTTTAAAATTTGTGAGTGAAAAGGTGGTGGATGACCGCAAAATTTCGATGATTTTTGAGAAGGTTTTAAACGAAGCGAAAATTATCAGATTCAGGAAAAAGTATAGCGATAAGTTATGTGAATGCTGAATCAAAAGGTTCCGTGGTGGTTTTGTGCTCTACTAATAAAGAATGTCGTGAGATTAATGATATTGTTAGAGAAATGAAGAAAATCAAAGGAGAATTGGGCGAAGACATAGTAAAAATTGGTGAGAGGAACTTTGCGAAAGACGATAAAATTGTCTTTTTAGAGAACAACAAACAATTTGACGTAAAAAACGGTCTAACAGGTGTTGTTCAATCGTTTGATAATGGAGTTTTATATATTCAAACGGAAGAAGGAACCAAACATGTTAAGGCTGGTGAATATGATAAAATTGATCATGCTTATGCTATTACTTTGTACAAATCTCAGGGGAAAACGTACGATCGGACAATTGTTTTGGCGAGCAAATTTATGGATGCAAAAGCGATGTATGTTGCAATGACCAGGCATCGGGAAGGAGTTGATTTATATTACCGAAAGTCAGATTTTGCAACATTCAAGGCATTAGTAAATGGCGTTTCTAAATATGCGTATAAGGATTCTTTGGAAGATTATAGAAATGTTGAAAATCAGAACAGAGCCCGTGTGATTGAATATAAAGAATTACAAATCGAAAAAGCGCAATTGCTTCACGAAATAAATAAAGGTGTTGCGACTTGGAACGAATACGGTGAATTAAAACGGAAAAGTTTATCACTGGGGAAGGAGATGTTACGGAATTTCGATTCTTACAAGCTGTATTTACAGCAGCAGGGAATAACTAAGGAGACTTTGGAAATACAATGTGGAGAACGTCAACGCCCGCTGAGTAAAGTTGAGATTTCAGCAAGAGATACTGTGGAATTATACGCTAAAACGGCTCAGACAGCGAGATCGATGTTCATAGAAATGAAGAAAGAAAATTTCAATGTAATGAATAATCCAAGATATGAAGAATATTGCGAAATTCGTAATTTGAGGAACGACTTAGCGAAGGAGATTTTATCGAATTATCCGTTACATAGGGAGTTCGTGAATCAGATGTCCAGGGAGTATTTCATCTCTAAAAGAGGTATGGAACAGCAGGTGGATTATGAGGCGAAAAAAACAGAATCACTTCTGAAAAAATTAGAAAACAGCTGTATCGACATATCGCCTCATGAAGGAAACAGCTATAGAAAGTATTTGAAGAACTCCGTCGATTTTATAAAGACGGAATTAGAGAGTAATTCTTACAGATTATTGATGGAGATCAACAAGAATGATTCGGGACAGGTGTCATACGTAACTCGTGATATGTTGAAGAATTATTTGATGGATAATGAACTTAACATATCCGCGAAAAATTATATGTGTGAGTACGCCAGCAAGTTAATTCAGGCTAAAATTAATAGTGAAATGGTAAAAGAAGTTACAGCTGAAGAAATCGTTTCGAGTATAAAAGAGGCAGTATGTTTTGAGGCATTAAGAGAGGTGTCGAGGTCGGATACTTCTATAGAAAAATTGCAAGGACAAGCACGAGTTTTGTCGGAACATTTAACGGATAAAAACATAAGAGCCTTGAATGATAAGGAGCTTTTGAGGCAAATTACCGAGCTTTCATCCTCACAAAAAAATGTACAACCTCTTTTGCAAAAAGAGGATATTCAAAAAGAATTAGTGAAGGAATCCAGACATACCGAAATTTCAATGTAAAATAGTTTTGTTATGGTTAAGATAAGAAGATTTATAGCACATTTCATGCTGGAAAAAATTTGAAACAAGCAATCAAAGGCAAGTAGTAATACGTACCTTGTTTTCTTATTTTAGGTTATTCATGTTGATTTCTCCTTCTGTTATTTTGAAAGGGAGTTTGGATCCGCTTTTTTTTCTTCAGAGGTATCTGAAGAAACGGAGTCTAGAGCTTTTGGGGTAGCTGAACTTGATACAACTTTTTTACTAGGTGGGGTGTTTGTTAATTGTTTTTGTCTTGGTGTGGCTAGATTCGAACGTGCGGATTTTTTCGAGCTATTACTTTCCCCCTTCCCACTAAATGGCGATTCCTTCTTGACCTTCGTCGGAGTATTTAGGTCACTAGAATTCGGGAAGGGATCTAACTCACCGGTATCGTATCGAGGCGTTTTCAACGGGGATTTGGGAGATATCGGAACCAATCTGTCATTACTCTGATTCTCTGGGATAGAAAAATAATCTCTGATTTTCTTCATAGTGTCAGGCATGTTTCTTAGAAGTGCGTTATTGTAACGTAAAGCTAATCTCACTTTAAGTGGTATCCAATTCCACTCTATCTCGGAATCTAGTGTTCCACTAATGATATAATTAGGAGCCAGTTTCGATAGATATGCATCAACTGCATTCTCATCGCTAAACAGAGATGGCAATGAGTCTTGCATAATCTTGCAGATAATTTCTTTGAGTTCGCAAAAGCCACTATTCACCTCTGTATATGGATATCTAATAGGCAACCCATGTTCGACTCTAATAGATAATTCTGAATATTTCTCATTGATGCCACCAAACACAGTACGCCTTTCTTCAAAGTCTGGCCAGGGCAAATCTCTTTTTAGCCCCATCACATGTGTCTTAAACTTTTTTATGCTTTTTTGTGCGCATAACTTTCCCAACTCGTCTTTTTCTAACGCTTCGTGTAAAATTCCCATAGCTTGTTTTTTGTTAGGACTCAACGTTTCAATATCCTCATATGATCGTATTTTTAACGCTGATCCATATCCAATAAATTCATCGTCTATGCTATGAGCTTTTCCTTCCCCTTGTAGGGGAACATACTGGGGGGCAGAATAGCAATAATGCACTATCGTCTCTAAAAAATGTTTTAGATGTATAAGTTCATGTGCTATAACCACAAAATATGGTGTGTATTCAGGATAAACATCCACAACGTCCAATGAACACAATTTTTTAGCTTTACAAAGACAAGAAGACCTAACAAAAAAACCTTTCTGTACAGGGGTATTAATATAGTGACAATCTCCCAATTGACTAACGGCAGCATTTATATTTAGAAAAAGTCCCCCATTTTGTTTTAATTTTGCAAAGAGAGGAACACCGTTCACATCATAGTCCGATGGATCAATATTTGGAGTAAACGCAGTTGATGCTTCACCTGCCGTGTCACATATTGTAACGTTTTTAATTCCCACATCTAAAGTCACGACTTTCGACATCAAATCGTTTAATTCTCTTATAAATCTACTTCCTGATTTTCCATCATCTAATTGTGCAATCTCTCCATTAAAAAAGTTTCTGAACTTTTCGGATGTAGATTCATGAAAAACGAAAAACTTGGGATTAAGAGGAAAAGCCACGTTAAAAAACAATAGCAAAATTCCATTAACGAACCATTTCATCTTTCCCTCGCTTCAAACGGTTACTTAACAACAACATTAATTTTTCGAGCAACTCCTCCCCATAATTTATAGGAAGAACTGCTTTCTCCGTATAAAGCCCGGCACAGATATATAATTGATTTTACGGCTTCCCTCTCTCCTTCGTATTGGCTAATAATTTGCTTCAACATGGCTTTTCCGTCTGTTTGTTGCGGATTATTCTCAATTTTCTTGGAAATATACTCGTACAAACCATAATTACCCAAGAATGCCAATGTATAATGTTCTAAACTTTTCTTAAAATTATTATTAAACTTCTCCAAAGAAGCGTTTCTCAAAGTTTCTTGCAACGTATCATAGCTTAATGTTTTGCTTGTATCTATTGAAAAAGGCAAAACATCATCATTCCGCAATGATTTCGATTCGATATTTACACGCCGTATAGAATTGGCCGCCTCATTTTCAAATTGTGGAAACTCCATTCCAATTCCATTTTCGCACACTGCAATGACTCCAACTCCATAAACGACAAAACTAAACACCAATTTTCTCATCATCCACCTCTATAACTCTACTTCCAAAACCAACAAAGACATGGTACCAAAATTTATTTTAAAAGTCAAGTATTTTATATGTGGGAGCGTTTAATCAGTTTTGATATGAAGTTGTTTCACTCATGTAACTTGAACTTTACCTTCGCGACAGAATCTACTCCAGAGAATGAAACGAAAGCTTCTCCGACCTGTAAAGTCATAATTTCGTTATACGGTACGGTTGGTTTTTTCTCCGTTTTTTGAGAAATATTTACGCCATCTCGCGTGGTGTTCGCTCCGTAGGAAATTGATTCAGTGGTGGAGATTTCTTCTTTTTCCCCCAGAAAATTGCTCATATATTTTGCGGTTTCTGGTTCGGGAGTATTCATGATTATTTTTGTTCCGCAAAGTCCCGTTATTGTTTTGGTGACTTCATTTGTATATAACTTATTTAGTTGCGATATCATTTGAGTTCCCATAACGAAACAGCCTCCATATTTGCGGACTTCCGCAAGAGAAGTTTCAAGGTTAGGTAAGCGTTTCAAGTTGTGTAATTCGTCAATAAAAAACCATGTACGTTTTGAGCTTGGTTCTCCTTGTAATATGGATGTCGAAGCAATTGACAACCACGAAGTAATCAAAGGTATTAATGCTGATCTTTCAGAAGGAAGGCAAGACAGAAATAAAAACTTGGAATTATCGGCTGGATTTAGAACCCAATTTTTTATGCTGAATCTTTCTTCTTGTGATTCTTTGAGAATATCAAATACAGAAATTGAGTTTATAAGTGTTGCCCGAATTGATAACGCCATTTTATCTGCTTCTGTGCTCATTAAACTGTATCCATAGGTATGTTGCAGGTATTTTTCTATTCCTTCCAGCGGTATTTTTAGAAGTATATCCAAGAAATCAGCTGTATTTCTGCCTTCAGCTAATGCTTTTTTCGCTGTTTCAACGAACACAATTCGAGCTGCTTTATCCCAGAAATCATAATCACTACACGTGCTTTGAATGAGACATTCAGCAACATTTTTTATTAGATGTTCGTTGTTTTCTTTTCCAGAACATTCATTGAAAAAACTCCATGGAACACCGTCTGTGTGTAGTGGATTTAGTATGATATCTCGTCCTTTTTGATAGTATCTCTGGATATAAGTTCCAACAGTATCGACCAGAATGACTTTTTCATCTTTATCTGCTATTTGATCAAGCAATTCAATCATAACGTTTGATTTTCCTGCTCCCGTTGTACCTGTAATAAGTGTATGCCGGAATTCTGCATTTTTCGGATAAGGAACTTCGGCCAAAGTAATGTCGCTTTTGAATTTAATAATTTTTTTTAATGCATTAGCATCCACATAATCATTACCGGAAATTAGCTCTTTACTATCGCTTAATGTGTGACCAAAACATTTATTGATCAACAATACTAGAATCATTGTGACAATACAAACTACTATACTAATTTTCAAATCAAGCCATAAAAAATTCTCAAATTGATCTTTTGCTGCTAGAAAGCCGTTGTGTCTCGCGACGACATAGTCTGAAATCCATTTACAATGTCCATTATTGAACCAAAAATACGAATGGCTAAACAATGTTGAGGGTAGAGTTATCATTTTATCTCGGTACACTGCTTTTACGATGCAAAGATAGTTCCAAATATCGCATATCGTCCATTTAAGCATCAGATAAAAGAAAAAACTGAACAGAAAGCTGATGCGTCCTACAATTCCAATAATATTCCAGTTTTGCGCCATCATACGAAAACGATGAGCAATAACTTGTCCTCCTGTCGTTGTATGATCTGAATATTTGCTCATGCCCTTTCTCGCTTACATTCCAAAATGTTTCCTACGAACTTTGAGGTGGTTCTTTTTTCTGCAGTTGAAACAACATTTTTTGTGTTTCGATTTCTTCTCTTAATTGCTCATCTGTAGGAAGGTAAAGCTTATATTTTGAAGCAAAAATTTGCTCATTCCCATTCAATATAGAATATCTGGCGATATCTTCATCAGTTTCTGTACAAAGCACAATTCCAATTGTAGGATTATCGCTCGTAGTACGCTTGAATTGATCATACATTCTGACATACATATCCATTTGTCCCACATCCTGATGAACAATCTTACCAATTTTAAGATCCACTAGAACAAAGCATTTCAAGATAAAATTATAAAAGACTAAATCGATAAAATAATCTTCCTTCTCTGTTTTAATATGCTGTTGACGAGCGACAAAAGCATATCCTTTTCCTAGTTCCATCAGAAATTTTTGAAGATTCGATAATATGGATTTTTCGAGATCTGACTCTGTAAAATCACAATTCGGAGATAGCCCTAAAAACTCGGCAATTACAGGATTTTTTATAAACTCAAATTTATCATTTTGAAAATCAGAGGTAAGTTTCTTCATCTCATCTTGTACTTTTGTGTTCGGAGATTTTAGCAAACGGTAGTAATACTGAGTATTAATGTTACGCTGAAGAGTACGTACAGACCAAGTTTGATCGAATGCTTCTTGCTCATACCAAGCTCTAGCATCATGATCAGTCACCTGTAAAAGAAAACGATAATGTGACCAAGAGAGCATCTTTTTCAATTTTTCAGACGCTGTATGGAAAATCTGTGGAAAGGCTTTATAGAAACGCCAATAATCATACAGATTACTTTTCGTAAACCCTGTGCCGTATTTCTCAGTTAACTCCTTAGCTAATTTTTTTATTATTTTTGTTCCGTATTCCGCTCGATCACTTCCCGCTAATTCTTCTTGAGCAATACGATATCCGATTAATCAATTCCTTTGGACCAAAAAAGCGTCAACCGCTTGATATGCGCGATGTTGAGAAGTTTCTATTGCATTTATAAAGGAAAAGGGATAGAAATTTAATCATCATTACAAAAATATTTATAAATTGTCATCAACCAATCTCAGAAATTATCCGCTCTAATCCAGTCCAGAACCAACTTTTTTATGGGCTTAAAACAGTTTCATTCATAAAGAAGGAAAAAGATGTAATTAGAGTATATACTCTATCTCTATAGCTCCTTTCACTCTTCTAAAACGCTAATTCAAATGGTACAATCTCTTGAAATTCAACAAAGTCTTTTTAAAAAGAATATACAGACCATATTATCATATTTAACCATGCATTTATTTTAATACCGATAGTATATACTCGATATTTTCAGATGAAAGTTCAGGAATTAATGCTGGATCATCCAAATCAAATAAAAATTGCACAACCTTTTTAAAGTTATATCTTTTTGACATTCGTCCATACTTCTCTATCAATATTTCTTTTAAAGCTTTTTCAGACTTAGATAATTCCTTGTCTCCTGTTATTAAACGAACCGTAAACAGTAATAAAGTTTTAGATATTGGACTTAAAATATTAAAAAAATTTGTGTCAAACTGATTATCGTAAAAAAAAGAAGCAGAGCCCCCAAGCATTATCGAGATAATTATTTGATATGAGTCACATAAAGCTTCAGGAAAACTTTTTATATTTTCTATGTTTACATATTTCCATATCACAGAGTCTAAGTAATCATGTAAACTATTCTCTGGCCTCTCATCATAAATTGATTTGAATGTCAGATATCTAAAAAAAGATACAGAATCAGAGTTAGGATTTTCTACGTATCGATTATTCATAAACACAGAAAGTCCATTATTTAGTTTTAACCACAAGAAGCCCCCTGGTAACAAGCACGGAGTATACAAGATTCTATGTGTAGTTATTTGATGCATTTTATCGCCTTTTTTCTTGTGTCTAACAAGTACTAACCTATCTTCTTGTTGTGCAGAGATAGGAAAAGGTATTGCTAATGCGTCTTTTGTCGGATGCCCGGGACCTGAGTATTCCGGATTAGCTAAAATAACTGCTCCAACATAGTTTGTTCCTGCCGCTGCTATTATCTCACTCAATATAAGATCGCTACCGGCTGTATGTGCTCCATGATGCGGAATTACAACAAAATTACAACGACTTATAATGGAATAATTATATTTCTGTAAGCCTATAATATCTGGATCTAATAACGGAACCAAGCTGTGCTCTTTTACATCGTAACCTATAGCTTTAAATGTTTTTTCAGTAGCATCTCCAGTAAATAAGATCCTACCACCATTGCAATATAGATCAAAAACCAAACTTTGATCATTAGTTGAGCTTTTTCCTGGTATTCCGAGAATTGGCTTACAAAATGAAAAACCATCATCAATATCACATTTTCCCATAAAAAACTTTGAATTTATTTCTTCTTCTATGGTATCCATCTGAATGATTTTATTATTAATAATATCTCTACATAAAAAAGAATTTTCTAGTATATCACAACTGTACATCCGCGGTTTAGTACAAACTTTTTGAAAAGCAAGTAAACATTTTTGTTCACACTTTTGATTCTTTAATCCACCACCTAGAAAAAATGTAACCTCTGGTGAAATTGCACCATATTGTTTCACAAACTGAAGTAATCCTTCACATAAAAAAGAATAATGATCATTATCTGGATGAGTAATAATAACAGAATCCAATTTGCTCCCATGGAATAAGTTGATCATTTCCTCCATATGCATTTCTTCAAAATTTTTATAAGGCAAATTACTGGATCCACAATCGACTATTACCAGTGACTTGGTTTTATCATTCTTTATAATTACAAAATTTCCTTGTCGAACATCCCATGCAATGATATGTATTCCACCAGAAAGACATTTAACAAATGGAGCTTTAATATCTACCACTGCAGGAAGTTCATCAATGGGTTGACTGGAAGTACTACTGCTAAAATCGCTAAGCTGATCAAGAAACCCACCCTCCATACAATCAACATTGCTATATGTACCTAGAAACAGAAGGAATGCAAATAAGAGTCTTAATATCATTAATTCCACGTTTTTACCGTTCGACAAATAATATTATAATATCGCATCGCAATAGAATATTTTCTCTGATCCGATTGGTGATAAGATGATAATAAGGTTCGCAGCAGTGACATAGCAGTAACAATTTCTATACTATGCTGCATATATAAAATCCTATTTAAAGTTGTAGGATTTTTAGGAGCATCACAATACGAGGAAATATATTCACATAATTCATCAACGTCAGAGTAATGCGATAACTTATCATTAACTAAAGCTAGTGATTCACTATATTCATTTTTCTTCGCTACGGCTTTAAGGTAAAGAAGATCGCTTAGTTTATCAGTACTAGCTATTTTTTGCGAAAGCAATTCATCTCGATTTTGAAAAGACTCCATAGCAAATAAATCTGATGTTGAAAGATTTAACATACCATATAAGCATTGTACTCCAGCAATAACCCAAAAAATTTTCTTCATAATAACCTCCTTCAAAGATAGCCTTTGGTAATTATATCCGAACTTTTCATTTACTTCAACCTGTTACACTTTGATAATTTTTTTAGTAAACAAAATAATTTCCCCGCAAAATGCTGTCCTTAAGTTAGATAGTAAGATTTTAATTTTTAAAACTTTTGTAGTCGGCACAATAAACTAATAAGCCGAACGGATTAGGTCGAAAAGCTCACGGGGCGAGAGCCAATTGAGAACTTTCATCGGTCTGTTATTTATAACTGTTTGAATTTTATGGATTTCTTTGTCCGAGATCAAGTCAAAATTCGTGCCTTTAGGAAAAAATTGTCGCAAAATTTTGTTGCGATTTTCAATTTGTCCCTTTTCCCAGCTGTGATACGGTGCACAAAAGAAACTTTTGCAATTTAGCAT
>Ga0256405_10004471_pt1 | contig 26028 bp, 26 predicted proteins | sample RumenRJG_02DNA_FD_189096 | JGI IMG/M metagenome (GOLD analysis project Ga0256405, IMG submission 189096) | Bovine rumen microbial communities from Lethbridge, Alberta, Canada - RJG_02 | ecosystem: Host-associated > Mammals > Digestive system > Stomach > Rumen | place: Canada: Alberta... | reverse complement strand
CTTACGGTGTATTTGTTTCTCGACAATTCAATTATACCAAAGGCCATGGTGTCTGTGCCTTTTATATTGCCTGTTTTTATAGAGTTTTCAAGGTTCTGCACACCTTTATGGTGTGGGAAGTTTTAGTGATTTATATATACCAGCTTTATTGCTGTGTATATCTGAATTAGTGATCTGCCACCTGATCCATTGCGGCATCATCTGGATATCCGTCATCAAAAGTATCTTTTCCTTCGGTTAACGGAAGAATATCCTTTACATTAATCTTGAAGCCAACCACACCCCAAGAAAGGCCAATGCCAAAGGAGCTGGTTAGAAGATTCACTTCGCGATCCTCAGTGCTCTCCCCATACTTGTCAACAATTGCCAAAGGGACAGAGCAGCCGCTGGTGTTACCAAAGCGATCAAGGCAGACCGGCACCTTTTCCATCGGCATTCCGATCCGTTTTGCTATATTTTTGAGGATCATCATATTCGCCTGGTGAAGGACCAAATCATCGTAGTCCTCCACGGTTGTGCCGGTCTTTTCCATATATTCGTTGAGAATTGCAGGCACTTCGCCAATCGTAAAGTTAAAGACGGCAATATCATCACCCGGAATTGACTCGGGCCCTTCAGGATGCCGCCATGCGTTATAAGGCGAAGATAGTGCTTTATGACCTGTTCCGTCACTCATCAGGCCTGAGCAGAACCCACCATCCTCGCATTTTTCAACCAAGATTGCCGCGCTCGCATCTCCGAAGAGCAGTCCTGTATTAGAAGACCTCTTGAGTTTTACATGCTTCCTGCCGCGTGCAAGTGTATCACCAACGGTTACAATGCCTTTCGACGCCGAAGAAGTCTTAAGGATGCTAGCGGCAAGAGAAACTCCATAAACAAAGCCAGAACATCCAAGGTTGATGTCAAAGACAAGGCAATCCTTGGAAAGCCCCAGTCTTTTCTGGATCGTTAAGGCTGTTGCGGGAGTTCTGTAATCAGGCGTCTGGGTGATATTGATCAAAACTCCGATTTCTTCCGGCTTATAATAACCGGCATCCATAATCTGCTTCGCAGCAGAATAAGAAAAATCGGCTGCGGTCTGGTCATAGTCACACTTACGCTTGGCCTTAATACCTGTATTTTTCATAAAGTTCTTAATGAACTTAGGATCCTCTTCCGGATCATTCAGCTTGGCAGCGATATCTACTACGTTTGCAGGAACCGAGGCCGCAATTGCCGCAATTTTTACATCGTCGTAATTACTGAAAATCATTCTATGTTCTCCTCTCTTTTAGCAGGCTGCAAATCCGCCGTCTACAGGAAGCATCACGCCAGTAATCTTTCTGGAAGCAGGTGAAAGCAGGAATATGATAGCATTGGCTACATCCAGGGGCTCGTTCATCCCAAGATACTGACGCGGATTTGCCTGAACCTTCATTTCAGTATCCTTCATTGTAGCCTTAAGCTCCATGTATTCCGTGTACATAGCTGTTGCTGTTGCAGCCGGCTGTACCGTGTTGAGGCGGATTCCCTTTTCTCCCAATTCTTTAGCCAGGCATCTCATGGCTCCATCCATTGCTGCTTTCGACGCACCGTATGCGGCTTGCGCGGCAGCACCATGTGTCGCTGCAATTGAAGAAATGCCAACAATGCTCATACCCTCATTAAAACGGCCCTTCTTGCTGAGAATTCTGCAGATCTCAAAATATGAGTAGAAGTTCACCAGCATGATTTTGTGAAGCCGTTCAAACTTATAATTGATAATTGGAAGATTCTTAACAATTCCTGCACACTGCACATATCCATCAAATGCGCCCGTGTCCTTGACTATACCTACAACAAGCGGCTCGAGCTCCTCAATCTTCGAGAGATCTACTGGATGAATGCTGTGCCCTTCTCCCTTCAGCATGGAAAGCGTCTCTTTCAAGCCCTCCTCCTGCAAGTCGAGAATCGCAACCCTCGCGCCAAGTTCACTAAGTCTAATTGCGGTCTGCCTACCGATGCCGGATGCGCCTCCCGTAATCAGGATATGCTTTCCTTCCATCTGGATGTAATCTACTGCCATTATTGAAACCTCCTTGTAAATTGATAATAAACCACCAGTTTGCCAATCACGAACGTATTCTGTCATACTTTCACAGAAAGCCGAGGCTCACTACATGAGCATAGCTGGTGTTATTTTCCCTTCAACATACCAGTCTTTTGTCTTTATAACTGGGAATACCTTCGCCGTATCAATCTCTGCACTCGTTATACCCCACGAGAGTCCGATGCCAAATCCTGCCATGAAAGCCTTCTTTCTCCCGACATCCTGACTCCCGAAGTTTACGCTGAGTGTTAGCGGGATAGAAATACCTCCAGTATTACCATACTGATCCAGAGAAATCGGCACCTTCTCCTTCGGCAGCTTTAATTTCTTTGATAGCTGCTTGATAATAAACTGGTTAGCCTGATGGAAAAGGAATAGGTCGTAATCTTCGGCTGTTGTTTCCGTTTTCTTCATGTAGTCCTGAATCGCTTTAGGTACATCTGAAATAGAAAATGAAAATACAGATGTTCCTTCCATGTAGATGTCATACAGTGACCTTTCAATCCCATCATTACATATGAACCGATCATGTGAAGGATTCATGTCTCGGAATCCTCCGGCAGGCAGAATAATTGTTTTAAACCTCCCGCCATCTGTTCTTAATAAAGTGGTCGTCCTTGCGTCTTTTTGTCTTTCAAGTAGGATCGCGGCACCTGCATCTCCATACATCATGACAATTGATTTATCTAAAGGATGAACAAGTTTAGATGCCGTCTCTCCCATGAGCAACAGACAATAATCTATATCTGACTGTTGCATCATACTCATGGCAGTTTGCAATCCATATACAAACCCGGAACATCCTAATCCGATATCCATCGCAGCACAGTCCATCGAAAGTCCTAAACGATGCTGCAAAACACATGCGGTTGCTGGTCTTCGATAATCCGGTGATTGTGTAACAAGAATCAACGCTCCTATTTTCTGTCTGTCGATTTTTATGTGTTCGAATAAATTTTCAGCGGCAGCATAAGCCAGATCTCCTGCCGTCTGCTCGGGCAAGGCTTTGTACATAGCCTGAATGCCTGTCCCTGCTGTAAATTTTGTCGGGACTTCTTCTCCAAAAACAGGCACAAAGCTCTTCACCGTAACTCGGTTGTCTGGAACTGCACACGCAATTCCTGCTATGCCTATTCCACTACTGTATAGGAAAGCCACCTAGGTTTCTCCTTTCCGCGTATAGATAAATTCTTGAAAATGTCCAGGATATACCGATACGCCATCTGTTATAAGAGCAAGTCTTGGAGCGCCAATCTCTTTCCACTTTTTTCTGCTTCCGCCTGGCATTCGGAGTTCAATCTCACTATTTTCCATGAGACTGTCTCCTGAGAAAAAGTAATTGTCATCAATAATGATGCCAATGCTTCCCAGAGAATGTCCTGGAATTTCAAAAAGGTGAATGCTGTGGCCCTGCCACAAGATATTCTCCTCATCCTCAAATGTTCGATCTGCAGAGCAGGAATAGTTTGGATCAGATACAGGAATTTCATCCATTTCTATCCACGTCTGCAATTCACAGAATTCTTTAAAATGATTAGCAAGGTTCTTTTTCGGATTCTGTATGTTTTCTGCACATACCCTGCTACAAAGTACTGGAGCTCCCGTCGCTTCCTTCCACGCATTTACCCCAGAGATGTGGTCATAATGCTCGTGAGTCAGAATGATATAATCAATGATCAATCCTTCTGATGGCGTCGTTTCCTCAAAAGGATCAATAACAATGGCATGATCTCCCTCTCTGACCACATACATATTAGATGATAGAAGGCCAGAAACGTACCTTTTAATTTCTATCAAGCCTTTAGCTCCTCCAGCGTGTCATTCAGCGTCTTCAAGTTCTCCACGCGGAGAATCTTCACACCTTTGAGAGTCTTCTTTACGAGGCCGGAAAGCGTTTTTCCCGCACCGCACTCAATGAAAGTGTCAATTCCATCTGCTTGCATATTCTCAAGCGTCTGAACCCAGCGCACAGGACTCATGGCCTGTTTCACGAGAAGTTCAGGAACAGCAGCGCCATCGGTAACCGGTTTGCCATCGACATTCATATAGACCGGAATAGTCGTGTTCTGGAAAGAAATCTGTTTAAACTCCTCTTCCAATCTCTTGGACGCAGGTTCCATGAGTGCGCAATGGAAGGGGGCGCTAACAGCCAGTCTCACACAGCGAAGCCCCGCTGCTTCAGCAAGTTCGCACGCCTCATCAACACCCTCAGCTGATCCGGAAACAACCGTCTGCAAAGGCTGATTGTAATTTGCTGCGACCACGTATCCTCTTGTAACCTTAGCGCAGATATCCTCAACCTGTTCAGCCGTCGCGCCAACGAATGCAGCCATTCCTCCCTTTCCGGGAGCGACAGCCGCCTGCATGGCGTCCGCACGGATCTGAATTACAGGGAACACTTCCTCCACGGGTATTGCTCCGGCATAAGCAAGGGCTGCGTATTCACCCAAAGAGAAACCTGCTACAGCATCTGCAACTATGCCATGCACCTTGAGGATCATAGCGGCAGCAAGATCGCCAGCCAACATGCAGGGCTGGGTATTGTGGGTGAGATTCAATTCCTCCTGAGTTCCCTCAAAGCAAACCTTTGAAATCTCTCTTCCTAAAGCAACATCCGCTTTATTAAACAGCTCCATTGCTGCCGGTTCTGCATCGTACAAATCCTTCATCATTCCAGGATACTGGGCACCCTGACCTGAAAACAGAATTCCAATTTTCATTTTGTGCTCCTCCTTACCGATTCTTAATCTTCTTCAGTAGATTGTGAATGTTTTCCTTATATTTAATAGTCAATACTACCACAGTGATGCCAATTAGGGCATTGGCAATATACCGGATCACGTTGCTTTCATACAACAGCAGTGATATCGGGACAAGCAATATGCTTACAAGCATAGCTCTTGTAAGATTTCCAGGTGTTAAAGTCTCCTTTACCTGCATTTTTCCGGTGATTATATAATGTGCTATCACGAGGAGAACCTGGCAAATAAGCGTTGCATAAACAACTGCCTGATAACCCCAAATCTTAACTCCGAGTATATCCAGCCCAACATTTAAGGCTGCCGTTATTGCTGTCAGAACCGCTGCATATTCTGGTTTCTTGTAGTAAGTCTCCAGGCTTCCAAATTGGGCAGTTAAAACGGTAAAGACGCCTCCAAGCGTGTAGGCAGGTAAAATATATACAGCCTCTTTATATTTAGAACCCCCAAGAACAAGGATCAATTCTGGCCCGATTAAGAGAATACATGCCGTCAAAGCAATGCTTCCCCATAGATAATAGGAGAAAGCTTTTTTTATCGTCGGATAATCTTTGGCCGCAAGCATATCGTAGAACCATGGTGCCCATGCTCCATTAATTGTCTGCACCAGTAATATTAAAATATGGCTGGAAGTGTGAGTAACTGATAGATAACTGACTTCCTCCGCAGTACACATATGTTTCAATACAAAGGTGTCCGAAGCAAGCAAAACCCGGCTTGCCAAATAGCTGAACACCATAGGCAATCCGATTCTCAGCGCATATTTAAAATATTTTTTTGAGACAGTATGGCTGACTTTTACAAAATATAAGTAAAAGATTATGCCCACTGCTATCGAGAGTACAAATTGTCCTATTATCCTCCCATAAAGCCGATCAGACTTCATAACAAAAACCAGTATTACGGCAAGTATGGATGATAAAATCGTTAATGCGAATGAAATTGCCGCATTTAATTTGTATCTGTATTCAATCCTCTGTTTAGCCTGAAACATCATGAATGCAGGATACGTAAATAAATACGCAAACATGATGTACATATACTTTCTATCTATCAAAAATAATCTGTCAAATACATTAGGAACAATGAGATAAAGGACAAAAACTACCGCTGTAACTAATGTACATAAGACCAACGATGAAGTGATATATCCATCTAAGTCTTTCTTTTCCGGAAAATCAAATCTGGCTCTGTTCAATGCAGAATATACTTCCAGTCCACAGATGATCAGAAGAATCTGCTGCCAATTAGCATAAACGGAGAAATCACCATATTCACTTTTGCTCATCAACCTGGCAAAAATGGGCATGGTAATAAACACCATTGCTCTGGTCAAATAACTTGAGACCGTATACCAAAAGCCAGATTTAAGTAATAGGCTTGTGTTTACCTTTTTTTGTTCCATTCAACTACTTCCTTATGAATACAATCTCAATAAGCCGTATTCTTAATCCTCCTGGCGGGAACACCCGAAACGCTATTCCCTGGTTTAATATCTTTGACTACAATACTTCCATCCGCAACGTAACAATTATCTCCTACGACTTTCCCCAAGTGGGTATATACATGACTGCCTACATAGGAGCGCTCTCCTACATTACCTGTAACATTTGAGAAGTATAGAACAGTACTATAATCACCAACTGAATGTGATGTTAACATTGAATCCACAAGTGTAACGTACTTCCCAATAATCATGCCTGGTTTGATCGAATAGGCAGCTACAACACTCCCTTCTCCGATTTGTAAAGTAGGCGCAAGAACCCATGGTGCACGAACAGTCTCAAATTCACATCCTCCGGCAAGAAGTTCAGCTACCGTTTCCATCTTATTTTTCGGTTCTTTTATTGCAAGTACATAAGTTTCATTAGCTATCTGTTTCCAGCCATGAATCGAACCCAGCCTTGGGATTTGCAAATTAACCGTGTTAAACGGTAGCCCAATATCACCTATATAACCAATTACCTTGTACTGTTTCTCGCGATTGTATTTAATATTCCATTTGTTGATTTGCTCGATGATAGAGTATATTTCCATTCCAAACAAATCCTGGCATACTATAACAATGTCTTTCATAGGTCACACATTACCCCATTATATTACCGCTGCAGGAACTCCAAACACAGTTGTTCCTTCTTTAACGTCCGTGTTAACTATGCTTCCAACACTTACCTGAGCATCATCGCCAACACTCACTCCCTCGGAAACTACTGCATGGCTTCCAACGAAAACTCTTTTGCCAATATGTGCAGCTTCAACAACGGCAAACCCAGTAATTGTACTATAGTCATCTATGACTGCCCCTGGAGTAATCATCGAACCATTTATGTTGACAAAATTACCAAGCTTTACTCCTGCACTTATGCTATGCGCAGTTATGAAACAACCTTCTCCCATAATGACATCATCGGAAACCATGCTCCATGGAGCAATGATCGTTTCAAACCGGCATCCTCTGCCTTTTAATAATATTGAAAGCTTCACCTTCAGTTCCGGAAAAGCCGATCCAATTATATAATATTCATTTCCCATCGGCTTCCAGTCTTCGATTCTGCCTATGATGGGGACCTGTATATCTGTACCCTTAAAAGCTTCGAGATTATCATCTATAAAACCCAATAGCCTGTAGGGTCTCTCCTTCTTGTATGCATCGGCTAGTCTATTATGCTCATTAACCATGTAAAGAGCTTCGCGTCCATATGTACCAGCGCATACAATAATAATATCTTTCATATTGGCTTCCACCTTTAGGGTTTATAAAACTATTCTTATCGCTGAAAAAGACTCTGCATACTCCACACCAATCGTGGAACCCCTCAATCTGGCTAATGATTTGATTGCCTCCAACGACCTGGGATGAGGAAATTCCCTTAGCTGTGTTGTGAAGCATTTCATTGCTTCAATCTTCTTATCAAAGGTTTCAGTTATATCGGACCATGCATTTGGAATGAACACATTGGATGTATTTGGAATGTTCCATTCTGTTTCTGATAATGTCTCGTATGCGTATATTGCTTTCAGCTGAGGATTACCTATTGGGCGAAGCGCTACCATTGCTGCCTGCGCAGTCTCCCCGTGATCAACATGCATATCCCCGATATGTGGAATGAATGCCATCTCCGGCCTAATCTCGTTAACAACATCCTGAAACTTTTTGTTCTTTATATGAGTAGGCGTTTCCTTCACATGAACAACCGGGATGTTGAGAAAAAATGTATCCTTCACTCCTAAAATATCATGTGCCTGTACCGCCTGCTTCTGAATTTTCTCAAATCCGTCAGGATTCTCTTTCCACGTTGTAACTTCGCAGACAAATACTTCATTTCCGGAAGCAGCCAGCTTTGCAATTGTTCCCCCTACACCAAGAACTTCATCGTCATTATGTGGGGCAAAGATAAGTACTCGCATTCTCCTTATCTCCCTCCTATTTCACCATCGGCTTTGCTGGATTACCAACAACTACTGTGCCTTTTTCGACATCCTTTACGACAACAGCGCCTAATCCAACTGTCGCATAATCTCCGACGCTCCTTTGGTTCCTAATAACAGAACCAGCTATATGACAATTGTGGCCGATTGTTACAGACCCACAAACATGCACAGGAGAAGTGATCATTGTATTTTCGCCAATTACATCATTGTGCGCTATATGAACCATAGTGTTCATCTTCACGCCGTGCCTTATAACTGTATTATCAATAGCGCCTCGGATGATTACACTATTGTCACCGATATGTACATCATCCTCTATCGTCACTCCACCGTAATGTTTCAGCATTGTTCTTCCGCCTTCTTCGTTAGCGATAGAGCCGAAACCATACTCTCCAATAATGACACCTGAATGAATAGTGCATCTTTTCCCAATCGTTGTCTTATTTCTGATTACGACATTATGGTGAATTTCAGTATCATCACCGATAACCACATTTCCTTCGATAACACAGCCCACGCCAATCTTCACGTTTTTCCCTATTATCGCTCCTGGGGCGATGTAAGAATTACGTCGATAGACTTCCGGATTTGAAGATATACCAGTGATATCTTCATCCGCTTCTGCGTCAAAACAACTGTCTAATATTGCGAAAAACAACTTCCTGGGCGATTCTGTCCTGATTACATTTTTAAAGCAATCATAGCTGTCCGCGTTCTTACCGATAATAATCAATGCTATAGACTTATCTACAAAACTGTCTTTATAGTCTTCAAAGTTCCTCTCTGGCACAATAAAAGTAAGTGAACCTTCTTTATACTGAAACAAACTGGAGAACCCAGATATTTCACAATCTTCAAATTTTTCAAGGCTATATTCAATGCTGCCTTCATCCAGTTTTCTTAAAATGTCTGAAACCTTCATATTCTTCCTCACTTCTTTAAAGCGGTATAGATAGACTCACGTGAAGATTCTGAAGCATCTGGTGCGCCTTTTCGCAGTAAAACAACACCTATTGTCTTGAATGCAATTTTCACATCTAACAAAAAGCTTACGTGCTCAGCATAATACGTGTCCATCTTTAACCGCTCGACCCATGGAATGGAATTTCTTCCCTCCACAGATGCGATACAAGTAAATCCCGGTCTGACATTGTGCCTTTTATGCTGCTCTTCGTTGTACAGATCCAGATATGCAGGAAGCAAAGGACGGGGTCCTATTATGGCCATGTCACCCTTAAGAACATTAATCATCGAAGGCAACTCATCAAGACTCGTTTTTCTGAGTATATTTCCAAACTTTGTTTTCCGTTCCTTATCAGGCAGGAGATTACCTTTTTCATCACGCTTATCCGTCATTGTTCTGAATTTTCTAAGCTTAAAAGGCTTTTCTCTGTATCCAATACGCTCTTGAACAAACATCACCGGAGAACCGAGTTTTATCCTAATGAGTAATGCGGTAATCAGCATAATTGGTGACAGGACGATGATGATAATTAGAGAAAAAATAATGCTCAACAGTCTTTTTATATATCTTGAATAGATCATTTACTTGCTCCTGCTTTGCTCAAATTCGTTCCACATGTACTCTTCCAGTTTCTTGGAAACAACCTGTTTATGTGGAGATAGCTCTTTGGGATACTTCACACCCGCGTTGGAAAGTTTTTCAAGATAAGTATCAAAATCCTCAATTTTCCTTGCGGGGCAGCCTCCATAAACTCCATTGCCCTCTATATCTTTTGTTACAACGCTTTCCGCAGCAATAATTGTATTTGACCCAATTCGAACATTGTACATTATTGTTGCACCCGCTCCTATGAACACATTATCCATAATCTCGATACACCCGATCTTTTCTGCATAATCGTGTTTTTCGATATTCGGATTAGTGTTCAACATAGCGTATGAAATGTCGTGTGTAATAAAATTTACTCTTGATGCAATCCTGACATTGTCGTGTATAGAAATAAGTTCCGAATAAAGAGGAATCTTTCTTGTCTGAAAGCTGCAATTATTACCAATGTGATGATAAAGATTATGCTTTCTGCAATAAGCTGCTCTTCTCATACCGCCGCGCTGTAATGCTATCATGCAAGTGTGCCATAACCGTTTAATTTGCATGGTCTCCTCCTAAACATCCCAATTATCTCTCTTCCCTATACGCAGGAAAGAACTCCGTATTTATATCAGCACCGACAGCTTCACAGATGTTCTTGTACACATCCGTGTTCCACACCTTCTTCGCGATGTAGAAGTCGAACACCGTATTCTTGCCAAACTCCCGTTTGAACTTATATAAGCCGTTCTCTTCTGATCTGGATGAGCCTCCACCGTAATGGATGACTTCATATCCTTTCTCATGGCCGTAAATGGCAAGAGCATATTTAAGAATATACGCTGGTGAATATTCCAGATACTCAGAGAGTGTCCCGGAAAGGTGCGCATGAAGATATTTTCCGTAACGGAAGTAAACACCCATCGCAATCAATTTTTCACCCAGAAAGACCTTACCTGTGGTTATGTGACCATGAAATGTATCAAGCATCTTCTGAAAATAGGTCTTATTAAAGTAGTAGTACTCATCTGCACCATCTCGATCCATGGTAGAATAGTAGATTTCCACGAAGTCATCCAGACTCTCCGGATTCTCATCCACTTCGTACCGGATGTCGGGGTTTTTCAAAATCTTTCTGATATCTTTCCGCTTATGCTTTGAAAACTCCGTGCCAATGACATCTTCATAAGTAAGGTTCGTTCCGACAGTTTTCCGGTCGTATATGGCATTATAGGCATCCTTGAAATCCAGGCCATTTCCAATGATGGGATGGAAGCGAACAAACTCTGCAATGATGTTCTCCCTTGCCGTGTAAGCTCTGAAGTCCTCCATGTAAGCAGCGATCAGTTTTTCCTGGTCAATCGAACTGTGGATTATCGGACCACCATAACCGTAAGGCGTTACGAGATCGAAATACTGAATGCCATCTGGGAAAGCTATATTGACCTTCCGCTTCAAGAACAGGTTTGTGATAACACCATGCTCACATTCAAATCTGTACTCAACGGCTTCACTATCTTCATTCTCATATAACCGGGCATAGTCTGGCTCAAAATATATATCTGGGTACATCATGCGGCCACCTCCAATCGAGGCACCACATTGAAGCAGTTAATCTGGTTAACCTGATAAATCCGAATAATCTGATTAATCAGATATCTGCTGTACCCCCCCCCACGAAACTTTCAGTCTCACACTCGGGTCATCAAACACATCTTCACCATCCAGCACAATCGGCTCCACGTCTACATCCCGCAGAAAGATATATGGTTTTTCATAGCGGTGGAACTGATCCCTCACCACATTCCTGCTATCTCCATCTTCATGAATACGGATCGTATCTTCAATCAGATCGAAACCCACATGCGCCATAACACCTGTATATGCCATATGGCGGATATTGACTTCCGTTACCTTCATATTCCCGTCCTTGTCCTCTTTCAGGTCGAAGGACAGGATACCATGGGCAGGAACACCCAGTTTTTTCTCCAGATACTTAATACAATCATCACAGAATTGATTGATTCGATCTTCATTTAGAAAACGGCCGAAATGCGTATTCCCCGTCACATGAGACGGGGCTGTATTAGCCATGACGTATTCCACGCATTCAAGAGCAGCACCTTTCACATATTCCCCGTTGTAGTAGAGCATCTGGTTAGCCAGATGACGGCCGGTGAGGAACTCGGATACTGTGAACTCCGGAATGCGAGAGTTGATGAATAGCCAAGACTTATATGAACTGATATCATCCAAACGCAAAGAACCAAGGCCACCTGTTCCCTCGGTCGCCCTGATCCAGCACGGGAATCCAATTTCTTTCTCCACGTCTTCAAAACGAGGATTCTCTTGCGTAACCTTTATGGTCTTTGGAATGAAGTCAGTACCCTCCAGCAATTCAGCCATTATCGCTTTGTCCCTGAGGCTCTCAGACAACAGCTTGCTTCCCATGAACACAGGGCAGGGATACTTCCCGTGGTCTTCAAAGTACTGACCCCACTCTACGATCTCCGCCTCCGGCTGAACGAAGGCATAGTCGATGCTTTCTTTCTCCGCCAGCTTTTCAATCCACGGGAAATAAGAAGGATCATCACAACGTGGAGCAACATAATACTTATCAATGAGATTCTGGCCATTATGAGCTTTCATAAAGAAGCCCATCGCCTTTTTCTCAGTATCACAGCCGATAAGCCTGAATTCCGGATGATTTTCTTTAATTATTGTGGCAATCGAACGCGGTGTAAGGCCGCCGATGCCCGTAATAAGAATTGTCCTCATCTATGTTTTTCCTTTCCTTTTTCACAATGTCCTATGTAAAGCGGTGTCGGATCACCGGAATAATCTTCCTAAATACGGTATTTCCTATCCAGGCTAAATAAAACGATCCCGGATTCATGAAGTGTGGAAAGAACACACCAATTCTTCGTGACAGCTTCCAATCTCTCTTCCCAAACAATGGAATATGCTGCTTTGTAAAGGTATTCATTTCCTGCAATTCATCGTTAATCTTAGCTCGGTCCGCTTTCTCACAGTCATAGAGATGCGCCCATGTTCTGGAGGCAGCCAATGCAAGATACCAGACCAGCTTATCTCTGGATTCCTCATCCACCTGATTGATCAGCGCGTCATACCGCTCCTTATGAGAAATCCAGTATCCAGAAAGATTGTCTGCGTTATATGAAGTGGAAAGACTCCCTTTTCTTTTAAAATAATGATATTCGCTTTCTGCCACTGTACTAATGTAGTTTGCATCAAGAAAGAGTCGATAAGTTGTGGCGTACTCCTCAAAAACTCTGCCCTCTGGAAATCTGATAGATGAAAAACAATCATTCTTCCACAGTTTATTCCATACCGCGTTAGAAAGCTTGCACTGCAGAAGCAAATTAACAGCTTCCGTGCCAGAGTACTGGCATTCTTCTCTTTTCCTCTCCACAGTCCTATCGGAGTACTCCTTATACACCCCACACTCAACAACATCTGCTTCCGATTCTTCTGCCCTTTTCAAGAGCACCTCATACATATCCGGTTCGATCCAGTCATCGCTATCAACGAACCCTATCCATTCACCCTGTGCCTCGTCTAATCCCAGGTTTCTCGCAGCGCTCAACCCCCGGTTCTCAGTGTGGAAAATCTTTATCCTCTCATCCTTCCCCGCATACTCATCACAAATCTTCCCAGACCCATCCGTACTCCCATCATCTATAACAAGTATCTCAAGATCCCTGTACGTCTGATTAATTACACTATCCAAGCACTTCCTGACGTACGGCTCTACGTTGTACACAGGGACTATAACCGAAATCATTCACAACAACTCTCCATTTGATCTGACAACAAATCTATATGCGGCTGCGGGCATCACTTCTACCTGACCACAGGTATCTGCTGATCCGTGTGGGCATCCACACTGTCCCCTGTGGGCATTGCTTCTATCTGACTACCTGATTCATGTGCGGCAGATGTTATCTACCCACCCAAAGCATGTGCGGCAGATACTATTTACTGCCTCATGCATGTTCGGCAGATACTATCTACCTTCTCATGCATATTCTGCCGATACAATCTACGCACCTGATTCACATTCAGCCGATCGGGGGCAATCACAGAAAACACCTGTGTATGATCTCAATAATCCGATCTTGTTGCTCCGGAGTCATCTTGTTGTCACTCGGTAAACACAGCCCTCTCCGGAAAATATCAGCGCCAACATCCTCAAAAGTGCCCGAAATATAAGCATTTGTGCGGCCCCGGCCGTTTCCGGAGGCAGTAATAAACGGATTCGTCCTGTATATCGGCTGCATATGCATGGGCTTCCAAATCGGACGACCCTCAGCATTGAAGGCGGCGATGGCGTCTAGGATCTCCTGCGGGCTGCTCTTTCCGCTTTCACTCTTATACAGATAATCCTGCTCGCCGCGCACCATTGGGGCCATAGCATCTTCATCGATAATGCAGCAACTAAGCCAGAAGTTTGGAATTGACTTCTCACGATCCCAAGGATTCATCTTAACCGGGAGGTCAGCCAGTCCTTTTTCGTACCGCTCCCAGATCGTTCTCTTTTGATCCATATGTACTTCGAGATACGGAATCTGCCCACGGATAATGCCAGCGATGATATTACTCATGCGATAGTTGTAGCCAATCTCCTCATGCTGATACCACGGAGCAGCCTCTCGGCTTTGAGTCGACCATTTGCGAGCCTTCTCTGCATCCTCTTTGGAGTCCGTTAGGAACATCCCCCCGGCCGACCCGGTCAGGATTTTGTTACCGTTATAGCTAATCGCGTTGTACGATCCGAGCGTGCCAGTCTCAACCCACTGGCCATGCAGCTTGTATTTTGCCCCCAAAGACTCTGCGGCATCCTCAACTATCAGTGCTCCATGCCTGTCACAAATGTCTTTGATCTCCTCCATTTTGCCCGGAGTACCATAGAGGTGAGCAACCACAACGAGCTTCACATCCGGGTATAGCTCAAATGCCTTTTCCAGAGCTTCCGGACTCATGTTCCAGGTATCATATTCGGTATCGATGAAGACTGCTTTGCCATCTTCGTATCCGACAGGATTTATTGACGCATCGAACGTGCAGTCACTGCAAAAGACTTTCTTCCCCTCAAGGGTTCCGTGATTCGGACGTGCTTGGCCATACAGCTTCTCTCCAGCAAGTTTTGTAGCAAGGTGAAGCGCAGCGGTACCACATGACAGAGCCACAGCATAATTGCAACCGAGATACTCCGCCATCTCTTTTTCAATTTCGTTTATGTTTGCACCGACGGTACTTACCCAGTTCGTCTGGATGGCTTCATCCACCCATCTCTGCTCATCACCATGCATGGTGGGACTCGACAGCCATAATTTTGATTTGAAAGATTCGATTCCCGCAAACCGGGGATCATTTTTAAAGTCCATCCCATTTTCTCCTTACCACAGTTTACCGATATATCCTTTTTTCTTTTTCACAAACTATAAGGACCACATCCTTGTCTTTTGTCCTCACAGTCAAACGGTCGTCTTTTTTCTCAATTCCATTGATCTTGAACTTGTCGATAATGGTCGTGCTGGCAATCCGATAAAATCCACCCTCATCAATCACATCGGCAGGCTCTCCAAGCTGCAGATCGCCGTGCGAGGAAATGATTCTCTTCACCTTGTAATCAGTTAGGTTCATGTTCTTATTCTCCATTACATGACCGTGACAGTCATCTCTGCCCATTCCAGCCGGTGAAAAATCATCAGCTCGAATTGAAACAGGTGTCTGTTAACCTCTGTTCTTACTGTTTACGGACTATCTACAATCCCCGCCTCAAACAATTCTCTGACATCGATGCCCAGTACGTTGGCAACAAGGACAACCAGACATTTCAGATTACCGCAGGATAACCCAATAGCATGTTTCAAACCAACATACTCAGCCATAGCTTTTTCCAACGCGCCGATGTTTGCTCCAACAGTGGATACCCAATTGGTTCGGATAGCTTCGTCCACCCACCCTTGCTCGTCTCCATGCATAGTTGGGCTTGAAAGCCATACCTTGTTATCAAATGACTCGATGCCTTTGAATCTCGGATCATTTCTGAAGTCCATGAGTGTTTCCTTTCTTCCTGAAGAAGGCTTCAACGATTACACATTGAACACCGATCGCTGTTTCCATCTCACACAAGTTCTTATCTTTTAAACGGCAGATAGCCCATCGTCTTCACCCGAAAACAAATGAGCTATGCCTTCTCTTTATATTGCGATCAGTTTTTGCTGCATCGCAGCTCTCTGCTTTTCATAGGCGCTTCCTTTTTCTTCCGTTCCATGTTCGCCGGCAGGATGATAGGTATCTACAACTTCCGCTACCAGATCACGAATATCTTCCCGGTCCTCATAAGCCGCTTCCATCAGGCCCTTTAATTTAATGAGGAATTTATCTTCATCAAATGCGATTGGTGCCCCAATATTGATTAAGGAATTGGAGGTTTTCTTGAGACCCTCTTCCTCCATTAGACGCTCTTCATATAGCTTTTCTCCCGGTCTTAGTCCCGTATAAACGATCTTTATATCTTCGTCAGGTTTCAAGCCGGACAGCCGGATCATATTTCTTGCCAGATCGTCGATTCTCACGGGTGTTCCCATATCAAGTACAAAGATCCTTCCGGCACCGCCGATCTCTGCTGCTGTTAATACCAGCGCCGCCGCCTCCGGAATCGTCATGAAGTAACGAATAATATCTTTGTGTGTAACCGTAACCGGACCGCCGCTCGCGATCTGAGAACGAAATCTCGGAATAACGGAGCCGTTGCTGCCCAGAACATTTCCGAATCGTACTGCAACGAATTCTGTCACGGGATGGTCCGGAATCTTCAGATCGTCTTGTAACGTCCGATTCATGGAACCATGCGCATGCAGATCCGGCAGCTCGGAAGCCTTGCCCTCCTCAATCTTTCTGGCGAAGGTCTGCACGATCATCTCACAGATGCGCTTACTTGCGCCCATAATATTGACAGGATTAACGGCTTTGTCAGTAGAGATAAGGACAAATTTCTCACATCCGTAAGCCATAGCAGCAAACGCGGTGTAATAGGTTCCAATTGCATTATTCTTGATCGCTTCACACGGGCTGTCTTCCATCAGCGGCACATGCTTGTGCGCAGCTGCATGGAACACCACATCTGGACGGTAATCGTGAAATACCTGCTTGATTCTTCTGCTGTTCCGAACCGAGCCGATCAGGACAACCAGATCCATATCCGGATGTTTATCCAGAAGATCCAATTTAATTGCATGCGCATTGTTCTCATAGATGTCAAAGATGATGAGCCTTTTCAATCCGGGTACAGAAGCAACCTGCCTGCACAGTTCACTACCTATGCTGCCGCCGCCGCCTGTTACAAGAACCGTTTTATTGTATAAATATTCCCTGACCTCTTTCGAATTGATCTTGACCGGTTCTCTTCCGAGCAGATCTTCCACATCAATCTTTCTCAGCTTACTCACGGATACATCTCCAAGTACAAGCTGATACATACCCGGAAGATTCTTTATTTCACAATCTGTCTGTCTGCAGATCTCAATGATGTTTTTCCGCTCCTTCGCCGAAACGCTTGGTAATGCGATATAGATCCTGTCGACATGGTATTTTCCCGCATTCTCTACAATCGAATTTCTCCCCCCTACCACAGGGACGCCTTCGATTTCACGGTTCCATTTGTTTGGATTGTCATCGATAATGCACACGACTTTTTCATCTATCTCTGCTGCACGCTGAATCTCCCGGAGAAGAATCTGTCCGGCTGCGCCTGCGCCAACCAGCATAATATTGGGACTCTCTTTTGCTCCTCTGCCGGAGCGAAGAAGCAGCACAAAACGATAGGAAAAACGAATCGCGACAGTCATCAGGAATTGCAGCAACGCTCCAATTACATAGTACGAGATAGGCATACGTCGATATGCAATCGTAATGACAATCGTATGAAATGCACAGGTCACAACAGAGGCTGACAGGATTCTCTTTAGTTCTACATAGCTGGCAAAACGCCAGATACTTTTGTAAAGACGGAATAGACAGAAGACAAAAACGCAGAAAGCAGCATAGACGGCCGCAAAGCTCGCCCACGGATCATAGTACTTCTCCGGTATGGAAGAAAAACGAAAATCAAATCGGATCAGCAAAGCACAAAAATAAGCTGCTGTAACTGACAGAATGTCATAGATCACCAGATACAAAGACACCTTATGCCAGTGTAGGAATCTTCTCTCCTTCTTTCCTTTATTTATTGTTGTGAAAGAAGCATTGTTTATACTCATGATACTTTTCTCTGCCTGTATGAACTCTTATTCCACTTACCCAATCAAACAAAACGCATCTGAAGCAAACAACAATTTATCATTCCGTTCCTCGGAAGCCTATTAGCTTATCGCTAAAGGATGTTGGAATTCTCTTCTGTAGGCTGATTTCACAAGGAAGAGAATATTACTTAAAAGACATCCCACTATGCTCTATAGCAAACAGCTAATACTGTTTTTGCAGGTTTTGTGTTAAAACAGGTTTTGTGTTAAAAAAAGAAATACGATGCTTCGGTCCGGAGGATATAGCTTCGATTCGGAATATAAAGAAGGAAAATATGCAGTCTGCATATTTTATACGGGAACAAATATGAGTAATAAAGAAACAAACATCCATCCCTCTCAGAGCAATGTGATAACAATCGATCTTTTAGAACTGACAAGGCAATTGCTGTTTCAGTGGAAGCTGATTGTCCTGCTGATGCTTATATGCGGCAGCGCGTCATATGCCTATTGCCGTTTTTATGCGACGCCGCTATACGCTTCTACCTCCGGTCTGTATGTATTCAGCAAGAGCACTTCCGTGACCAGTCTTGCGGACCTTCAGATCGGAAGCAGTCTGACGAAAGATTATGAGACGGTCATCACAGGACGTCCTGTTCTGGACCGTGTCATCATGCGTCTAAAGTTGGATGAAACCTATGACACGCTACGTGAGAAGATTGCGATCTCCAACCCCTCCGATTCCCGGATCCTGTACATCACTGTGACAGACCCGGATCCAGAGCAGGCGAAGGAGATTGCAGATCGGACCGCTTCCATCGCCTCGACATTCATCTCACAGAAGATGGATCAGGACCCTCCTTCCATTATCCAGACCGGATATACCGATGGTCCTCCTGTGAGTCCGCGTACGATGCGGACAACTGTTGTGGCGCTGATGATCGGTTTTCTTTTGGCTACAGCATACATTACCATTCAGTATGTGACGAACGATACCGTTATGACGCCGGAGGATGTGCAGGAGAAGCTTGGACTGAATGTGCTGGCTTCTCTCCCGCTTGAAACCAGTGAGTCCAGACGCGGACGTTCCCGCCGCAGGAAGCGCTCCTTCCGTAATTCTTCCAAGAGAAAGGTATCCTGACGATGCAGTCTGTTGAATTTACTAAGCTGAATGATATGAGCTCCTCCATGGTGGAGTCGATGCGTGCGCTGCGTACGAATATCCAGTTCTGCGGAGATGATGTGCGGACGATCCTCTTCACGAGCACGGTTCCGGATGAAGGAAAAAGCACGGTCGTTCTCGACCTGGCACGCTCCATGGGAGAATCCGGCAAGCATATTCTGGTCGTTGATACCGATATGAGAAAGTCTGTGATCATTCGGGAATACTCTGTTCAGAGTATTTCGCATAAGCAGGTCGTTGGATTGTCGCACTATCTTTCCGGACAGAACAAGTTGGATGAGGTGCTCTGCCAGACCAACATCCCGAATGTGGATATTGTTTTCGCCGGAAGAAGTGTCCCGAATCCCACCGAGATCCTTGGGAAGAAATATTTTACGGATCTTCTGGAGTACGGGCGTTCCCACTATGATTATGTGCTGCTGGACTGCGCTCCGATTACCGCAGCGATTGACGCTGTTTTGGAAGCGCACTACTGCGATGGCGCCGTTCTGGTGATCTCTCAGGGAGAAGTCAGCAGCCGGGCCATTCTGGACGCGAAGAATCAGCTTGTAAGCTCCGGTGTCCGAATCCTTGGGGCTGTCCTGAACAAAGTTCGCATGGAAGGCTCACGCTACGGACACTACTACGGAAAGTACTACGGGAGTTATTACGGGAAATACTATGGATACTATGACAGGCAGGAAGAGACGCCAAGTGACAGTGTTCTGGCACCGGTTATCGATACTGTTTCGAATGCGAAATCGAAGGTCGTCGTAAAGAAGAAATCTAGAAACCGATCAGGCGGTAAGACATCATGAAGAAATCCGGGATCGTTTCAATTATATGTGCAGCAACGGTCTTATCAGTTCTGCTTGCAACCTTCTCCTCCGGCTTTATGCAAAGCAAGTCGAAAAAAAAGTTGCGCCAGTCAAATACCGGAACCGCCGAGACCTCGGAGGAATGGTTCACAGATACAGTCTCTACGGAGAGCTTTGATTTCGGCGAGAATGAAGAGTGGATCTATTTGAATGATCTCGAGTACACTCTGACAGATAATCTGAAGAGTTTTCTGTTTATTGGTACAGACCACAGCGGAAATGAATCTGCCACAGACAAGACCTATCGAGGCACAATGGCAGATTTTCTGCTGGTGATGATCATAAACAAAACGGAAAAGACCTACGGATTCATCCAATTGAACCGTGACACCATTGCAGATGTACCACTGATTAATGTAGATGGTGATTTTACAGGAACGGCGGAAGAACAGATCTGTACAGCCCACTGGTATGGCGGCAGCAGGCAGCAGAGCTGCCTGAACACTCTGGAAACGGTGTCAGAACTCCTTGGCGGGTTGCCGATTGATGGCTATTATTCCATTGGCATGGATGAAATCGCAAAACTCAACCATATCATTGGTGGAGCGACTGTTACGATTGAAGATGATTTTTCCAATGTAGATCCTTCCCTTGTTATGGGAGCAACCATAACCCTTACCGATAATCAGGCTTACAATTATCTTCATGCCCGTATGGGTGTCGGAGATGGGGAAAACGAATCCAGAATGCGTCGTCAAAGGACTTACATGGAAGCCGTATATGATAAGGTGATCGACCGCGTCCGGTCTCAGAAGAATTTCCTCGAAGATGTCACTGATGCTCTTGATGAATCTGTTACCACAAACATGAACGGCGATGACTTCAGCCAGATCCGCGATATCTTCCGTGAAGGAAAGGATCTGGGGATCCAGATCCCTACAGGAACCTCTACTGTTGGCACGAAGCTGGACGATGGCCTTGATCATACGGAGTTTTATGTAGATGAATCATCCCTTGCGGAGATTATGATTCTGCTTTGTAATCTGAAGATCGATGAATTCTCTGACTGGAACGATCTGGAAACTGAAACCGAGATCTGGTAGTTGAGTTTGGAGTTATGCGGATCTGTATGAGACAATGATAACTGATACAGTTCTGCTGCTCATATAAAATCTAGGGAAAGGAGGTAAGTCCAACATGAACAGGTTAATGCGTAAGGTTTCAGCGTTGATGCTCACAGCCGCTATTGCTATGGGAACGGTTGCGCCTTCATTTGCGGCAAATACCAAAAGTCCGGTCACACCCGTGCAGCCGACCCAGCCGACCACACCCGTGCAGCCGACAGCAGATCCAGTCGGTACAGCTGTTTCTGGTAATGACGAAACAACATCGACTACGATCACGGCGGTTACTATCGGTGATAAAACCGTAGCGGTAACCCAGGCTACTTCAAAGGATACGATTGAAATTCCGGCTACGATCACTGCTTCTAATGGGAAAACCTATACAGTGAACGTAATCAAGACGGGAACAATCACACAGAAGTATCTTAAGGCAACGCTGATCCTGAACAACACCACAACGGTTGAAGCTCAGATTGCGAAGAGCAAGCAAGCCAGGAAAACCAAGAAGGTCGTCATCAAAGCTGCGGCTGGTCAGAAACTGACAGCTTCTCAGTTCAACAAGAAGGCTTTCAAGAAGTTTAAGGGCAAGATTGTTGTCAAGAAGAGCGCGATGACCAAGAAGCAGTTCAGGAAGCTGAAGAAAAAGCTTCGCAAAGGCGGCTTCAAGGGAAAGATCGTTTACAAGAAATAATATATTTCTTCACACGATCGTATGAAGGTATTACGGAAAACCGGCAGTCCGTGGACTGCCGGTTTTCTCTTCCAGATTATCTATAATTGATATTCAATGAATCACATCCTGCTCAGCACGCTGTCGAGCTTCATGACCATCTCATCGATGTCCTTCTTTTCCATGATCAGCGGCGGTACGAAGCGGAGCACATTGCTGCCGGCAGACAGGATCACCAGGCCTTTTGCCAGTGCTGCTTTTACGATCTCTCCGACCGGTTTTCCTTCCACAACAACGCCCTGCATGAATCCCATGCCGCGGCGCTTTGTCAGGAAGCTGTACTTTGAGACCAACTCATCAAGCTTTGCCTCCAGATAGGGAGCCGTCTGCGCGACATGCCCGACAATCCCGTTCTGATCAAACAGATCAAATACCGCGGACACAGCCGCGCAGGCCAGGGGATTGCCGCCGTAAGTGGTTCCGTGGTCACCAGGCGCCAGAGATTGTTCAGCGGCCTTCTCATTCAGCACAAACGCCCCCACGGGGATTCCGCATCCAAGTGCCTTGGCCAACGTCATGATATCCGGTTTTACATCGTATGCGTCACAGGCAAACCAGCTGCCGGTCCGTCCCATTCCGCACTGAATCTCATCCAGGATCAGGAGAATATCCTTCTCATCGCACAGTTTCCGTACGGAACGCAGAAACGCAGGATCAGCCGGGTAGATTCCGCCTTCACCCTGCACGGTCTCCAGAAGGATGGCGCAGGTCTTATCTGTCACTGCCCTCTTCACGCTCTCAAAGTCATTGAAGTCGGCGAATCGAACGCCTCCCATCAGAGGCCGGAACGGATCCTGATAATGGGCATTTCCCGTCACGGAAAGGGCGCCGATGGTTCTTCCGTGGAAGGAATGCTTCATGGCGATGATCTCATGGTCATTAGAGCCATCCTTTGAATAGGCATATTTTCTTGCGGCTTTGATCGCGCCTTCGATCGCTTCCGCGCCGGAATTCGTGAAGAACACCTTTGAAAGATGCGTGTGTTCGATCACTTTTCGGGAAGCCTCTGCAAGCGGTTTATGGTAGAACAGATTCGAGGTATGAATCACCTTGTCGATCTGATCCTTGAGTGCTTCGCTGTAGGCCGGATTCCCGTAGCCCAGGGCAAAGACCGCGATTCCCGCGCCAAAGTCCAGGTATTCCTTCCCTTCCACATCATACAGATGTACGCCCTCACCCCGTTCGAAGACGACGGGAAAACGGTTATAAGTATGGAGCACATACTGCTCCGTTTCATCCATAATCTTCTGTGATGCTGTCATCCTGATCCTCTCCTCTTCTTTGATTCCTTCCAGTCTGCCTCTGCCTTCCCTGCGCCCGGGCGCACGGCGAAGCAGGGGCTTTCCTCATGATTGATCCCCGCCGGATACGGATATGGAGCTGTTCTTCTCATAGAACCTCTGCTCGGTATCGCCGATGATTGCGGTTCCGATTCCCTTGTTCGTAAAAAATTCCAGAAGCTGCGAGTGCGGGATACGTCCATCCAGAATATGAACCCGCTTCACGCCGGCCTCGATTGCGTCGATGCAGCTGTTCAGCTTCGGCAGCATGCCGCCGCCCGCGTGTCCGGCCGCGATGAACTCCTTCGCTTCCGCAACCGTCATTTCCGAGATCAAAGAGTCCGGATCCTGCGGATTCTCCAGAACTCCCTTAATGTCGGAAAGGAACACCAGCTTCTGCGCTTTCATGGCTTTTGCGATCGCGCACGCGGCATCATCCGCGTTGACATTGTAGGAATAATAGCCGCTGTCGGAGCCGACCGGGCAGATCACCGGGACAAAACCGGCATCAATCAGCGTATTGAGCAAAGTGGTATCCACCGCTTCCACTTCACCGACGAATCCGATATCCGCTCCATCCGGTTTCTTTCTGGAAACGCGCAGGATCGTGCCGTCTTTTCCGGAGACGCCGCAGGCTTTCACCCCGACCTTCTCCATCATGGAGACGAGTCCTTTGTTGATCCGGTTCAGAACCATCTCCGCCACATGCATCGTCTCGTCATCCGTGACACGGAATCCATTCACGAATTCGCTCTTCTTTCCGATCTTCCCAAGCCAGTTCGTGATCTCCTTGCCGCCGCCATGCACGATGATGGGGCGGAAACCGACCAGCTTCAGCAGCGCGACATCCTTGATCACACTCTTCTTCAGCTCGTGATCCACCATGGCGCTTCCGCCATATTTCACGATGATGGTCGCTCCCTGAAAATGCTGGATAAATGGGAGCGCTTCAATCAGAACGCCTGCCTTATCCAGATACAATTCCATCTCTTTTTTGCCTAGTTCCTGTTCCATACAGCTCCCTCTTTCAGCCTTCCTGCTCTTTTTTGGCGGAATGTTTACGACCGGTAATCCGCATTGATCGAGACGTACTCATGGGTCAGATCACAGCCCCAGGCGGTCGCCTCGGCCGATCCTTCCTGCAGATCAATGATTGCCGTGATCTCATCCTGTGAAAGAATCTCTGTCGCCTGCTCTTCGCTGTATCCCGTGGAGACGCTGTCTCTGGCGATCATGACACTGCCGGCAGAGCTTTCAAAGGTAAGATTCACCTTCTGCGGATCAAACTGAGCCCCGGAATACCCCATCGCGCAGATGATTCTGCCCCAGTTGGCATCATGCCCTGCAATCGCTGCCTTGACCAGATTCGAGCCGATGACACTCTTCGCTATCTTCACCGCCTGCTTCTTCTCAGACGCGCCTGTCACCTTTACTTCAAAGAGCGCATGAGCGCCTTCGCCGTCTGCCGCCATTCTTCTGGCAAGATTCTTTGTCACCATTTCCAGTGCCTGACGGAAGGTCTCGTAGTCCTCTCCCTCCTGCGTGATCTCCGGATTCTGAGCCAGTCCGTTTCCAAACAGCAGACAGGTGTCATTCGTCGACTGATCTCCGTCCACGGAGATCATATTAAAGGAATCCTCCACACAGGAAGAAAGCGCCTTCTGCGCCATCTCAGCACTGATTGCCGCATCCGTTGTCAGGAAGCAGAGCATGGTGCACATGTTGGGGTGAATCATGCCGGATCCCTTTGACATGCCGCCGATCGTCACCTTCCTGCCGCCCAGCTCGAAGCTGGCAGCAATCTCCTTGCGCTTCGTATCGGTTGTCATGATGGCTTCCATGGCATCGATTGCGGCCTGTCTCGTATCCGAAAGCGCAGCTGCCAGAGCCTTCGCACCTGCGCTGATCTTATCAATGGGAAGCTGCGCCCCGATCACGCCGGTGGAGGCGAGCAGCACCTGCTTTCTGTCGAGACCGAGCGCCGCGGCGGCAGCATCGGCTGCCGTCACACAGTACTCATTTCCCTTCAGTCCGGTACACGCATTTGCGATCCCGCTGTTCATGACACAGGCCTGCGCGCTCCGGTACATCTTTACGATGTTCTGGTCCCATACCACCGGGGAGGCCTTGACCAGGTTCTGGGTAAATGTTCCGGCCAGAACACAGGGCTTGACGGAATAGATCATCGCCATGTCCTTACGGTCCTTCTTCTTGATGCCTGCGCTGATTCCTGCCGCCTGAAACCCCTGCGGCTCAGTCACACCGCCGTCATATAGTGTAATCTTTTTCATGATTCTGTCTCCATTCTGCCGCCTTCTCCGGCAGCGCCTTTCATCTCAGGGGAACAACGGCACCAGCTTCAGTCCCATCGTCTCCTCCAGTCCAAATACAAGATTCATATTCTGTACCGCCTGCCCGGCAGCGCCCTTTACCAGGTTGTCCAGCGCGCCCACGGCAATGACTCTCCGTGTGCGCTCGTCCACAGTGAAGCCGATATCAACGAAGTTGGATCCCTCCACCCATCTCGTTTCCGGAAAGCTGCCGCACCCGAGCAGACGGATAAAGAATTCCTCTTTGTAATGCTTCTCATAGGCTGCCTGTACCTGCTCAGCGCTCACGCCATCCTTCAGCTGTGCATAGCAGGTGGCAAGGATGCCGCGGTTCATCGGGATCAGATGCGGTGTGAAATTAATGAGCACACTCTCGCCGTTCTGGTAATCCATCCCCGCAGCATAGCTGAGCTGTTCCTCAATCTCCGGTGTATGACGGTGCGTGGCAACCCCGTAGGGCTTAATGCTTTCGTTGACCTCGCAGAAGAGGTTCGGAAGCTTTG
>Ga0256405_10004470_pt1 | contig 26029 bp, 21 predicted proteins | sample RumenRJG_02DNA_FD_189096 | JGI IMG/M metagenome (GOLD analysis project Ga0256405, IMG submission 189096) | Bovine rumen microbial communities from Lethbridge, Alberta, Canada - RJG_02 | ecosystem: Host-associated > Mammals > Digestive system > Stomach > Rumen | place: Canada: Alberta... | reverse complement strand
TCAGAATCTGATTCCTGTTAACATAGCAGAAGGGTTCTACGGCGGATCATTGACCTGGAGCGGGCCTCGGCCTATGCACGAATATCATAGTGGTCACTACCGGACAAGCCTGGACACCGCTCTTTTCCTGTTTTTTACATATTGACTTTTTGCTCACCATATCATTTCCCTTTGCCCGGTTGTGAGTCTTACACAACATGACACAGTTAGAAATATCTGTCGCTCCGCCTTTGCTCCATGCGGTTGCATGGTCGGCATCCATTCTTGTAAATTTTCTTGAAAAACTTCATAGTTCGAATTATAATGTAACCGTCGCTGATGACGACTGGACGGTGCTTACCGCCGACGGCACCTGGAGCTGCCACGAAGAGCATACCGTCGCCGTTTTCCGCGACCACACCGAAGTGCTTACCGAGTGCGAAGGCCTTCCCAGCTGGGCATAAATACCCCAATATAATACATTCGGAATAATCAATGAGGTATAGAGCATTGAACAATAGGCTGATACATAAAATGTTTTACAGTACTATGATTGTTCAGTTGTGTTCAATGCTGATACAGGTATTCGCTGTTTTCGTAGATGGTGCCGTTATAGGCGGCTGCCTTGGTGCCAGCTCACTGGCATCTTATGGTTTTGCTATACCGGTAGCAACAGTTTTTTCCGGTATAGCAACTGTTTTTTCCGCTGGCATTTCGGGATTATGTGGAAGGGCGATTGCCAGAGGCGATAAAGAAGAAGCGAACCGTATTTTTTCGCAAGGTGTTTGGGCAGCACTGATAGTCAGTATTACTCTGCTTCTGTTCTGTTTTTGGGGAGCAGACTGGCTTGCTGCTATTTTAGGCGCTGGATCTGATTTAGAGAAAGAGACTGCTGCTTACATTCGCGGCTATGTACTCTGCGCACCAGCCTTAATGATGCTGCTTGTTCTAATGCCAATAATGCAGATTGATAGCGACAAAACGCGAATAATCAAGGCTGTATGCATTATGACTGGCATAAATGTTTCTTTGGATTTAGTGGCAGGTTTGATTCTGCATAAGGGCTTATTCTATATAGCACTCTGCACCACTATAGCCTATTATGCCGGTTCGCTTGTCCTTCTGATGCATTTTGGGAAGAGCAGCAGCATGTTCAGGTTACCAATAGCACGGTCTATTCCAAAGCTCCAATCAGTGATGGAATTGATTTCCTACGGTCTGCCGGATGCCCTTCAAAAGATATCCAGAAGCTTTTTGAATATTTGCCTTAATCATATTTTGCTTATAACAGGAGGCGCCTTTGCGGTATCTGCTTTTTCAGCAGTGTATTCCGCGTCTCTGCTTTGTATGATTTTGGGTTCCTGCATAGGAGACAGCATTTATGTGATGAATAGTCTGTTAGCGGGAGAAAAGGATACTGAAAGCATGAAAATCATGCTGCGGACAGCTTTAAAAACGGCTTTACTATTAAATGCTGCTTTGAGTGTAATCGTGTTCGCAACAGCTCCTGTATTTATGCGGCTCTTCTTTAATTCTGATGAATCGGCTTTTCAAATTGCCGTTACCGGGTTTAAGATTTACAGTCTGTCGATAGTATTCTATTCGCTCAACGTTGTGTGGCGAACCTATTATCAATCAATGCATCTGCTGAAAATAGCCCATTCCTATGTTGTCCTTAATAATTTTTGCTTTATTGCACTGTCGGCATATGTGTTGAGCAGATTTTTTGGTACCAGCGGTGTATGGTACTCATTTCTTGCGGGGCAGGTACTAACGCTGCTTTTTATTATGCTGTTGAATCTACCCCGTATAAGAAGGGCTGGTGCGCTTGATGGAATGATGCGCCTTCCAGCGGACTTTGCTTCCGAAATTGTTTCTTCGTATTCCTGGTCGGCTCATACGCTTAATGAAATTATGCAGGTGTCGGAATCTGTTGGACGTATTTGCAAAGCAGAAAGAGTTTCTTCTCGTATTTCTTTCATATTGTCACTTATGGTGGAAGAGATTGCAGTTAACATTTATACCTATGGCTTTGCTGAAAAAAAGACGCACAGCATTGATGTAAAACTACAGCATCTGAATGACGGCTGGCTAATTCGCATCAGAGATGATTGCCGGTTGTTTGATCCAACGCGGTATGTGGCCTTGTATGACTATTCCAGTCCTGAAGAACACATAGGCATTCGTATGGTGAAGAAACTGGCTAGCAGGATAGAGTATACCAGTGCATTGAAATTAAACAATCTTCTCATTACATTGGATATCTGATTGGGAAACATGACCGTTATGGATGAAAGAGCAAAAATAAATGCAAGGCTTACAAAACAACTGAAAGAAAAATCCTTTAAGATTCTTCACAGGCTTGATCAGGAAAGCGAGGACGCTGTGAATGTCAACCGCTCCCTACTGATGCGTATTGTGAAGGATAATAAGGATACAGAGTTTGGAAGAAAACACTCTTTTGACAAAATAACAGATCCCGACAGTTACCGTAAAAAAATTCCCTTGAGTACCTATGAGGACTATGAAGACATCATCCGGCGGATGATGGAAAATGGTGAGAAAAATCTTATAACGGCTTACCCAGTGCCGTATTTTGCGGTAACCGGAGGAACGACCGGGGCATCCAAGTATCTTCCCGTAACAGAGCAGGGAATTCAGTCTTTTATTGAATATGCAAGTTCGATAAACAGAGCGATAATTTCAGAATATTACATGAATACAAAGCTTACCGATGAGCCTGATGGATATGCTCTGACACTTTTGAACGCATTTAAAAAGAATCTGCCAAATGGCTCACAGGTTGGCTGTATTTCCGCGTCATGCATACAAGATGATGTTCTGGACAGCCTTCAATACCTGCGGACGACCCCCAGAGAAGCCATATGCTCCGAAGATATTACAAATCCAAAGTATCTTCATGCATTTTACGGATTGTCCGAGAAAAATGTGACCGCGATTACCGGCTCCTACATTCCAATCCTGCTAGATCTGGTGCATTATATTTTGACGGAATGGCCGCATCTTGTCGAAGATATCCGAAAAGGCAGGCTTAATCCAGCACTGCAAATTCCTCAATGGATGCGGGAATCATTGCAGGCAAAGCTCAAACCAAATCCAGAAAGAGCTGATGAACTTGAACGGGAATTCTCCAAAGGATTTGAGCATGCAATTTTAAAACGAATCTGGCCGAAGCTCTCATCTGTATCAATGATCTGGGCCGGCAACTTCAGCTCCTACGCACGAAAACTGCAGAAGTATACAGGGCGTTCTATTCCTTTTTACACTACGTCATACTCATCCTCCGAAGGAACCTTTGCGGTCGCAAGGCACCCGCATGATCAGTATTATGTGATGACCCCGGATACCTGCTTTTTTGAATTTATCCCAGTAGACGACCAGACAGAACAAAATCAGAATTGTGAACCTGATACGCTCCTCATGGATGAAGTTCAGGAAGGACGTGATTATGAACTGGTGATTACCAATCAGTCCGGACTGTATCGTTATAGGATGGGAGATGTGGTTCGCGTAATAGGGTTTTACAATGAATCACCAATGATTACTTTCCAGTACCGGATGAAGAATGTCATTTCTATTGTGGGGGAACACTTCACGGAAGAGCATTTGTTTTCGGCAATCAAAGGATTTGAACGAAGAACAGGCATTAACATTATTGACTATTGTATGTATCCAGACCGTGATGCCACTCCTGTGCGCTATGTTGTTCTGGTAGAACCTGATGAGCCGGTGCCTCAGAGACGGCATGAGGAGTGCAGAGCTATTTTGCAGCAGGAACTGGAACGGGCCAGTTCTTCTTATTCGGAGTTTTATGGCGATACTATTCTTGGAATGCCGAAGCTTGTTTTCCTTCAAGGCCAGACATTCCAATTATACCGGGAAACAAAAAGGTACAGGAATGGTCTCTCTGTGAATCAATTGAAGACTGTGCATTTTCTCTCTACACCTGAAATGATCCGGTTTTTCATGGGGCTGGAGGAAAAATAGTTTTACAACTTTGATTGGACGGCGTTACGCTCTTATTTTTTTTCTTGACTACAGGTACAGTCATTTTTCAGTTATCTTTGTAAAACAATTTTATATAATTCAATATAATAGCATTTATACTTAAATTATAAATATTTGATAACCATGAAATCATTCTTTCTAATGATTCTTCCACTGAAAAGCCGACTAACAGTAATCGAATTGTTTGGTTCAAGGAAATATCTTCAATTGATTTTTCTGGCATTTTTTCTGATAAAAAGTCTTCTAAATTTTGTTTATTATAGTCCAAACAAATATCTCTGAATTTTTCTATTTCCCAAGATGAAACATCTGAAGCATAATCTATTGCTTGAGCTAATGCTTCACGAGGAAGTTTTTCTCGTTTTAGTTCAACAACAACTGTATTGCCATTATTGTCTATACCAAGAAAATCAAGTGGACCTGATTTTGTTTTTACTTGTTCTCCAATAATAAATATGTCTTTACCTAGAATTTCAGGATTTGTTTTTATCCAATTTTCTAAATCATCTTTTTCTTTCTTTTTTTTCTTCAACCATAGAAGCGTTTACTTCCACTAGAGAACCATTAACTAATTGCCAAGTTTTAATCTCTGTTGCCATCTCATTTTCTCCTATTCTTCTTATAATGGCATATTTTAATATCATTTAATGATATTACTTTATAAAAGCGCCCCAGTGCGGGCGTCCACATAACTATGTTTTAAACCGCAAACCGGCTTGACCGGTTTGTCGGATTTGAAAACAATGAAAATCATTAAGGCCCCAAGGCTTATCGTGCTAAGATAGATAAGCCCATCAGGGTACCGCCGTTTGTGACTTTGTTACAGACAAAATCTTGTGTGTGGTATATAACTGATGGTGCGAGGTATGTGTATGACTAAAGAAGAACGCGCGGAGCTGGCAGTGCAGTATAAGCAGTCAGGATACAACTGCTGCCAGTCCGTTATTAAAGCATATGAGGACTGTATTCCGGCAGATGAGAGTCTGCTTATGCAGCTGGGGGCCGGTTTTGCTGCAGGCATGGGGTGTATGGAAGCTACCTGCGGTGCGCTGACGGGTGCCGTGATGGCTGCTGGTGTCAGACGGGCAGGTGAGATGGTTCCGCCCGTGGCAAAACAAATACTTGCTGAGTTTAAGCGTACATGCGGTGCCACGGTGTGCAAGGAGCTTAAGGGAATTGACACCGGTGTTGTGCTGTGTCCGTGCGATAAGTGCGTACGCAACGCAGTACTTGCAGCGGAATCAGTGTTGTAATATGTTCAGGACACCGTGAGGTGTCACCTTTTCGTTGTCGTACCGCTTGTATAAAACCTATCGATATAGTATGTTATAAAACATGACGGACGACTATCTGATCAGCGAAAAACCTTTTCCTGCGCTGTGTGCTTTTGCCGCACCCATTATCATCGGGAACCTGTTCCAGCAGTTCTATACAATGGTGGATTCCGTGATAGTTGGGCGGTATGTGGGCGAGCAGGCGCTTGCCGCGGTGGGAGCATCCTATGCGCTTACTGCGGTATTTATCTGTGTTGCCATGGGCGGCGGCATTGGTGCGGCTGTTGTGGTGAGCCGGTATTTTGGCGCCGGCGACTATGGCAGGATGAAAACTGCCGTAAGTACCGCACTGATTGCATTTGTGGGAATCAGTGTTGTCCTTGCCGTTGCGGGACATGTAAGCAACAAAGCCGTGCTGGTTCTGCTGCATACTCCTGAAAACGTGCTTGATCAGGCAGGAGTCTATCTTGATATTTATTTTTTCGGCCTGCCGTTCCTGTTCATGTATAATATCCTGTCTTCGCTGTTCAATGCGCTTGGTAAATCCCGCTATCCGCTGTTTTTTTTGATTTTTTCTTCACTGCTGAACGGACTGCTCGATGTACTGTTCGTGACAAAACTGCATGCGGGTGTTGCCGGCGTGGCCTGGGCAACGCTGCTTGCTCAGGGAATTTCGGCGGTGCTGAGTTGTGCGGTGTTTTTTGTGGTGATGCGGGCGTATAAATGCGGCTCGTATGTACGATTCCGCAGCAAAGAGCTGGTGAATATGATGCACATAGCGGTTCCTTCCGTGCTGCAGCAGGCCGCCGTGTCCATAGGTATGCTGCTTGTTCAGTCGGTGGTGAACGGTTTCGGTGCGGAAGTGCTTGCAGGATATGCCGCCGCTGCGCGTGTGGAATCAATTGCTGTTGTTCCTATGGCGAGCCTGAGTACGGCGCTTTCGTCATATACTTCACAGAATATCGGGGCTAAAAAACTGGAGCGGGTGTTTCAGGGATATCATGCGGCAAATATATTGGTAGCCGCCTTTGCGATAGCAAGTTGTGTGTTTTTGACGTTGTATCATGACCGGATGATGCGTCTGTTTTTAGGTACCGGAGGCTCTGCCCTTGCAAGATCCATAGGCAGCAGAGATATGCAGTTTAAAGGCTGGTTCTATGGTATAATGGGCGCAAAAATGGCGGTTGACGGTTTGTTGCGCGGGGCAGGCGATATGAAGTTTTTTACGATTGCCAATATGGGGAACCTGCTTATCCGCGTCATGCTGTCTATGCTACTGGCTCCGGTGGTAGGCGTGTGTATGGTTTGGTATGCTGTTCCCATCGGCTGGCTGGCTAATTTCACGATCTCTTATACGGCATACCGTTCCGGCAAGTGGAAGCGCAGTCTTCTTATTCAGTAATATACTGCGAATGATCCTGCGCGGCCTATGGGCGCCTTGATTGTCAGACGCAGCTGAAAAGTGCCTTGCAGAAAATCTCTATACCGATAAAGATAAGGATGCAGCCGCCCAGAATACCTGCCTTGTCCGTCAGGTGTGCTCCTGCATGGCGTCCTATTTTGCTGCCGCCCATGCAGATGATAAATGTAACTGCTGCAATGATGAGAGAGGCTGTAAAGGCCGTCTGTGTATCATAGGCTGCAATGGTAAATCCTACAGAAAGCGCATCTATGGACGTGGCAATGCCCTGCAGCATCAATGTGTGAAAATCAAGCATACCTGCGGCAGTACTGATTTCGGCCGCAGCGGCATCGCCTTCACCTGATGAGCGCATTTTTTTTACTGACTCAACGATCATCTTGCCGCCTATATAGGCAAGCAGCGGCAGCGCAGTGAATGAAACATACCGTTGCAGCGAAGTGAATATGCTTACCATGGTATGTACGCACAGCCAGCCGATCATAGGCATGATAAACTGAAAAAAAGCGTAGACTCCCGCCATGAGACATTCTTTTTTATGGGACATTCCGGGCTCATTCAGTCCGTTTGCTATGGAAACAGAAAACGCATCCATAGCAAGCCCCGTTCCTAAAAGTACACTGTTTGCAAAAAATAATAGTGAAAAACACATACACTTCCCCAGCCACTGGAAATTGTATTTATTTTGAACATTACGTCCGTATCAATCAGATGTCATTTTCATCCATCTCAGCCTTGTCCATTTTTTCATCTATACCGGACTGATTGCGGTTATATTGAAATAAAGATATACCGAAATTATTTACTTTACGCGTACGCGCTACTTCTTTGCTGCCGGGAATCAGACGTTCTGCTACGGCAAGATACTCACGGCATTTGTCCGGTTCTTGTTTTTCAAACCAGAACTGTGACAGCTGCAGCGCCGCGGCATACTGTTCTCCTGCGGTACGTGCGTTGTCAAATGCGGTCTGAAACCAGACCTGCGATTTGTTCAGGCCTCCGCCTACGATTTTTGGCGCATAGAAAATCCAGTTGCCCAGATTAAGGTTCGCAAAGGTGAATCCCGCATCCAGTTCCAATGCTTTCTGGTACAATTTTTTTACATGCATGCCGTATCTGAGTGTTGCGGGCAAAGACCGGGTCATATAGAACGAAGTCACATCACCCGTAAACAAATACAACCACTTGTTTGCATTTTCACCTTTAGGCAGCGAATCGAGCAGCTCTTCATTTTTCTGCATCTGGGATTTGAACAGCGCACGCAGCTCCGCCCGGTTCTTGTTCGGGTCAAATTTGTAATGGTAACGTTCCATCAGATATACGCTTTCTAAAATGAGCTTTTCCTGCTCGTAGTCCACGGCAACTGACGGCAGCATGCTGTCTGTCTCCGCTTCGAATGCATCTATTTTGGCCAATGCCTCTGCATTGGTGGCACAAGCCGTAAGCTGCATGTGCAGCGTCATAAACTCATCGATTTTTTCCTGCGTGTATGATGAAATTACCTCGCCGCCGCAGACAGGAAATGCTGCACACAGGCAGAGTAAAAAATATATAAATAGAAGTCTGATACGGAGTGTCATAGAATACCTATTTTACATCACGTTTTCTTTATGTGCAATGAGCCTGCGGCTGTATGCGGTGTGCACGATGACCATCAGTATACCACACATAAACCAGCCTGCTGGATATGCCAGTGAAATAGGAATAAAGCTGTCCGTAAGGTGCGTAATGGTGAACAGGTATACCTGCCTGAACACAACAAAAGACGAAAGCATGACGATGGTCGGTGCAAGAGCATTGCCAAGTCCGCGCAACGCACCGGCAAATACCTGATTCAGAATGCGGAACAGATAGAACGGCGCTCCCACACGCAGAAAGAATTTTCCGTAATACAGTACCATGGGATCTCTGTTGAACATGCCGATAAGCAGCGCAGGTGCAAGCTCGAATATGCAGATAAGCATGATCGTCCAGATAAATGCAAGCTGGAGCGATGTTGCCGTTCCTTCTTTTACACGTTTGAAGTTACGCGCTCCGTAGTTCTGGCCTACGAATGTGGTGGCGCCGAGTGAAACGCTCTGGATCGGCAGCAGCGACACCTGATCGATTTTATTAAAGCAGGACCAGCCCGCCATGCAGGCGGAACCGAATCTGTTGATATAGCCCTGTACGAATACATTTGAAAATGCGGTGATTGCCATCTGGATGCCGCCGGGCAGGCCGAGCGTAAGTACACGCTGCAGTGATTTTCGGTCGATTTTCATTTCGCGCAACGACAGCCGGTACAGCTCATTCGTCAGGAACATGACGGCAAGTACAAGCAGCATTGAAATTGCCTGAGAAATGATGGTTGCATAGGCGGCGCCGGCAATACCTTTTTTCAGACCGATAACAAAAAGCAGGTCAAGCGCTACGTTGAGGACTGAGGACACGATAAGAAAATACAGAGGCCGCGTGGAGTCGCCGAGTGCGCGGAGAATGCCCGCCGCAACGTTGTAGACCATCTGGAACAGCGCGCCGGTAAAATAGATTTTCAGGTAAGTATAGGCCATACCGAACACATCATCCGGTGTTGACATAAAACGCAGAATGTGCGGGGCGGCTGCTCTGCCCAAGAATATTGCTGCGGCTCCGGCTATGAAGCTGCCGAGAATCATGGTGTGTATTGTTCTGCGAACCTGTATCGTATTGTGTGCGCCGTAGTTCTGCGAAATGACGATACTGCCGCCTGCGGCAAGCCCCATGAAAAAGCCGATGATTGCATTGATAAGGGATCCTGTAGAACCGATGGCAGCCAGCGCCTCTTTACCGACATAGTTTCCCACGATAATACAGTCGGCCGTATTGTACAGCTGCTGGAACAGGTTGCCGGCAATGAGCGGCAACGCAAACCGGATGATCTGCGGATGAATGGCACCGATGGTCATGTCGATCGTCCGTGATTTAGAACGCATGATAGAAGTATACGCGCCGAAAGAGTTTGTGGCAACCGCCTGATGCCGTAACTGCAGTTACAGCGAATCCTGTCCGTATACTTCCAGCTGCGTCAATGCAGGGAAGGGGGACGGATCGGTGTCATCTTTGATAAGCTTGTGCAGGGTAAGTCCGGTGATCTGTTTTGGCTCAAAGACGAATTCATGCGGTTCAGTACTCCGCTCCATGCTCAGGCTCATTTCGCTGCCGTCGGAGAATGTTACCGAAGCCTGTTTCCAGTAGTTGTCATGAGGAAAATCTGCCCGCGTTACAAGCACCAGCTTGTCTACGGTTACCGGCCTGCCGAAGTTCAGATATAATTCTGCCTCAGGGTCCCGGTTGATGCCCCATGATTCATATGGCCAGTTTCCGTGGCTGCAGTTCGCGGTATTACCGTCTATGGCATTGCGTGCGGCGAATACAGACTCTCCGCGTGTCTCAATGTTTGCTGATGCATGAGGAAAGCATGTGGTACTGGCTGCCGTGTCATGGCTGTTGTATGCAATGTTCCGGTACTGAAGAATTTCGGCTCTTGTAGCATAACGTGCGCGCAGCATGTGCATGCTGCCGGAAAATGTTTTTGGATTATAGGAAAACCGCTTTTCGCCGAACGGAATCTGATAGCAATAGGTTGATTCTGAAAAATATACGGCAGCGGGCTGCAGCACGTCATCAAGCTGCAGTACAAGATGTGATGCATGCTCCGCGCGGACGGTGATGGTGTCGCCTTCCTGATATTCTGCCTCATAGACCAGGTTTACATAGGAGCTGCCCGAGCCTGTACAGGCGGCCAGCTCCCTGCCGTCTTTGCTATGAATTGTTATCGAAATATCCGTCATGATATCTGTTCCTTTTCCTTATTCCTGATCAGCTGGTGGAACGGTACCGCGCTTTTTGTAGAAGCTCTGCATGACATAGTAGGCAAGCTTTTTGTGCGTTTTGTCAGCAGAAAGCAGGCCTTTGGTGTTCCGGCCTTTCTGCCAGCTGCTCATACGGCGCGGGGTTCTGAAGTCAAAGAGAATCCACGGAGTTGTACCTTTGATGAACGGAATCTGCGAGAACAGCTCCGTCTGACGCTTGTAGACATATTCTTGATAGGTTTCCGTACCTTTTTCATCGATCGTTCCGTAACGGCCGGGATATGCATCCGCTCCGAATTCGGTGATGATAACCGGTTTTGTCGGATTTGAATTGCGCATGAGTACGGGAAGCTGCTCAAAATCAGGATTGTACCAACCGTAGTATTCATTAAGTCCTATGATATCAAGATAGCGCTCCAGCCTGTCCGCGATTTTAAGATGTACGTTGTCCACCAGACATGCCGCTGATACCATACGCGTCGGATCTGCGGCATGTGCATACTCTGCAAGCTTTCCCATGAAAGCAAGCCGGGAGTCGGTATCAGGGTTTTCATTGCCAACTGACCAGATGATGACGCTTGCACGGTTTTTGTCCCTGCGGATAAGCTCTGCAAGCTGATTCTGCGCATCTGCATAAGTTGCGGGGTTATCGAATGCAATGAGCCAGTAGACGGGAATCTCTTCCCACAGCAGGATGCCGATCCTGTCAGCCAGCTTTGCCACTGCCTCGTTGTGGGGGTAGTGTGCAAGCCGCATAAAATTACAGTTCATTTCTTTTGCAAGCATGATGTTCTGTACAGCTTCTTCTGTTCTGACTGCCTTGCCGTTTACGGCACTTTCTTCATGACAGCTTACGCCGTTCAGATAGACAGGTTTGCCGTTAAGCAGGATGTTACGTCCTTTGACTTCAATCGTCCTGAACCCGATCTCATCCTGAATACTGTCATCGGCGGTCTGTACGCTGACGGTATACAGCTTTGGATTTTCCGGTGACCACAGACTCAGCGGAACGGCGTCTGTCTTGAGCGTGAACTGCCCGTGAAACAGTCCGTCCTTATCCTGCTGCAGCGGAACAGATTCGTTCAGCTTAAGCTCCGGTATGGACAGCCGGGCATACGGTGCCTCACCGCATACGGTGACAGACCCCTGCAGTGTATTGCTGGTACCCCGCTGCAGATGGATTTCAAAATCCTGTATATAGGTGCCCGGCAGCCTGATCAGTTCCACTGAGCGGGTGATGCCGCCGTAGTTGAACCAGTCTGTATTGACTGACGGCAGCTGATTATGTCTGCGCGTGTTATCGGCTACAACAATCAGGCGGTTGGTGCTTTGCAGATAGTCAGTTACGTCCACATAGAATGGCGTGGAACCGCCGCGGTGATATCCGACGAACTTTTTGTTCAAGAAAACCCGTGCATGATAGTAGACGGCGCCGAATTTAAGAAAAACTTTTTTCTCGCCGTGATTTTGATAAACGAATGTGCGGGTATAAACACCGGGGCCTTCATAGTTGAAGTACTCCGGCTTCTGGGTGTTCCATACACCAGGAACCTTGATGGTATCCCAGCCGTCAAAATCAAAGTCAACCGGCAGGGAAAGTCCCGCATCATCATAGTATTTTTCTTCATACCATTTGCCCCGGAGACAATAGTCATACTGGTCGGTGGAAAAATGCCAGTCGCCGTCCAGAGACTCCTTCGGCCTGCCGCAGTCATAGATCATTGTGGGCGCGGTGTATTCAGGCTGCATGTAATCCTGCGCATAGTTATCATTGTGAATGTCTTCGGTAAAATTGGTGATGATTGTGTCCATGGTGAAAAGCCTAGCGGTGAATATTCAATCTGTCCATACAAAATATTGCATATGTGTATTCAAAATTTTGCGTTGTTTTATGCGGTTAAAAATATTGAATGTTTTTTTTAAATTATTGTATGTCCTTTTCAGCATAGCAGGATATGATGAATATAGATAAACCCCTGCGGCGGCGTTGGTGCCGGCAGGAGTATGGTATCAATTATTCAGGAGGAATCTGATATATGAAAAAAATTGTTGGTGCGGCGGCTGCCGCTGTGCTTGCTATGGGTATGGTGTTCGCCGGTGGTTCCGGTGATAAGAAGGCTGCTTCAAAAAACGAACCCGTGACGTTGAAATGGGCGCTGTGGGACTACGCACAGACCGTATACTATAAACCGCTTATCGAAGCGTTTGAAGCTTCTCATCCGAATATTAAGATTGAGCCGCTTGACCTCGGTTCATCTGACTATTCCACGATGCTGAGCACCCAGCTTACGGGCGGTGATTCTTCAATCGATGTTGTCACGATTAAAGATATTCCTGGCTACGCTACGCTTGTAAAGGCCGGCCAGCTGCTTTCTTTGGATTCTATCGTAAAAGATCAGAAAATTGACCTGAAAAAGTACAATGGTGCTGCTGAGCAGATGACCGTTGACGGCAAGCTGTATGAGCTTCCTTTCCGCAGTGATTTCCGCGTTGTTTTCTATAATAAAGATCTGTTTGACAAAGCCGGTGTTGCATATCCTTCAAATGATATGACATGGGAAGAATATGATGCTCTGGCCCGCAAAATGACCTCCGGCTCCGGCGCAAGCAAAGTGTATGGTGTCCACTACCATACATGGAGAAGTATCATCCAGTGTCAGGCTATTCTTGAAGGTAAAACAGTTGTTCAGCCTCCGTATGACTTTATGAAACCGTACTATGAGCGTGTTCTGAAACAGCAGAAAGACGGTATCTGTATGGATTATGCACAGCTGAAAACAACCAGCACCCACTATTCCGGCGTTTTCTATAACAACTCTGTAGCTATGATGGAGATGGGCTCATGGTTCATTTCTACGCTCGGCAGCCAGATTGCTCAGGGCAAGACCGAAGTAAAGAACTGGGGTATTGTAAAAGAGCCCCATGCCAAGGGCGTAAAACCTGGTACTACGGTTGGCACGCTGACCGGTGTCGGTGTAAGCATGGCATCAAAGCATTGGAAAGAAGCCGGTGAATTCGTGGCCTTCCTGTGCGGCGCTCAGGGTGCAGAAGTTCTTGCCAAAACTGGTAACTACCCGGCTCTTATGAATGATCAGATTGTAAAAATCCTTACCAAGATGCCCGGCTTCCCGCAGGATAAGAACAGCATTGATGCACTCCAGACTGCAAAAATCTGTCTTGAGATTGCATACAGCGACAAAGCACCGCAGGTTGAGGCAGCTCTTAACCGCGTGCATGACAATATCATGACGTTGAACTGCACGCTTGATGAAGGAATCAAGCAGGCAAACGAAGATGTAAAAGCTGTGCTTTCAAGATAGCATAGACTGATAAAAATCCTGCGGAACCGGTCCGGTGCCCGCAGGATTACTTTTAAGGGAGCCCCTGAGCCGTACCGGTTTCCGGGGGCCCGTATGTGTTTTTACAGAGGAGAATGGCATGACATCCCGTAGGATAAAGGAAAATCTTGTTGCCTATAGTTTTATTCTGCCTAATTTTCTTGGATTTATGATATTTACGCTGGGACCGATTATCTTTGCGGTGTATCTTGCCTTTACAACATGGAACGGCTCCGGTCCCATTACATTTGTAGGATTTAAAAATTTCAAGAATCTGTTTACCGATAAGCTGTTCCTGACGGCTTTAAAAAATACGCTTGTATATTGTGCGGCTGTTGTACCGCTTACCGTGGTGGCCTCATTGTTTTTGGCTACTATGCTGAATCAGAAAATATTTGCCCGGAATTTCTTCCGTACAGTGAACTTCTTTCCGTATGTCGCTTCGCTTGTAGCTGTTGCGGTTGTATGGAACATGATATTTAACCCGGCGAAAGGCCCTGTGAACCAGCTTTTGATGCTGTTCGGAGTACCTGAGACTGCGCTGCCCCGGTGGGCGGCAGATAAAAACTGGGCTATGTTTACGGTCGTGCTGTTCAGTGTCTGGAAAAATACCGGCTACTATATGATTATATATCTTGCCGGATTGCAGGGCATAAGCGCTCAGCTGTATGAGGCGGCCACTTTGGACGGTTCGAACAAGTGGCAGCAGTTTAAATATGTAACGCTGCCGCAGCTCAGACCGACCACATTCTTTGTTATTGTTATGCTTACGATCCAGAGCTTTAAAGTCTATGACCAGATTTATATGATCACGCAGGGCGGCCCCGGGTCATCTACGCTTGTACTTGTCTATCATATTTATAATACAGCTTTTATTGACTGGGAGCTCGGATATGCGAGCGCTGTGGCAATGATTCTGTTCCTGCTGGTGCTTGTGGTTACGCTGATACAATTCCACGGGGAGAAAAAGTATGCAAATGACTAAATCTGTACAAAAGAATATCTGGAAAGGCTTTGTCTACTTTGTGCTGATAGCGGCGGCGTTGTTTACGCTTATCCCCTTTGTGTGGATGCTTTCGTCATCGCTCAAGCTTGATAAGGATGTATTTAAATTCCCTATAGAATGGATTCCGCGTCATCCGCGGTGGCAGAACTACAAGGAAATATGGCAGACCATTCCTCTGGGACGTTTTATTTTTAATACGGCCAAGCTGACTGTAATCGTTACGTTCCTTCAGATGCTGACCTCAAGCTTTGCGGCCTATGCATTCGCCAAGCTTAATTTTAAGTTCAAGAACACACTGTTTTTGTGCTATATCGCTACGATCGCCATGCCGTGGCAGGTGTACATGGTTCCGCAGTTCATTATGATGCGCGGTTTCCATCTGAACAACACTCATCTGGCAATTATCTGTCTGCAGGCGTTCACAGCATTCGGTGTGTTCCTGATGCGTCAGTTCTATCAGTCTATTCCCGATGAACTGTGCGAGGCTGCACGCATTGACGGTATGAATGAGTACCAGATCTATGCGCAGATCATGCTGCCGCTTTCAAAACCTGCATTGTCAACGCTCATGATTTTTGCTTTCGTAGGTACTTGGAACGATTTTCTGGGCCCGATGATTTATCTGACAAAGACAGAGCTTAAGACGATACAGATAGGCCTCCGCATGTTCATCACACAGTATTCGAGCGAATACGGTCTGATTATGGCGGCCAGCGTAGTCGTGCTGATACCGGTACTGATCGTGTTCCTGTCGCTGCAAAGATTCTTTGTGGAAGGCATTGCCTCCACCGGTATAAAGGGCTGACGCCGCGCGTCTGCTGCGAGGTTGTACGTATGATAACTGTTTTTCCCGGCAAACCGCTGATTACTGATGCGGAGGTGAGCGCGGCGCTTGCATGTGCCTGCGCGCAGGTGGAACGCAACATTCCGGATTTTACTGATGTGTGCCAGAATCATTCCAGCGTACACAACAGATATCCTGCCTGCAGCAATACACAGTGGACCTGCGGCTTCTGGCCGGGCGAGCTGTGGCTTGCCTATGAGCATACACGGAACAATTCATTCCGTACTTGTGCTGAAACTCAGGTACAGAGTTTTTTGTACCGGATAGAGCACAAGATAGAAGTTGACCACCACGACATGGGATTTTTATATTCTCCGTCCTGTGTTGCTGCATACAAGCTTACCGGCAATACGGATGCCAGAAAAGCCGCGCTGCTGGCCGCACGTCAGCTGGCATCCCGCTATCAGCCTGCGGGCAGATTTATTCAGGCATGGGGCACCATGGGTGCAAAGGAAAATTACCGCTATATCATAGACTGCCTGCTCAATGTGCCCCTGCTGTACTGGGCGGAAAAAGAGTCCGGAGACGGCAGTCTGAAAGAGATTGCAGATAACCATATTAAGACATGCATGGCCAATTCATTCAGAGAAGACTTTTCCACGTACCATACGTTCTTTATGGATCCTGATACTGGAAAACCCGATCACGGCGCAACCTGCCAGGGCTACCGAGATGATTCTTCGTGGGCGCGGGGACAGGCATGGGCAGTGTACGGTACGGCGCTGGCGTATAGATATGTTCCGGATCCTGCGTTCAAAACGGTGTTTGAGCAGGCTGCCGCCTATTTTCTGAGCAGGCTGCCGGATGATCTTGTTCCGTACTGGGATCTTATTTTTACGACCGGCAGTGAGGAGCCCAGGGATTCTTCTTCTGCGTCCATTGTGGCCTGCGGTCTGCTGGAGATGGCGGCGCATGCTGATGACGGCAGAAAGCAGGTGTACCGGGATATTGCGCGGCAGATTTTAAAATCGCTGTATGATACGTATGCCGTAAAGGATTTTTCTGTTTCAAACGGTCTTGTTCTGCATGGTACCTACAGTAAAAAATCCCCGTATAATACTTGTACTCCCGAAGGTGTTGATGAATGTGTCAGCTGGGGTGACTATTTTTATATGGAAGCTTTGACACGCCTGAGTACAGACTGGAATCCGTATTGGTAGCAGAATTATGGTACATAAAGCATCGTTGAACGGCGGCGCGCGCCTGTTTTTTGATGAGCCTGAAATGGCGCAGATGGCCGCATGGAGCCGTGAGCATTTTGCCGCTGAGACGGCGGAAATCCTGCGCAAGGCTGATGAAGCTGCGCGCGGGCGTTTTTTGTTTGACTGCCGCTGGGATCTTGAAAGCTGCTTTGAGCCGGTTGATTTTTCCGGTCGTATACAGTGGCTGCATCAGCCTGCTGATGATCCTGAGTGGACGTATTCGCTGAACCGTATGCGCTGGTGGATATGCTTCGGACAGGCTTATGCTGTTACCAAAGATGAGCGGTACGCTGAAGCATTCGCCGCGCAGCTGGAAGACTGGATACGGACGGTGCGCCGGAATGATCCGGCGTGCGCTCCGGCATGGCGGTCCATAGAGGCCGGGTTCCGTCTGGAATACTGGATAAAAGCATGGCAGTACTTTAGGATGAGCCCGTCTGTTACGCCGCAGATACGCGGACTGTTTGCTGAAAGTATCAGGGAACATGCCGACTTTATCGTAGACTCATATACTGATTTTAATGTTATAAGCAACTGGGGCGTACTCGCCGCTCATGGGCTGTTTATGGCGGGCATACTGCTGCATAACGGCAGAAGGTTTATACGGATCGCGCTTTCGCGGCTGACCGCACAGCTGCAGGCTCAGATATACCGTGACGGCATGCAGTGGGAACAGAGCCCCATGTATCATAATGAAGTGCTCCATGATTATCTGGATGTTCTGATTCTTGCGGAGCGTAATCATGTACGTGTTCCCGCCGTTATACGGCGCAGAACCCATGATATGTGTGTTGCTGCCTGCCGTTATCAGAAACCTGATCACCATGAGCCGATGATGGGCGACAGTGATGATCTTGATATCTGCTATAATCTTGTGCGCGGCGCATGGTTTTTCAAAGATTCCGTGATAAAGCGCTGTTCGCGTGCTGAATTTGATTTTGATACACTGTGGGATACCGGCTGGCAGGCAGCCTGCGGCTATACAAAGCTTGTCGGCAGGCTTGCTGAAGTTCCCGCATGCTCGGCATTTTTACAGGAAAGCGGCAATATTATTATGCGCAGCTCATGGGAGCCTGCGGCAACCTACATACGGTTCCACTGCGGTACGCTTGGTGCGGGGCATGGCCATTCTGATCAGCTGCATATTGACGTCAGCTCCCGCGGAGAAGATATTTTGTGCGACTCCGGCCGTTTTACCTATGTTTCAAAACCGGAGCGGTACGAATTCAAGAATGTGTTCGCACATAACACGGTATCGGTGGACGGCGCAGATTACTGCCGTTGGACAGGCAGCTGGAGCGCCGAATCTTTCTGCAGACCGATGAACCAGAAGTTTGTTCCGGCTGCGGGAAAAAAGATACCGGCAGAATATGCCGAAGGCGGGCACACCGGATATCTGACCGCAGAACGTGGCGGTGTGCTTGTGAACCGCAGGCTTGTATATCTGAAACCTGATATTCTTTTTATCTGCGATGAATTTTTTGATGCCGTGCCTGACCCGGCATCTTCTCATATCTATGAGCAGCGCTGGCATTTCAGCGATACGGGAAGTCTGCGGATGCAGAACGGTCGTTTTCTGTTTACAGGACAGCGGGCAGATGCCGCACTTGTTTTTGCGGACTGCGAAGCCGGACGGCAGGACTTTTCAGCATCCATGGCACCCTGCCGGATTTCCCGCCATTATGGAAAAGCGCTGTCTGCCAGCTGCGTAACGGCACAGGTACATGCAAAAGGTCAGCGAAGCATGGCAGCCTGTCTGTTTATCAGTGACGCCGGCAGTACGGATACTGCTTGTTCCCTTACTAAAATACCGGTACATTCCTGTGTGCCCGGCGCCCGTTCTGACGTGCGGTTTCCTGATGAGATGATTGAAGCATGGAATATCAGACGCGGTTCTGAGCAGTTTTATACGGTAGTACTTGCGCATACCGAATTCGCCGCTCCTACCGATATGTTCAATGCGGACGGCTGCACCGGTTTTGCACTCTCGATGGTGTTTGACCGGATTCACGGCACGTCCGAGATACTGCTGAGGTAGCTATGGGACGTATTGTATCAATGCTGCGGTCAAAACAAGATTCGTTCGGTACATTCATTCCCTGTCCGCCTGCATATGACCGGGCGGCATGGAGTGCGGTTGATCCTGTGCTTGCCGAAGAACTGCGGACTCAGGCAGATAACGTGCTTGCGCATCCTGATACAAGCTTTCCGCATATTACAGCCTCTTTGTATATGGATTTCTGCCGCACGGGAAACCGCATACGTTTCGAGAATGCATATTTTACCCGGCGTATCTCTTTGAATGTGTGCGTGCTCGCCGAATGTATCGTTCATGACGGGCGGTATCTGGATGCAGTGATTGACGGCATCATGGCGCTGTGCGGAGAATCCGGTTGGGTTCTGCCTGCGCATAATTCACCTGTACGTGATGCGCCTCAGCTGCCGCTGCCTGATACGGCGCGCCCGGTGCTTGATCTGTTTGCCTGTGAAACCGGCTGCCAGCTTGCCATGATCTGCTGGCTGCTTGAAAAAGAATTGGATGAAGTGAGTCCTGCTGTGTGTGCACGTATACGGCAGGAACTACAGACCAGGATTTTTCAGCCGTATCTTACCTCCAGATTCTGGTGGATGGGGTATGACCGGCAGCCGACAAATAACTGGACGGTGTGGTGCACGCAGAATGTACTGCTGGCGTCTTTTATTCCCGGCATACTGGGCGACGGAACTGATCATCGGATACAAGAGATACGCCGCCGGATTACGGCCCGTGCCGCGTTCAGCATTGACCGGTTCCTGTCGGAATACGGACAGGACGGCTGCTGTGATGAGGGGGCGCAATATTACCGTCATGCCGGGCTGTGCCTGTATAATGCGCTTGAAATACTGCGTGAAGCAGGCGGTGCCAGCTGTGCGGATGTATTCAGCAGCCGCCAGATAAAAAACATTGCAGAATATATTGTGAATGTACATGCGGCTGGGACATATTATCTTAATTTTGCCGACTGTGCGGCTGTGGCCGGAAGGGCAGGTGTGAGGGAATATTTGTTCGGCAGGCGATGCGGCAGTGAACCGCTTATGGCATTTGCCGCTGATGACTGGCGTGCAAGGCTTGCATCCGGCCGTGTTCATAACTATACCAGTTCTGATGATGCGCTGAATCTGTGGTATTTTGTACAGGAACTGTTTACTTCCGCGGAGGTGATTGCATACCGCAAGACACGGACAGAATTGCAGCTTGACTGTGCGTATCCCAGCACCGGACTATATATAACGCGGGATTCTGTCCGGTGCCTCGGTATAAAAGCGGGCAATAACGGTGACAGCCATAATCACAATGATACGGGCAGTTTTATCCTGTATAAAAACGGCCTGCCGTTTGCCATTGATGCGGGGGTAGAAACATATTCCCGGAAAACGTTTTCTGCGCACCGGTATGAAATCTGGACCATGCAGTCCGTGTATCATAATATCACGGCGTTTGACGACACCATGCAGCAGGATGGCAGCGCATACCGTGCCTCCTGTGTCCGTTATGTTCCGGGACCGGAGCGTACATCGGTATCCATGCGCCTTGAAAAAGCGTGGCCTGCGGAAAGCGGCATCGATCTGTACCGGCGGACAGTGACGCTTGAAAAGGAGCGCTGTGTAGTGGTAAAAGATCAGGTAAAAGGCTCGTTCTGCATGTCGTATTTTACGCTGATGACGGCTTATAAGCCGGTGATTGCTGAAGCTGCTCAGCGCGGCGGCCTGTGCTTTACGATAGGCGGCGTGGGGAAAGTCTGTTTTATGTCATCGGGGACCATGCAGTGGCAGATACTCGACATTCCTGTTACAGATGAACGGCTTCGGCAGAGCTGGCCGGATATGCTGTACCGTCTCCGCGTTTCATACACGGATCATATTACCGCTGAGTTTATATAGCGCGGCAGCAGCTGCTACTGTACGCTGTCGCGATATTCAGACGGTGTGCATCCTGCAACTTTTTTGAACACTGTGCTGAAATAAAACGCGCTGTCAAATCCTAGCATTTCAGCAAGCTCATAGATACGGATATCGTTGTTGTCTTTGATAATCCGCTTGGCTGCCGCCACTTTTTCCTGTGTAACGTATTCTACAAATCCCGTACCGCCTGTTTTTGCGAACAGCTGGCTCAGGTATGTGGCAGAAAGACCGAATTCTTCGGCCACATCATTCAGAGAAAGCTTTTTGGTAATATTGTTGCGGATATAGGTTTCAATCGCTTCGATGATGTGCTCTTTATGCTGTGTTTTTTTGTCGTTTCCTGCATATATGATCGGATCACTGTCGGACTGCGGCAGACTTTCTGCGCTTCTGTATGAAAGCGGTATGTCCATGAGTGAAGAAACCGGAATACCAACCGTACACGTCAGATCCACGCTGAAATAGGAAAACGTGACTTCCCTGAGCTTGGAGAGTAAGGTACTGCACAAGGTTTTGAGCTCATCCTGCATGCCGTGCGCAAACAGCGTTATGGCAAAATGCTGCATGTCTATGCCGGTGACCGCGCATGGGCAGTATTTAACTACTGTTTCTTTGGCGGTTTGGAGCGTACTGGCGTACAGCCGGGATGCCGCCTCTTTTGAAGAATTGGGCCTTGTGCCGCGGTTTGCGTCGATTATCGTTCTGCATATGATGACGGCATAATAGTCCGCGTCATCGGTGATTCCCAGCTCACCGGCCTTTTCACGACATTGCGAAGGGCTCTTAAAAAAGCCGTTGAACAGCTGCAGAAAAAAGCGGTCTTGAAAAAAATCCTCTGCACGCGCGGTACTCGATGCACCGGCGCCTGCTTCAGAATTACCTGCGGACGGCAGCCCCTCCGGCTTCAGCTCATGTACTGCGGCAATAGCCTTTGTCATGGTGGCGCGCAGCTGTTCCGGCGTAAGAAAGATTTTTACCAGATAGTCCAGCGCCTGCACGGCTACTGCTTCACGGGCAAATGAAAACTCTTCGTAACTTGTAAGGAAAATGAACAGCGGCAGGCGGCCGTATTTTTCCCTGCATTCTTTGGCAACCTCAAGCCCGTTTTTAACAGGCATGTTTATATCGATGAGCACAATATCCGGTCTGAGCGTGTTTATTTTTGCCAGCGCTTCGGTACCGTTGTGCGCCGTGCCCACTATTTCAATTCCGAGCGCTGCCCAGTCAAGCATGGACTGGATACCGACGAGCACAAGCATTTCATCATCTACAATAAGCAGTCTGATCATAGCGGCTGCGTTCCTTTCGGCGGCAGCAGAACGGTGACGCATGTCCAGCTGCCTTCTTTGCTGGTTACTGCCAGCCCGTACTGCTGGCCGAATGTATATTTAATCCGTTTGTCTACATTTGAAAGACCCACATGCTTGAACAGGCTTCCGGAGCTCTGCGGCATGTCGGTGAGCGCCGCTTCTATGGACTTGCTGCTCATACCGATACCGTTGTCATGAATGGCTATCTGTACGTCCTGCGCTCTGTCCGGCAGCGTGCAGGCACTGACTGTTACCGTAATGGCTCCCGCAGTCCCTTTCGGCTCAATGCCGTGGAAAATTGCATTTTCTATGAGCGGCTGCAGCGTGAACCGTGGTATCATGGCATCCAGCAGCGCCCGGTCTTCTATATGCGTGTCCATGGTGATAGAACCGCCGTACCGGTATTTCTGGATCACAAAATAGTCGTCAAGCAGGCTCAGCTCATCTTTGAGCGACAGCAGCTCCTCCGTATTGTTTGAAATGTTTTTCAGCAGGCTTGCAAGCGATGTCACCATTTCCGCTATGCCGGGAGCATTCTGTATGGTGGCCATCCACCGGATGGAATTGAGCGTATTGTACAGAAAGTGCGGGTTGATCTGGTTCTGCAGCATTTTATATTCAAGATCCCGTTTCTGCTTTTCGCTGACCAGCTGCAGCTTCATCAGGCTGTCCACACTCAGCGCAAGAGAGTTTATGCCTTTGCCGATGCTGCCGAGCTCATCGTCCCACTCAATCGTCGGATCGGCGGTAAAGTCTCCGCAGGATATAGTCTGCAGCTTTTTCTGCAGCCTGAGTACGGGAACGCTGATCAGAATGGTGAGCAGACGGCGGAGGAGCAGTGCGAACAGCGTAAGGAATACTATGACTACCGCTATCAGCACGATAAAAAAGATAAGATGCTGGGTATCCTGCGTGCGTGACAGAATCTGGGTATACCAGGCGTCGAACGCAGTGAACGGGTAGCTTACGTAGATATGCCGGCCTGTTTTGTCTATGATGGTACCTGCATCGGTTCTGGTATTATGCACAGATGAGATGATCTGGCCGGAATGGCTCATGGCCGGCGCTTCCTGCTCAATCGTATTATTGCCGAGCCGGTACGTTTTGCCCTGCAGTGTGATAAAAAAGCTGGTGTCCGGTTCCCGGTAGTAGCTTTTCAGCTGGTCAGTGAACAGCTGCGCAGACAGGCCTATATATATCCACCCAAGTTGTTTTTTTGTATACACATGATATAACGGCTGGGCTATGGGAATGATAAAGTGGATTTCATGGCGCGTGAGCGGGTCCTGCATGATGTCTGCGAATGCGGTGGCTTTCTGAAGCCGGAGCGGCTCCAGCAGCTGCAATGACATTTTAGAGATCGGCTCGCTCTGCTGCAGGCGGTTACCGGTCTGCAGCATCTTGCCGTGCAGATCGGTAAGTATGATGCGGCCTATATAATAGGAGGCGGAGCAGGTGAGCACTTCTTCATTGAGCCGCTCGTATGCCTGCAGCGCAAGCTTGGCATCATGCTCCGGTCCGGAAAAATATTCCGAGATCTGCAGGTTTGCGTTGCACCAGCGGATAAGCTGCAGTACTGATTCCATCTGCTGCTCCGTGATACCCTGTATCAGCTGCAGGTTGAATTCTGCCGCCTGCACTGCATTACGCCTTGCGTATGTACGGTACCATGAAAAACTGAATACGCTGATGACAGCGGCAAGAAAAAGAGAAAAACCGATTGAAATGACGGTAAACCTGAACCGCAGGGTTTTATTATGGAACAGCATTGTCTGTTCTGATAGTATACGTAAAACCAAACCTTGTAAACATGGACAAAAAGACACTTATGACAATGAGCGGTCTTACAGACACAAATGGCGTTCCAACAGTTTGCAGTATTATGCTGTTTGGAAAGCTTGATTTTTAGAGGATTATCCCGTCATTCACTTACACTTATCACTCCAAGCCCATTAGAAATCAAAGAAGTCACCATCTCTATAAAACGTTCGCCTTACCGTCCTGAACCCATTGCGTGAGCATCTGCGATACGAACTGTTAATATACGAAATGACGATATTAGTTTATTCCGGAACTTTAATATTTTGTACATCCACCATTTCAATTATGTTTGTTTTAGATTTCTGCGGCAAGAATCCAAGATAGTATAACGGATATGTATTAAAACCTTCTCCTCCTCCTATATTGGCATCTGCAATTTTTATTGCCGGATGTATTCCATATTTTTTCTGATTTGCAAGAACAAACTTCATACTAGTGGCTCGATTATTGGTTGATTTACATTCAATAATAACAGCTTCCCCGTTATCTTCATAAAGAAAATCTAACTCCGGAGAACCGCTTGGTGCATGGTAATAATAAAGTAGACGCCCTTCTTTTGCAAAAGCTGCTGCTACCATATTTTCTGCAATTGCTCCTTTGTAAGCTCCTAAATCTCCATTCAGAAGTTTTGCCGGAACTTCATCGCCAAGTTGAGAAACAAGTAAACCTGTATCTATAAAAAACACTTTGAATTCCGTTGCAATTTTTTCTGCTCCCAATGGATATGAAATCTGAAGGGTATTGTATGCTCGGACAACTAACCCCACATCTTCCAGATATTGCAGTCCGTCAGCTTTTTCTGGCGAATGTCCTTTCACATTTACCAGACTATACTGGAACTTTTTATATTCTTTTGAAAGCTGAGCAGGCAGCGAATTAAGACACGCTTCCGCACGAAGCTTCAAAACTTCATTAATCTTATCTTTGCCATCGGAATCTTTATATCTGCCAAAATCATCTTTTATAGAATTTAGAATCTGATTTTGTTTATCTCTCACTTGGTTAATATCATGAGTAGCAAAGAAAGTATTAACAACCTCCGGCATTCCTCCAACAATCAGATATTGAAGATAAAGTTGACGCATGCTTCCATGTACCGTTAAGTCTACCATTGATTTTTCATCTATTGATTTTTGTACATACTCATAAACCTTAGGATCAAGTCCTGTATTCATAACAAACTCTCGGAATGTTAGTGGATACATTGTAATTTGTTCCTCGTAACCAACAGAAACTCCACGTACATAAGGATTTCTAAAGCCTTTTACACCAAGAAAGCTCCCTGTACAAATAACATCGAAACGTCCATCTATAGCCCAGTATTTAAGCGAACTTCTGGCATTTGCGCAGTCTTGAATTTCATCCAGAATAATAAGTGTTTTTCCAGGAATAAAGCGTGCATTTTTTTCAATAGATGAAATCTTGAGAATCATTTCATCAACATTAAAATCACCAGCGAAAGCCTCATGCAATGCGATATTAGAACGTAAATCAAGATAGATTGTATTCTCATACAATTCTTTTCCAAATTGCTTTACGATATAAGTCTTACCAATCTGGCGTAATCCCCGTATCACAAGAGGATGATGAGGTCGATTTTTCCATGAAACAAGTTCGTCTAATATTTCCCTTCTTAACATAAATGTACCTTTAATTTCTATTATACAATAAGACTGTCAGAATTCAAAGGTATTTAGGGGTAATTATTGTCAATTTTCAAATGTAAAACTGCTGTATTTTTGTCATTTTTAAGAGAATAAAATGCAATAGTTCTGGGGTTTATCACCTTCCGAAAACGGACGCCACTGAAAAAGTCTTAATTGCTATTTGGACATCTTCGATGCTTGGCATCTCAGATGCTTGAAGCTTTTCGAGGCTCTCTTTAACCACGCCTTACACAGAGGCACTGCAGCCCCATACGGTCGTTTCAATGCGCTGGCGGTTTTTCTGATATACAATTCCCAGTGCAATACTTAGTATTCCTATTACAGTCAGCGCAAACGGGAACAGCATTGAGTCTTTAAAAAGTTC
>Ga0256405_10004469_pt1 | contig 26033 bp, 14 predicted proteins | sample RumenRJG_02DNA_FD_189096 | JGI IMG/M metagenome (GOLD analysis project Ga0256405, IMG submission 189096) | Bovine rumen microbial communities from Lethbridge, Alberta, Canada - RJG_02 | ecosystem: Host-associated > Mammals > Digestive system > Stomach > Rumen | place: Canada: Alberta... | reverse complement strand
CCTTCAGCTATGATGAAATGCGCGTTGTCCAAAGAATCAGTAACCCTGCCCTTGTAGTACTCAACGCGGTACTGGCCTGTTGCCTTCTGCCAAACTGCGTAAAGAGTATTTGGAAGGTCCGGAGTTCCGTCGCCGTCTGCATCCGGAAGATTATCTACTGCTATGGTCTCGCCGCCCTTGATCCAAGGCTCTGTGGCGTCTGCACTCTTAGCCCAGCCAAGGAATGTGTACTTGTCACGGCTAAATCTAAGGTCTGTATCCTTCTTTGCTGTGAAAGGCTCGCCCTTCTTGTAAGTAAAGGATGTTGGTGCCCCGGTTCCGCCGTTAGGATCGTAGGTTATGATCGCCTCTTCTAAAGGTGCTCCGGTCTTCTGGTATACAGCGGTCAGTACAACAAATCCATCTTCATTTATAAACTCTGAATCAATTTCAAAAGAGTTGTTGGGGTAATATACCTTTTCGCCGCCATTAACTATCTTCCATCCGATAAAGGTGTAGCCATCCTGAACAGTTGTTGGTGGTACACTAACCACAACTGTGGAATCTGTTGCATACTTGAAATTGTCTACAGGTGCTCCTGATCCATAAGGTGATGCATCATATTTAACCCGTGTAGTTCCGATCTTGCGCCATTTAGCTGTAAGAGTTGTGTCTTTCTCGAGCTGAGGATATCCATAAGCTGCGTTTCCCTCAAACCATCCAACCAGCTCATGGCCAGTTCTTGTTGTCTGTGAAAGCAGGTCTTTTGAAATGATCGAGTGATAAGGCTTGTAATCGTCAGCGCTAACACCAGTAGGTAATGTACCTCCGTTAGCTTCAAGTACTACATGAACTTTTTTTGGAGTATATTTTGCATACGCTACAAGGTTTGCTGCAGGCATTGTCTTGTTCCAGTCAATTGCTGTTGTTCCTGCTGCATCTGCATACCATCCTGCAAAATCATAGCCTGCATGTTTAGGCAGATCATCTGCTTTTGGCGCATTTTCTCCATACCCCGTAAGAGGTGTCTCATAATAGATTCCCTTAACATCTGAATACTGGGAAGAGACTCCGTCAAAGTTGTTCATGAATATCAGATCGTACTTGTTGCGCTCATATCTGATATACATGTTGTTGTTATAGGTATAGCTATCGCCTGCTTTGATAGTTGTCCATCCACCTGAAGGGTAACTATCTCCTTCATAATACTGCTTAACGGTAAAGCCAGTGTACTTGTCGGTGAATGTCCATTTCTTTCCACCGGTTTCATTTGTAGTATTGGTAGGATTTGCTCCGTCGTAATGTCCGTTTATATCCTGTTTGTAGTGGTTGATCTTTACATCACCACTGGCTTCGGTAAATCCATAAAGCGTCTCAGTCTCAAGGTAGGTTCCCAGGAATGTTACATGGGTTCCAGCTCCGTAATAATTACCTCCCCATGATGTATAGCTGGTGTACCAATCGTAATACTCATCCCCAATCTGATCCGGCCACTCATCACCGTACTTTGCAAACAGCTGTCCGTAGAGTCCTTCAAATGTAGCAACTGTTTTCCAGTTATTATTTCCTCTGATCTTAAAGGTCTTTTTAATAAGCTCTCTGTCAAAGTAGATATTAACAATGGTATCGCCCTTAGCCCTGATGGTAGAGCAAGGAACCGTTCCATCGCCTTCAACTCTTTCAAACTTGTAGTGAGAATATTTAAATCCGGGATCATGCTTACTCTTGTGAGGGCTGACATATCCTGCTTCTGTTAAGGTTGCGTCCGTTGTACCTTCAAGAGTGAAAGACTGTTTAAAATCATATGTCCTTGCAGATTCTGCCGCATATCTGTCATCATCTATCTTCTGCTGCCAGATATTTACTACGTATTTTGTCTTCTTGTTTGCTGTCCACTTAGCGTAAAGAGTAATGTTCTTTGTAAGTGCGCCGCCCCAGACAAATGCAGAGCCTGATGTCTCTCCATCTCCTGCACCTTTCTTTTCATACCATTCACCAAATGTGTATCCTTCTCTTACAGGATCATCAGGTTTCTTAGATGTAGCGCCATATTCTACGTATTTTGGTGCTGTGTAGCTTGCGCTTCCATCAGCAGAGTTTCCGTCAAATGTGATCCAGTATGCATTTACGATAACCGGGTAAACTGCATCACAGTCCTTGGCATCAACCTTATCAACAGGGGTTGTTCCGCCCTGGTCTGGTGTCCATCCTTTGAAAGCTTCTGTAGCTTCCTTTGGTTCTACTGTAACGCCATCTGTATAAACATATGCATCTGCATCTCCAATAACAGATACACTCTTGACCTGTACAACTTCGTCGTCGAGGCCCCAGAAGGTTACGTAATAGGTCTTTTGGATCTTTGCAGTAGCTACTACTGTGGACTCTGGTTCTACGCTTTCAATTTCCTTGCCAAATTCTACTTTTGTTTCACCAACGAACCATCCATAGAATACTTCGTCAGCTGAAAGTGAAGGAACTCCGGGATCTGCTAATGCTTCGCCCGCCTTTATATACTGGGTGTTGAAAAGAGTACCATCCACCATGAACTTGTAGGTGCATGTAGCCTTCTCATCATCTGTATCACCTTCGTAGCCGTCATCATCAGCGATGATGTAGATTGAAAAGCTTCCTGTCTCGAAGTCCGCGCCGTCTGCGCTTGCGCTTGCAACAACGTCTGCATTTCCGTCGTCGTCTTTATGGATAACTTTGAAGGAATCACCTTCAAGAGAGCTTGAAAGCGAAAGTGATACGTGAACCATCTTGGAGTTTGCTGGCTCAATGCTCTCACCGTCTGCATTGTAGAAAGAAATATCTACGCCCACAGCGTTTTTAACCTCTGATCCAAGAGCATCTGCTGCTGCATCCATAGCTTCGGACCTTGAAATTGCTGTGACTACCATGTATGTTCCGTCAGGGAAAATACCTTCGTCAGCAGAAACTGCTACGTCCATTCCGCCTGCACTTCCTGAAAAGTCCTGTGCTGGCATGTCTGAAAGCTTCATGAATCTTGCTGTGAAAGATGTATCTTCATCTATATCAGAAGGAACAAGAGTTTCATCGCTTGTAACCGGGTTTCCGTCTTCGTCTACCCATCCGGTAAACTGATAGTACTTATTGACTGCACTTGCTGTTGATCCCTCGAATTTAGCATCTTTGTCGTTAATGTCGATGGTCTCTTTTGACCTTGAAACTCTACCGCCAAGGTCAGCTGAGTAAGTTACAGTTACTTCTTTAACCTCTGGAATTTCCTCTTCTTCAGGGATGATCTCTTCCTCAGGGATTATCTCTTCTTCTGGGATGATCTCTTCGCCCTCTTCAGGAATTATCTCTTCCTCAGGGGTCTCTTCCTGATCTTCTCCGTCATCGTTTCCGCCTTGGCCTGCGTCTTCATCTCCGCCTTCACCGGCGTCTTCAGAAGATCCCTCATCTGAAGGAGGAGCGTATTCAGGCTCTTCCTCCTCAGGTTCTGATTCTGCCTGTTCCTCTACTGCAGGCTCGCTCTCTTCATTAGAAGGCTCGTCAATCTGGACGTCCTCCTCCGCAAAAACTCTTATTGTTGCAAGATCACTTTGAAAAGTGGTAGCTATAAGAGCTATTGCAAGAAGGAATGATAGAAATCTGTTCCATTTTCTCAACATAGCTTGTACCTCCTCAACCTAACTTTTGCCGTAACAACGTGCTACTTAGGTGTGTTTAACCAGCTGAGCATGCATCTCCTGGAAGCTGCATGCTTACAGCCTGTGCATTTACCGCTTCATCAATGAGCTTCATAAGTTCCAGAGTGCTTCTGAAATGCTCTGTCACATTCTCATCTGCCCAAATCACTTTGCCTTGCCAGGTGCCACTTTGATAGTTATCAACTTTTACGATGAAAGTTCCTTTTGTATTTTTCATGGCATTACCCTCTCCAGCTTTTCTTATATATATGGTACATTTCTGCCTATCATACAAAAAATCATACAAATACCTGATTTTTGTAGATTCAGCTTAAAAGAAAATGAATATGATAAAGCTTAAATGAAGATTCTAAAGGGATTGTAAAGAAAACGTTTGATATGAAATCATTGATTAACAGGCTATAAACAAAGAATTATAGAATTATGATTTAAGTGGCGCAAAGCCAGTGTTTATGCGCCTTTGCGGATGCAACTCTTTTCCCATCCAAAATCATGTCAAAATAAAGCCTGCACTAGATATTGTGTCTACCTATTAATAGGGAAGATGAATGTTTTTTCATAACTCTAATTGTGGTATACTCGAAAAAGCACAATGGGGTGCAGATGAGGACTTTATTATGGAAAAGATAGGAATTGTTTTTGGATGTTTCATCCCCCTTCACAAGGGACATGAGTCTTTAATCGAAAGAGCTCTTGCAGAAAACGACCGCATGATCATCGCAGTATGCGGCTATCAGCAGGATCGTGGCAAGGACTTTCTTCCTTTTACCATGCGCTACAAGCTGGTCAAGGAGATATTCAGAGACAACCCAAGGGTAATCGTTGGACTTATCGACGACAAGAAGATAGGCCTTGATGGAACCTTCACCCATGAGAACTGGGTGGCATGGGGAAAAGAGCTCTTTTACTCCGCAGGTATCGAACCTGATTCCGCAGAGTTTACCTGGTACACAGGAGAGCCGCCTTATGTAGAAAAGCTCCAGCCCATCTATCCGGATCATAAATTTGTCCTTGTGGACCGCACTGTGATCAAAGCCAGCGGGACCCAGATCAGGAATAATCCACAGGTCCACCTTGGCGACATCAATTTTGTTTTTGAACAATACCTGCGTAAGACAGGAAAACTTGAGGAGGATCCCATGAATCCAATTATTGACAGCTTACTAGAAACTGACCTTTACAAATTCTCAATGGGTCAGGCAATCTACCACAACTTCCCAGACTACACCACCACCTGGTCTTTTAAGTGCCGCAACAAGGACGTGCACTTCACAAAAGAGATGGTTGATGAGATAAAGAGGCAGATCTACCTGTACTGCGACTTAAACTTCACAGAGGATGAGCTTAACTACCTCTCAGGCATCAAGTGGATCAAGAAGTCCTACGTTGATTTCTTAAGACTTTGGCACCCAAGATATGAAGACTTCACTATCAACGCAGATGCTGAGTGCGGTCTTGCAATTGAGACCAACGGAACATGGCTCAACACTTCCATGTACGAGATCCCAACTCTTGCCATTGTCAACGAAGTATATTTCAGAATGGCTTATGATTATGATGAGCTCATGGAGAGTTTCGAGGAAAAGCTTGATGCGAAGATAGCTCTTTTGACAGATGGAACCTACAACATCGGCGCATTCTCAGAGTTTGGCCTTAGAAGGCGCTTATCAGCAGAGGCCCAGGAGCTTGCAGTACTTAAGCTCAAGGAAGCAAACCTTGGCAAATCAAAATTTGTAGGAACTTCAAATGTTCTTTTAGCTAAAAAGCTTGGCGTAAACCCTGTTGGAACCATGGCTCACGAGTGGATCATGTGCGTAGGCCAGGGTAACCACAAGCACAACCCTGCATACTCTAACTGGTACGCCCTTGACTACTGGGTAAAGGAGTACGGAATCCTGAACGGAACAGCCCTGACAGACGCCATCACAACAGACTGCTTCCTTCGCGACTTCCAGCTGACCTATTCAACACTGTTCTCCGGCGTTCGTCACGACAGCGGAGACCCTATCGAATGGGGCGAGAAGATGATCGAGCACTACAAGAGCCTTGGCATCGACCCAACCACCAAGACCCTTCTGTTCTCAGACAGCCTTGACTTCGAGCGCGCAAACAAGATCCACGCTCACTTCGACGGCAAAGCCAAGGTCGCTTTCGGAATCGGAACCTACATCGCCAACGACACCAAGGTTCCAGCCCTCAACATCGTCATGAAGACCACCGCCTGCAACGGCCAGGACGTAGCCAAGATCTCCGACGTAGAAGGCAAGGGCATGTGCAAGAACCCCGCATACGTTGACTACCTCCAGCGCTGCATCAACTGGAGAATGGAGCACGAGATAACCTGACAAGACACGGGGACGGTTCTTTTGGCATTATTTTTCTTATATAGCGAGGAAAAAAGATATGAGTTTAGAGAATTTCAACGCGGAAGCTGAAATAGAACACATTGTAGCCTGGATCAGGGACTGGTTCGAAAATAATGGTCCTAAGGCCAACGCTGTTATTGGAATATCCGGTGGTAAGGATTCATCGATTGTGGCGGCACTTCTTGTTAAGGCTCTTGGAAAAGAGCGTGTTGTTGGTGTTTTAATGCCTAACGGCGAGCAAAAAGATATTGCGGATTCCAAGACAGTTGTTGAAGTGCTGGGAATCAAGCACTTTATCGTTAATATCAATCCTGCAGTTGAAGGCGAGTATGAGGCTCTCAAGGCTGCAGGCGTAGAAATTGGTAAGGATGCCATCATCAATACTCCTCCACGCATCAGGATGACTACTCTTTATGCAATTGCCCAGTCACTTCCTGAGGGCGGACGAGTTACCAATACCTGCAACAGATCAGAGGACTGGGTTGGCTACTCCACCAAGTACGGTGATGCTGCCGGCGACTTCAGCCCATGTTCTGATTATCTGGTATGCGAGATGCTACAGATTGGTGATGCTATTGGACTTCCCAAGGAGCTTATCCATAAGACTCCATCTGATGGTCTTTCTGGAATGTCTGACGAGGACAAGCTTGGATTTACCTACGCTACCCTCGACCACTACGTTCTTACCGGCGAGATCGAGGATCAGGCCACAAAAGAAAAGATTGACCGCCTGCACAGGCTCAATCTCCACAAGCTTCAGACTATTCCGATGTATAAAAGAAGTTGAACATGAAGAGGTACCGCTTGGTACCTCTTTCAGATTGTAGACAAAGTATTACATCAAGTGTCACAGACCATCCCCGCTTTCGGTATTATAACATCCACCGGAAATTGCCCAAGTGGCTTTCACGGCATATCCTCGTTGGAGGCGAGTCAGTGGAATCAGACTTGATGGCTTATTTCCTTGTCTAAGTCCGTAAAATGACAGCCAATATCAATTGTTATTAAATTGTATTACGGACTATAGCGGTTTTTTGAGCATACAGTCCGTAAAACGAGTTTTTTTGAGGAATTGATCCAATGAATCAGTGAGACGAGTTACGGACTATAGGCTCAAAAAGTGGTCCCTAGGCTGAAAATGGATATTTGGGGAGTTTTTTGCGGGAAATAATAACCTACTATAGAGCATTTTTCTATGCTATAGTCCGTAATCATTAAAACCTGTCATTTTGGAGAGCACATGAGGAGCTCAAAAACGGTATTGGGCAGAGAATTTTTGCTGGTCTAATATCTGCAATTGATTTTCCTATTGCTGGTCCTATCTTTTTCTTGTCTTGAAGAAAATAATCAGGGCACTTTTAATACCATTGAGATAGTTTTTGGTTACAGGTATTAGATTTCCAACGCCAATATTTCCAGTTTTAATAAAACCACAATGTGAAATTCATACCCTTCAAAGAGGCGAGAGCTTCTGGTATTAGATTCGATAAAATAACACATGATACTTCCGTAAAGCCATAATACCTACAGCAGGTTAGGTTGTCAGCGGTATTATATTTACTCAATGGCTCTTGTCACGATACGATATAGCGCAACATTGAAGCCCCCGCGCTGGCATATCGCTTAAACGCAGCCAAAAACCTTTCCGGTAATCCAATTCGCTGCCTACAACACACTATCCATGGCCGCTTGGTACCTCTTTTTTTTGCGGTTTTTAAATTTTTACAATTAAATTGTTGACAACATATTTAAATTGTGTTAAATATAATTGTATCAAGAAACAAAAAACACAAACCACTACACCACAACACAGAATAACTAATAACAGATACTTTGCAATTTACGATCAGCACATGAGAACAGGAAATATAATCTTCAATGTGCGATCTCTAGGAAAGGAGAACATATTATGGAATACCAATTCACAGAAGCTAATTTCGAAACAGAAGTTTTAAAGAGCGATATCCCAGTACTTGTAGATTTCTACGCAGACTGGTGCGGACCTTGCAAGATGATGATGCCAATAGTTGAGAAGATGGCAGAGAAGTATGATGGCAAGATGAAGGTTGGCAAGGTTAACTCAGATGAGAACGGTAATCTTGCAGCTAATTACAACATCATGTCAATTCCAAGCTTCCTTATCTTCAAGAACGGTGAAGTTATTGACTCCGTGACAGGTGCTATGTCAGCAGATGCTCTTGCAGCAAGACTTGATGCAGCACTTTGATCAAGATTAAAAAGCCTGTTGAATGACATAAGGCAATGACAAGGTGGCCTTAAGTCTTCTTCAATAAAATTGCGTGCGCTCTAGATAGCGCACCACCTGGCGCCATTCATTTGGCGCCATCTCCCCCTCATATTATGAATAGGGTATTGCAGATACCCTCCTGGATATCAGCTTTCACCGGCTGATATCTGATTCCGCGGGGAAGGCCAGATGTACATGTTATCATGTCCGCCTGACTTCCACCTGCGAAGATACTTTTTTCCTCTCAAAGAACACTCATAACACAGGAAAACGCCCCGGGCTATGTCTGGGGCGTTTTCCTGTGGATAAAAACAAGACACGGGGGCGAACAAGCCACGGGGACGGTTCTTTTGGCTGGTTTCGAAAAACTAAACCAGCCAAAAGAACCGTCCCCGTGGCTTGTTCGTCCCCGTGTCTTGTTTTTCATTCTACCGGATATTTGCTGTCAAAGCAGGCCTTACAAAGCTCAAGGTCTCCAAGCATTTCCTTAAAATCCTCAATCTGAAGATATGCAAGAGAATCTGCTCCGATTCTCTGCCTGATGTCTTCGTAGGAGTGCTCTGAAGCTATGAGCTGACCTGAGCTTGGAACATCTGTGCCGTAGTAACATGGATACAGGAAAGGTGGAGCACTGATCCTTACGTGTACTTCCTTGGCGCCAGATAGACGAAGCATCTCGATGATGTATTTCATGGTAGTTCCACGGACGATTGAGTCATCTATGAGAACTATCCTCTTGTCTTTTACCACATCCCTAAGGACGTTTAATTTCATATGAACTGCGGAATTTCTTTCCTCATCAGTGGGCTTAATAAAGCTCCTTCCGATGTAGCTGTTCTTGTGGAAAGCTATGGCAAATGGAATTCCTGAAGCCTTGGCATAGCCTTCTGCTGCCGCAAGACCTGAGTCTGGAACGCCTGCAACAATGTCTGCCTCCACAGGAAGTCTCTTGGCGAGGGCCTCTCCTGCTCTGATCCTGGCTTCATGAACAAGGATTCCATCAATAACAGAATCTGTTCTGGCAAAATAGATATACTCAAACACGCAGTGGGCGTGATGTTTCTGGCATAAGGATTCATTGCTGATAAGCTGCCCATCCTCTGTGACAGTTACTATTTCTCCGGGCTTAATGTCCCTTACAAACTGTCCGCCAACTGCGTCAATTGCAGCGGTCTCAGAAGCCAGAATAAAGGCTCCATCTCTTTTCCCAAGAACAAGTGGTTTAATGCCAAATGGGTCTCTCACAGCCACCAGCTTACGAGGGCTCATGATGATACAGGCATAGCCGCCCTTTAAGGTTCCTGCAACTCTGATGACAGCCTCTTCAATGCTGGCTGAGCGGATCCTCTCGCTTATGATCTCATAGGCAAGAACCTCGGAATCAGAAGTTGTAAAGTGTGCCTGGCCCCTGTACATCTGCCTTTCCTTGATCTCGTCGGCGTTCATGATGTTGCCGTTATGGACCAGGGCAAGGCTTCCCTTAATGTAATTCATGGCAATAGGCTGGGCATTTTCTATGCAGCTGCCACCTGTTGTAGAGTAGCGCACATGACCAACGCCGATGTTTCCCCTTAGGGTCTCAAAATCTTTTTTATTAAAGACTTCATTCACAAGACCCATGCCCTTCTTGGTGGTGATGTTACCCTTAGGACCCTGGGTATCAGAGATTGAAATGCCGGCAGATTCCTGACCGCGGTGCTGCAGCGCCATAAGGCCGTAGTAGATGTCCCTGCCAACCTCAGTTCCAGCGGGAGCATAAATCCCAAATACACCGCACTCCTCGTGAACCTTATCCATTACGTCAAAAGACATATGCTTCCTCCAGTATTTTCACAGAATATAGTCCACCCCAAAAGCTTACAAATTCCCTTTTCCTCGAGGCTCATCGCTTGACCTCGTCAAAGGGAATTTGTAAGCTTTTGAGGTTCATTCATTCCCAATAATATATTCCAAGAGGAATTATATCCTTTTGAAATAGGATTGAACACCCTAAAATATGCACGAATTCAATAAAATGATCACTGATGAATACAACAATTTGAATAGCAAAAAACAGACAAAAACACTTACAGATTCGAATACCCCATCAGGAATTCGTCTACTTCTCTGGCACAGGCTCTACCTTCGGCGATGGCCCAGACTACAAGGGACTGGCCGCGGCGCATATCGCCTGCGGAAAAGAGCTTTTGGCCGGCCCGGTAGATGCTTACTGGCTTGCCAGGCAGCGATAAGCCAAAAGAACCGTCCCCGTGGCTTGTTTCTATTGGCTCGACGGTACCGCGGGGCGAAAGCTTAAGGTTAAAGGCCTTGGCGGTGTAGTCTTCACAGCCGATAAAGCCGGCGGCGATGAGGAGGAGCTCGCATTTAAGCTTTTTTTCGGAGCCAGGAACTTCAGTGAGCTTGCCGTCCTTGAAGGCAACTTTAACTGTTTCTATCTCCTTAAGATTGCCCTTTTTATCTGTAGTGATGCTCTTTACTGTGGTCTCAAATACTCGTGGATCTGAGCCAAATACTGCAATGGCTTCCTCGTGACCGTAGTCGGTCTTAAGGGTCTTGGGCCATTCTGGCCATGGGTTTGATGCAGCCCTCTCCACAGGGGGCTTGGGCATCATCTCAAGGGCAGTGACGCTTTTTGCTCCCTGCCTTATGACTGTTCCGATGCAGTCGTTACCTGTATCTCCGCCGCCAACAATGACAACGTTCTTACCTGCAGCGTCGATGTAACCACCAACTTCTTTAAGAGCTGCTACACTCCTATCTGAAGCCTTCATAAGCGCCTTGGTATTCCGGGTCAGAAAGTCAACAGCGTAATATACACCGCCTACTTTGCCTGGCTCAGCTACCGCAAGTGGTCTTGGCTTCTTGGACCCACAGCACAAAACTACTGCATCAAATCCATCTAAGATTTCACGAGAATCCTTATCCCTGCCAACATCTACGCCTGTGACAAACTTAACGCCTTCCTCCTCCATGAGCCTTCTTCTACGCTTAATAACGCTCTTATCAAGCTTCATGTTGGGAATTCCGTACATCAAAAGGCCACCGATCTCATCCTCACGCTCAAACACTGTAACGGTGTGTCCTCTGTGGTTTAACTCATCAGCCACTGCAAGACCTGATGGGCCGCTTCCAACAACAGCAACAGTCTTCCCGCTTCTGACCTTCGGAATCACCGGTTTAATGTAGCCCTTTTCGTAAGCTCTTTCCACCAGAAACAGCTCATTGTCATGGACTGTGACTGAATCCCCGTACTGCCCGCACATGCAGGCTTTCTCGCAAAGAGCAGGGCACACGCGGCCTGTAAACTCAGGGAAATTGCTGGTCTTGTGGAGCCTGTTAAAGGCGTGCTCATCGTGACCCCTGTAAAGTTCATCATTCCACTCTGGTATCAGGTTGTGCAGCGGACATCCAACCACCATTCCACCCAGGTTCATGGCAGATTGGCAAAAGGGAACGCCGCAGTTCATGCACCTTGCAGCCTGTTTTCTTCTGTCCTCGGTAACCAGCGGAGTGTGGAATTCCTCAAAATTCTGTATCCTTTCAAGGGGCGCAACATCCCCGTTATTCATTCTTCTAAATTCAAGAAATCCTGTTTCTTTTCCCATATCTACAAATCTCCCACTGTCCTTAAGCCAATTCTTTAAACGCCTCAAGCACTGCGTGCTCGTGATCGATTCCCTGTTCCTCGTACCTGCCAATGGCTGTGATCATCTTTTGATAATCGTTTGGCACAATCTTCTTGAAATCAGGCAGGTTCTCATCAAAGTTTGCCAAGATTTCTTTTGCAAACTCAGAATCTGTCTCTGCCACATAATCCTCTAAGATCGCCCTAAGCTCAGCAATGTCGTATTTTTCTGTAACTTCATACAAAGACGCCATGTCCTTGTTCATCCTTAGGTAAAGAGTGTGCTCCCTGTCCAGAACGTATGCGATTCCGCCGCTCATACCAGCTGCAAAGTTCTTACCTGTCATGCCAAGGATCACTGCCCTGCCGCCGGTCATGTACTCAAGTCCGTGATCACCGCAGCCTTCAGCAACAGCCACTGCTCCTGAATTTCGGACGCAGAATCTCTCACCTGCAGCTCCGCAGATATAGGCTTTTCCTGCAGTTGCGCCGTAGAGGGCAACGTTTCCGATGATGATATTTTCATGTGCTTTGTAAGTGGCCTTCTTGGAAGGCCTTACCACAACCTTACCTCCAGACAAGCCCTTGCCAAAGCCGTCGTTAGCATCGCCGTAAAGCCTTAGGGTGACTCCCTTTGGAAGGAATGCGCCAAAGGACTGGCCTCCGCCGCCATGGGCCTCAACAACAAAAGAATCTTCCGGAAGCATATCTCCAAAGTCAGCTGTTACCCTGCTGCCAAGGAGAGTTCCAAAGCTTCTGTCTGTACTTGAAATATCAACCAGAACGTCCGCACTTCCGCAAGCCGTTCCAGCTGCCGCGCTTCTGCTGCCAGCACCACCCTTCAGGCTCTTTTTATTCTTCTCATACGCAGGGATCAGCACTCTGCTGTCCAGTGTCTTTTCAAGGCCGAAGTCAAAGGCATCTGCCTGGTCAAAAGAGCTTTTTTCGTGCCCTGCATATTTCTGATCAAGGATCCTTGAAAGGTCAGCGGCATTTTTCCTTGCCTGCCTTGAAGTACCGGTGTAGCTCCTCATCTTGAGACAGTCAGTTCTTCCAACCATCTCTTTTACCGTTCTAAAGCCAAGTTCCGCCATGATCTCTCGCAGCTGCCTTGCAATAAAGAGCATGAAATTCATGACATGCTCTGGCTTACCCTTAAAGCGCTTTCTTAGCTCTTCGTTCTGAGTTGCAATTCCCACAGGGCATGTATCCTTGTTGCAGACTCTCATCATCATGCAGCCCATGCATACCAGGGGAGCTGTGGCAAAGCCAAATTCCTCGGCGCCCAGAAGTGCTGCAATGGCAACATCTCTTCCTGTCATGAGCTTACCGTCAGTTTCAAGGACCACATGGCTTCTAAGGCCATTGTCCAAAAGGGACTGATGGGCTTCACTTACCCCAAGCTCCCACGGAAGTCCTGCGTGGTGAACGGAAGATGAAGGTGCCGCGCCTGTTCCGCCATCGTAGCCAGAGATCAGGATAACCTGAGCTCCTGCCTTGGCAACGCCGGATGCAATAGTTCCAACCCCCGCTTCAGACACCAGCTTAACTGATATCCTGGCCTTGTCGTTGGCATTTTTAAGATCGTAAATAAGCTGGGCCAGATCCTCAATAGAATAGATGTCGTGGTGCGGGGGTGGTGAGATCAGCGCAACACCCGGTGTTGAGAATCTTGTCTTTGCAACCCAGGGGTATACCTTTTTCCCCGGAAGATGTCCGCCCTCTCCAGGCTTGGCCCCCTGTGCCATTTTTATCTGGATCTCTTTTGCACTTAAGAGGTAGCTGCTTGATACACCAAAACGTCCAGAAGCAACCTGCTTAACTGCGCTGTTTTTCTCAGTTCCAAACCTCTCAGGAAGTTCGCCTCCTTCGCCGGTGTTGCTCTTTCCCCCAAGCCTGTTCATGGCGATGGCCAATGTCTCGTGGGCCTCCTTGGAAAGAGATCCATAGCTCATGGCTCCGGTCTGGAACCTCTTTACGATTTCCTCTTCGCTTTCAACTTCTTCGATAGGAACCGGCTTTCCGCCTGGTACCAGGGACAAAAGAGCTCTAAGCGTATGTGGCCTGTCCTCGTCGTCCACCATGTCTGTGTACTGCCCAAACAGCTCATAATCCCCTTCTCTTACTGCCCTTTGCAAAGTCACGATGGTCTTTGGGCTGTACATGTGATCTTCCATGTTCTCGCCGCTTCGAAGGGAATGGAATCCAAAGGAGTCAAGGCTTTCGTCGGTATGAAGTCCCAAAGGATCAAAGGCCCTGTTATGGCGCTTTTCAACGTCTTCGCCGATCTCTTCAATGCCGATACCGCCTACTCTGCTGGTGGTTCCTGTAAAATACTTATCTATCAGCTCTTTTGAAAGGCCAATGGCCTCAAAGATCCTGGCTGACTGATAGGACTGCAGGGTTGAGATACCCATTTTCGCTGCAATCTTAACAACGCCCCCAAGGAGAGCCCTGTTGTAATCTGCGATTGCAGTGTGGTAGTCCTTGTCAAGGATTCCGATGTCGATGAGCTCCGCGATGCACTCGTGGGCCAGATATGGATTTATAGCTCTTGCACCAAAGCCAAGAAGTGTTGCCACCTGGTGAACATCTCTTGGTTCGCCGCTTTCAAGGATGATGGAAACCGCTGTGCGCCTCTTAGTCCGCACCAGATGCTGCTCCACTGAGGAGACTGCAAGAAGTGACGGGATTGGCATGTGGTTTTCATCAACGCCCCTGTCGGACAGTACGATGATGTTGGCGCCCTCCTGAGCTGCCCTGTCAACAGAGATGTTGAGCTGCTCAAGAGCTTTTTCAACTGATGTGTTCTTGTAGTACAAAAGAGATATGGTCTCAACCTTAAATCCCGGCTGATTGAGAGCCTTTATCTTGATGAGGTCAACTCCTGTAAGGATAGGGTTATTGACCTCCAAAACTCTGCAGTTGTCGTTCTTTTCTTTTAAAAGATTGCCGTCAGATCCGATGTACACTGTGGTGTCGGTAACAACCTTCTCGCGAAGTGAGTCGATAGGCGGGTTCGTAACCTGAGCAAAGAGCTGCTTAAAGTAGCAAAACAGCATCTGGTGATGGTCAGAGAGCATAGCCAGCGGAATGTCGCTTCCCATTGAAACTGTGGGTTCTATGCCTGCCGTCGCCATTGGCATGATCTGATCCTTCACGTCCTCGTAGGAGTAACCAAAGACCTTGTAGAGCTTGTCTCTCATTTCCTGGCTGTGGACCTCGATCTTCTTATTGGGGATCTTAAGCTCAGAAAGGTGCAGAAGGTACCTGTCAAGCCACTCTCCGTAGGGACTCTTTTTCGCATAGCCGTCCTTGCACTCTTTGTCGGAGATTATGCGGCCCTGTCTGGTGTCCACAAGGAGCATGTGACCTGGAGATAGCCTGGATTTCTTTTCAATAATCTCCTCTGGAATATCCAAAACGCCTACTTCGGAAGACAGAATGAGCCTTCCGTCCTTGGTGACGTAATATCTTGATGGTCTTAGGCCGTTGCGGTCAAGGGTGGCTCCAAACACCTCTCCATCGGTGAAAAGAACTGCTGCCGGCCCGTCCCAGGGCTCCATCATTGTAGCGTAGTAGTGGTAGAAATCTTTTTTGTCCTGAGCCATAAAGTCGTTGTGCTTCCAGGGCTCAGGGATAGTGAGCATCATGGCAAGAGGAAGGTCCATGCCATTCATGTAGAGAAACTCCAGGGTGTTATCCAGCATTGCAGAGTCAGAACCAGAAGATGCGATGACCGGGTACACCTTTGAAAGGTCATCCCCAAACACATCTGAAGACATGGTCTCCTCACGAGCCAGCATCCTGTCGCTGTTACCCCTTATTGTGTTGATCTCGCCGTTGTGGGCGATCATCCTGTATGGATGCGCCCTCTGCCATGACGGAGTTGTATTGGTAGAAAACCTTGAATGAACCATGGCAATTGCAGTCCTGTACTCAGGATCAAGAAGATCCTGGTAAAAGAGACGCAGCTGCCCTACAAGGAACATTCCCTTATATACAATGGTCCTTGATGAAAATGAGCAGATATAAGTATCGTCAGAAGACTTCTCATACTCGCGCCTAAGGCAGTAAAGCTTTCTGTCAAAGTCGATCCCCTTTGGGGTGCCTTCAGGTCTTTTCACAAAGCACTGTGAAATATATGGCATGCAATCTACTGCCACCTCTCCAAGGATCTCGGGATGTGTAGGGACATCGCGCCATCCAAGGACAGAGAGCTCTTCCTTTTCAGCAATGACTTCCAGCATGCGCTTTGCAAACATGCGCTTCATTGGATCCTGGGGCAAAAAGAACATACCAACGCCGTAGTCTCCTTTGCCTCCAATAGCAATATCTGCTGCCTTTGCGGCCTTCTTAAAAAAGTCATGTGAAATCTGCACAAGGATACCCACGCCGTCGCCAACCTTTCCTGTTGCGTCTTTTCCGGCTCTGTGCTCGAGCTTTTCAACTATGGAAAGGGCATCGTCCAGGACCTTGTTGTCAGGCTTTCCGTCTATATTTATAACTGCGCCTATTCCGCAGGCGTCTCTTTCGTTCATCCAAGTTTCCATTTTAATCCTACCTTACGTCAAATCCCCCGCCACATAGATTCCCTGCAGCGGGGTTTTACATTTTTTATCTGAGTGAGAACAGCATCTGTCCGTATGTGGGGTAACTTAAGTACTTGTCAGGGATAAGGGCCTCAGCAGCATCAGCGTATTTTCTGAGCTCATCCATGTCTGCAAGGACTGTCTTTTCGTAGTAAGCTGCCATCTCAAGGCTCTCTGACTTTTCTTCAGCAGTCTTTGTGTCTTTTGCAAGCTTATCAAGTGAAGCGCACATCTTTTCAGAAGCTTCCTCAAGTCCTTTAAGTACGCCTGTTTCAAGGACGCAACCTGCACCTTCAAGCACACTCTTTTTCTGAATGATCTCTTTTGTCAGATCCTTCTCGTAAGCTACAAGGCCTTCTGTAAGATCTTTTCTCACCATCTCCTGCATTGTGAGAGCTTCGATGTGTACTGACTTTGAGTAGTTTTCAAGCAGGATCTCATATCTTGAGAAGATCTCTTCCTTAGTGAAGATACCGTGCTTTGTAAAGAGCTCAACAGATCTATCGTCGATCCAGTATGGCATTGCATCTGGAAGGGATTTAAGGTTTGGAAGGCCTCTCTTTGCAGCTTCTTCTACCCACTCGTTTGTGTATCCGTTTCCGTTGAAAAGAACTCTCTTATGCTCTATAAGTGTCTCCCTGAGGATCTCCATTACCTTGTCCTTAAGGTCTTCCTCGCTCACGCCCTGAAGCTTTTCGTAGATCTTGGCAACCTCTTCAGCAACTGCTGTGTTGAGGACGATGTTGGCATTTGCTACAGAAACTGATGAACCAGGCATTCTGAACTCGAACTTGTTTCCGGTAAAAGCAAATGGTGAAGTTCTGTTTCTGTCAGTGTTGTCCTTGGTAAAGTGTGGAAGGACTGTGGCTCCCATGGACATCTGGGACTTGCCCTGGCCCTGATAATCAGCGCCCTCTTCAAGGGCCTTTAAGACTTCTGCCAGCTCGTCACCTACAAAGATTGAGATGATAGCTGGAGGGGCCTCGTTTCCGCCAAGTCTGTGGTCGTTTCCTGCTGATGCAACAGAAAGGCGAAGGATAGGTGCATACTCGTCAACTGCAGCAATTACAGCTGTAAGGAATGCAAGGAATGGAATGTTCTCAGCTGGGTGCTTGCCCGGGTCAAGAAGGTTGATGCCGGTATCTGTGCACACTGACCAGTTGTTGTGCTTACCTGATCCGTTGATGCCCTCGAAGGGCTTTTCGTGAAGGAGGCAAGCAAAATTATGTCTGTCAGCGACTTTTTTCATAACCTCCATTGTGAGCTGGTTGTGGTCTACAGCGATGTTGGCTGTCTCGAATACTGGTGCCAACTCGTGCTGTGATGGAGCAACCTCGTTGTGCTTGGTCTTTGCCGGGATTCCAAGCTTCCAAAGCTCTTCGTCAAGGTCGTGCATGTATTCTGAAACCTTGGGCTTGATAACGCCGAAGTAGTGATCTTCCATCTCCTGACCTTTTGTTGCTGGAGCTCCGATAAGAGTTCTTCCTGTGAACAAAAGATCTTTTCTTCTCTTGTAATCGTCCTTGTCGATAAGGAAATACTCCTGCTCTGAACCGATTGTGGTGTTTACCCTTCCTACATCTCCATAGCCAAGAAGGTGAAGGAGCTTTACACCCTCATTTGACAGAGCCTCCATTGACCTAAGGAGAGGTGTTTTTTTATCAAGAGCCTCGCCGCCATAGGAACAGAAGGCTGTTGGAATGTAAAGGGAACCATCCTTGATAAATGCTGGTGATGAAGGATCCCAGGCTGTGTAGCCCCTTGCTTCAAAGGTTGCTCGAAGGCCTCCAGATGGGAAACTTGATGCATCAGGTTCGCCCTTTACAAGCTCTTTTCCGGAAAACTCCATGATAACTGTTCCGTCGTCCATAGGTGAAATGAAGCTGTCGTGCTTTTCTGCAGTAAGACCAGTCATAGGCTGGAACCAGTGTGTGAAGTGAGTTGCGCCGTTTTCAACTGCCCATTCCTTCATAACTGCTGCCACGCAGTTGGCTACATCAAGCTCAAGGTGCGTGCCCTTTTCTATAGTTTTGTGAACTGCCTTGTAGATGTCCTTTGGAAGGCGGTCCCTCATTACTTTGTCGTTGAAAACAAGACTTCCAAATTCTTCTGTAAGTTTGCTTGCTTTGATCATGATGTTCTCCTCCTTAATTTACATTTATCATTGCTACTGGATATTCACTAGATTCGAAAATACCTCATCAAGTGAATCCCAGAGGTTCGCACTAGCCTCGAAAATACCTCGGCAAGAGCTCTACTCTCCACTTGCTCCGTAGTTTGAAAGAACTCTGGCAGAGGGATCTGTTACGTTGCAGCCCTTCCAGTTTTTGTTTGGCATCCAGAAGTCCACAACCATCTCTGACTGGCCCTCATAGTACTTTTCAAAGATCTCACGATAGAGAAGTGATTCCTTGGTAAAGGGAGTTGCGTGGTCATATTTCTTTCTCGCTATCTCGTACTCAGCGTAGGTGTAGGCGCTGTCTGCGTATTCCATAAGGTCGTCTCTTAGTGAATGCCCCACTGCATCTGAGAATGCTGCCTTTTCTCTCATGAGGATGCTGTGAGGTATGACCTCATCTTCTTCAAATGCTTTGCGCAAAAGAAATTTTCCTATGCCGTAGGTGTTTAGCTTCTTTTCAGGATCGATGCTCATTACATAGTCCACAAAATCAAGGTCTCCAAAGGGAACTCTGGCTTCTAAGGAGTTTACGCTGATGCATCTGTCTGCCCTTAGTACGTCGTACATGTGGATCTCTCTGATCCTCTTTTTTGCCTCTTCCTGAAAGGCCTCAGCACTTGGGGCAAAATCTGTGTATTTGTAACCAAAGAGCTCGTCTGAGATCTCTCCTGTAAGGATCACCTTGATGTCTGTGTTTTCGTGGATCCACTTGCACAAAAGATACATTCCTATGGAAGCTCTTATGGTAGTGATGTCGTAGGTTCCAAGAGCGTGGATAACAGGCTCTAAGGCTCCTAAAACGTCGTCCTTTGTGATGATGACTTCGTGGTGGTTACTTCCTATATATTCAGCAACCTCCCTTGCGTACTTAAGGTCGATGGCGTCTATGTCCATTCCAATTGCAAAGGTCTCAAGGGGCTTATCCGAAATCCTTGCTGCTACGCCGCATACAAGCGATGAATCAAGGCCGCCTGATAAAAGAAATCCTACCGGTGCGTCAGCGTCAAGGCGCTTTTCAATACCTCTTACCAGCTTGTCGTGGATGTTCTTTGTGATGACTTCAAGTGAATCTGTCTGTATCTCTTTTACCCTGGTCATATCCCTGTAGCAGATAAATTCTCCATCCTCGTAGTAGTGTCCAGGTGGGAAGGGCTTGACCATCTTGCAGGCTCCTGTAAGGTTCTTGGGTTCAGAGGCAAACATTATGTATCCCTCATCGTCGTAGCCATAGTAGAGAGGCCTTATTCCTATTGGATCCCTTGCAGCTATGAACTTGTCTTTTTCCCCGTCGTAGAGAACAAGAGCAAACTCTGCATCAAGCAGCGAAAACATCCTGCTGCCAAGCTTCTCATAAAGAGGAAGAAGTATCTCGCAGTCGCTGTCTGACTTGAAAGAATAGCCAAGACTCTGAAGGTAACTTCTTAGCGCCTTAAAGCCGTACAACTCGCCGTTACATACTACTGCGCTCTTACCTAAGGTAAAGGGTTGCATCCCAGCTTCATTAAGTCCCATGATCGACAGGCGGTTAAAGCCAAGCCATCCACCCTCTACCTTCATTACTCTTGTCATGTCAGGGCCTCTTGATGCGGTCCTTTCAAGAAGCTCTTTGAAATATGCTTCATCAGCCTCTTTCCTGGTGTATGTAAGAATCGCGCACATACTTTTTCCTCCATATATTTTCGTGACACGGGGACGGTTCTTTTGTCACATTGTGTGCAATGAGACATGGGGACGGTTCTTTTGACTTGTTGTACACAATGAGACAAAAGAACCGTCCCCGTGTCACCACAAATGCTCTACACACAAAAAGACGACGCAACGAGAACATGCTGCGCCTACGCAGCAAGATGCCCCATTGCATCGTCTTTTTATTCTTAGTCCCTATTTATCTGTTCACCAAAAAGCAAAAAGCGCCTTAGAGCAGTATTGTCCTGCTCTAAGACGCCCTTGTCTTTATGAATTGTAAGTTTAAAGGATGAAAATTACTTTGTCAAGTATTTTTGTATACAATTATGCAATGCTGCCACTGACCTACTACTTTGGGTAAAACAAAGAGTGTTTTTATCTGCCCTTTGCTCTTTCGTCCATGTATTTGTCGATGACCTTGTAGATCTCCAGGTTTGGATCATCGATCATCTGGATAGTAGTATCAAGCTGCAGAAGTTTGTCCTGCCCTTTATCTCTCATCTCCCAGACAGGAAGAGGCTTGTCCATCACTTCCGTGTTATAGTCGCCGTCACCAGGTACATCTGCCTGACGGTAATTGCCGTTTGGATCTCCATTATAAATAAAGTTTACCCAGTAGCTCTGCATGATTTCAGAAAGTTCATAGTCACTGTCATCGTAAAGCCCCGGATGACGCCAGAGATTTCCATAAGCGTAGGGAAGCTCTCCCGCGTGATAGTTGGTAAGGACGTTATTGGTCTTGGTAAAATAGTACTCATAGGCCGGAACCCCCTGCTTAACCAGGTAGTTGTTCCAGACATAGTGGGGATAGGTAAACCACATGGCACTGTAAGCCACGTTAAGGGCTCCCTTGGCTTCTCCAAGCTTATCAATTATTATGTGCTGATCTCGCTGTGGCAGGTTATATGGTACAACCTGGGCCAGCTCCTCTGCGTAGTCTCCAATATCATCAGCAAGTAGCTCTACATAGTTCTCTTTAGTAGCCTCGTCATCTAACAGGAATGCATCTGCCTCTTTCACATTGAACCCGTTTAAAAGAGCTTTCTCATTGTTTTTACCCTGTTCATAAGTAAGATAGGGCTGCTGGGTTATAGCATATCCGTCAACCGTCATGGCAGAGTTATCAGTAATAGTGGTCACAAGCTCTTTTGCCGGGATACTGCGAAGTTCTTCTGAGGTTTCTACGCGGAACTCGCTTCTGACTGCGTCTCCAGTGGCGATGGCATCCTCGAAATATCTGAAGGTATGGAAAGGCTCTTTTGGCAGAACAGAGCTGGACTCAGCAATTGCATACTGAAACTTTCCCTTTGCCAGGGGTGATGCACAGATGGCGTTAACGCTTGATGCGCCTGCTGATTCTCCTGCAATGGTTATCCTCCTAGGATCGCCGCCAAAGGCCTTAATGTTGTTATAAACCCAGTTAAGAGCGGCTATCTGGTCAAGAAGACCATAGTTACCGGTGGTGCCGTTGGGAGACTCTTTCCTTAGATCCTCAGCTGCGTAGTAGCCAAACACACCCAGTCTGTAGGCACAGTTGACGTACACTACGCCCTTTTTCGCCAGGTCCTCTCCGCGGTACTCGGTGTAGGAGGGCTTACCTGTAGTAAGGGAGCCTCCGTGAATATAGAGAACAACAGGCAATAGGTCGTCAGTCTCTTTTTCCGGAGCAAAGATATTGAGATACAGACAATCCTCACTCATATCTTCAACATACTCATCTCCAAATTTAAGGCGGTAGTCGTGGTAGCCAACGATCCTTGCAATAGAATCATAGATAACACTGCTCCGTGGCTGCATCGCCATAGGTCCAAAATGATCGCAGGCCCTTACTCCTTCCCATTTATCCGGGGCCTGTGGCTCTCTGAACCTTAGCTCCCCAACAGGAGGCTTGGCATAGGGGATGCCGCCGTAGGCCTTAACTGTATGGTCTTTATTGTAGACACCTGTAAGCTGCCCCTGATCTATGGTCACTACGGTTGTAACGTCAGGCTTTTTATTATCAACAACCGGAACGCGCCTTACAGGCGGCTTCGTAAAGAAGTAGTTCGCTGCCATCACAAGTACAAACAAAAAAAGCGCCCCAACTGCCCTTATCCGCATATCACGCCTTTTATTCTCAGGACCATAGCCATGGATATTCCCAAAAACACTGCCCCTGCTGGCGTCATATTTCTTTTTGCAATAAGCCCGGTAACAGATCATGGCTGCGCAGGCTACTACTGCGATGATCCAGCTGATAAGGATGTTCTTGGACAGCTCAAGTACTGCGATATATAAAATTGTTATTAGAATGATCAGAAAATAAAACATATATACCTCTATCTGCGCTCCAAAACGCGGTTTAGTGTTTCACAGAGTTCTTGATCTTTTGGTAATATCCGAGAATTCTCTTTTCCAAGTCACTGTTAGAGCCCAATTCCTCTAACATGCTGAATAGTTCAGGTGTCTCATTCTGATCTATTACAATTGTCTTAGCTGCAGCATCGCTGTCCATTCCGCAAAGAAATTCCGGTGAAGTGTTAAAGACCTGGGCAATAAAGCAGATTGTCTGATATGAAGGAGTCCTCTGTCCGTTCTCATAACGTCCGTACCCCATAGCGGACATGTTAAGTCTCTTGGCTGCCTCCGCCTTGTTAATGCCCAGTTTCTGGCGTATCTGAACCAATCTCTCCGGCTGAAAATTCATAGTATTCTCCCTCTTGACAGTAACCATTGGTTACGTTAATATACCAATAACCGTTGGTTATATCATAACGGATTAATCCTTTGTATGCAAGGGATTTATGCTAAAAAGAGGAATTATTTAAAAAATAAAATCGAAAAATTGACACCTTATATGGTGTCATATACAATTGAGGTGTAAACATGTCAAAGTGGGACAAACTTATAGCAGCGATTCTATCATTATCAAACGATTTAAGATTCGAGGAACTTAGACGTGTCCTAGAGGCATATGGCTACACTATTCATGCACCGAGCAGCGGAAGTAGTCATTACACATTTAGAAAGCCTGGAAAAAATCCTATTACTATTCCAAAGCACGAACCAATAAAGAAAGTATATGTAGAGATGGTCAAGAAAGTTGTCTTGGAGGAAGGTGATTCAGATGAAGAAAACAATTGATGAATACATGAAAAAACCATATAAGATGGAGATTGTTAAGGACACCGATGAAGGAGGATTTGTAATCTCATTTCCAGAGTTACCAGGGTGCCTTACTGTGGGTGGTACAGTGGAAGAAGCAATAAAAAATGCCGAAGACGCCAAAAAGACTTGGTTCGAAGCTGCACTTGAAGAAGGGATCAGGATAAATGAGCCTGAGATTAATGAGAAATATTCAGGGCAGTTCAAGCTTAGAATTCCAAAGAGTCTTCATCGGTCACTGGCCGAGAGCGCCAAAAGAGAAGGTATCAGCATGAATCAATACTGCGTCTATTTGCTTTCGATGCTCAATAATATGCACACTCCTAGTGTATATAAATAAAATTGCATAATTGTATACAAAGTACTTGACAAGGATTTTTTTATCCTTTAAACTTCTAACTCATAAAGACAAGGGCGTCTTAGAGCACAGCATGTTGCTCTAAGGCGTTTTTTGTTTATTGGTGATCAGGTAAATAACGACTTGCGTAAATAAAGACGATGCAATGGGGCATCACTGCTGCAGCTAGCACAGCAATGAGCCAGATTGTGTCGTCTTTTTTCGTGACAAGGGGACGGTTCTTTTGTCTCATTGTGCACAACATGACACGGGGACGGTTCTTTTGTCAGGTCACCTAAATAACTAGGAGGAGAAATAGTATGAGTGAAGAAATCTTACAAGCTATAGATGGTACCGTATTTAGCGTCTGGTTCTTAATCGGCGCAGCATTGGTTTTCTGGATGCAGGCAGGCTTTGCAATGTGTGAGGCGGGCTTTACCAGAGCCAAGAACACTGGAAATATCATCATGAAAAACCTGATGGATTTCTGTATTGGAACTGTAGTATTTATTCTTATCGGTTTTGGACTTCTTCTTGGTGAAGATCTGGCAGGATTCATCGGAAGGCCTGGATTTGATATTTTCACAGGCTATGCAAGCTTTGACTGGTCCAACTTCGTATTTAACCTGGTGTTCTGTGCCACAACAGCAACCATCGTTTCAGGATCAATGGCTGAGAGAACTAAATTCATATCTTATTGTGCGTACTCGGCAGTTATCTCAGCGATCATCTACCCAATCGAGGCTCACTGGACCTGGGGCGGAGGCTTCCTTTCACAGATTGGCTTCCACGATTTTGCAGGTTCCAACTGCATTCACATGGTAGGTGGTATCTCAGCTCTCGTCGGTGCAGCATTCCTTGGACCACGTATCGGTAAGTTCGAAAGAGATAAGAACGGAAAGGTAGTTAAGGTAAATGCCTTCCCTGGCCACAACCTTGTGGCAGCTGCTCTTGGTGTATTCATTCTCTGGCTTGGCTGGTATGGATTTAACGGCGCTGCCTGCACTTCAGTAGATCAGCTTGGATCAGTATTTGTAACAACCACAATTGCTCCAGCTCTGGCTACAGTTACATGTATGATCTTTACCTGGCTTAAATATGGTAAACCTGATGTTTCAATGTGTCTTAACGCTTCACTTGCAGGACTTGTAGCTATCACAGCTCCCTGTGATGTAACAGATGCTTTTGGTGCTATAGTCATTGGTATCGTGGCAGGACTTCTTGTATGCTTTGGCGTATGGTTCCTTGATTACAAGCTTCACATTGATGATCCTGTTGGTGCCGTTGGAGTTCACTGCTTAAACGGTATCTGGGGAACTATTGCAGTAGGTCTTTTCGCTACAAATACAGCACCTGGCTACTCAATCGCAGATGCAGCTGGCAACGAGATGGTGGGCCTATTTTACGGCGGCGGATTTAAGCTCCTTGGAATCCAGCTTGCAGGTTTTGCAGCAACAGCAGCCTGGACAGCAGTTACTATCACCATAACATTCGTAGCGATCAAAAAGATCCTTGGCCTTAGAGTCTCTGAGGAAGAAGAGATCCTTGGTCTTGACTCAACAGAGCACGGCCTTGCATCTGCTTACTCAGGATTCGCCATCATGGACGTTTCAAACACTCTTACAATGGGAGTAAACGAGAACACAGACCTTGGCGTAAGTGATTACGAAGAGGCTTCCGAGTTCCAGAAAAAGGCTTCAGTACCGGTTGTTACAGCACCTGTTCATACTGAGTCAGGAATACATAAAGTTGTCATCATCGCTAAGTTGTCCCGCTACGACAAGCTTCGCCGCGCTATGAACGATCTTGGCGTTACCGGAATGACTGTTACTCAGGTCATGGGCTGTGGTGTCCAGAAAGGCTCTGGCGACATGTATCGTGGAGTTGAGATGGATGCCACGCTCCTTCCCAAGATCAAGCTTGAAGTTGTTGTCAGCAAGATTCCTGTTGAGGATGTTATCGAAGCAGCTAAAAAGACTCTTTACACAGGTCACATCGGAGATGGCAAGATCTTCGTATATAGCCTCGACAACGTAGTAAAGATCAGGACTGGTGAAGAAGGCGCAGCAGCCCTGGCAGATGTAGAATAAAAACAAGACACTGATATGTACCCAGAATCCTGGACACATATTTATGAATTAGGTCGAACACATGGATGCTATCCTGTATTGTACAGGTGGCATCCATTTTGTCTTCGCCT
>Ga0256405_10004468_pt1 | contig 26040 bp, 15 predicted proteins | sample RumenRJG_02DNA_FD_189096 | JGI IMG/M metagenome (GOLD analysis project Ga0256405, IMG submission 189096) | Bovine rumen microbial communities from Lethbridge, Alberta, Canada - RJG_02 | ecosystem: Host-associated > Mammals > Digestive system > Stomach > Rumen | place: Canada: Alberta... | reverse complement strand
TCTGTAACAGATCACCGGTTAGCTCCATTGTCCAACCAGGTATCGTCAGAACAGATAACCATAAAGGAAATACCGTGATAAACTTATCTTGATACCTGCAAGACAGAGTTTCGTCCGACACTATTGACCGCTCTTTCCTGTTGGACAATATCGGCAAGAAAGCGGGTTTTCTTTTTGCATACCTGTTCTTCGACGGAAGGTGTGGACAATTTGCAAGCAAGAAGATCCTTCACCGTTTTCGCCTGTGCGAAAACGCTTCAGGGTGCCGCTCTGGCGAGCGGCATGCTGTGGAAAGAGTGAAAAATAATGCCGATGCATTATTTTTCACTCTCAGAGCTTTGTGCCGCGGGACAGGTCTGTTTACGAATACAGCCTGATAACTGCCGCTGCGACTTCTTTTTTGGAAAGGCCTTCGTCCATAGCGCGTTTTTCCAGGTAATAATGGGCTTCCTCTTCTGTCATCTGCCGCATCTGGATGAGCAGGCATTTGGCCTTGGTGACAATGCCTACCTCATTCAGCTTTTTACGCATGCGCTGCAGTTCACTCTCCTTTTCCAGGACCCTGCCGGACATGAAAAGATTCATGCGGAGTACCTCTTCCAGAATCTGTCTGCGAAGCGGGAGAGAGAATACATAAACCGGATATTTCCTGCAGCGAAAGGCAATCTGCTCCCGGGCGTCTTTGCCGGTCAGCAGAATGATCTGCAGATGAGGATTTCTTCCGGACAGCATGAGCAGATCGTCGATGCTCATGGCTCCTTTCCCAGTCAGGCTGCAGAGCAGAATGTCCGGGGGCGGAGCGCTTCCGGCAGGCGACAGGGCCTGTCGGATCTCCGCCGACGTATATGCTTTTGTGACACGCAGGGAAAGACCGGTCGATGGTATGGCCTTCTGCACATCACGCAGGACCAGCAGGATCGACTGCATCATCTCTTCTGTGCCGGCTGCTGCAACAATGCCGCAGGAGGCATTCGTCTGTTTCATTTCTATACCTCAATGATTATTCTACTCGTCAGATGATTCCTGCTATCAGGGTTTGCCCGGCTTCAGAGTTTTTTCCATATTATTCCGCCCGTTCCGCGTAAGCTTTCAGGCAGGCGGCCGGGACATATTCCCTGACCAGGTCGCTGGAGCGGGCAGTCTGAACCGCTTCCTGCAGACTTGCGGGGAGCTGTTCCAGTCCCCTCATGAGGACGGGATCTGCGCTGTAGAGATTGATATCGATGGACGCCGGCAGGGCCAGATTATGATCGATCCCGTATATGCCGGCGCGGATCAAAAGGGCAAAGGCCAGATAGGGATTGGCCTGGGGGTCGGGGGAACGCAGTTCAATGCGTCTGCGGCCGGAGGGGTCTGCAGGGATCCGGATGAGCTGGCTGCGGTTCTGGACCGCCCAGCTGACGTAGCGCGGCGCTTCCATCCGACCCAGTCTGGCATAGGACTGTTCACTGGGATTGAGGAAGAGTGTGATATCCCGGATGTGCTTCATGATTCCCGCCATGAAGGCATCTGTATGGTCACAGTCGTCCTCGCTGTGGACGGAAATATTAAGATGCATGCCATTACCGGGTTCTCCGGGGAGAGGTTTTGGAGAAAAATCCGCTGCACGGCCGTCCGCCGCACAGATGCTGCGGACCGCCCATTTGACTGTTGAAGTATTGTCTGCCGCCGCAATGGGGTCACTGTAGCGGAAGTCGATCTCCATCTGACCGGGGCCGCGCTCGTGGTGGGAGGATTCCGGCGTAATTCCCATCTCCAGAAGAGCAAAGCAGATATCCCTCCGCAGGTTTTCGCCTGCGTCCAGAGGCTCCACGTCCATGTAGCCGCCCCTGTCAATGGGGGTCCTGGTCACCTCGCCCTGCGCGTCCTTTTTAAAGACATAAAACTCCATCTCGGAGGCGAATTTCACTTCTATGCCTTTTTGAGCGGCATCCCGCACAGCCTGGCGGAGGATATATCTGGTATCCCCTTCGAAAGGGCTTCCGTCGGGCCAGGTCACATCGCAGAAAATCCTGCAGACACGGCTGTCGGAGGGGCGCCAGGGAACGATGGAAATGGTCGACAAATCCGGTTTCAGAAAAAGGTCGCTGCGGACATCCGTCTCAAAACCTGTCACCGCAGAGCCGTCGATGGAGACTCCCCACCGGACAGCGCGCCCCAGCTCACCGGACATAATGGCAATATTTTTCTGATTTCCGAAAACATCAAAATAGGCCAGCCGTATAAACTCCACATTCTCTTCCTTGACAAACTGCATCAGTTCTTCATATCCCTGCATTGTTATTTCCTTTCCAAAAGACCTCTCGTCACGGCGACTGTGCAAGGAGACAGGAGGCGGTTCAAGGAGACACAGAACCGTCCCCTGTCTCCTTTGTCTCCTTGTTTACCTTGTCTCTGTCTACCAATATAAAACGGATGGTCGTCATATTTCAATCATTTCTGCGATTCTGCCGTCATGGGAGAGGCGGCAGCGGAAATCACAGCATGGTATAGCCCATCAGGTATTCGTCCACTTCACGGGCGCAGCCGCGTCCCTCGACGATATTCCAGACGACCAGTGACTGGCCACGATGCATATCGCCGGCGGTAAAAACGCCGGGAACCCTGGTCCTGTAGTGATCCGGACCTTCCTTGCTGACAACGGTCCCGCGGGGGGACAGATCCACTCCGAAAGCCTCGGCCGTATAGGGCTGGCAGCCGACAAAACCCGCCGCGATCAGAAGCAGGTCACATGGAAGGACCTTTTCGGTTCCCTGGACTTCCGCCAGTTTCCCGTCCCTGAAAGCAACCTGCACAGTCCGGATCTGGTGGAGCCTGCCTTCCTTCAAAATCAGTTCCTTGACAGTCGTACTGAAAATGCGCGGATCGGCTCCAAAGCGCTTAATGGCCTCCGTATGGCCGTAGTCTGTCTTGAGGACTTTGGGCCACTCCGGCCAGGGGTTGGAAGGTGCCCTCTCCACAGGAAGTGCGGGCATCATTTCGATGGCGGTGACACTCTTGCAGCCCTGTCGGAGCACTGTGCCGATGCAGTCGTTGCCGGTGTCTCCGCCGCCCACGATGATGACATGCCTGTCCTTTGCGCGCTGGTCCGGCGTACCGGACAAAAGTGCCTTTGTGCAGTCTGTCAGAAAATCAACGGCATAATAGACGCCCTGCACCCGGTCGATCGGCTGCGGTTTTTGAACAATGCACTTTTTATTGCCCCTGCTCTTCCTGTCACTCCTGTCACTGCTCTTCTCTTCGCCCTGTTCTCCCTTCTGCGGCGGGGCTTCTGCTGGTCCCTTTCCCTGCAGGTCGTCCGCCTGCGAGATCAAGGCGGTCAGGCCCCTGGGCTGTTTGGCGCCGCAGGCCAGGATGACAGCGTCAAACTCCTTTTTCAGCTCCTGCGCCTCTTTTTTCCCGACATTCACACCGGTCTGAAAGACGACGCCCTCGGCCTCCATGAGTTTTCTGCGGCGCTCTATGACGCTCTTATCCAGCTTCATATTGGGGATGCCGTACATGAGAAGGCCCCCGATCCGGTCCTCTCTCTCAAACACCGTGACCAAATGTCCGCGGTGATTGAGCTGGTCCGCCGCCGCCAGGCCGGAGGGACCGCTCCCCACGACGGCGACCTTTTTGCCGCTGCGCAGGGAGGGCCGGCGGGGCTCCATCCATCCGTTGGCAAAGGCTGTCTCTATAATATACAGTTCGTTGTCATGCACTGTGACCGGCTCTCCGTCCATGCCGTTGATGCAGGCCTTCTCACACAGAGCCGGACAGACCCTTCCCGTAAATTCCGGGAAATTACTGGTCTTTAAGAGCCTGGACAGAGCATGGCGCTCGTGCCCTGCATAGATCTGGTCATTCCATTCCGGGATCAGGTTGTGCAGAGGACAGCCTGTCACCATTCCCTTGAGCCGGATGGCGCTCTGGCACATGGGCACGCCGCAGTTCATACAGCGGGCTCCCTGCTGCCTGCGCTCCTGGGCCCGCAGGGGCAGGTGGAACTCCCCGTAGTCCGAGAGTCTCTCCAGAGGGGCGCGGTCAATATTATCCTGTCTCTTGTATTCCAGAAATCCTGTTGCTTTTCCCATAATTGATTCCTTTGCTTTCTGAATTAACCGGCGGAAATCTCGCGGAAGGCCTCCAGTACAGCCTTGTCATGGGGCATGCCCTGCTCTTCGTGGCGGCTGATGGCAGTCAGCATCCGCTGATAATCTCTGGGAACGATCTTTTTAAAATAAGGAAGCCAGGCTGTGTAGTCGGAGAGAATCTTCTGCCCCAGTACCGAGGCAGTCTCCTGCACGTAGTCCTGCAGGATTTCCCGCAGCTCGGCAATATCGTAGTCCTCCGTCAGCTCCTGCAGCATGGTCATATCCTTATTCATGCGGCGGTAGAGGCTGTGGTCCAGATCCAGCACATAGGCGATGCCGCCGCTCATGCCGGCCGCAAAGTTTTTGCCCGTTCCCCCAAGAATGACGGCGCGGCCGCCGGTCATGTATTCGAGACCGTGGTCGCCGCAGCCCTCCGCCACCAGGGTGGCGCCGGAGTTGCGGACGCCGAAGCGCTCTCCCGCAATGCCGTTGAAATAGGCCTTGCCGGACGTCGCTCCAAAGAGGGCGACGTTGCCCACAATGATATTCTGTTCCGCCTCAAAGGGGCTGTCTTTGTCCGGAAGGACAATGAGTTTGCCGCCGGACAGACCCTTGCCGAAACCGTCGTTGGCGTCGCCGGTCAGGCGGATGGTAACGCCTTTGGGCAGGAAGGCGCCGAAGGACTGGCCTCCGCCTCCGCAGGCATTGACCACAAAGGTGTCGTCCGCCAGGGTATTGCCGAAGTTCTTGGTCACCTCGGAACCCAGGATGGCGCCGAAGGCCCGGTCGGTGGAGGAGACCTGCAGGGAGGTTTCGTAGTGTCCGATGATCCGGCTGCCCGGCTTTTCAGCGGAAAGACTGCCCAGCGCCGTCTTTTTCTCCTGCAGATAAGCTGCAAAGGCATTTGTTTCTTTTTTCCCTGCTGAGGTCGATCCTGCCGAAACGATCTCTTCGGGAAGTCTGCCCTGCAGAGCGCCCTGTGACAGGCCCTGTGCGAAGGCGGGGACCAGGACAGAGAGGTCCGGTGTGGACTCCAGCCGGAAGTCATACCAGTCTTTTTCCGGAGAGACGGGGAAGGGCGTGTCGCCCAGGATCTGGCGCAGATCGACCTTGAAGGCGCGGTCTGTGATCAGGTTTTCCCGCACGCGCAGGCAGTCGGTCCTGCCGACCATGTCCGCCAGCCTGCTAAAGCCCAGGTCCGCCATGATCTGCCGGAGCTGCATGGCGATAAAGGTCATGAAGCGCACCACATGTTCCGGTTTCCCCTTAAAGCGGCAGCGGAGCTTGTCATTCTGGGTCGCAATGCCGACCGGGCAGGTGTCCTTGGAACAGACCCGCATCATCATACAGCCCATGGTCACCAGGGGAGCTGTCGCAAAGCCGTATTCCTCTGCGCCCAGAAGGGCGGCGATGGCCACGTCGCGTCCGCTCATGAGCTTGCCGTCCGTCTCCAGGACGACCCGGCTGCGCAGGCCGTTTTCCACAAGGCAGCGGTGGGCTTCGGACAGGCCCAGTTCCCAGGGGAGCCCTGCGTTGTGGATGGAACTGCCGGGCGCGGCGCCTGTGCCGCCGTCATAGCCGGAAATGAGGATGACCTGGGCGCCCGCCTTGGCCACGCCGGAGGCGATGGTGCCGACGCCGGCCTCCGAGACCAGCTTGACATTGATCCTGGCGTCCCGGTTGGCGTTTTTTAAATCGTAGATCAACTGGGCCAGATCCTCGATGGAATAAATATCGTGGTGGGGCGGCGGGGAAATCAGGGAGACGCCGGGCGTTGAAAACCGGGTCGCCGCCACCCAGGGATAGACTTTTTTGCCCGGCAGATGGCCGCCCTCGCCGGGCTTGGCTCCCTGGGCCATTTTGATCTGAATCTCATCGGCGCTGCACAGGTAGGCGCTGGTCACGCCGAAGCGGCCCGAGGCCACCTGTTTGATGCGGCTGTTGGCGTCCGTCCCGAAACGGTCGGGTGCCTCGCCGCCTTCACCGGTATTGGACTTTGCTCCGATGGAATTCATGGCCCTGGCCAGGGTCTCATGGGCCTCTCTGGAAAGAGAGCCGAAGCTCATGGCCCCGGTCTTGAAATGGCGGACGATGCTGTCGACAGATTCTACCTGGTCCAGCGGGACCGCCGGCCCTGCAGGAACAAATTCCAGTAGTCCACGCAGAGTGTGCGGGTGTCCGGCATCATCCACCAGCTGTGTATATTCTTCAAAGCGTTCATAGGAATCCATGCGCACCGCCTGCTGCAGGGCGATGATGGTCTCGGGGCTGTAGAGATGGTCCTCGCTGCCCTCTCCCCTGCGCAGGGAGTGGAGGCCTACGGAGTCCAGGGTCGTGTCGACGCCCAGCCCCAGGGGGTCAAAGGCATGGTCGTGGCGGAAGGTGACGCCCTCCTCGATCTCCGGGATCCCGATCCCGCCGACCCGGCTGACCGTGCCGGTGAAATATTTACTGATCAGGTCCTCTCCCAGTCCGATGGCCTCGAAAATACGGGCGGACTGGTAGGACTGAATGGTGGAAATCCCCATCTTGGCCGCGATCTTGACCACGCCGCCCAGAAGGGCCGCATTGTAATCCTCGACCGCTGTGTAATAATCCTTGTCCAGAATTCCCAGGTCGATCAGTTCCCCTATGCACTCATGGGCCAGGTAGGGACAGATGGCCCGGGCGCCGAAGCCCAGAAGGGTCGCCATCTGGTGGACATCCCTGGGCTCGCCGCTCTCCAGGATCAGGGAGACGGCTGTGCGCCGCTTGGTCAGGACCAGGTGCTGCTCCACGCTGGAAACCGCCAGCAGGGAAGGGATGGGCATATGGTTTTCATCCACGCCGCGGTCGGTCAGGATGATGATATTGCAGCCGGCAGCCGCCGCCCGGTCCACGCTGATGTTGAGCTGGTCCAGAGCCCTGGCCAGGGAAGTATTTTTGTAATACAGAAGAGAAATCTCCTGGGCCTTGAAACCCGGCTGATCCAGGTGGCGGATCTTTAAGAGGTCCACGCCGGTCAGGATGGGGTGGTTAACCTCCAGCACCGTGCAGTTGGCGCTTTTTTCCTGCAGGAGGTCGCCGTCCGAACCGATATAGACAGTCGTATCGGTCACGATTTTTTCCCGCAGGGAATCGATGGGCGGGTTGGTGACCTGGGCAAAGAGCTGCTTGAAATAGTTGAACAGCAGCTGGTGGGCCTCGGAGAGCACGGCCAGGGGGGCATCATGTCCCATGGATAAGGTGGGCTCGACCGCATTTTCCGCCATGGGCAGAATCTGGTCCTTGACATCCTCGTAGGTGTAGCCGAAAACCTTGTAGAGCCGGTCGCGGACCTGCTGGCTGTGGACCGGGATCTTGTGGTTGGGGATGGGAAGCTCGTTCAGATGCAGGAGGTTCCTGTCCAGCCACTCTCCGTAGGGCCTCCTGCGGGCATAATGGGTCTTGCACTCCTCATCGGAAATGATCCGCTTCTGCTTTGTGTCGACCAGGAGGATCCGTCCGGGCTCCAGGCGGGCTTTTTTTACGATCTGTTTTGCCGGAATATCCAACACGCCGACCTCGGAGGCCAGGATGAGACGGTTGTCATCCGTGATGTAATAGCGGGAGGGACGCAGGCCGTTTCGGTCCAGGGTGGCGCCCAGGACCTCGCCGTCTGTAAAGAGGATGGCGGCCGGTCCGTCCCAGGGTTCCATCATGGTGGCGTAATAGTGATAGAAATCCCGCTTGTCCTCGCTCATGAAGGTATTGTGCTTCCAGGGCTCGGGGATGATGACCATCATGGCCAGGGCCAGGGGCATACCGTTCATGTAGAGGAATTCCAGGGTGTTGTCCAGCATGGCGGAGTCCGAACCGGTCCGGTCCACGACAGGGAAGATCTTGTCCAGCTCCTGCTGCATGACGGGACTGGTCATGGTCTCCTCGCGGGCCAGCATCCTGTCGATGTTGCCGCGGATGGTGTTGATCTCGCCGTTGTGGGCAATCATGCGGTAGGGATGGGCCCTGTGCCAGGACGGGGTCGTATTGGTGGAAAAACGGGAGTGCACGATGGCAATGGCGGACACATAGTCCGGTGACTGCAGGTCATCATAGAAGCGGCGCAGCTGGCCCACCAGGAACATGCCCTTATAGACGATGGTCCGCGACGAGAGGGAACAGATATAGGTGTCCTCGGAGGACTGCTCGAATTCCCTGCGCACCACGTAGAGCCTGCGATCAAAGGCTATACCTCGCTCCACATCAGCGGGACGGGCCAGGAAGCACTGGCGGATGCAGGGCATGCAGTCGACTGCCGCCTTGCCCAGGATCTGCTCCCGCACCGGCACGTCGCGCCAGCCCAGAACCTCCAGGCCCTCTTTCTGGGCAATGACCTCAAACATGCGGATGGCAAAGGTCCTCTTCAAAGTATCCTGAGGCAGGAAGAACATGCCGATCCCATAATCGCCTGCCTGTGCGGGCTTACTGACGGTCATGCCCGACCCGGAGGCAGCTTCCCCGGAAACTGTGAGGGTAATGCCTGCCTCCTCTGCGGCCTTTGCAAAAAAGCCGTGGGGAATCTGGGTGAGGATCCCCACGCCGTCGCCCACCTCTCCGGTGGCGTCCTTGCCGGCGCGGTGCTCCAGCTTCTCAACGATGTGCAGGGCGTCGTCCACCACCCGGTGGTCCTGACGCCCGTCGATATTGACGATGGTTCCGATGCCGCAGGCATCATGTTCGAATTGTGTATACATATGCTTGGCCATTTCTTTCAATGTGTGACTCCTCTGATTCAACAAAAAAGAAAGGCGCCTGAAGGGACGGATCCAACAATCCGTACCTTCAAGCGCCTTTGCTTTGAAAACATATTATACACGGTTTTCCGTTTCTGTCAATGATTTTGTATACAATAATACAAATTTCCTCTCAAGAAACTGCCCGGTACCTTTTACTTCTGGAAGGAAATGAAAAACACCGTCATATAGATAAAACGCACAGCCTTCATGCTGTGCGTTTTGATCTGGGTCACTGTGGGCGATTCTCCCTGTAAAGCCCGGCAGAGTTTTATCTCAGGGAGAACAGCATCTGCTCGTAGGTGGGATAAGGCAGGTACTGATCCGGAATGATAGCCTCAGCCTGGTCGGTCCAGCCGCGCAGGGTCTCCATCTCTGCCAGGATGGTCTCCTGATAAAAGGCAGCCTGAGCCAGGATGTCGTCGATTCCCTCTGCTTTCTTTGTGTCAGCCTCGAGTGTGTCAAGGGCAGCCAGGATCTGCTCACTGGTCTCGTCGAGCTTCTGCAGGATCCTGCTCTCATAGCTGCAGCGGCTGTCCGGGAGCAGGTCTCTCTTCTTGAGGGCCTCGTTGGTGACGTCCTTCATGTACTGGACAAGGCCGGCGGTGAAGTCCTTGCGGACCATCTCCTGCAGAGTCAGGGACTCGATATGGATGGTCTTGGCGTAGTTTTCCAGCAGGATCTCATATCGGGACTCGATCTCTTCCTTCGTGAAAATATGATGCTTTGTAAAGAGATCCACGCTCTTTTCCGAGATAAAGGAAGGCATGGCCTCCGGCAGGGACTTAAGGTCTGCCAGGCCGCGGCGGTGGGCCTCCTCGACCCACTCGTCCGTGTACCCGTTGCCGTTAAAGAGGATGCGTCCGTGCTGTGCCAGAAGTTCCTTGAGCAGGACGTGAATGGCATCGTCCATCTGGTCAGAGGCGACATCTTTGAGCCTGTCATAGATCTGTGTCAGGGTCTCTGCGACAGCTGTGTTAAGGACGATGTTGGGGTTGGCCACGGACAGGGAGCTGCCAGGCATGCGGAACTCGAACTTGTTGCCGGTGAAGGCAAAGGGCGAGGTCCTGTTGCGATCTGTCGTATCCCTTGTGATGTGGGGCAGAACGTGGGCGCCCATACCCATCTGGGTCTTGCCGCCGCCGGCAAAAACGGTGTCGTTTTCGATGGACTGCAGGACCTGGTCCAGCTCGTCACCGACGAAAATGGAGATGATGGCGGGCGGCGCCTCGTTGCCGCCCAGACGGTGGTCATTGCCTGCCGTGGCGACGGAGACGCGCAGGACTTCCTGATACTCGTCCACCGCTGCAATAACTGCCAGCAGGAAAACCAGGAACTGCAGGTTTTCCGCCGGCGTCCTGCCGGGGTTGAGCAGGTTCTCGCCTGTATCCGTGCTGATGGACCAGTTGTTGTGCTTGCCGGAGCCGTTGATCCCCTCGAAGGGCTTCTCGTGCAATATGCAGGCATAGCCGAATCGGTCTGCCACCTTCTTCATGACCTCCATGGTCAGCTGGTTGTGGTCGACGGCGATGTTGGCGGTCTCAAAGACCGGCGCCAGTTCATGCTGGGCGGGTGCGACCTCGTTGTGCTTGGTCTTGGTCGGAACGCCCAGCTCCCACAATTCGCGGTCCAAAGCATGCATATACTCGGACACCTTGGGCTTGAGGACGCCGAAGTAGTGGTCTTCCATCTCCTGCCCCTTGGGTGCCGAAGCCCCCATCAGGGTCCGGCCGGTCAGCAGCAGGTCCTTTCTCTTTTTGTAAAGATCCTTGTCGATCAGGAAATACTCCTGCTCGGAACCCACGGTCGTATCCACATGGGTGACAGCGGTGTTGCCCAGAAGGTGCAGGACTTTGACAGCCGCTTCAGAGAGGGCCTCCATGGAACGCAGGAGAGGTGTCTTTTTGTCCAGGGCCTCGCCTCCGTAGGAGCAGAAGGCAGTCGGGATATAGAGCGAACCGTCCTTGATGAAGGCGGGGGAGCTGGGATCCCAGGCTGTGTAGCCGCGGGCCTCGAAGGTGGCGCGCAGTCCGCCCGAGGGGAAGCTGGAGGCATCCGGTTCGCCCTTGACCAGCTCCTTGCCGGAGAACTCCATGATGACACCGCCGTCAGAAGTCGGGGAAATGAAACCGTCATGCTTTTCCGCCGTCAGTCCTGTCATGGGCTGGAACCAGTGGGTAAAGTGAGTCGCTCCCTTCTCCAGCGCCCATTCCTTCATGGCTGCCGCCACTGTATTGGCTACATCCAGCTCCAGATGGGTGCCGTTCTTGCTGGTCTTGCGCACTGCCTGATAGACATCCTTGGGCAGGCGCTCCCGCATGACCTTATCATTGAAGACCATGCTGGCGTAGATTTCGGGAACTTTTGCATTGCTTTCACTCATCTCTTTTTCCTCCTCATCAAATCTGTACAAGTCCCGGGGAGACACATTCCGGAACTGCAGCTTACATGATTTCCGGGTAATAGAAAAGGCGCCTGAAGAGACGGGCTTTACGCCGTTTCTTCAAGCGCCTTTGCTTTATGAACTCTTATTATACACGCGAAGAACTTTCTGTCAATACTTTTTGTATACAATTATACAGTTTTCTCTACCCGCTCGATCGCACAGGTGTGCGTTTTTTCTTTCTCATCATAATTGATTCCGATGAGAAGCATACTGCCTTTGTAATGCTGCCTGTCTGTTTTGCGGGCAAGGATTCTGCGTCACAGTAACAATTCTGCGTCATTCGAAAAATCACGAACACGCTTACAGGCATGTCCTCGGCGGGACTTCGGCTCTCTGTTTATTCTACGTCCTGCAGTGCCGCGAAGTCTTCTTCACCGGTGCGGACCTTGACGACGTGGAGAACGTTGTAGACAAAGATCTTGCCGTCACCGATGTGGCCGGTGTAGAGGGCTTTGCGGGCAGCTTCAATGACCTTGTCCACGGAGATCTTTGCTACGACGACCTCGACCTTGACCTTGGGCAGGAGGGTTGCGTCGACGACAGCGCCTCTGTAGCGCTCGCTGGAGCCTCTCTGGATGCCGCAGCCCATGACCTGGGTCATGGTCATGCCTGTCACACCCAGCTCGTTGAGTCTCTGCTTGAGTTCATCAAACTTGTTGAGACGGCAGATGATGGACAGGCGGTAGATGCCGGAATCCGGGATAGCTCCCGCTGCTGCGGGCAGATCAGCCCAAGTCCCGGCAGGTGCTTTGGCAGAGCCAACGCCGGATGCCGCAGCTGCAGTGACGCCGGAAGTATCCACGACCTTGACCGCTGCCCGGATCTGGGCGTCAGAGGCCCTGTCATACTCGCCCTCACCCAGGTCTGTGTTCTCGTTGACATCCATGACCATGTTGGTAACGTCGCTGATAGCAAAGCCGGAATAGGCGCTTGCCAGGCCGTGCTCGTGCAGATCCAGACCATCAATCTCCACCTGGGCGGGAACACGCAGGCCGATGACAGCATCGATGGCTTTGAAGACGATGAACATGACGATCAGAACATAGGCGTCAATTGCCAGAATGCCCAGAGCCTGGACGCCCAGGAGCTTTGCGCCGCCTCCATAGAAGAGGCCTGTCATAACGCCGTCCTCGCCGTTGGAGAAGAGGCCGACCGCAAGAGTGCCCCAGATGCCGTTGGCCATATGTACAGACACAGCGCCGACCGGGTCGTCGATCTTTGCGACATTGTCAAAAAACTCCACCGAAAAAACGACCAGGACGCCGGCGACAAGACCGATCACAAAGGCGCCGAAAGGAGTCACGCAGTCGCAGCCCGCTGTGATGGCCACCAGGCCTGCCAGCGCGGCGTTGAGGGTCATGGAGACATCCGGCTTGCCGTAGCGCAGCCAGGTAAAGACCATGGTCACGACAGTTGCCACGGCCGCGGCCAGGTTGGTGTTCATGAAGGCAAGGGAAGCATGGAAAGCATCCGCGCCGTCTGCCATGGAGGCGGTGGAGCCGCCGTTGAAACCGAACCAGCAGAACCAGAGAATGAAGACGCCCAGCGCCACAGCCATCATGTTGTGGCCGGGGATGGCCTTGACCTTTCCCTCCCGGTCGTATTTGCCGATCCTGGGGCCCAGCATCCATGCACCCAGGCAGGCGATGACGCCGCCTACGTTGTGGACGACCGCGCTTCCGGCGAAATCATGGAAGCCCAGTCCCGACAGCCAGCCGCCGCCCCATGCCCAGTGTCCGCCGATCGGATAGACCAGCAGGGAGATGGCTGCGGAATAGACGCAGTAGGCCTTGAAATTGGTCCGTTCCGCCATGGAGCCCGACACGATGGTCGCCGCGGTCGCGCAGAAGACTGTCTGGAAGATCACATAGCACCAGAGGGGCATGGTCTGCGGAACGACTGTGTTCTCCGCCCCGTAGAGACCCCGGATCATGGGATCCAGGCGGCCGATCAGGGGAGATGTGCTCCCGAACATGAGGCCGAAGCCCACCAGCCAGTAACAGGGCGTTCCTATGCAGAAGTCCATCATGTTTTTCATCAGGATGTTACCGGTGTTCTTGGCCCTGGTCAGACCGGCTTCACAGAGCGCGAACCCCGCCTGCATGAAATAGATCAGAGCAGTTGCTATCAATACCCATGTGACAGTTGAAACGTTGTAATCCATAGTTTTTTCCTCTTCCCTGTTGTGACCCCTCAGGTAAAAAAGTCCGGATCCCGCTTTCGCAGGACCCGGACTTCTTTGTCCGTGGGATCCGGTTGATCAGTGTCATACGCCGGCTGATAGCAGAAAAGGCGCCGCAGGTTTCCCTGCAGCGCCCTTGCTGTATATGAGTATTATACTCTATACAGATGGATTGTCAAAGCACATTGTATACAATAATACGATATAATTCCATGAAATCTTTGTCAGCATGCACAAATCAGCATAAGAGAAGATTGTGCTTTCCTTTATCGAATTCATATCTGTCACCCGCCGATGGGCAGTTCAAAGCGGTTCTTGCTGCTCACGAAGGGCACGGCTGTGGGATAGCATCCGTCAAAACAAGCCCTACAGAGCCCCCCGCCGGAGACATAAATCCTGCCTGCGTCCTCCACCGACAGATAACCCAGGGAATCCACACCGATAATCCTCGCAGTTTCCTCCACGGTGTGGTTGACGGCGATCAGATTGTCCTCCGAGTCAATGTCTGTCCCGTAGTAGCAGGCATGGAGAAAAGGCGGCGCGCAGATGCGAAGGTGCACCTCGGCCGCCCCTGCTCCCCGCACCAGACCCGCCAGCTGCGCCGAAGTCGTGCCGCGCACGATGGAATCATCGACCAGAACCACCCGCTTTCCTTCGACCACTTCCCGGACGGGATTCAGTTTGAGCCTTACCATGCCTGCTCTCTGCTCCTGGGAAGGAGCGATAAAGGTCCGGGCGATATACTTGTTTTTGACAAGGCCGATCCTGTAGGGGATCCCGGATGCGTCCGCATAACCGATCGCCGCGTCCAAGCCCGAGTCCGGCACGCCGACGACCACGTCCGCATCGACGGGATGGGTCTTTGCCAGGCGCCTTCCCGCCTCCTGCCGCCATCGGCTGACGGGGCATCCCTCCAGGACAGAATCAGGCCTGGCGAAATAAATATACTCAAAGACACACAGGGAGCGAGGCATCTCCCCGCAGTGCGTGCGAATCGTGCGGATTCCCTCCGGGCCTGCGGCGACGATCTCTCCCGGGAGGATATCCCGCACAAAGCGGGCTCCGACCGCATCCAGGGCACAGCTCTCCGAAGCGAAAACGATTGCTCCGTCAGACTTTTCTCCTATGCAGAGCGGCCTGAAACCATGCGGATCCCGGGCCGCCAGCAGCTTGGAGGGAGACATCAGGATCAGGGAGTAAGCACCCTCTATGCGGCCCATGGTGCGCTCCAGGGCCTCTTCGATCGAGGAGGAGGCCAGGCGCTCCTGTGTGACCAGGTAAGAAATCACCTCCGTGTCGCTTGTCGTGTGGAAAATGCAGCCGGTCAGTTCCAGTTCCTCCCGCAGCTGTACGGAATTGACCAGATTTCCATTGTGACAGACCGCCAGATTTCCCTTGCGATGCCGGACCACAATGGGCTGGGCGTTGGTCCTGCCAGGGTTGCCGCTGGTCGAATAGCGCACGTGACCTGCAGCGATATTGCCTTCTCCAAGCGCCTGCAGGGCCAGTCCGGAGAAGACCTCGCTGACCAGTCCGACGTCTTTGTGAAAATGAAAAACCCCTTGGCAGGAGACGGCGATCCCGGCCGCCTCCTGTCCTCTGTGCTGCAGGGCAAAGAGCCCTGCATAAGTGTCATAAGCCACGCTGCCGTTTTCCGGCTGCCAAATCCCGAACACACCGCATTCTTCATGAATCAATTTCTTTTTCCTCCTTTGAGAAAGACACCTGCAGGTGCTCCCGGGACATATCATAATAAAGCGTCAGGCCGCTCTGCCCGGTGTCGTAGACCTGCAGGATCTGTTCCATTCCTTCCATGCCTTCCGCCTCTGTGGCATAGTCTGCATACTCAGCCAGGGAAGCCGCATAGGGTTCCAGCAGAGAGGGCGTAAAATGCAGGGTTGACTGCGCCTCAAAAACAGCCGTATAGAGAATCTCCGCCTCCACCAGATCCTGGAAAATGTGGCTGCCGTAACTCAGCTCCGGCACATAGCCTGCCCTGGTCTCGGAAATCTCTGCGATCATGTCAAATTCACTGATATCCGCAAAGGAGGAAGGCACGCCCAGTTCCGCCGAGGAGGTGCAGATCCGTCCGGGCGTGAGGAGCAGCATGCGCTTTCCCTGCCCCCGCAACTTCCAGTTGACTGCAGACAGAAGGTCCCGCACCCGGAATTTGTCCCGGTAGGGCATCTCATAGTAGCGGATGGGATCGATATAGACGACCAGATCCACAGGGAAGGTGCGCGAGAAGCCCATGGAGACCTTTTTGGTCTCCATGAGGATCTGGTCCGGGAGAAGCTCAGGCACATGGACAGCGTCCCCCTCCTTGGTCTGCTGGAGAGGCCTGCACTGGAGCAGATCGATCACATATTCGCCGTCCGGGGCCATATTGATGGTATATTCAATATCCACCGGATATACATAGGCCTCCTTGAGCAGGCGCAGGATGCCCCGCATGTCCTCCATGAGCTGCTTATTTTTGACCAGTCCGTCACAGGAGACGTAGTAGATGCTCCGGTCGATCCCCCGGTCTGTGAAGGTCCGCTCCGCGTCCCAGTCATGGGACAAAAGAAGCCGGTTCAGATAAGAAGGAATCTCCTTCTGCACAAAGTCGGGGTCAAAACCCTCCACCTCTCCCGAGGAAAAGCGAACGGCGTCGATCAGGCGCTGGGAAAACTGGTGGCGGTCGGAAGCCGAAGTCAGAAGATTTCTGGTCGGATCCTCCAGCATGACCATACGTGGATAGGAGCCTGTCCGCCGGTCCACGGCCGCTGTGCCCAGGCCCATGACCAGACGCAGCATGCCCTCACTGGGATGGTCTGCGCTGAATCGATAGGGGCTGATGGAATAGCCGACGCCCGCCGCCGCGGGCATATAGAAATGCTCATAGCGGGAACCGGAGACACGCTGGACCAGAATGGCCATCTGCTCATCCCGTTTATCCAGGCTCCGGCGTTTGCGGTAATCCAATGCGGACAGGCCCATGGTGCTGGCATAGACTGTCCGGATGGCGTTTTCAAAAGTCTCCAGCCTCTCCTCTACGGTGCCGTTTCCGGCGCAGAAAACGGATTCATATTTGCCGGCAAAGGCGTTGCCGAAACCGTCCTCCAGGATGGAACTGGAACGCACGATGACAGGATCATTTCCGTAGTACTCCAGAAGCCGGCGGAACTCCGTCTCCATGGCCCCGGAAAACTTCCCGTGCAGAAGCAGGTCCTCCATCTGCCCGGCCAGGGCAAAATACCCTTCCTCCGTCCGCTGCTTCACCCGCAGATCCCAGAAACCGTTGTCTACGATATAGGTATAAAAGACATCCGACCCGATATAAAAAGAGTCGTGCGGTTCGATCCGGTCATAGATATCCGGCCGCAGGTTCTGGGTGAGCTTGCGCGACAGCAGCATGCCGGTCGCCTTGCCGCCGATCATGCCGGTCCCTACCATGCGGTCATGGACCTCGAAATAGTCCTCGGGCGCAAAGTGTTCCTTGATCAGCTCCCGCAGCCGCTCATCCCGCGTCAGCATGATATTGCACATACGGCTGCACTCCTGTGTCACATCCAGCCCGTTCTCGTATTTGATCCTGGTCCTCTGGAAAAAGCGCTCCCAGCTGTCCATATTCTGGTTGGCCGTAGTTCCCGCCAGATTCCGCTGGCGGTAGAAATGACTCATCTGCACACCTTCCCCGCCGACTGTAAAAGTCCCGGTCCGCAGGTCATAGAGATGGGGCTGCAGCATGGCCTCCGTCTCCCGCCGCCAGACCTTGACCGGGCGGACATACATGGACAGGATCCCCTCTTTGTCGCTGCCGTCGACGGCTGGTCCTTTTTCCTCTGTGAAAACATCCAGAAAGAGCTGGGTGGTATCCCGGATCTTCTGCAGGGCGTCAAAGGAGTGCCTGCCCCGGAGCACAGGAAAATAAGCGACTGTATCCAGGATAAAGAGGAAGGGACAGGTCAGATGGAAAAAATCCCCCATGAGCAGGTCTGTCGCCCAGGCTGCCTCCAGCTCCGACAGGCAGTCGAAGACATAGAAGGCATCATAGCCTTCCTTTTCGATGATGTTGTGGATCTCCACGGTGAAGGTCTCAAAGCGGTGGGACAGGGGAACCTGAATGACCCGCAGGCCCTCCATGGGCGGCAGGATCGGCTCATGCTCCGCAAAACGGATATAGAGCAGGTTTCTCCCATCCCGCAGGGCCTGCTCCGCGAAGGGGACTGCCACTGCACGAAACTCATCCAGAGATCCCACTTCCCAGACTACGTTGTCTCCCAGACGGATATTGTCCAGTGCGGCATCCATCGCCGGAATACCCGATCGAATTGGTTCATATGCTGCCATGAACAGCCTCCTTTCTTACTTTCAATTCAAGACTCGCTTGCGAGTCTTGCGCGATGAAGAATAAAAAAGCCCGGACTCATTCCGAGTCCGGACCTCATTGCCCGAAATAATCATCTGTATTTTTAGAAGGGCACCGCCTCCCCGAGAATCTGTATATAACAGCCTCGCTTTACAGTCAGGAGAGTTCTCCCCGAATGACTCTTTTCAGAACCGAATCATGTGCAAGCCCTTCAAATCCATCCGGCAAAGGCTCCAGGCTGCAGAAACCGTATTTCCTTTGAAGTGCTGTTTCCAGCAGGATGTCCGCAAAGGCCGGATTTTTAGGCAGGACAGGTCCGTGGCTGTAGGTACAGAAGGCATTTCTGTATCTGGCCCCCTCCGTGCGGTCGACGCCGTTGTTGCCGTATCCGGTCTGCCGCGCCTTTTTCCCGGGAAGGGAGATTTTTCTTTCCGTTTTGAGGATCCTTCCCAACGGATGCACCCCGCTGCCCAGAAAGGTCCTTCCGCTGTGGTTTTCGAACCCAACGACGATGCTCCCGCCGGATTCCTCGCCCAACCGGAAGGCGTAGTTGCCGATCATTCTCTCTTTTCCTCCGACAGTATAGAAATCAATCGCGCCAAGAAACTCGCATTTTTTCCCGTCAACTGTTTCATAGTAGTGTCCCATCATCTGGTAGCCGCCGCAGATGCACAGAAAAGTCTTTCCGTCTTCAAGCGCTGCCCGGATCTCCACACCCTTGCGCAGGCGCAGATCTTCCAGCAGAATTTCCTGATCAAAATCCTGTCCCCCGCCAATGAAGAAGAGATCATATCCGGAAAGGCTTTTATAATCTCCGATTCCCATAAAGTCTACCTGGCAATCGATTCCTCTCCACGCCAGCCTGCGCTGCAGGCACTGGATATTTCCCCGGTCCCCGTACAGATTGAGAACGTCGGGATACAGATGACAGATTTTCAATTCCATGTCAGGACTCTCCTCATCTTCCTCAAAGAATTCTTTCACAAAAAATACTTCCTCAAAAAATTCTTCCTCAAAAAAATCATCTTTTCTGACAGCAGCCTGTAACAAAGTGACATCTGCAGATTTCAAAATGAACCATGGTTCTCATCCACTGTCGGTGTCGCAGATCTATTCAGGAAGAAAATCTGCTCAGGACGGAATCGCCTGTTTTTTCAGCGTCTTCCACAGGGACAGCATGGTGGTGTAATTGGGCAGAATATAGACAGGCACCCGGCTGTTCCCTATTGCTTCCAGCAATGCTTTCTTCTCTTTGACCCGTTCTATTCCATTTTCCGGAATCCCTGCATATTTCAGCCGCAGCTGGAGATCCTCCGCCCGTTTTCCCCACACATAGATCTTGTGTAAAAAAGGATCGCAGGCCAGCTTTTCATAGTCGACATCCCAGATCCAGGAAATGTCATGCCCGTCCGCGTCTTCGTCGTTCAGGCAGAGGACAGCCGTATAAGGTTCCCGGATCCCGCACAGATAGTCCAGCACCTGATTACAGCCGGCGGGATTTTTGACCAGGATCATCTGTACCGGAACCTGGCCCACTACAAATCGTTCCATGCGGCCAAAGCTCCCCTCCGTCTCCTCCAGGGCCCGGATGACTGCGGACTTCGATATCCCGAAACCGGATTCCAGTGCGGCACAGGAAGCCGCTGCCGCATTATACAGGTTGTAAAGGGCAGGAGCCGCAATCTTCACTTCCTCCGGATCCGGCCCGCCGCCCGGAAAACGCATGCCCAAAGCTTTTTTGCGGGGTGCATTCATTGCTGCGCGGTCCGATCCAGACGATCCCGACACAGGCGGCGGCAGCAGCACGACGGTCCCGGGCTTCCTTCGCCTGTAACCGCAGGACGGACAGTAGAATCCGCCCAGATGGGCATAGGTGCGAAAGGTGTAGTGATATTCCGCCCCGCAGCGGATGCAGAAACGGGCATCACTGACCTGCGTTTTCTCCGATCCGTGCAGTTCCTCTGATGCAGATAATTCTTCTTCTGAAGCCTGCCCCTTCCCTGCAAAAAACTCCCCTTGCGTATTCGCTTTTTCTGCAGCATCTGTTTCCCCTTCCGCGGCCGGCTTCTCTGTAACAGCTGTTTTCTCTTCCGCGACCGGTTCCTCTGCAGCAGCTGTTTTCTCTTCTGCGACCGGCTCCATTCCGAACCAGGCGACGGGATTGGGCAGATCCAGTGCCAGGGAAGCTGTCAGCGAGTCGTCCGCATTGAGGCACAAAAGGGCGTCAGGCGCCAGTCGTATGCCCCTCCGGATCGACTCCAGGGTGTGCATGACCTCCCCGTAGCGGTCCAGCTGATCCCGGAAAACATTCGTCACGACGATCACTTTGGGACGGAGAAAAGGAAGGACCTGGTACAGGGCGCCCTCATCGCATTCAATGACGGCATACTTTTTCTTCGGATGTCCCCGCCAGTCCGCGCAGGCGGTAAGCTCTGCCGTCACACCAGACAGGAGGTTGGCCCCGGACCGATTGGAGACAGGATCCAGTCCCGCCAGCTGCATCATCCGGGCCAGCATGGCGGAGGTCGTCGTCTTCCCGTTGGTTCCGGTCACAACGATGCAGTTCATGCCTTCTGAGACAGCTGCCAGTAAATCTTTTTTCAGCAGCATGGCCGCCCTGCCGGGAAAAGAGGTTCCCCCGCTGCCGACCCTGTGCAGAACTGCTCTGGATCCTTTACAGGCCGCCACGGCACAGATCCTTGAAAGGGCGGGGATGATATCTTTGTGCTTATTAAAAATCCGCGTACTTTTACTGATTCTTTTCATCGTTACATTTCTCTACATTGATTGTAGGGGTTTTGTCTGGACCCGTTCAGTTCGGTTCTGTTCTTTTCGGATCTGTTCATTTCAGAAACTGTTCATTCCGGATCTGCTCAGCGCCCTGTCGGACTGCCGCTTCGATAAAGGCTTTGAACAGGGGATGGGGCCGGTTGGGACGACTCTTGAATTCCGGGTGAAACTGAACACCCAGGTAAAAATCATGGTCCGTCAGTTCCACGGTCTCCACCAGTCTTCCGTCCGGAGAGAGACCGCTCAGGGTCAGGCCGTGCTCCTGCAGGACATCTCGATAAGCATTGTTGAATTCATAGCGGTGACGATGGCGCTCGCTGATCGGCCCCGGCCCGTAACAGCGCTCCATGGTTGTTCCGGGAATGATCTCACAGGGGTAAGCCCCCAGACGCAGGGTCCCGCCCTTATCGATCTCATCACTCTGTCCCGGCATAAAGTCGATCACCTTGTCGGGACACCGGTCATCAAATTCCCCTGAATCCGCATGAGGCAGGCCTGCGGCATGCCGGGCAAACTCGATTACCGCGATCTGCATGCCCAGGCAGATGCCAAAATAAGGGATATGGTTTTCCCTTGCATACTGTGCCGCCAGGATCATGCCTTCGATGCCCCGGCTGCCGAAGCCGCCCGGTAGGATAATCCCGTCCAGACCGGCGAGATTCTCCACCGGATTCTCTTCCCGGATGCCCTCGGAGTCGATCCATTGGATCTCGACATGAACATTGTGAAAAATGCCCGCATGTCTAAGGGCTTCCGCGACAGACAGATAGGCGTCATGAAGCCCTACATATTTTCCAACCAGTCCGATCCTGACACAGTGGGTCCGGGCCTGATGGATCCGGGCCACCATCTGCCGCCACTCCTCCAGATCCGGCGCAGGCGCCATTATATGAAGTTCCCGGCAGACAACTTCCGAAAATCCGGACTTTTCCAGCATCAGAGGGGCCTCGTAGAGGTTGGACATGGTCCGGTTCTCGATAACACAGTCCTCCCGCACGTTGCAGAACATGGCGATCTTCTCGAAGATTGATTTTTCCAGCGGTTCATTGCAGCGCAGAACGATGAGATTGGGATGGATTCCCATCCCCTGCAGTTCCTTGACCGAATGCTGGGTCGGCTTGGATTTATGCTCTCCGGATCCCTGCAGATAAGGAACCAGGGTCACATGGATAAAAAGGCTGTTGCTTCTTCCTACCTCCAGAGAGATCTGACGGGCAGCCTCCAGGAAGGGTTGGGATTCGATGTCACCGATGGTCCCGCCGATCTCCGTGATCACGACATCGGCGTCGGTTTTTTGTCCGACAGAATAAACAAACTCCTTGATCTCGTTGGTGATATGGGGGATCACCTGGACTGTGGAGCCCAGGTACTCCCCTCTTCTCTCCTTGTTCAGGACATTCCAGTAGACCTTGCCGGTCGTCAGGTTGGAGAAGCGGTTCAGGTCCTCGTCAATAAAACGCTCATAATGGCCCAGATCCAGGTCTGTCTCCGCCCCGTCTTCGGTGACATAGACCTCGCCGTGCTGGTAGGGGCTCATAGTCCCCGGGTCCACATTGATATAGGGATCCAGCTTCTGCGCCGCCACCTTCAGCCCGCGGGCCTTGAGGAGCCTGCCCAGAGAAGCCGCTGTGATTCCTTTTCCAAGTCCGGAGACCACTCCTCCGGTCACAAAGATATATTTTGTCATGATGATCCCCCATTTCGGAATGCCAGTGACGGAATGCGGTGTGCGCTCGCGCGAGCACGGCGGCCGCTCTCCGGCCTTATCGCGATTGGATAGGCTGGCTGACGCCGCCTATCCTGCGCGATACGCGCATCTCGCGGCAGAGCCGCTTCGATGTCCGTTGGCCGTCGAATGGCCGCTCGTGCGAGCACGGCGGCCGCTCTCCGGCCTTATCGCGATTGGATAGGCTGGCTGACGCCGCCTATCCTGCGCGATACGCGCATCTCGCGGCAGAGCCGCTTCGATGTCCGTTGGCCGTCGAATGGCCGCTCGTGCGAGCACGGCGGCCGCTCTCCGGCCTTATCGCGCAAAAAGGCGCTCTGAGAGAACCTCTTTTTCTCTCAAAGCGCCTTTGCTTTTCCTGCTTATTATACATACCGGAGCATGATCCTGCCAGTGTTTTTTTCGTATCTACTGGATATAAACGATCGAGGTCTGGCGAAATGCAGAAATGATACGCATGATCCCGCTGTAGACGAGGCCTTCGCCGTAGATATAAGATACAGTATCTGTTTTTTTTAGGGCGAAACCGAAGACACCTGCGAAAATGGCCAGTGCCAGATTAATTGCCCCGATGATCAGAGTAAGCCGCCAGGACCGGGCGCCAACCCGGCGGGACTCTCTGGCACGCAGTACATCAACAAGGCCTGAAAACGCAAAAGTGCCCAGAAGGTAGAAAATCATAAATTCCCGGGGCGAATCCTGCAAAGACAGGGACAGCATCCCTGCATCCAGAGCAATGATTCCGATAAACAGCATCAGCTTTCCTCCGACCATATGCCTGGCCATACTAATATAATAGAGCAGCAGGCGCAGTCCCTTGAATCCACGTTTGGCATAATCGACGGAGAATCCTGCCATGATCCTGGCCAAGTTCCTGGACACCTTCCTGATCCTCTCCTATATATACATCTCTGCAGGACTTTGTTCCCTGATCGTAAAGCCGGTCTTAAAGGTGACGCTGTCTCCCGACCAGGCAAAGTATATCGTTCTGGTACTGTTCAGTGATGTCCTGTGTACCACTGCCAGTGTGGTGATCGCTACTGCTTTTTTCTATCTTACGGAGAATACAACCCTGGGAATCATTGCTTACCTTGCCGCAGAGCTTCTCATACCGCTTGCGCTGGAATTTGTCAATATGTTTCCCAATCTGGCCAGATATCACCCGGAGAGATTCTACTTCAGCGGAGCTGCATCCTCTCTGGTGACGGATTTTACATCGGAGCGACCGAAGAGGGGATTTTGAAGCTGCTGCTGATCCTTGTCGTATACATATTCGGAGCTACTCTGGCTACGATCCTTTTGTTCCAGAAAAAAGAGCTGAATTTTTAAACTGATATTCCTTGTCAAGGGGACATGTCAAAGGGACGGTCTTCAGGCACTCTCCGGGAAAAAAGGATTGACTTCGCCGTCTTTCCTTCGGCCACTAAGTATATTCCCATCCGTCAATCCACCAATAGTCTAAATAATATTGTCATTTGACAAGTTATTCTGTATAATTGGCGTGGGAGGCGGGAAATGAATAAAAAAACAAATGATGAAAAGGTGATCCTGCAGCTTCAGGATCTGCGATATCTGCAGTGGACCAAAATCCGGCACTCTTCCGGGACAGCGGGGTCGTTTTTAAAAGCGACGGCAAGAATCCGGGGAGAGCGATGGTACTATAAGCTGTCCGACTATGACCCGTACAGGGGTATTGTCGGTCATGAGTGTGTCAATGAGATTATTGCAGACCGCCTGCTGACTATTCTGCAAATCCCGCACCTGTCTTATCAGTTGATCCACGCATTGGTGCTGGTCGACGGGAAGGAATACGTGACATGGTTGTGTCGGTCAAAAGACTACAGGCAGAACGGTGAGAGCAAGATCGCGCTGGACACCTACTACCAGATGGAAAAAAGGGAAGGGGAATCCCCTCTGGAATTCTGTTTTCGACAGGGATGGGAAAAATATATCAGCGAAATGCTGTTGGTAGACTTTCTGATTCTGAATCGGGACCGCCACGGAGCAAACGTGGAAGTCCTGCGAAACCGGCAGACAAAGACAATCAGGCTTGCGCCCCTGTTTGACCATGGTCTGAGCCTGTGCTTTTCGCTGCACGAAGAAGAAAGCCTTAACGCTGTCGATCCCATGGCTGATCGTCCGGTACAGTGTTTTGTCGGCTCTCACTCTGCCACGGAAAACTTAAATCTGATCCCCCAAAAGTATAAAAAGGTCACACCGGTTGGCGGCATCCCCCTCAAAGAAGGTCGGGAAGCTTTCCCGGCGCAGAGAGAAGTACTCAGAGAGTCAGACCGTGATCTTCTTTTTACAGATCTGGAAGAAGCTATTTCCGAAAAGAGGCGCGAAGTCATCTGGCAAATGATCTGGGAGAGGTGGAACTATTATGAAAGCTTTTGCAATACGTGATACATCCATTCAGAAAGACCGGGACCTGGCATGGCTTCTCTATGATCCGGACAGCATGTGCTTTACCATCGAAATCAGTGAAGATGTGGATGAATGGGAAGCCCCGCTCATTCTCTCCTCCTTTGTAAAAAAAGGAAAACGGTCGGTGGATCCCTACTGGAGCCAGGTCTGGGTGGAACAGAGGATCGTTCCGCGGGAAAGACAGAATCTCGGAACCATTCTGCGGGACAACGGACTGGAGGAATATGATCCCTGCCGTCTCCTGATCCTCTCTGACGGCCGCTGTGCACAGGATGACTGCTTCATTGTCCCTCTTCCGGAGAAAAAGATTCCCGGAGAACTGCGGAGGCGTCTGTCCCTTCGCCTGTCGGGCTTTTTGCACAGCGGTGACCATTCTCTTCTCTTTTTCCGGGACGGAATGGTCCGGAGCATCACACAGGAAGAGCTGCCTCTGCAGGAAGCGCAGAGAATGCGACTGTTGCAATATCATCGCGCTTTATCCAATGCAAGGGATCCGGAAATTCCGGCAGGTTCCTCTAATCCTGCCGATTCTGTTGGTACAGTTGACAGCCGTCCGGATGACCTCCTGCAGCTGTTTTTTTTGCATGCACAGGGAAGCGGTCTGGCACTGGAGGATGATTATCATATCTCCTATGAAGATCTTCGGAATGCAGGGACCCTGCTCCCTGTAAACGCCTCTGACTTTCATGCTTTTGTACAGGAGAATGTGGTTGATACGGCATCCGCCGCAGAGCTCCTGCACTGCACGAGACAGAACATACAGGATCTGGTGCGGCGGAAAAAACTGACGCCCGTCAAGATTCTGAAGAACAACTTTCTCTTCCTGCGGGAGGATCTGCAAAGATGAATAAACATAGCTGTTTCTCCATCCCCTGACCGTTCTTTACGGTCAGCCGGGAACCGCACATGCTGGATCAATCTTTGGAAATCACTGCGATGGCACAAGGTACCCGGTCTTCTGCCTTTATTTCCTTTGCGACAGTCCCGCACATCTTTCGATTGACTTTTCCGTTATAGATTGTCCCAAACAGATCATAAATACCGGATACTCTGTCCCAAAACATCTCTGTTATTCCCCATTCGTTCTATACTACTTCTTCGTTCTATGCTTCTTCATGGAAACATTTGCAATCACCACCGACACGATTATACCGACGATAACGACAACAGGAAAAGCCCATACAGGACTGACCGCCATCAGAGTATCTCCATATCCGGCCGGCATCTCTTCTACCGCACACTCATAGGTGTATGCACGATTGAACCAGATCTGGCCATAATAGCCGAA
>Ga0256405_10004467_pt1 | contig 26050 bp, 17 predicted proteins | sample RumenRJG_02DNA_FD_189096 | JGI IMG/M metagenome (GOLD analysis project Ga0256405, IMG submission 189096) | Bovine rumen microbial communities from Lethbridge, Alberta, Canada - RJG_02 | ecosystem: Host-associated > Mammals > Digestive system > Stomach > Rumen | place: Canada: Alberta... | reverse complement strand
GTAAATTATAGCTAGTTTTTTAAACAATCCATATAGCAAACTTGTTTTCATTGTGCCTTCTTCAAAGAAAAAGTCACCAAAAAGAAAAAACGTGAAATCTACTTGACTTAACTTATTTAATTTATTTATATTGAATGTTGAAATAATCCAAATAAGATTTGACCGTGTCTTGGCCATCCAAGCAAGTATCGATAAGCCAACCGCGTTCTTGGCTCCAGTTTTTAAGACCACGGTAATAGAATTCTTTTTTACTATCCAAAATGATAAATGGAACAATATCGTTTTTAAGGCATTCTTTAAATGCAATTAGTCGCCCAACTCTTCCATTACCATCTTGGAAAGGGTGGATTTGTTCAAATTTGACATGGAACTCCACTATTTCCTCAAATGAATGCTTTTCTTTTTGATTATAGTCATCAAGCAATTTTTTCATTTCTGTCTTTACTTGTTTTGGATCAGTTGTCGTTCTGCCTCCAACTTCATTCGCCAATAACTTATAATCGCCAACTTTAAACCACGGTTCTCTTGAATCGCTCGTTCCGGTTTTCAAAACTAAATGTAATTGTTTAATAAACGATTCAGACAATCTCCTTTTTGCCGATTCGATAGATAAATCCACGCATCTAAAATGGTTAACGGTTTCGATAATATCATCGATTTTAACGCTTTTATTTTCTAAACCAATTGTTTTAGTTTCATAAATATATCTAGTTTCGTCATGGGTTAGTTGGCTACCCTCAATATGATTTGAATTATAAGTCAACTCAATTTGGAGTTTGTGATATATTCCGCCTTTCACTGAATGTTCTTTTTCTCTAATGAGAACATCTAGTAATGTTGGCATTTTGTTTGAATGTCTATTCTGCCTTTTTGGTTTTGCTGCATTTTCAGGAATCATCCACGTTTTCCCTTTTAAATATGCGCCAACAACTCTTCCGGAAGCGCAATAGTTTCGCACACTTCTTTCAGAAACTCCCCATATCTTACTAATCTCTATACTTGTTAAATACTTCATGACATTATTATATCATCTATCGGCAATTTATAAAGCAAATCTTGATAGGAAAAAGCAAATATTATTTTGCCGATATGCGTGTCCCGACAATTGGTATTTCAAACCCTTGTGTGTACGGACAATTATGGACATGTTATCTTATTGTTCAATAACGCCTAAATTATGATTAAAAGCGCAATTACATTTATTTTTATATGCGCGCTCATTTATTATTAATATTGTTAAAACTTATATTAAAAGAGGGAACATATATGAAGAAATTACATCTTATTTGCAATGCCCATATCGATCCGATTTGGCAATGGGAATGGGAAGAAGGAGCCTCCACGGCTTTATCAACCTTTCAAAGTGCCGCTAATCTATTAAAAGAATATAATTACACCTTCAATCATAACGAAGTTAATTTATATAAATATACAGAGAGATTCGCCCCTCATCTCTTCCAAGAGATTCAAGAATTAGTTAAAGAAGGTAAATGGAAAATCATGGGTGGCTGGTATTTACAACCAGACTGCTTAATGCCTACCGGTGAAGGTTTAGTGAGACAAATCCAAGAAGGACGTCTTTATTTCGAAGAGAAATTCCACCAGATGCCAAAAACCGCGATTAATTTTGACCCCTTTGGTCATTCTCGTGGTCTAGTGCAAATACTAAAGAAATGCGGTCAAGAAAACTATTTGTTTATGCGTCCTTGGGCGAATCAATTAGCCTTAGTAGATAACCGTTTCTTATGGGAAGGATATGATGGTAGTCAAGTCAAGGTCTATCGTTTCACTTCTTATGGTTCTATATTAGGAAAAGTTAATGAAAAATTAGATTACGATATCGATAATCGAAAAGATGAAGAAATCGCTGCTTCCCTATGGGGTGTCGGTAACCACGGAGGGGGACCATCAAAAAAAGATTTAGAAATTATTGAAGAATATAAAAAATCTCATCCGGATATCGAGATTGTCCATTCTGATCCCGATACTTTCTTTAAAGACTTACATCCTACTTACGTTTTTAAAGGTTCTCTCATCCCCTGTATGGCGGGTTGCTACACCTCTATGGTGAATTTAAAGCAGAGATATAGAAAATTAGAAAACGAATTATTATTCACGGAAAAAGTGTGTTCAATTGCTTCCTTAAAAGGTGTGATGAAATATCCCGATAAAATCTTTAGAGAAGCGACGGAAGATATGTTGAATATTCAATTCCACGATATCTTACCGGGCGATATGGTTGTCGCTGGGGAAGAGAACGGGATGATGTTCGCTAACCACGGCCTCCATCTTTTAAACCAAGCTCGTGCAGATGCCTTATATGGAATGATTAAAGGCTCAAGAGTCGCAGAAGAAGGAACTTATCCAGTATTTGTTTTGAACCCCAAAACTTATGAGGTAGAACAATATGCGGAAGTCGATATGTCGATTTTACCGACAGATCACTACACGGATGTCGATGGCAAACAATCCTATCTCGTCGTCTATGATGAAGAAGGAAATGAAGTCTTATCACAAAATATTAAAGAATCTTCCAATATCGCTTTAGACTGGAGAAAACATGCGATATTTAAAGGGAAATTAAAACCTTTATCAGTGACGAGATTCACACTGAAAACCGAAGTGAGAGATGTTCCCGCTTATCCAGTTAACGAAGATGTATTTGTTAAAGGTAAAGAACATTCTATTAGAATAAACGCTAAAACGGGTCTTATCGAATCCTTTGTCGTCAAAGGGAAAGAATTCATTAAAGGAGAGACATTTATCCCTTATCTATATGAAGATTATGAAGATCCATGGGGTATGTCTTATACATATGTCGGTTGGAACGGCACACCATTTAAGAAACAAGATAAGCCAGATGGACCATTTGAAAAATTACAATCTTTTGAAGTATTTGAAGATGGTGATATTTACACTGCCTGTGAAGCTTTCTTCGCTCACGGTTTAACAAGAATCAGAATGGCGTATAAAGCATATAAGAACGAACCGAGAATCGATGTCGATGTCAAAGTCTTCCCCAATGAAGCTAGTAAAGCCATTAAACTTCATATCCCTTATGAAGCGAAAGAAATTATCGGTGATCAAGTATTCGGTAAAGAACCTCTATTCTTAGATGGAAGAGAATGCATCTCTCATAACTTCTTAGCGATTAAGACTGGTGAAGATGAATATTTAGAAATTATTAAACCAAGTCATTATGCTTCTTCTTATAAAGATGGCGTTTTAGCGTTGACACTTTTAAGAACCGCGACTTATTGTGCGCATCCAATCGCCGGTAGACAATTGTTAAGAGATAATATTTATATCGATAAAGTTGATCAAGGACAAAGAGATTTCTATTTCAGTATCCAAGTATCTAATGAGAAAGAATTAGAAAGACGTGCGGATTTATTCGTCGAAAAGCCCTACGCTTTAAACATCTTCCCATCAGTAGATACAAAAGATGATAATGGTTTTATTATTAAAACCACTAACCCCAATATCAATATGGTGACAGTGAAAAAAGGTGCGCAAATTGATGGATACTTATTTAGAATGCAAAACAATTCTGAAGAAGAAGCGGATGATGAATTATTAGTAGGTAGTTCCACTATCAAATTACATTTCCATAAATATGAAGTTAAGACAATTCTTTATAAAGATGGTAAACTGAAAGAACTTGAAGAAATGTTGATTTAATGGAAAAAATTAAAATCGTCGGATTACAAAAGAGTTATACCAATCGCAAGAAAGAAAGTACGGTCGCGCTTTATAAGTGCGACTTACTTGTCTATCCCGGGGAATTTTTAGTGTTGCTCGGTGAATCAGGATGTGGCAAAACATCTCTTTTAAAAGTTATCGCCGGTATTGAATCATATGATTTTGGTGATATCTACTTCGATGGCATAAAAGCGGAAGAATTAACGCAACTTGAGAAAAACATGTCATATGTCAGTCAAAATATCGTTTTATTTCCCCATAAAACCGTTTTTGAAAACATCATGCAGCCACTTAATATCTTAAAAGTTCCCAAAAAAGATAAATTGGAAAGAATTAAAGAATTAGGAGAGAAACTCGGTATTTCTATCCTTTTAACAAGAAGACCGAGAGAACTTTCTGGTGGTCAACAGCAGAGAGTGGCTATCGCTAGAGCGATTGCAAAAGAACCAGCGATTTGTTTATTTGATGAACCCTTAAGCGCGTTAGATCCTGTTTATCACGATGAGATAATTGAATTCTTACTCTACACTCATAAATTAACCCAAGCGACATATATCTATTCCACGCATAATCAAAAAGAAGCCTTTAGGCTCGCTGACCGCGTTGCTATTATGCATAATCGAAAAATTGAACAAATTGATAGACCGAGTGAAGTTATCAAACATCCTAAAACTCTTTTTGTGTCGAAGTTCTTAAAAGATATCTTTGTGTTACATATACCTTGCATCTATCAAAATGGAAGATTTATCAATGAAGAATTAGGTATCAATGCGATTGGTAATATCGATAAAAAATATGTGAAAAAGATTGAAGGGAAGAATATTGTTGTCGCATTAAAAACCAGCAATATCATCTTATCGGAAAATGGAGAATATACACTTGATTTGATTTCATCAAGCTCTAGTTCTCTCGAAGTGAGATTTAATGAACAAAACTTCATCCTCTCTAATCCAGAATTAAAAGAATTTAATGATTATGTTAAAGTGAACTTTAACTTTAATGATGTCACCATCTTTTTAGAAGGAAAGAATATTGAAAATGAAGATATTTGATTTGAGTTATGATGATGTCTTAAAGATTAAGAAAAGAGAGATAATCTTTCTCGTTTTAACTATTGTTTTAGGATTAGGAATTGTCTTAGCGTTTTTATTCATCGCGAAAAGAGAGACATTTATCTTATTTCTCATCCTCTCTTTAGTGGTCACTCTTATAACCACCACTTTATCCTTATATATTATTCTCGGTAGATTTAAAACAGTTAAACAATATTTATTAATATTGAAGAAAAGCGAGAACAGCAAAGAAAGCGATATATTCTTCTTTAAGAATGTCGATGCACAAATCTATTTAAAAGATGGACTTTCTTATCATAAATATACCTTTTATAAAGATGAACAAGATTATGCTTTCTATGTCCTATTCGATAAGAAACTAGATGTAAAAGAAAATGAATCATACAAATTACAATTTGTAGAGAATATTCTTTTAGAATTGGAGAATCATCATGAAAAAGATTAAGAATTCTCCAAAATATCTCAAATCATTAATCACCTATGATTGGTGGAAATATCTCATCTTATTCTTCGTTTCTTCCATCGTGGTTTATTATGCTTTCCATATGAAATTATCTTTAAAAAGATATGAACAATTAGGCATCTTCACTACCGCTTATATCAAAGATGAAAAGATCATCGATGAATTAGAAGAGGAATTACAAGAAGAAGGCACTAAGCAAGTCAATATCATAACTGCCGAAAAAGAAAGTAGATATTACGATATCCAATTAGACACGAACGGAATCGGAGGAAGCGATATTTTAATTCTTCCTAGTAGCAAAGTTATCGATGTCACTTATATCTTGCAGAATACCTTAAAATTTAATGATGAGTTTATATCTGAATTATTAGATATTAATTCATCACTATCATTTTTAACTTATGAAGAATATACCTACGGAATCAAAATCTATAATGAAGAAGATGAGGGATATAATTCTCATTTCCATTTCGATTCTTGGATCGAATTCGATGAGACGTATTATATGTTTTTAGTGGCTAAATCCGTTAATTTAGGGAAATATGGCACTAAATCTAAAGAGAACCATTATTCCGCGTTAGAAGCGACAAAATACCTAATCAAATGAAAAAGAGAAAGAAAATATCACAATACGAATCTTTCACTGAGGCTAATCTCCCTCATACGAGACCTCAAGTATTTTTAAGTGTCTATAAAACTAGAGCGTTATTTATTTTTGAAATATCACTATTATTAGTCCTATTTTGTTTGCCACTATTTATTTGGTCGATAATCATTAGATTATATATCGATAATATTCCTAATGGTTTATTGGAAGATATGTCCAATAAGGCAGATATCTTAAAAGACGTCTTTATGTGGACGATGATTAAAAATGGAATAAATATCCTTTTATTCGGTGTCGCGGGAATCGGCTTTGGAGGAGCGATTCACGTCTTACAAAAATTAGTGTGGAATCAACTGGCGATGCTAAGTGACTTCTTTGAAGGTATGAAAAAGAACATCGCTAAATATATCTTCTGGGGTATTTTGTTAGGAATATCATTCTTCATCTTTGAATTTGTCGTCTCAGGAATGCCGTTAACTAACCTCAATACTTTTGTCAGAATGCTTTTATATGGATTAGCCTTCTTACAACTAGTGTTATTCGCCATATTCGTCTCTTATTTATTCTTACAAAACGAATATTATTTTCTCGATCCCTTCCATATCATCACTAACGCATTTAAGTTCACAATTAAATCATTTATCCCTATGGTGGGTTTTATCCTCGGGATTATGCTCCCTTATTTCTTAATCTTTATCCATAGCTTTGTCATTAATATCGTCGCGACTTTCCTCTTCCTCTTTTTAGTGTCCTTCGGTTTAATACCTCTTATATTGCACGCGAATTACCAATTCGATAAAAACATCAACAAAGACCAATATCCGGAAATCTATGACCGAGGTGTCTATAGACAAGGGAAAATTGAATTGCCAAAATAATAAATATAAGTGCTTTATTGATTATATATTTTTACCTTGTGTGTGATAGTATATATTTATACTAACCGCTTAAAACGGAACATAAGAGGTATTTCATATGTCACAAAATAAAAGCTATAAGAGAATTCTCGTCTTGTCCTTGCCGCTTTTGGCGCTTTCAACATTAGTTGGTTGTAATACGACAAAATACGATAAGAAATCTACTATTTATATCGAACCATTTTCCGGTTCTGGATTTGGCTATAAATGGATTGAAGAACTCGCTGCTAGATGGAAACAAGAAAGCGGATATAACTACAATGTTTTAGTTGATCCTTCTTCCGTTTATATGGCGGGTACCCAACTCGATCAAATCGCTTCTGGTATTAGCAAAACCGATATCTTCTTCGGTGGAGAACCAGAATATAAAGCCGGTATCTATAAAGGTTATTTCGAAGACTTAACTGATTTATTAGATGTAAAACCAGATGGTGAAAGCGGCATGACAATCAAAGAGAAAATCTCCGATTGGAATACCTGGCAACAAGTCGGCGCGAAAGCCGTATATGATAAAGCCACTGATACTTTCAGCAGCGAAGGTATGTATATGCTTCCTTACACCGTCACTATTTCCGGATTAATCTTTGATTATGATTCTTTTGTGGAAAAGGGATTATTAACCAAAGCGGAAAACACCGATGCCGTCAAAGCGGAATTAACCGCACAAGGTATCTCATATCACGTCTCCGGTAGAGATTTAGTTTTTGATAGTTCTACCTCTGCTTCCAATTACGCTTCTGGTGAAACCATCATGAGAGCGGGAAAAGATGGTAAATACGGTACTTATGATGATGGTCAACCCATTACCATGAGTGAATTTGAAACGATGAGAAATAAAATTGCCGCTCTCGGTGGCAAACCCTATATCTTCTCTAAACAAGGTTTATATACTGATTCCATCAATATTGCCGCCGCTTCACAAGTCGCAGGCCTCGATGGCTATTATGGTCTTAGCAAATTTGATTCCAATAATAAAGAAGTCGAAATGTATAACGGCGACAAAAAAGTCATTAAATGGGAAAACGGCAATGAAGCTTATAAGATGAAAGGCATCAAAGAATCGGTCGATTTCATCAATGATAACTTCTTCGCTAATAAAGACTATTACATGATCGCTAACCAAGTCAGCGGATCACAAAATAACTTTATCAATGGCTTAATCGGTGGAGGCACATTCTATGGCTTAATTGCCGAAGGTAACTGGTTTGAAAATGAAGCTTCCGAATCATTTAATGCCGCTCACAAAAGAGGTGGCAAAGCCTTTGGTGAATACGATTTAAGATTCATGCTCACCCCAGAATTCGATGGACAAAAAGGTCTAGACGGTGAAGGTCATGGCACGATGATGAGCGGTGCTGAATATGGCGCGATTGTCGTGAGAAAACAAGAAGATGCTGACAAATTAGCGGCTATTAAATCCTTCTTAACATTCGCTTTAAAGAATGATAACCTCGCCAAAGTTAACGTCGATACTGGCTTAATTTGGGGTTATAAATACACCATTCCTCAAGAATTAACATCTAATATGACAGTCTTCCAAAAGAACTGTTATGACTTATATCATGACACTGATAATGTGAAAATCTTATCTTGGAGAACCGATAGACTCTCTTGTCCATTTATCTATTCTTCTAAAGATATCAATACATCCGGAACAATTATTCCTTGTGGCAAATCTGGATTTCATCCTTCTTCCGAACTCTTGAACGGTTCTTCAGTCGCCACTATCATCGATAAGATCCGTAATAATTACACTGCCGAACAATGGGCAGATATCGTTAATCAAACCAAAACATTCTTAGGCTAATTTTATGGAAGAAGAAATAAACATAGAAACGTTTGTTATTCCTAAAAAGAAGAAATTTGCGAGAAAAGCAAAGAAAGCGGGATTCATTTTAAGTATTATTACTTATCCCCTTATTCTTTTCTTTGTTTTCTATGTCTATGTTAATTTCAATTCCATCATAATGGCGTTCCAAGATATCAACGCGGTCGGAGAAAGAACATTTATTGGATTCGATAATTTCGTTCGTTTCTGGAACCAATTATTCGCAAGCGAAGCTAACCGTGGAGAAATTGGCACTGCCTTTACCAACTCCTTCATCATCTATGGCATATCACTCGTTATTTGTATGCCTTTATATATCTTCTTCTCTTATTTACTTTATAAGAAATGTTTCTTGCATAAAGGAATTCGTGCCATCGCGATGATTCCCCAAATCATCTCCGGATTCGTCATCTGTATGTTATTCGTCAACTTCATATCTGGAAGTGACGCTCCAGCGATGACGATATTTAAATCGCTGCATATTTTCTTAGATGAAACAGGAGAACCTGTTGATTTACTCTATAGTCCGAAATACGCTTTAGGAACGACGATATTCTATGCTATATGGCTATCTTTCGGTACGAACTTAATCGTCTATCCAAATGCCATGAAAGAAATTAATCCCGAAATCGTTGAGAGTTCTAGATTAGATGGTGTTTCCACAATGTTCCAAGATTTAAGATATATTGTCTTACCATTAATCTTCCCCACTATTTCTACATTCTTAATTACCGGTTTAGCGGCGATATTCTCGAACGGTGGTTCCGTCTTAGCGTTCTATAATACGCAAGCACCCCAATATGTTTTAAATATGGGTTATGTTTATTCCCGTATGATTATTTTAAATAATCAAACGAATTATCCAACCCTCGCTGCTGGTGGTTTAATCATGACAGCGTTCGTCGCTCCAGCCACACTATTATTAAGATGGGCACTTGATAAATTCGGTCCATCGACGGAGGCATAATATGAACGAATTTGATCTACGCATCAATGAATATGCCAACGTTCCTTCTAAAGATTTAAGAAAAGAGATTATTCGTTTAGAAGATCTTTTGGTGATATATCGCAAAGATGAAGAAAACAAAAAAGAAGAGATTTCCCAAGTTTTAAATAACATTGAAATTTGTAAGAAAAAACTCGGTTATAACGGTAAAGAGAAAACCCGTATTATTTTCGACCGCACATTTAGATGGATTTTATGGGCTGTTCTTGTCATTTATTGTTTCACTTTATTAATTTTACCGATATGGATGATCCTCACTTCCTTTAAGGATCCTCTAGAATTCACTAGCAACCAATTCGGTTTCCCCTCTTCATTTAATTTTGATAATTTCGTCAGTGTTTTTAAGAAACTAGAAATTAGAATCCTCGGTAAAGGGACCTATAACATGCTCGGTATGGCTGGCATTTCTCTCATCTATTCCTTCGGTTCCACTTTCTGGGGAGTCCTATGGACGACATTAATGGCCTATGTACTCTGTAAATATAAATTCATCGGAAGTCGAGTTATATATACGGTCGGTATTATCATCATGATTGTGCCAATCATCGGTTCCGGTCCTTCCGCGATGATGATTAGGCGTAGCCTCGGTATTTACGATAATTTATTGCTCTCAATTCTCACCGGGCCATGTGCCTGTTTCTCCGGTCTTAATTTCTTGCTTCTTTATGGTGCGTTTAAATCTTTACCATGGGATTATGCGGAAGCTGTCTTTGTCGATGGAGGCGGTCACTGGTCCGCTTTCTTAAAGATGTATTTACCGATGGCTCTCCCCACGATGACCGTCATCTTTGTTTTAGGTTTCTTAGGCAGTTGGAACGATTATGAGAGCTTTATGATATGGTTCCCATCAACGCCTAACTTAGCTTATGGTCTATATTTGTTCCAAAGTAAAGCCCAGGCTCTATATAAGTCGTCAATAACGGAGATAATGGCGGGCTTCACCATCGTCATCATCCCCACTGTTACTTTATATTTATCGAGTCAAAAATTGATTTTATCAAAATTTACCGTCGGCGGACTGAAAGGATAAGAGAATATGAACAAAAAACTAATCTATTTAATTACTTTATTTGCCTCAATTCCTTTTATGCTTTCCTCATGCCAAAGCAAAAACGAAATCTCTTTTAATCATGAGAACGTCAATATCGTCAAAGCCAATGGTGAAGCGAGCATCGTTTATGATGCGATTAAAGAAAACTCTAATTTATATGAATATATTCCTATCAATGAAACCTATGGTTTTTGCGATGGTTTAAGATATCCAGTCACCGCGAAAATTACCGAACCAAATGGTAATGTTGTGGAAACTAAAGCCAAACACTATATCAATCAAAGAGGTGTTTATCAAATTGAACTAACCTCGATGATTAATGGCGTAGCAATTAAAGCTAATACACAAACTAATGCCTCCTCTTATAGCGCTGGACCAGCTTTTGATTTACTGAATAGCACCTTCTTAGGTGATAAAGAAGATATTTCCCGTAACATCAACCGCTACAGCGTTTCTAAAGGTGCAAAATTCCATCTTGGAGCGTCTGGTTCAGTAATTAGTTATAAAAATATAGTTGATTTAAAGAATGTTAATGGGAATGTCATCGAGATATCTCCTAACCCCAATGTCGATGCGATTGCTTTGAAGAGATTTAAAGTCACGATGACCGATGCTTATAACGAAGCCAATACCCTCTCAATTTATTTCAAAATCAATGATGCGGTAGATATTCCGACTGCCTGGGAACACGGTTCTTTAAATACTTTTGTCCAAGTCGAATTCAACGGTATGATTGTCGCTAATTCTGTGGATTTCCCCGCTTTAAAGAACTATACCGTCTTATGGGATCAAGGAATGTGGACCACTTGGTCTAGTGATCCTTCTGTTGTTGGTAATTATGTTCCTGTCTCTTTTATCTATGATTATGAAAACATGGATATTAAAGGCTGTTCGAGATATGCAAATTGGGGAAATGAAGCCGAATATGCTTTGATTTATGACTTAAATGACCCCAATGATGAAATTAGAGATTTTGATGGATTTACCACTGGAGAAGTCTATATTAGCATCGAAACATGCGGATTCTCCGGCGATTTAGTCATCACCAAAATCGGCAATAATTTATTGAATAATCCTAGTGAAGATTTATTCCATATCTCCACTGGTGAACTCCTCACTAAAGGATTTGATTTTAGCGATATGCCCGATGGCGCGGTCGATTATTACTATCCTCTCCCCGATATCTCTCATTCTAAAAACGATGTCGAAGTCTATCTTGCAAAATTAGATGACGAATATGTTACGGAAATTGAAGTTAATAATCCAAACGATTTCTATCCGAAAGAAGCAGGCAATTATCTTGTCCTTTATTCTTCCTATAACTCCTTTGGAAATATGATTGAAAAAGGCGGTTATTTCAAAGTGAATCAAGAACCGGCTGCTTTAGAAGATTTAAATAATATTGATTTAAATATCAAAATATTTGAAACTGGCACTATCCCGACCTTTAACTATCGAGGTGGGAACGGCAAATTAAATAAGAAAATCGAACTTGTCGTCGGAGAAACGGTTCGTGAAGTGCAAGAAGGTAATGCCTTTACCATCACCGAAAAGAGTGACCGCAATTTCTTTAGAGTAACCGTTACTGATGCGATTAGAAAACAAAGAGTGTTCACCTATCGCATCAATGTCGATTTCAATGTGGTGAGATTCTCCCTCATCAATTCCTTTGATGTGGTGACTGTCATTGAAAATGGTGAATTCACCATTCCTGATTACACCGCGATTGATTATTCAAAAGCTAATGTTAATAAAACCAATATTCCGGTTTTAATTAAACAAGGAAAAACAAAAACCTACCAACCAGGTGATAAATTTACCGTCACTAGCGATGCCAATATTTGTTATTATTATGGCTCCACTCTTTTAAAAGATATCACTATCAACTGTGTTCCTTATGATTTAGATAGCGAGAGCATCGTAGAACAATATGGTACGAAAACCGGTGTGGAATCCATCACTGCTTCCGCTTCTGGTCTTAACTTTATTTCTAATGGTAATGGCAGTATGGAATTCTATCAGCCATTCCCTTTGAGTACGACCAATTTAAACATCTCCTTTGCGGTTTTTCCCACATTAGCGAATTATGAATCGGTGAAGTTCGATTTGATTGGTGTAGATGGCAATGAACTCAATTTTGAGATGAAAGGTGTCTTAAATGGTAAACCCACCTTATATCTCAATGGAGCAGAAACTGAAGTTAGTATTGAAACTAGTAGAGAAATATATAAGGAAAACGATGTTCCTTCTTTAAGAAATAAACAATATTATTCCTATTCCTTTATAATTGACGGCGGTAGAAAAGGTCTCTTCAATACTAGCGGAATCAAAAATGAAGATATCAAATATTGGGCCAACGGTAATGATTTTGAAAGATTCACTAATGGCTGTGCCATATTAAGATTTAAAGTCGATAATCCACACGCCGGTGATATTTTATCCATCTATCGTATTTCTAACCAACTCCTTTCTCGTGTTGGTATCTCCTATGGTGATTTAGCAGCCCCTGCTATTTCCTTTGAAGGAGCGATGTATTCCACTTCCTTCTCTAGAGGTGAATTCTTTATGATTCCCAAAGCCTTTGCATATGACGTATTCAGCAATGTCTATGATGTGAAGATGAGCATTACCGATCCAGATGGAGAATCGATCGTGAATAATATTCCCGCGATAGAATATCCATTGGTCTTTAATAAATATGGAACTTATACCATTTCCTATTCCACCAAAGACGAAAGAGATAATAACTTAACACAGAGATTCCTTTTAATCGTCCGTGATGAAGAAGCACCCACTATTACCTTAAAAGGTAATTATAAAGATTCTTATAAAGGAGCGGTGACCATCTTAGATGCGGAAGTAAAAGATAACTTTGATGCCTCTCCAAAATTAGTTATTTTCATTGAAAATATCGACAATAGACGTGAAGTCGTTAAAGCTGGAGATAAAGTTACCTTAGAAAAAGGTGAATACAATATCATCTATTATGCCTTTGATAGCGAGGGTAATACCTCACGCCTAGTCAAACATATCACTATTAAATAAAGGAGGAAATGACGATGAAAAGAAATATTATTATTGGCTTATTATCAATTCCTTTACTTTTTTCCACGATTACTGCATGTCAAAAAAATAATGCGGAAAGTCAATCGGAAAAAGAACCTCCCAAGACTTTTATCTGCAATATGTTAGAAGTCGATAATCCCTATACTCTTTTAATTCCGGCCACTGCTAGTGAGACAGAAATTTATGCCGCCCAAGAGATCGTCACCTTCTTTTCTAGTGTCACTGGCACTACACTAGAAATTATTTATGATGCCAATACCGAATTCAGTATGAATTCCAATATCATCTCAATCGGAAATACTACTCCTTATGAAGAAGCGGCCAGAAGACACGGAGATATCGATTTGAGTAAAGAAACACTTAATATCGATGGATTTGTCATCTTTACTTTAGGCACCAGTGTTTATATCAATGCCTATAAAGAAAGAGGCAAATTATATGGCGCTTATGAATTTATTGAAACGACATTAGGTGTCAAATTCTTAAATTATCGCTATACCCATATTCCTCATTTAGAAGAAGTGCCACTTTATTCATACGATAAGACATATGTTCCGATGTTCTCTCAAAGAGCGTATTTAAATACCCCAGTCTTTGAACACGATCAACTTTATACTTCTCGTATGCGTTTCAATACCGACTACTGCCAACTCGATAATTTATATGGCGGTTCAACAAGATGGTGTTCCTTTAACGGAAACACTTCCCACACCATGGCGGAAATCGTTCCTTTCCGCAATTATAAAGTAGGGAATGAAACCGACGCTGATGGCAATCCATTAATTAAACCTGAATATCGCAAAATATTTGCTCATACTGGTACAGGTGATAATATCTCTTTAATTTGGTTCTATAACGGCACGATTATCGACTATTGTTTTACCAGTGGTATTAATGATGATGGTACATATAATAAAAACGAAGAAATATCTTTAGCTAAATTAACCATCGAATCATTGAAGAGCTGGATTAGAAATAATCCTGATTGTGAAAATTTCATGATTGGCCAACACGATACTGAATCAGGATGTCCTTGTGATAGATGTAAAGCTGCTGCTTTAAAATATAGTGGCGGTGGCCGTATGGTCCGTTTCGTCAATGTCATCGCTAAAGAAATTAAAGACTGGATGAAAGAAGAACATATGGATAGAGAAGTTAATTTCTGTATCTTCGCTTATCAATACACTGCTAATTCACCGATTAATGAAGCAGGAGAAATTCCTGATTCCACCGTTATTCCTCGTGAAGATGTATACGTGAAATGGGCTCCTATTAAAACTGCTTTCTATTATTCACCTGATGATCCTCGTCAAAACGTGAAGAGTGAATATAACAATTTATTAGGTTGGCAAAGAGTGACCAATCGTTTCCATGCTTGGACATATCATTGTTGGTATGGTAATTCTCTTTGGTATTATCCCACCACTCATGTCTTTAAAGATTTAATGAGACTACTTAAAAAAGCCGGTGTCGTTTATGAATTCGCCCAAGGTCCATATTATGAATATAATCTCTATCAAAGTGACCTCGATGCTTATGTCTTCTCCAAATTATGTTGGAACTTCGATTTAAAGGTGCAAGATATCGTCGATGAATACAACCGTTATTATTTCGGCGAAGATGCCTTTGAAGATATCAGCAAATTCCATATGGATATTAACGATAGATATGCCTATATGGCTTCTTTAGGTGAAAATATGAGAGTCAGTAATACTTTAATGAAGGAAGAATATTGGCCTTACGCAATAACAAAGAAGCTAGTTAGTTATTTTGATAATGCGGTCGCCAAAACCGAAGCTAATCCTAATTTAAGTGAAAAACAAAAAGCTTCCTATATCGAAAATATCGAAAGAGCGGAACTCTCTCCTCTTTGGATGAGACTTTCCATGTTCGATTGGTATGTCGGTGTCGATGAAGAAAAAGCCCAAGCCGCGGAGAGATTTATCGCCATGGGAAATAAATATGGTTTAAAGAGATATGGTGAACCATTTGAAAACTCATTCGAGAATATCAAAGCGAAATATGGTATTTCTTAATATAAATATTATTTATTATTAGAATCAGCGGATTTTTCCGCTTTTTCTTTACGGACTTTTAAACGATATTGATAAGGTGTCATGCCTATTTGTTTTTTGAAATATTTAAAGAAATAAGGCATAGTGTCGAAGCCATGGTCGTTAGCGAGTTCGGTAACACCTCTTTCCGATATTTGTAGCCAGAAGAGAATTTCTTTTAATCTTCTTTCCCTTAAATAATTCATCACGGAAACACCATAATCTTTTTTAAATGAATGAACTAATGTGGAACGAGAACAATTGAACATCTTAGACAATGATTCGATAGAAATATCGTCTTTGAAGTTTTTGTCGATATAATCCGCGACGCGATTAGTTAAAGAACCACCAGGCCCAATTTCATAGTGAGAATTGCCGATAGAAGTTTGCACTTTTACTAGTTCAAGTAGGGATTTAGTGAGGAATTGTAGGAGTTTTTCGTTAGATTGATATTGTTTTTTCTTAGCGGCGAGCTTCATTAATTCCACGAGTTTACAAATACTTTCCACATCATCCGCTTTGACGAGCAAGACACCATCATCGTTGAGTTGGAAAATCAAATTAGAAAAACCGATGATATAAAATGAACAACCACTGATGGATCCGACACCGTGATTGGCATAGGGGTTAACGATGACAATATCTCCAGCTTTGACTTTTAGATGTCGGGAATCATTCGTGCCTAAAACACCTTCTCCTTCGAAGCAGATGTTAATTTCCGAAGGCGCATGACTCTGCAGATCTAAAGGGAAGTTTTTAATCGTATTGGTCACGATATAATCCATCACCACATCACTTTTATCTTTGAAAAAGTGAGCGGTATCGATTTTATCGTAAGTAACCGTGGTGTCTTTCGTGCTCAATTTGTTATATCCTTTGCTTTTTTAATTATATTACTTATAGTAAAATATTACTATAATTAAGTTAAGCAAGAATGGAATAAAAAATTTTGTAGTAAAATTATTTCATCAAATATATTGATGCTTGTTTCTTTATAAATCACATCTGACTTATAAGAGGAGGATAAATATGAAATCGAACTTTAAGAGAAAAGTAGCTGTATTCGCTTTAGCACTTCCACTTTTATTTACCGCAGTAGGATGTAATAACAATTCTAACAACGGTAATAAAGGAAATGAATCAAGCGAAGTTCAAACTTTATCCGTCACTTTAACCGAAGGCGAAGGTTATCGTCTCAATGGTGCTTCTTCCGTTAGACAAGGTGATACATATGTTTTTAGTATCACCATTTTAGATGGATATGATGCCAGTGAATTAGTCGTTAAAAATAATGGCATCGCCCTCCAAGGTGATAAGAACAATTATTTTATTAGAGATGTCCAAGAAAATATCGTCATTACCGTGGAAGGTCTTTTCAAGGAAAGCAAAATATCTATCACTAAAACATTATTTAGAATCAATTTTGAAAAAATGACGAATGAAGATCGTCAAAAAGATAAATATTTAGAAGGTGTTAACGGTATTTATCGCGGTGAGAGATGCGAAGTCGATGTCGATATCTCAGAAATCGATTTTAACCATAAAGGCACTTATATCATCACCTATTTCTTAGTGGGCCATACCGATGTCGTTAATTATGCGACAGTCGAGATTTACACTCTCCCAGTAATTAATAATGTCACTATCGATTTATCTAATACCTATACAAACATCATTTCTTTTGAAGATGTCGGTCAAGTGCACATCGATTTCGAAATCAAAGATAATAACAATCACATCTTAACTAATAGCGAAATCAGATATAGCGCTGCTGATAAAGTCAATTACTTCACCATGGATTATTGCAAGACCTTAACAGTGCAAAATAATATTCAATATTATGTCTTGATGGAAGATGAAGAACTCCCCTTCAAAGTGAGTGTCACTGATAACGAAGAATTAAAACTCAATTATTCCTTAGAAATGGGCGAATATGCCTATTTAGTCAGCGAAAATTTTACTCTCCCAACCGTTTCTTTAAAGAATAATTCCGCCCAGAAAGCTGAATTTAAATACTATCTCAATAATGTAGAGATTAATCCGGAAGGTAAAACTTTTGATCAAGTGGGAGATTATTCCTATGAAATTAAAGTTTTCCGTAATTCAGAAGAAGTTACTTCCTTAAACAAATCCTATACTTTCCATATCTTGAATTCTTATGAACTCACCGATGATACCGATTTGAATGGTCCATTCCTCTTCTATAATGTCAATACCTTTTCTCCTTATTTCATAGATTGCCAAGTCATCTCCACAGATTTAAGAGCGAGAACTGCATCTTTATATGGCGATCAATTTAAAATTTCCGCTTCCTTTATCGATATTTTAAAAGCTAGAGGTTATAACCATATTTCATTCACCTTAACCGCAGAAGCGGAATCCGGTGATCCTATTATCTCTATGCCATTTGTTTCCGGTGGTTATGATATACCCGATTTCTGGAGAACATATTGGGCCCAAAATGAATGCCAAGGCACATATGATTTCGACCTCGATTTAACAAAAATTGATCATGTCAATTATCCAGCGATGTATCTCCAATTCGGTTTTAGAACCGTTAATTCCGGTGGTTATGACGTCAAAGCGGAAGTCACACTCAGCAATCTTCGTTTCTCTACGGAAGAAATACCAGTGGTTAATGATGACTGGTCTTTAAGATATGGGACAGGACAAATCTACGCGACAGAAGAAATCGGTGAAGACACAGTCAGATGCGTAGTGAATAATATGTCATATAACTGGGAATATTTATTCTTCCTCGATACACAGAGATTCATCCAACAAGGTTTAACACAAGCTATCGTCACTATCGAAGGCAATAATCACATGATGTATTTATTTAGCAGTGATGATGTGACCAAAGATATTCCTAATCTCGACCATAGCATCAATTACGGTGGAGGAATGATAAAACTCGATTTGTTAGAAACCGACTTAAATATCGGAGCGATGACCTCTCACGTACGTGATGGTAACCAAGATGAAAGCGGTCAATATGGTAAAGCGGAAAATATCACTATCACTATTAGATTTGTAGCGCCTAGAGAATATACATTAGTAGACCAAATCTTTACTCAAGATGCTTGGGATATGGAAAATGGCACGAACATGACCTTTGATATCGATAATGGCACAATCGGTGTAAAAAGTAGTTGGAGTATCTATTTAAAGACCGCTTATGCTAAATCTCTCGTCGATGCGGGATATCATACTTTAAAAATGAGAGTAATCATGCAAACAACTGCACTATATTTCACCACAGGTTTAAATGGAATATATACCAGTTATAAAAATGAATCTAACACCTACGATATTGCCGTATCTCTTGATTCATGTAAGATATCTAGATTGCAACTAAGAGGTAATACGGAAGATGCGACCGATAACGAAGCCATTTTCCACGGCAAAGGAGCGGCCGCTAACTTCACTATTTCTAATGTGGAAATCACTAGTGAACAAGATCCAGAAGTTTTGAAAAACGATGCGAGAGAAAGACTCGCCAACATGTTTAAAGCAGAAGGAAATAACTGGAAATATATCCGTCATAACGGATATGATAGCGACAAGAATCAATGGGGTGCCGATAATAAAACCGTGAACTTAAAAGCCCAAAATAGTTTCTATTTCACCAATGAATTCTTCCAAGATTTAAAAATTGCAGAATACACTACTGTGACCTTCCATGTGAAAGGTGTCTCTACTATTGAGGGAAAAACATTATCATTTATGAAATATGTTAACGGAGGAAACGGTCATCCGAGTAATTATATCGATGTCACCGTAGATGGTGAGGAAAATGACTTCACTATCGATTTCACTGATTTGTTAAATACTTTAACGGAGGATGATACTCTCTTCTTCATCATGGAAGATGCATCTCATGCCTCCTTGAATTGTGATATCGCTATTTCTAATTTCGTTTTTGCTTAATCATGAAAAAACAATTCATTCAGGCTATATTTTGCCCGCCTAATGACCAATATCAAGAATATAATTTGCCTTCGCGTTTAACGGATGAGGTTTTCTCTTACCTTAAAGATATGAAAATCAACCGTATTTTCGGTTGGGGATATGATAATCGAAAATCCACAATCGAGAAGATGATGGATATGTGTGAGAAATATAATATTAGTTATCTTCCCACACTAGAAGTGAATCATGAATATTTAAAAATTGAAAGCGATGATAAAGGAAAAGCCTTCTTAGATTTAAACGAAGAAGAAATTAAAAGATTAGATGAGAGATTCATTAGAGATTTCTATCCATATACACTAAGGAAATGCGTGAAAGGAATCTTCTTTTCTGATGAATCAGGATATCTCGGATTTAAAGGGATTATCCACGCGAAAGAAGTATTTGAAAAAGCCTATCCCGGCTATGAATTCCATGTCAATTTCTTCTCTTATACAATCAATGAACAGATGTTTTGGACATCTTTTAATAAACCGGATTATGTCGTTAAAGAAGAATGGAAACCTTTTAAATTAGAAGGCAAATACGAAATTAATTTCGCAAATAGACTCAATTATTACGATTTATTTGTGGATGGTTTGCTTTCTAAATCGCATTTTAATTATTTCTCTTTTGATAAATATCCATTTGAACTATATTGGGAAAAATGTCCCCATTTTATGCACTGTTGTTACATCGAATCCGTGGCTTTACTCAGAAAGAAAAAAGAACTATATCATTCTAGTTTCTACGCTTATATCGCTGCCGGACAATGGTTTGAAAACGCTCCCAAAACACTATTACCTAGTGAATTCTCTTTATGTATGCACATCTTAGCGTTATATGGGTGTGATGGTTTTGCCTATTTCCCAGGACTATATCCGGTAGATTTTGTCACTTACACAAAATTATTAAATTCTGATAATGGTCAAGCTGGTTTATTAGATATAAATGGTAAACCCACTATCTTTTATCACGAATTAAAGAAACTGAATGAATATTTTTCACTAATTGAAGATGATCTTTTAAATAGTGAACTCATCAGTGTTAAATCATATGGTGAATACTATAATGGTTTCACTAAAGAAGATGTGAAAGATGTAAAAGATAATGAAGTCATCTTCTTCGGGGAAGAACCACCATTTTATAATGTTGATAAACAAAATATTAAGGTGGTTAAAACAACAAACAACTTATTTGTTTCCGAATTTAAAAAAGATAATAAATCTAGATTTTATCTCGTTAATATGTCCACATTGTTTTCTAATGATATAGAAATAGAATTACCAAAAGGAAATTATCAATTATTAGGTGTTAATCGAAACATTTCTTTTAATGAAAAATTAAAGATTACTCTTCAACCCGGAGAAGGTATTTATATAATTGGTAAAGATTAAAACATGCTATTTTGATTATTCTTACTGCTATTTTGATTATTCATATATATAAATCAATATATTAAAATATATTTAAAGAAAGACATTTCTTATGGCACTTGTTGTAGTTTTTTATTGAATGACTATTAACTAGATTGTTTAATATGGTGTTTTTCTATGAAAGGAGCATTTTATGCTAAAAAGAAAACTATTAGTTAGTGTGGTTTTCGCTGGTTTACTACTTTCCTCTCTAGCTGCTTGTTCACAGAGTTGGGGACCAGAAAGTACCGAACCGAAAGAATCTTCTTCGGAAGTTAAACCATCCGAATCCGAAACTTCTTCTTCTATTGAAGAACATGTCCACTCCTACGACGTCGATCACATCGCCTGGAATTGGGCAAACGATCACTCTTCAGCAACCGCAACTTTCACTTGTTTAGGCTGTGAAGAAGGCACAGAAGGTCACTCAGTGACAGTTGATGCCACAGTGACACAAACAAGGGTTGATCCAACATGCGTACTAGCAGGAAGTATTAACTACAAAGCAACGGCGACATTCCAAAATGTCGAATATACCGATTTGCAAAAAGAAGATATTCAAGCGTTAGGCCATGATTATGATTTAACCAACATCGTTTGGGAAGTCACAACAGATTTGACCGCTGATGAAATCAATGCTTATAGAACGGAAAATACACAAGTATTACCGGAAATCAGCGCGAAAGTATCATGTACAAGATGCGATCACGAAGAAGCTCTTCCTGCTACCGTGACACAAAAAGAATATGTCGCACCAGGTCACACCACAGACGGTGCTGTTACATTCTTAGCGACAGTTAATTTTGAAGGTACTAATTATACCCATGACTACGAAGTCAAATTAGATGAATTAGGTGCTTTCTATGACCACTACTTACAACGTAGACCAACCGCAGCAGACAATGGTTCACGTGAATTCTGGGTCAGCCAAGAAGATAATTCCGTCTTATTAGAAGCTCCAACTTCTTATGGACAAATCATTGAAAAAGGCCAACCAGATTTAGACACTATCAACGCTTGGGCTGCTGATGATGTGAGATTCCTCGCTGCTTATAACGCCCCATTCTCCTATCTCGGTGATAATGCTCTTGCTTATGGCAAAGATGGCAAAGTCTACTTAACCTGTGTTGGTATGGACCAATTCGGTTTAACCGCTGAACAAGTTAATGGCTTTATCGCTGCTGGCATTGTCCAAGTATCAGTCAAATGGGAAGTCATCACTCAAGATGATGATGATACAGATGAAATCGTCTTCTATGATGGTGGATTTAAAGAATTCTACTTCAAAGATACTGGTAAATCCGGTTGGGCTGTTCTTAATTTAGCCGCTGATACAGCAATTTCTGTTTGGGCGCAAAGAGAACATGGCGGAACTGCTGAACACATCGTTGTTCTCTCAACTTATACAACTGATGTTTACTTCCAAGCGCAGTCTGAAGCCGTTTTGGTAAATTACGAACAGGTTAGTGACACTGTTGTCACTATGCAAGTGAACCACTATTACTATAGCTGGACACATGTCGCCTTATTACAAGGTAAAGCAAAATTTGCTGCTGGATATACAAAAGTAAGAATTGAAGTTACAGGAAGCAATCACCAAATGTTTGTTTATCTTAATTCCAAAGCCGAACTTACTAATTACGATCATCCAATCGCTTGTGGCGGTGGAACCACAATCCTCGATTTAGATGGCAGTAATGATTACATTGGATTCATGACATCACATGTAGATCCTAATGGAGCACAAGATGAAGACGGCACATATGGTAAATTTGAAAATATTTCCATTACTTTCACTTTCTTCACGCCAAGAACTCCACAAACAGTGGAAGATTACTTCTACACAGATACCTGCTGGACTAGTACAGGAGCTGTCAATTATGATTTTGATAACGAAAAAGTCTCCGTGGCTGACACTTGGTCAATGTGGTTTAGCCAAACATATGCACAAAACTTATTAGATGCAGGATATAAAACTATTGGTTTTACAGTAACTATTCCAAATCCTGAATTATACATTACAGTTGTGGAACAAAGTATTGCTACATCCTATAAGACCACAAATGGCATTTTACAGGCAAAATTTGCTATTTCTTCTCTTGCTTCTTCAACATTGACAATTAGAGCCAACACCGTTGATATGACTGGTGGTGATCATAACCAAAACTGCACTGGTACACCAATGGTCATTGATAATGCTTATTTCTCCACTGAAGATGATCCAGTAATTATTAAAGCAAACGCTAGAGCAAGATTAGCACAAATATTCACCGCAGAAGCAACCAACTGGAAATATTTCCGTCATAATGGTTGGGGAGACAATCATTGGGGGCCAACAAATGATAAAGCCATCTACGGTACAGCCACTGATGGTCAATCCTCATTCTTTGCCACAAATGATTTCTTGCAAGATATGAAACAAGCTGGATATACAAAGTTCTCACTCGATATCTCCGCTCAATCAGTGGAAGAAGGCAATCCTGTGAAAAATATTGTCTATGTCGTCGATGGAGGTGCTCATCCTTGGAATACTATTTATCAAGAAATTGATACCGAAGATGGAAATGTATCATTCACAATCGATGTCACTCCATTACTTAGCGATTTAAATGCTGCCGATATAATCCTCTTCAACATGAGAGAAGCACAACCAACTGTTGGTAACGTGAAATCCATTATTACAGTCACTAACTTACAATTCTACGAAGCTTAATAATCACTTCTCTATTAATACCAGGCACCTTCGGGTGTCTGGTTTTTTTTAATTTCCTCATGCATATTTGATTATTCTAATTGCTTAATTTGTTATGTATTAAAATACATACTAATGTTATACTTTAGTTGTATTTTTATAGATAGGAGATATTTTTATGTCCAATCTCGAACTTAGCCATGTTTATAAAGTTTATCCTAATGGCGTGAAAGCGGTTAATGATTTCACCATGAAAGTTGAGGATAAAGAATTCATCGTTTTTGTCGGTCCATCTGGTTGTGGTAAGTCCACCACTTTAAGAATGATCGCCGGTTTAGAAGATATTACTGCCGGAGAAGTAAAAATTGATGACCTCGTAGTTAATGATGCAGAACCAAAAGAAAGAGATATCGCGATGGTTTTCCAAAACTACGCTTTATATCCTCATATGACCGTCTATAAAAATATGGCTTTCGGATTAAAACTACGTCATATGCCAAAAGCGGAAATCGACCAACGCGTCAGAGCGGCAGCAGAGATTCTCGGTATCAGCGAATATCTCGACCGTAAACCAAAAGCCCTTTCTGGTGGTCAAAGACAACGTGTCGCCTTAGGAAGAGCGATTGTCCGTGAACCAAAAGTCTTCTTATTAGATGAACCACTATCGAATTTGGATGCGAAATTAAGAGCCCAGATGCGTTCTGAGATTTCTAAGCTCCATAAAAAACTCGGTACGACATTTATCTATGTTACCCATGACCAAGTGGAAGCGATGACGATGGGCACAAGAATTGTCGTTATGAAAGATGGCTTTGTCCAACAAATTGATACTCCTAAGAATTTATATCGTTACCCTAATAATAAATTCGTTGCCGGATTTATCGGCACACCTCAGATGAATTTCTTAAAGGTGAGATTAATTAAGAAAAACAAAGACATAGTCACCATCGAATTTGCTGATGTCGATATAAAAATCGATGCCCCTATCGATTTATTCTCTCGTGTTGATCCAAGTTATTTAACCGGAGAAAAACTTGTGGATTTAGGTATCCGTTCTGAACACATTTCTCCCGATAGTAAAAAATATCCTTTCAAAGCGGCATGCCGTGTTTCTCATATCGAAGATTTAGGTGTCGACGCTCAAGTATATGCAGATTTAAATTTAGAAGGAAATGATATTATCGGTCAATCACCCACAAGAATCATCTATCGCGCGGAAACTGGTTATCATAAAGAACTAGATGAAATTACCGAAGTCTCTCTCAATTTAGAGCAGATGCATCTATTTGATGATGAACACAAGAAACTATCTCCCCACGTTTACCTGCTTATATTAAAACTATTGGTCAAGTGAAAGATGGCGTCTTAAATGTTTATGGAAGCAAGATCAATCTTCCTCCTATCTTAAAAGATTTAGCCAATGGTACCTATAATTTAATTATCCCCACTGATGCAATCAGTGAAGGTAATATGATTAACGCGACGATTTCTCATATTAATAAAACGACAGAAAAAGATATTTTCACCCTTAAAAACGGTGATGAATATTTATTCTTCACTAAAGATATGGGTAATGAATTAGAAGTCGGTAAGAACCTCTCTTTAGATATCGATATCAAACGTATCAAATTTGAAAACGAAGAAAATCAAGTCGAACCACTTTGTTTAGAAAATAATATCGAAGGTTTGGTGATGAAAAGAACAGTCCCTGTCAAACACATCACCCAGAAGAACAAAGAAATAACCGTTAAAGAAACATGTTGTGACATCTTAATCAAAGATAGAAGATTCACCACTAACGCGAAGATCGGATTAAAACTTCTCAACTTAAAAGAAAATAAAGCGTTCAAAGATAAAATCGGTATTAAGTTCTCTCCCTATCACGCTTATTTATCTCGTGATGATGGTTTAGCGGCAGTTATCACAGAGATTTTTGATTATGGAAAAGAATCATTCTTTGAAATAGAACTTCCCACTGGGGAAAAATATATTATCTTCGCTAACGATAAAGAGATGAAGGTCGGTGATACCGTCTATCTCAATATCGATATCAATAACGTCGAAGCATATAATCTCAAAAACAATATCAGATTATTATAGGAGTAATTAACTATTAGAAATCAAGAGAAATATTGATTTGTATAACGAAAACAGTTCTCTTTGTGGAACTTTCTCTTAAAGTTATGAAGTAAACACTTGCTACTAGTGGTTACTTAGAATTAGTT